>ERZ1066120.2025-NODE-2025-length-9804-cov-7.945841_pt1 | contig 9804 bp, 10 predicted proteins | sample MGYA00382767_ERZ1066120 | MGnify/ENA primary metagenome ERZ1066120 (study PRJEB33369, sample SAMEA5778350) | biofilm metagenome | biome: Industrial cooling water; feature: Water cooling tower basin; material: Biofilm | place: United Arab Emirates | collected... | reverse complement strand
TGATTTCTCCGTCACCCCGGACTTGATCCGGGGTCCCGCTTCTGGATCATTGAGAAGAAGAAGCGGGACCCGGGTCAAGCCCGGGGTGACATGCCTGGGTTTCACGCCAGCCTCCGCCAAGGCCGCCGATCCGCCAGCACCGCCTGCGCGGCGTTGTGGCCGGGAGCTCCGGTCACTCCGCCGCCCGGGTGAGCGCCGGAGCCGCACAGGTAGAGACCGGGCAAGGGCATGCGGTAGTCGGCGGCGCCGATCATGGGGCGGGCGCTGAACAGCTGGTCCAGGCCCATCTTGCCGTGGAAGATGTCGCCGCCGATCAGGCCAAAGCGGCGCTCGAGGTCCAGCGGTGAGTGGATCTGGCGGCCGATCACGCTGGCCTTGAAGCCGGGGGCATGGCGGTCGACGACCTCGATGACGTGGTCGGCGGCGCGCTCGCGCTCCTCGTCCCAGCTGCGGCCGTCGGGAAGCTCGAAGCGGAAATGCTGGCAGAAGAGGCTGGCGACGTGCCTGCCGGGCGGGGCGAGGGCCGGATCGAGGGTGGTGGGCACCAGCATCTCGATGATCGGCCGCTCCGACCAGCCTTTCTGGCGTGCATCGGTATAGGCCCGGTCCATGTAGCCGAGGCTCGGCGCCATGATGATGCCGGCCGTGAGGTGGTCGCCCGCCTCCGGCTTGACGGTGAAGCGGGGAAGTTCGGCAAGGGCCACGTTCATCCGGAAGGTGGCGCTTTCGCAGGACCAGTGGGTCATGTGCTGGTGGACGGGCTCGGGCACCGCGCCCCTGGGCAGCAGGCGTGAGAAGAGCAGGCGCGGGTTCACCCCGGCGACGACCTGGGGCGCGCGCCAGGCCTTGCCGGAGGCGACCACGCCGGCCGCCCTGCCCTTCTCGACGATCACCTCCTCGACTGGGGCATTGAGCACGATGTCCACCCCCGCTTCCCGCGCAGCGCGGGCCATGGCCTGGGTGATGGCACCCATGCCGCCGATCGCGTGGCCCCAGGCACCGGGGACTCCGGCGGCTTCGCCGAACAGGTGGTGGAGGAGGACGTAGGCGGTGCCGGGCGTGTAGGGCGAGGCGAAGTTGCCGACCACGCCGTCGAAGCCGAACAGGGCCTTGGCGAGATCGCCCTTGAAGTGCCGGTCGAGAATGTCGCCGGCCGACTTGGTGGCATAATCGTGGACGGTGCGGACCTCGTCCGTCGACAGCCCGACGAGGTCGCGGCCGAGGCTCAGCATCGTCGGAAGGCCCGCGAGCCCCGCGCCGGCCTGCGGCGGGGCCTTGAGGAGCCACTTCTGGATCAAGGGCACGACCGTCTCGAGCTCCGCCATGTAGCGGTCGTAGGCGTCGGCGTCAGGCGCGTGGTGACGGGCGATTTCGGCCCGGGTGAGGCCGCCGCGGCCGCCGAGGAGATAGTCGCCCTGCTCACCGGGTAGGAAGTTGTCGATCCTGCGCAGGACGACCTTGAGGCCGTGGCGGGCAAGATCGAGGTCCTTGGCAACCTTGGGGTTGAGAAGGCTGACCGTGTAGCTCGCGGCCGAGTTGCGGAAGTTGGGGAGGAACTCGTCGGTGACGGCCGCACCGCCGACGTTCGGCTGCGCTTCGAGAAGGAGGACCTTGAGACCCTTCTTGGCGAGATAATAGCTGCAGACGAGGCCGTTGTGGCCGGCGCCGATGATGATCGCGTCGTGGGTCACGGACGGCACGTAGCCCTGAGCAAACAGCTTAGTCGAGAGCTCGTCGAAACCGCGGAAGGCGAGACCCCCACATCCGTTCGCCCTGAGCGAAGTCGAAGGGCGTCAGCACCACCGTGCTTCGACTTCGCTCAGCACGAACGGACTTTGCAGGGCGCTCTCCATCAACGCATCAGGACCAGTTCTTCGGCCATGGTCGGATGAAGCGCGACGGTGGCGTCGAAGTCGGCCTTGGTGAGGCCCGCCTTGACTGCGATGGCGGCGCCTTGGAGGATCTCCGGAGCGTCCGGGCCGATGAGGTGGACTCCCACGACGCGGTCCGAACCTTCCTCGACCACGATCTTGTAGAGCGCGCGCTCATTGCGGCCGGCCAGCACATTCTTCATCGGGCGGAAGTCGGAGGTATAGGTGCGGATCACGCCCAGGCGGTTCTTGGCCTGCCCTTCGGTGAGGCCGACGAGGCCGATCGGCGGGTGGCTGAAGCAGCTCGAAGGAATGTTCTCATAATCGACGGTGCAGGGCCGTCCGCCGAACTGCGTATCGGCGAAGGCATGGCCCTCGCGGATGGCGACGGGGGTGAGCTGAATGCGGTCGGTCACGTCGCCGACCGCGAAGATGCTCGGCACCGAGGAGCGATACTCCTGGTCGACGACGATCGCGCCGCGCTCGGTCATCTGGACGCCGAGCTGCTCGAGGCCGAGCTCCTCGGTATTGGGGAGGCGGCCGATGGCGAACAGGACCTCATCGGCGACAAGGTCCTCGGTCCCTTTCATGCGGCAAAGGATGGAGCCATCCTCCCGACGCTCCAGGCCTTGGAAGCCCGCGTTGAAGCGGAAGTCGATACCCTTGGCGACGCTGATCTTCACCAGCCGATCGACGATCTGCTCGTCATAGCCGCGAAGAATGGTGTCAGACCGGTTGACGATGGTGACGTGCGCGCCGAAGCCGTGGAAGATGCCGGCGAATTCGTTGGCGATGTAGCCGCCGCCGGCGATCACCACCCGCCTGGGCAGGCGCTCGAGATGGAACACCTCGTTGGAGGTGATGGCATGCTCGATGCCGGGGATGTCGGGCAAGGCAGCACGAGCGCCGGGCGCGAGCAGGATCTTGGCAGCGGTGACCGTCCGCCCGTCATCCAGCGCGAGGCTGTTCGGACCGGTCAGGCGCGCCCGGGTCTTGAACAGGGCGACCTTGTGGTTGGCGAGCGTGGTCGAATAAGCGCCTTCGATCCGGCTGACCTCGGCCATGACATTGTCGCGAAGAACGGCCCAGTCGAAGCGCTTCTCGGGCACGTCCCAGCCGAACATGGCGGCGTCCTCGAGATCTTCGGCGAAGTGGGCACCGTAGACCAGCAGCTTCTTGGGGACGCAGCCACGGATGACGCAGGTGCCGCCGACGCGGTATTCCTCCGCAATCGCCACACGGGCGCCGTGACCGGCCGCGATCCGGGCGGCCCGGACGCCGCCGGAGCCAGCGCCGACCACGAACAGGTCGTAGTCGAACTCGGTCGAGGTCTCGAAGGTCACAGCCCTGCCCTTTCGATCAAAGCCCGGGTGGACGGGTCAAAGGCCGAGCGCGCTTCAGGCGCATCAATTGCCCGTGCCATCTCCTTGCCGAGCTCGACCCCGAACTGGTCGAACGGATTGATGCCGAGGAGCACGGCTTCGGCAAAGGTCCGATGCTCGTAAAAGGCGATCAGGGCACCGAGGGTGCGGGGATCGAGGTCGTCGAGGAGGATGGTGGTGGACGGCCGATTGCCGGGATAGTGGCGGTTCGGGTCGTCCGAGTGCCGGCCGGCCATCAGCGCCGCGCCCTGCGCGAAGCAATTGAGGAGAAGCTCGCGATGGTGGCCTGGATCCTGCTCGTCGCCTTGCGCAGCGACGGCGATGAACTCGACGGGCACAAGGCGGGTGCCTTGATGCAGGAGCTGGAAGACCGCGTGCTGAGCGTCCGTCCCCGTCCCGCCCCACAGGATGGCAGAGGTCGGCCCCTCGACTAGGCCACCGCCGAGCGAGGCGCTCTTGCCGTTCGACTCCATGACGAGCTGCTGGAGGTAGGAAGGGAGCAGGCGCAGCCGCTCGTCATAGGCGAAGATGGCGCGGGTTTCGGCTCTGAAGCCGCGGCTGTAGAGGAGGTCTGTGATGGCAGCGAGTAGCGGCACATTGGCCTTGGGCTCGGCCTCGAGGACATGGGCGTCGACCAGCGCGGCGCCCTCGAGCAGCTCGCCAAAGGCCTCGATCCCGAGCGCCAGCGCGGCGGGAAAGCCGATCGCGGACCAGAGCGAGTATCGCCCGCCAACGCTTTCCGCAAAGGGCAGGATGCGGGTCTCGTCGATCCCGAACGCGACCGCCCGCTCGGGAGCGGCAGTGATGGCGACGAGCCGACCGTAGGGATCTTCGACTCCGGCTTCCTCAAGCCAGGCAAGGGCAGCGTCGGCGTTGCGAAGGGTCTCGGCCGTGGTGAAGGTCTTGGAGGCGATTGCGACCAGGGTGGTCGCCGGATCAAGGCGCGACAGGGCTGCATCGACCGCCTGGCCGTCGATGTTGGACAGGACCTCCACCTTGTAGCGCCGCTCGGTCCGGCCCAGCGCATCGACCAGCAGCGCGGGCCCAAGCGCCGAGCCGCCGATGCCGATGTGGAGGATGCCGGTGACATCGCCGAACGCCCCGGACTCGATCGCGTCGACGAGCGCGCGCATGCGGCCATGGCGCTGCGCGGCGAGTGCGACCGCATCGGGCGACCCGGTGCCGCGTTCGGCCAGATGCTCGGCCGCACGTCCCTCGGTCGGATTGACCACCTCGCCGGCGGCGAGCCGCGCAAGCGCATCGCGATAAGGCGCGGCATCGAGCCGCTCGATTAGCTCGGGCGAAAGGTGGGTCTTGGCGAAGTCGAAGCGGATCCCGCCAAGATCAAAGGCGAACTCATCCGCCCGATTAGGGTGAGCAGCGAAGAGCGCGGCGAGGGGCGGCGGAGAGGCGCCCTCGAGTTCGGACAGGAAGGACATGGGTCCGCGACATAGCGACGGGGGCGGCGATTACCACCCTCGGCCTGGCAGGCAGCGCTTGACCAAAGGCCGTCGGCAGCGCCAAGGCCCTCAGCGATGGCGGACCGGGCCGAAGACAAGGCGGAGGAGAAGAAGGGCGGGCTGTGGCGCGGCCTGCTGTTGCTGCTGCTGTTCGTCTGGACTTTGCGCAGCCTGATCGTCGCACCCTTCAGCATTCCGTCGGGCTCGATGCTCCCCAGCCTCTATGTCGGCGACTATCTGCTCGTCACCAAGTGGCCCTATGGCTACAGCCGGGCGAGCTTCCTGTTCGGCTTTCCGCCGATCGACGGACGCATCTTCGCCAACCTGCCCGAACGGGGCGACGTGGCCGTGTTTCGCGGACCTGAAGGCAACGACGTGATCAAGCGGGTGATCGGGCTGCCGGGCGACACGATCAAGACACGGGGAGGCGCGCTGATCCTCAACGGGACCGCAGTCGGGCGGACGAGACTGCCCGACGTGGTGGTCCGGGTCTCGCCCAACTCGCCCTGCCGGTCTGTCGGGCAGGATGGAAGCGGCGGCCTCTGCACCTATCCGGCTTTTCGCGAGACACTGCCGGGCGGGCGCAGCTATACGGTGCTCGAGCAGGTCGACAATCCGGCGGTGGACGATTTCGGTCCGGTGCGAGTGCCGGAGGGCAGCGTCTTCGTGATGGGCGACAATCGCGACGACAGCGCGGACAGCCGGATCTCTCCGGCGCTCGGCGGGATGGGCTTCGTGCCGGTCGAGGCGCTGGTCGGTCGAGCGGCCTTCACCTTCTGGTCGACCGACGGCAGCGCCTCCTGGCTGCTGCCCTGGACTTGGTTCACTGCCGCCCGCTTCGACCGGATCGGAGACAGCCATTGAGCCGGCTGCAGAAATGGGTCGGCGAGCGGCTCGGGCATGAGCCAAAGGAACTCTGCCTGTTCGAGCGGGCACTTACTCACCCGAGCTTCGGCAAGACGCATTATCAGCGATTGGAGTTCCTGGGCGATCGGGTGCTCGGTCTGGTGATCGCCGAGTGGCTCGAGGAACGCTTCCCGCGCGATCCTGAAGGGCAATTGTCGCACCGGCTGACCAGCCTGGTGTCGCGATCCACCTGCGCCGAAGTGGGTAGCGCGATCGACGTGCCCGGTGTCATGCGCCTTGGCAAGCAGGCTCGGGAGGATGGAGCAACGCGCAGCGACAATGTCGTGGGCGACGTAGTCGAGGCGCTGATTGCCGCGCTTTACCTGGACGGCGGGCTGGAGGCGGCACGCGCCTTCATCCGCAGGCAGTGGGAGGCGCACGTCGCCGCGCTGACCGAGGCGCCGCGCCATCCTAAGTCGGTGCTCCATGAACTAGCGGAGGCCAAGCGCCGCAAGAACCCGGTCTATGAAGTGGTGAAGGCGAGCGGCCCCTCGCACGCGCCGACCTTCACCGTGCGGGTCAGCATCGGCAGCCTGGGTGAGGCGGAAGGAACGGGCTCGAGCAAGCAGGAGGCCGAGACGGCTGCTGCCTCGGCCCTGTTGGAGAAATTGCAATGAGCAGCCGGTGCGGGCTGGTAACGGTGCTCGGCGCGCCGAACGCGGGCAAGTCGACCCTGGTGAATGCGCTGGTCGGCCAGAAAGTGGCGATCGTCAGCCCCAAGGCGCAGACCACAAGAGCGCGGCTGATGGGGATTGCGATCGAGGGCGAGGCGCAGATCCTGCTGGTCGACACGCCGGGCATCTTCGCGCCAAAGCGGCGGCTCGACCGGGCGATGGTCAAGGCGGCTTGGGAAGGCGCGGAGTCGGCCGATCGCGTCTTGCTGGTGATCGACGCGGCGGCCAGCATCGGCCAGCGGGTCGAGACGGTGCTGGGCGGCGTGGAGGGCCGGCCCGAGCCCAAGATCCTGGTGCTCAACAAGGTCGACATCGCCGAGAAGGGCGACCTCCTCAAATTGGCGACGGAGCTGAGTGCCAGGCTGTCGCCCGAAGAGGTGTTCATGGTCTCGGCGACGAGCGGGGATGGGGTCGGGGACCTCAAGCGATATCTCGCCTCCGTCATGCCGGAAGGGCCGTGGCACTATCCCGAAGACCAGCTCAGCGATGCGACCGACCGGATGGTGGCGGCCGAGCTGACCCGCGAGCAGCTCTACCTCCAGCTCCACGCCGAGTTGCCTTATGCCTCGGCAGTCGAAACGGAGAAGTGGGAGGAGCGCAAGGACGGCTCAGCCGTGATCCACCAGCAGATATTGATCGAGCGGGACAGCCAGAAGGCGATCGTGCTCGGCAAAGGCGGTGCCAAGTTGAAGGCGATCGGCGCGGCGGCCCGGGCGGCGATCGCCGAGCATCTCGGGCGTAAAGTGCACCTGTTCCTGCATGTGAAGGTCGAGCCGCGCTGGAGCGAGGATCGGGGGCTGTACCAGGATATCGGGCTCGACTGGACGAGTTGATCGTCGGGCGGCGCGGGAACGGCAGGCACCTCAGGCTAGCATCTCCTCCACCCAGCCTGGAACGATCTCGGAGGCGCGGCCGAGTCGGGTCTCGTGGAAGAAGATGCTGCCTTGACTTGGGTCCAGGTTGAGCTCTGTGCAGTGGGCGCCGACGTAGCGGGCGGTCTGGACGAAACCGGCAGCGGGGTAGACGGCACCCGAAGTGCCAATCGACACGAACAAGTCGCACGTCCGAAGGGCTTCGTCGATCCGCTCCATCTCGTAGGGCATCTCGCCGAACCAGACGATATCGGGGCGGACCTGGCCGACCCTGAGGCAGGCCGGGCAGCGCGCGCCCTCGCCCATCGGCCCGTCCCAGGGAAAGCGGGCATCGCAGGCGAGGCACCAGCCTTTCCTGAGCTCGCCGTGCATGTGGATGAGGTTGCCCGACCCGGCTCGCTCGTGGAGATCGTCAACGTTCTGGGTGACGAGGAGAAAGGGTCCGCCCCAGTGCCGCTCAAGCTCGGCAAGCGCACGATGCGCGGCGTTGGGCTCGACCGCAGCGAGCCTGGCCCTCCGTGCATCGTAGAAGGCGTGAACCAGCGCAGGATCGCGACGAAAGGCCTCCGGCGTTGCCACGTCCTCGACCCTGTGGCCTTCCCACAACCCGTCGGCACCGCGGAAGGTGGCGACCCCGCTATCAGCGGAGATGCCGGCACCCGTAAGGATGACGAGCGAGCCTTCTCCTTGGCTGGACGCAACCATATTCCCTCATGTTTGTTGACACTATTGTCAGCAGCGCGCGCAAGCATGATATAGAGAAGCATGTACCGGCACAGCATCGGAATCGATCCCACCGACATCGATCACATGGGTCATGTGAACAATAGCGTCTACCTGAAGTGGGTGCAGGAGGCGGTGGTCCGGTATTGGGAGAAGGTCGCGCCCTCGGAGGCAGTCGGCCAGCACCTGTGGGTCGCGCTGAGGCATGAGATCGAATTCCGCCGGCCTACCTTTCTCGAGGATGCAGTCGTTGCAGATGTCATCGCCGAGCAGGTGAAGGGCGCCAAGGCCTTCTTCACGACGGTGATCCGCCGCGGCGAGACGGTACTTGCCGAGGTCAAGAGCACGTGGTGCTGCCTTGATGCCAGCTCGCTTAGGCCGGCACGCCTCAGTCAGGATGTCGTGCGCCGCTTCCTGCCCTCGCCTGCCTGACGTTCGCGTCCGCGACGGCTTGCGGCGGCACTGGGCGCGGGCCATGAGTGGAGCATGCGAACCGAACTGCAGCCGCTACGATTGAGCTTAGTCGCTCCGAACGGTCGCATGGGGCAGGCGATTGCAGCAGCAGCCGTGGAGGATGGCGGGTTCATCATCGACGATGATCGGGCTGACGTGATCGTCGACTTCTCTGCGCCCGAGGCACTGGCAGGCTCGCTCGATCGTGCCACTCGAAGCGGCACCCCGATTCTTGTCGGCACGACGGGTCTGGACGACTTGGCGGATCGAAGGATGGCCGATGCAAGCCGGACCGTGCCGCTGCTTCGGGCAGCCAACACGTCGCTTGGCATCGCCTTGCTGGCCGAACTCGTCGAGCGGGCCGCACGCGCGCTCGGCCCCGAGTGGGACGTCGAGATCTTGGAGATGCATCATCGCCGCAAGAAGGACGCTCCCTCGGGCACTGCATTGCTGCTGGGCGATGCGGCTGCCGCAGGCCGAGGCGGCAACCCGCCCCGCGAGATGAGCCGGGAGGGCCGCAATCTTCAACGTGGCGAAGGAGCGATCGGCTTCGCCTCGCTTCGGGGCGGCAGCGTCGTCGGGGACCATGACGTGATCTTCGCAGGAGAAGATGAGCGCATTGTCCTGGCGCATCGAGCCGATGGCCGCATGGTGTTCGCCCGCGGTGCGCTCAAGGCCGCGCGGTTCCTCTCCAGGTGCGAGCCAGGCTTTTACACGATGCGCGACGTCGTCGGCGCGCTGTGAAGAAAGCAGACGTCGCGGAGTTCTACTTGCGGCTGGCGGAGCTCAATCCCGAGCCGGTCGGCGAGCTGGAATGGATCAATCCCTACACACTGCTGGTAGCGGTGGCTTTGTCGGCGCAAGCGACGGACGTAAGCGTGAACCTCGCCACACGAAGCCTCTTCCGGTTGGCAGACACGCCGGAGAAGATGCTGGCGCTCGGTGAGGAGCGCATTCGAGAGCAGATCAAGACGATCGGGCTCTTCAACACAAAAGCCAAGAACCTGGTGTTGATGGCCCGGCAGCTCGTTGAGCAGCACAATGGTGAAGTGCCAAGAGACCGCGAGGTGCTTGAGCAGCTCGCCGGCGTGGGCCGCAAGACCGCCAATGTCGTCCTGAACACCGCCTTCGGCCAGCCGACGATCGCCGTCGACACGCACGTCTTTCGCGTGGCCAATCGTACTAGCCTTGCACGCGGGAAGACACCTCTCGAAGTGGAGCTGAAGCTCCAGAAGGCCACGCCCGCGCCGTTCCTGCAGCATGCTCACCATTGGCTGATCTTGCACGGTCGCTACATCTGCAAGGCCCGAGCACCGGAATGCTGGCGCTGCCCGGTTGTCGATCTTTGTGCTTTTCGAGAGAAACGGCTGGTTTGCTCCTAGGTCCAGGAGCGCTGCCAACGTCGACCAAGCCCGGTAAGCAGTTCGTATTGAGACAATCCGCTTGTCGCGGCGAGCTTCTCG
>ERZ1066120.2021-NODE-2021-length-9822-cov-10.374936_pt1 | contig 9822 bp, 9 predicted proteins | sample MGYA00382767_ERZ1066120 | MGnify/ENA primary metagenome ERZ1066120 (study PRJEB33369, sample SAMEA5778350) | biofilm metagenome | biome: Industrial cooling water; feature: Water cooling tower basin; material: Biofilm | place: United Arab Emirates | collected... | reverse complement strand
GATTGAAAGTGTTTTCTCACGGATTGAAAGTGTTTTCTCACGGATTGAAAGTGTTATTTAAGTAGTATAAAATACTGGTAAACAATAAGTTATGGACCACTCAAATAGAACAAAGCTTTACAAATACACCAATTGCTGTTCCCGCGCGAGAAAAAAGCTTTTAGGGACTGTTCGGGGGTACAACGGCGCGAGAAAAACAAAAACAGCAAAGTCCTAGAAGCCAGTAACTTGCGCGCATTTTATAAACTGTATATTATTGGTAATCAATGATTTATACTATAAATTGTTGAGCTTATGTACCCCTATGGGCCAGGGAGTGCGGGGGAGTGCTCTGGCGACTAAAACGGTGGCAGTGGGGAAGGGGAGTCGGGGTAGGGGAGGTGAGCTGACTAGGTGCGCCGGAGGGGGAAGGCAGCCAGGGCAACGGTGGCCACCAAGTACCCGGATGCAGCGAGATAGCGACGTGGGGAAGTAGCGAAGGGAGCGAGCTGGCCACCAGTCGGGGGAGCTGGCCAGGACCAAGTGTGCAGCGAACCAACCGAGAGAAGGCACGAGCTGAGGTAGGAGCAGCAAGGAGACAAACACCACGAGAAAGCCAGCCGGACAGGTTGCCCATCTAAGCCAGATTCGTACCTTAGAAGCGCGGGCGGGTTGTTCTAACGTTAGGAGCAAGTTATGTTTTTCGCTTCACTCAAAACCCGTTCACCCTCCGGGCTCACTTTAACTTGCCCCTGCGGGGGGCCTACCTATGCTGCCTGATTCCCCTACGCCCCCGGCCCGCCGCCGCGGCCGGCGACCGAAGACGACGCCCCACCAGGTGCACACCGTCTCGGTGCGCTTAACCGAGGCCGAGCACCGCGAGCTGGCCACCGAAGCGGCCACCTACCGCAAGTCGAAGGGCGAGGTGCTGCGCGCCGTGTGGGCCGGTACCCCGGACGCGGCGCGCTCGCCCCGCCCGCGCACGGTGGAGGAAATGGCCCAGCTTCGTCAGCTCGTTGGCCTGGCCGGCAACCTCAACCAACTGACCAAGCAGCTCCACGCCGGCCGCAACGTGAGCGAGGGTGCCCGGCAGGTGTTGGTGCAGCTCTACCGGCTGCTCGATGACTTAGCCCCCGACCCAGCGCGATGATTGGTAAAGTGAAAATCGGCAAGAGCTTCGGCGGCATCTGCCGCTATGTGTTCGCGGAAGACAAGCAGGCGGAAGTGCTGGCGGCCGAGGGGGTGCGCACGGATTCGGCGGCGCGCATGGCGGCCGACTTCAACGCGCAGCGGGAGCTAAACCCGGCCCTGGGCCGGGCCGTGATGCACGTGGCGCTGGCGTGGCCACCGGGCGAGGAGCTGAGCAACGACCAAGTAACCGAGCTGGCCCGCGCTTACCTGAAGGAGATGAAAGTAGACGCCGACAACACGCAGTGGGCGTTGGTGCGGCACCGCGACCAGGCCCACCCGCACGCCCACTTGATTGTGAACCGGGTGGACAACGACGGGGCCACCGTCAGCGACCAGCACAACTACCGCCAGAGCGCCGAGGCGTGCCGCAAGCTGGAAAAGCAGTACGGCCTGGTCAGTGCCCAGGAAGTGAGCCAGGACAACCGCCGGGCGCAGCGGGAGGAACTGCCGGCGCGGGCGGCGGCCAAGCTCTACGTGCAAGACGCGCTGAGCCGGCACCTGCCCCACGCCACCAGCCCCGAGGAACTAACCGAGGCCCTGCAACGGGACGGAATCGGGGTGCAGGCCAAGTATCAGAAAGGCCAGTTGCAGGCCGTGGTGTTCGAGCACGCGGGCCAGCACCTGAAAGGCAGCGAATTAAGCCGGGCCTACAGTGGCAACAACTTAGCGAAGACGATAGAGGCGCAACGCGACCAGGTGCAGCAGCAGCGGGCCGAGCTGAGCACGGCCGGCCAGCAGTATGGCCAGCACCGGGTGGCGCTGGATTTGGAAGCGTTCGGGCGCGAGTATGCCGCGCAGAAGCAGCAGGCGGAACGGGAGCAAGCCGACAAAGCCCAGAAACAGGCCCAGGAGCGCACGGCCCCCCAACAGACACCCAAACCCTCACGGCCCAGCATTGAGCGCGGTGGCGGCTATGAAATGGGCAGTTAATCTTCTTTCCCTTTTGTGATGAATCCGACCCCACCCCCCACCCCCAGCAACGGCGTGGCCATCCTCATGGCCGAGATTGAGCGCATTGCCCAGGAACTACGCGCCGTCAACAAGCGGCCCTTGCCCGCTACCGAGGACCAGGTAAAGGCCCTGGTCAAGCTGGCCGAGCGCGACCGGCCGCTGACGCTGACCGTGAACAGCCAGGCCGTGGCCACGCTGCTACTCGGCCAGGTGGACCAGCAGGCCCAGCGGTTGCAAACGGGAGCCGACAAGCTGATTAAGCTGGTGGACGACCGCACGGACTACCTGGTTGAGCAGCTCACGGCCCGCCTGGCGGCCGTGCAGGCGGCCGAGGCCAGCCTGGCCGCCGCCGCGCAGCGCATCCCCCGGTCGGTGCCCTTGAACGTGTTCGAGAATTGGCGCTCGACGCTGGGCTTCACGTTGGGGCCGGTAGTGCTGCTGCTGTTGGGGATGCTGTTTGCCGGGCATTTTTCGCGGGTGCCCAAGGAGGAATTGGAAAAGGTGCAGGCCGAGCTGGCGCAGGCGCGGGGCACGGTGCAGCGGTTCCAGGAGTTGCGGGCGGTGCTGGCCAAAGACCGGCCGGAACTGGCGTACAAGTATTTTCCGTACACCACCGACCCCAAGCCGGCCCCGGCTAAAAAAGCTCGTCGCTAGCGGCATCCGACCCGATGCGGAACGTGGCCAGGCCGTAGGTAGGGTCGTCGAGCGATCAGCGGATGGAATGGATTCGTAGCCTTACCGTGTAAATCCGCCTTTCTGCTGCTTCAGCGAAGACTAGTCAAAGCACTTATCAAGTAGGATTTCCTTCTGATAGGCTACTCGCCCCTTCTTCATTCCTTGTAATCGGTCTTTTTCGGCCACCCTTTTCGATAATCGGGCTTAGCGTGTAAATCCGCCCCGTTGCAAGAAGAACGCATGAGGGGTTCTTCTTGCAAAATGAATTATTGTTTAACAACACCTCTATTCCGTGGGCTCCAGTTCGAGCACCTCAACCGTTAGGCAAAACGCCAGCGGGTAGCGCAGCAGGGTGCTGGTATAGCGCAGCATCGCCTTGATGAGCCAGACGGGCAGCCCCCGGATGGTGAGCACGTTCGTGCCCCAGCCGTCGTCGAGGACGAACCGGCAGAGGTCGGCGCCGCTGCCAAAGCGCACGGGCAGGCGCAGCGTCTGGCGGTGGCGCACGGTCCAGCCGGTGGCGGCCAGCTCGGCGGCCAGCTCGGCGTAGCTGGCGGGCACGTGCGAGCGGCTTTGGCCGCGCCGGGCCAGCCAGCCCAGCAGCTGCCGGCCGGGGTGCCAGCTGCGCCGCAGCGGGCCGTGCATGAGGTGGAGCAGGGGCTCGCCGCCCTCGACCAGCGAGGTAGCCAGCGAGAACAGCCCGCCCGGGACCACCAGCTGCCGGGCCTGCTCGAAGAGCTGGCGGCGCGGCACGTAGGCCAGGATGAAGTGGGCCAGCACCAGGTCGAAGCCGGCGGCGGGCAGGTGGGCGGCGGCCTGCTGCGCCGGGGCCTGCACTGCCGTGAGGGACACGCGCCGGGCCGCCCGCGCCAACATGTCGCCCGACACGTCGAGGCCCGTGAACTGCCAGGGCAGGGGCAGGACGCTGAGCTGTTCGAGCAGGCCCCCGTCGCCCACGCCCAGGTCGGCCACGCGCAGTGGGGTTGTGCGGCCCGCCCAGCGCTGGCGCAGGCGGGCAAATACAGTCTGATTTTTAAGGGCGTACGGGCCTGCCGCCGAATTGTAGCTGGTTGCTACCGAATCATGTATCCTGCTGTTCAAGGGGCTGGTGGATGAGCGTTGGTGAGTGCCCTAACGCGAAAACAGCCCGAAACGTATGGCGTGGCGGCGGCGGCGCCAGCGGGTAAGGCCGCTCCCCAGCCGGCGGCCAATTAACTGCCGCCAGCAGCAGCGAACGGGGGGGGAGCAAAACCCTGGCTATTCGCAAAGGGCGATGAGGACTTCGGGTTCGACAGGGGCCAAAATGGGCTACAACAAACGACGCACGGCGGCGTTTATCCGGTATATCATTCCACCTCACGCTCCCTCATCCTGACCCATGAATCGTTTATTCCGTTTGCCCCTGTTTTCGCTCCTTTTCGTGGGCTTGCTGTTCACGGCCTGCAAAAAGGACATGAAGATGGACATGAACATGGACAGCCCCTACATGAAAATCATGGACGCCATGATGACCCAGATGGACATGGAGGCCAAGACCCAGGACCCCGACCATGACTTTGCCACCCAGATGGTCATGCACCACGAGGCGGCTATCAAGATGGCCGAGGAAGAGCTGCGCACCGGCAGCAACCAGGAGATGAAGACCACGGCCCAGGACGTCATCACCAAGCAGCGGGCCGAAATCGGGCAGTTCAACGCCTTTACCAGCGGCCACCAGCCCACGACACCCCTGGTACCGCAGTTCAACGCCACCCAGAAGGCCAACATGGACAAGATGATGACGGCCATGAATGCGCGCACCATCACGGGCCGGCCCGACTACGACTTTGCCCAGCTCATGGTCGACCACCACCAGGCGGCCATCGACAATTCGGAAGCCCTCTTACAGGCCGGCCGCAACGCTACGACTCGCGCCCTGGCCCAGGCCATCATCGCCGACCAGCGCCAGGAGATTGCTGCCCTGCAAAACTGGCTTTCGCGCAATAAGTAAGCCGACGCTAGGCAGTAATGGAAAAGGCAACCCTTTCCAGGGTTGCCTTTTCCATTACTCAAGTGAGCAGCAAGGGAACGGACTGGCTGACTTGGGCAGTCAGCTCGCCTGCAACAGTGACTATTGGTTCAATGATACCCTAACCCCGGCCTAAGGCTGCACGACAAGGCGTGTCGTGGCCGAAAAATCACCGCTCTGCACGTTTACCAAGTAGACCCCGGCTGATAAACCATCGAGCTGTAGCGGTACTTCCACGACCGTGCCGGCGGGGCGCGTGGGTAACTGCACGTGGCGGACTTCGCCGCCGAGCAGGTTGCGGACGCTCACCGTCACCGGGGCGGGGGCGGGCGGCGTCATTCGCACGATGGCGCGGGCGCCGGCCGGGTTCGGGGCAACGCTCAGGCCCAGGGCAGCGGCTTGTTGCGCGGCCTTGGTGCTGAGCACCGTGCCGGCCCGCCGCACGCGCTGCGTGGTGTACACGCGGTACTCGCCGGGCTGCAGGCTCAGTTGGGCATTCACGTTGGTCACGGTGATGCTGTCGCCGCTGAGGTAGTTGTACCACTTGCCGGGCCGTTGAAAGGCTGGGTCAATGGTGATACTGGTCACGTCGAAGTTGCCCAGAACGGTCACTTGCTGCGTGGCATCGCCCAGGTGGATGGATTTGCCCGCGCCGGCCAGCTGTTGGGTATAGCTGGTGGGGTTGTCGAACACGGCCTGACTCTTCTTCAGGGCTATCAGCGCCCGGTACGTGTCGTAGAGCTTGCGGCGGGCGGGTTCCTGGTAGTAATTCCAGCGGATGGGCTTGTTGCCGGTGCGGCCGTTGAAGTCGATGCTCACGTCGTAGCCCAGCTCGCCAAACTGCCACAGCATCTTGGGGCCTGGTACGGTGAAGAAAAATGCGGCCGCAGCCTCGTTGCGGGCCAGGGCGGTGTTGAGGTCCCGCACGTTGTGGGCGGGGTTGGCTTGGTTGCCGAAGGTGAGGTTGCGGTACATCAGCCGCTCCTCGTCGTGGCTTTCCATGTAGGTCACCAGGCCCGGCTGCGCCCAGCCGCGTCCACCCTGGGCGGTGCTGCCATAATACCCCCCGCTGAAGTTGGAGTTGGGCAGAAAGCCCATGGTAGCCTCGTTGTAGTTGTAGTTGAGGTTGCCCCACAGCAGCATGCCCGCGTTGGCCAGCACCCGTTCCTCGGCATTATCGGCAAAGTGCTCCAGAATAACGAACGCATTCGGGTCCACTGTTTTAATGAAATTGTTGTACTCCATCCAGATGTTCACCCGGGACTGGTCGTACTGGCTCCACTGACCCACGTTGGTGCCGGAAACGGTCTGTGTGAAGCCTTTCGACAAGTCGAAGCGATACCCGTCCATGTGGTATTCCTGCAGCCAGAATTCCATCACCCGCTTGGCGTAGGCCTTGGTGAAAGCGCTTTCGTGGTTGAAGTCGTATCCCACATTGAAAGGGTGGGTGGCATCAGCATTAAACCAGGGCGAGTTCGCCGCCGGCTTGCCGGCCGCCCCGTCGAAGTACAGTTGCACCATCGGGTTCTGGCCAAAGGCGTGGTTGAGCACCATGTCCAGCGTCACGGCAATGCCGCGGGCGTGGGCGGCATCGATGAAGCGCTTGAGTTCGTTCTTGGGGCCATAATATTTGTCAGGGGCCAGGTGAAACGAGGGGTTGTAGCCCCAGGACTCGTTGCCCTCGAACTCGCCCACCGGCAATAGCTCGATGGCGTTGACCCCGAGGCGCTGCAGGTAGCCCAACGTGTCCACCAGGGTCTGGTAGTCGTGGCGGGCAATGAAGTCGCGCACCAGCAGCTTGTAGATAACCAGCTTGCTTTTTGCCGGCTTCTGAAAGGTGGGTACCTGCCAGGTATACGCCGGCTGATTGGTTTGCAGCACCGACACGATGCCCGTGGTTTGGCCCGTGGGGTAGGCCTTCAGGTTGGGGTAGGTCACGGCCGGAATGAAGCGGTCGTTGTTGGGGTCGAGTACTTTTTCGGCGTACGGGTCGGCCACGCGCAGCGTCCCGTCCACCAGGTACTGAAAGCTGTACTCACGCCCCGGCGTCAGGCCGTTGAGCTGCACCCACCACTGGTTGCCATCGGGCGTCCGGCTCATGTGAGCCGGCTGGTCGGGCTGCCAGTTGTTGAACTCGCCCAGGGCGTACACGAACTGTTTGCCGGGGGCCGTGAGCACCAGCACGGCGGAGGTGCCCCCGGCGAGGTAGTTGATGCCGTCGCGCACCCCGGCGGGCAGGGCGGCCGTGGCCACGGCCGGGCGCACGTACACAATGGCCGAGTCCGACACGGAGGTGGTGCCCAGGGTAGCTGTGAGGCGGATGACGTTGCGGCCCGCCTGGGTGGGCGCCACGCTGCCGGTAAAGCTCGTGGCGGTGGGTTGCTGGCCGACCTGGGTGCCGTTGAGGCGCAGCGTCAGGGTTGCGGCCTGCGAGGCGATGCCCGCCACGTTCACCGTTGCCCCCGAGCTGATGAAGATGGGGTTCTGGCCCGTTGCCGGGGCAGTGAGGCGCACGGCCAGGGCGCTGCTCTGGGCCACGTCCACGAAGATATCAGCGCCGCCGGTGGCCCGGCCGACCTGGGTGCCGGCGGCGTTGCGGAACACCATGGCCAGCTTCAGAATCTGCTCGGCGGCCGGCACGTTGAACCAGGCCCGCACGCTGGGCGTGATGCTCAGCGCGTAGGTATTGGGGCCGGTGCGGGTGAGCAGCACCGAGGGGTCGGGGGCGTTGAAGTTCGTGAACTTGACGTAGCGCCAGTCCGAGGGCGAGGTGCTCAGATTGGTGATGACGCCGATGTGGGCGTACACGTCGCCGGTGAAATTGTTAAGCCCCTGGTTGCCCTGGGCGGCGTCAAAGGTGAGCGTCACCGGGTCGGCGGCGGAGAAAAAGGCCGGACTGGTGGTGACCACCTGGGCCCGCGCCGTCCCGGTCAGCGCCAGCAGCAGCAAAGCGAGGAGTCGAAGTGTTTTCATTACGAATGGTTGAGGAGGGCGCTACCCCGGAGAAATACAACGTTGAGGACGGGCACAAAGAAACGCAAAAACGGCACGGATTCTAAGACGCGGAGTATAACTCCAATTATGTTAAGAGATGAAACCGGGAAACAAAAGGGAAAAATATACCTTCCCCACTGCCCCCTAAATCCTATTAGGCAAGGGCAGTGAGGAGGTATTGCCTATTGGTCGCTATATCTTCTTGCGCTGGCTAGGGGCCGGGCGTTTGGTGCCATTCAGCGGCTGCCGGCCCATCGTACCGGAACGCCCTGCTACGGCCTTCCGGGCAGTCACCCGCTTGGCGGGAGCAGCCGCAAAAATGTCCAGGTGTAGATTAATCTTCCCCCGCTTCTGTGCGGCCTGGCTCATCTGCTCCTGCAGATTGTCCATGAGCTGGTTGTAGTTGGCGGTGGAACCCGAGAGTTCCAGCAGTTCCGCTTGAATCTCGGACGGTTGGGCAGCGATGGTCTTTTTCATGGTTACAGGAGGTTGGCCGCTTTAGCACGTCGGATAAGGTCCGCGTCAGCGATGTGACTGGTTTTGATGATACACCGCTTGTGCGGCCTGGTAACAAAAACGCACAGGATTTGGTGTAGTTTCTCCTTGAACGGAAACAAACCCACGTAGCGGAGCTGTGTGGCCGTATCGTATTGGGCAAGGTCGAGCCACACAGTCTGCGGATGCACGGCGGCCGCAGCCACCTCTTTGAAACCCGCCCCACGATGGGAGTGATGATGCTTGCGGTCTTCCAGGTGATTCACGTAAGCCGTGTTCCAGAACAATTCAAAGCCCCGCCGGCGGTCCCCCGAGAACGGATAAATTTTGTCGTTGGTGGTATAGTAGGCCATTTACGGGGTGAAGATACTATGGCCCTGTGATGCTTCCGGCGTGATTTTCATGAGGGGGTAAAGATACCGATTAGACGGTGGCAGCTTTTGCCGCGACCAGGCCCAGGCGCACGAGCAACAGGCCCCCCGGATTGCGACTGGCTCTGACCTTGCCCGTTTTCAGGTCGTGGTTGTAGCGGTTCACTTCGGCGACGTGGGCCGCGCTGGCCAGGATGGTCTGCCGGTGTTTGGGGTCGGTGATGCGCAGCTCGTCGAGGATGCGGGCGGCGTTGTCGAGGTGGCTTTGCTGCACGCCGGGCACATCCTGAGCGGTGGCCACCAGGTCGAAGGGGATGGTTTCGGCCAGGGCTTGCGACTTGACGGTAAAAACGATGTTTTTATAAGTCCTGACCCGCTTTTCGAGCTTGTAACTGATGTGCAGTTCGGTATGCTCATTGATTTGCTTCACAGCGATGTCCAGCACCTTTTCTCGCAGTTGCCCGATTTGCTTTATTTTCTCATTGCCCTTCTCATCGAGCAGACCGAGCATTTTTTTGAAGTCCTGGAGGTCGTACTTTTTGGTTTCGCCTAGGTCTTTCCACTGGCTGCAAAGCTGGTAAATGCGCTTGGCGTACTTGCTGTTGAGCCGGAGCGCAGCAGCCAGGGTGTAGGAGGTGAAGTTGTCTTTGAGGTCGAACAGGTAGGGTAGAATGTCCTCAGTCAGCTTGATTTCGATAATGCCTTGCCCCTTCAAATACTCTACTCGCTGGAACATCCAGAGCTGTTTGACCCGCTCCGGGGTTTCCACTTCAAACATGCGGGAGCCCATGCCTTCGGTTGCTTGTCGGAGGTAGGGCAAGTGGTATTGCTTGCCCGTCAGTAGGGCCAGCTCTTTGATGGGCAACTCGTAGAGGCTGGTTTTTTGGTCCTTCCGAAGTCGGGAAACGATGAAAAACAGCAGGTCTAGCTGTAGCTCAGAGTAGTCGTAGCGGGCATTTGTTAGCGCGTTATGCTGACGGATTTCCAATTCCTTATTCATGGGGCTTACCAGCTGATTCGGACGCAATTATACGCTACAAAACACCTAAAAGAAATTTAGTGTGTTTAGAAGGTGTGTTGCCACGGATTGAAAGTGTTATCCCCACGGATTGAAAGTGTTTTCTCACGGATTGAAAGTGTTTTCTCACGGATTGAAAG
>ERZ1066120.2020-NODE-2020-length-9830-cov-12.788542_pt1 | contig 9830 bp, 9 predicted proteins | sample MGYA00382767_ERZ1066120 | MGnify/ENA primary metagenome ERZ1066120 (study PRJEB33369, sample SAMEA5778350) | biofilm metagenome | biome: Industrial cooling water; feature: Water cooling tower basin; material: Biofilm | place: United Arab Emirates | collected... | reverse complement strand
GCCCTCGCCCACGCCGGCCTGCCCGACAGCGCCGGGCGCGTGCTCGCCCCCGCGCTCGCCGACCCGGGCGCGGCCGATCCGCGCGTGGCGCTCGCCGGCGCGTGGGTGCACGCCCGGCTCGGCCAGCCCCGGGCGGCCGTCGCGCTCCTCACGCGGTTCGTAAGCGTGGAGGGGAGCACCGCCGACCAGGCCCGCCGCGAGCTCGCGGAGAACTGGTGGTGGCGGTCCCTTCAGTCGGACCCCGCCTTCCGCAGCCTGCTCAACCTCGAGTGACCGCCGGCGCGCGGTGTTGGACGCGCCACTTCCCGTAGCGCCCCTCCCTCCACGTGTACGTCGCATGACCCGCCATCGGCTCCCTCGCCCCGCACGCGCGCTCGCCGTTGCAGCCGCCGCGGCCACCGCGCTGGCCGCCACCGCCGCCCCCGCGGCCGCCCAGTCCATCTTCACCAGTCGCGCCGCCTTCCTCGGCGCCCTGCTGACCACCGGGGAGCACTCGCTCGACGGCGTGCTGATCCCCGACCCGCCGGGCGTGCTCACCGCGGTGCCGGGGCTGTCGTTCGGCTTCACCACCGGCGACCTGCTCGACCCGGCGCCCGACCCCATCTTCCCGACCAGCGTCCTCGGCCCTGCGCAACTGTCCAACGGCGGCGCGGGGCAGTCCTTTTCGGTCGGCAACGGCGGCGTCACCCGCATGCAGTTCGCGTCGACCGTCCACGGGTTCGGCGCGCAGTTCTTCGCGCTCGCCAGCGTGAACGACGTGGTCTTCCGCTTCCTCGCGGGCGGCGTCCAGCAGGGCACCACGACGTTCGCCACCACGCCCGCCGGCACGGGCTACGACGGGTTCTACGGCGTCACCTTCGCCGGCGGCTTCGACCAGGTGGACATCGAGGGCGCGCCGCTCGAGTTCTACGAGATGGACGACCTTGCCGCCGGCGTCGGCCTCGCGCAGGTCGTGCCCGAGCCGTCCTCGCTGGCCCTCCTCGGCGCGGCGGGTGCCGCGCTCGCCCTGGGGCGCCGCCGGCGCGCCGGCACCACCGTCGCCCGCCCGGAGGTGCGCGATGCGTAGCCCGTCCCTCGCGCGGCGGGCGGCCGCCGCGACCCTCCTCGCCCTGGCGGCGGGCTGCGCCCCCGACCGCACCCCCACCGCGCCTAACGGCCGGCTCGCCCCGCCGGTGTGGGCGGGCGACCCGTTCGTCGGCGACCCCAACGAACTGCTCGTCCTCGTCGAGTACCTGTTCGTGGCCGACGAGGCGGCGGCCATCGCCGAGGCGCTCACCATCGTCCGGAACACCCCGGGGGGCGCGACCGCCTGCGCCGCCACGGCGGCGCTGCTCGACCGCACCTTCGCCAACTACCGCGAGCTCAAGCTCTACGGCCAGGTCGACCAGAACGGCCCCGACCTCACCTTCCCCCGCCCGGTGGTGCAGCGGCTCGTGCAGCGGCTCTCGCTCAACTGCGCCACGCTGGCCCCGGCCAGCGGCATCCCAAACGGCGTCCTCGACGTGGGCGGCGCCGCCGACGTCATCCGCGCAGGGGACGGCGGCGAGGTCACCACCATCCCGGGCCCGGACGGTCAGGCGGGCGTCAAGGTACGGCCGGGCACGTTCACGCAAGACGTCGTGCTGTACATCGTCCCGAAGGCGCCCGCCAACCTGCTGCCGACCACGCTGCCGCAGTCGCCGCCGTACTACGACATCTTCCTCGTGCCCGCGCAGCCGAGCCCGTTCCGGTTCCCGCTGGACCTGGGCTTTGTGGTCAACTGGCCCGCCGGCGCGCCGTCGGACCACCTCGTGATCGGGCATGAGGTCACCCCGGGCCGGCTGGAGGTGTTGCAGCCGACCGTGCTCACCACGCCGGCCTCGGCCGTGGGGCAGTGGGGCGGGCCGGCCTACCTGCGCCCGCTCACCACCCCGACCAGCCCCACGCTCCTCCCCGGCGATCCGGCCATGGCCTCGGTGCTGGTCGGGCCGATGGCGGACCTCCGGGGCAAGACGCTCAGCTACGGCGGGCAGGCCGGGTCGCTCAGCCCGTTCGGGCTGGTGTCCATCTTCCAGACGGGCGTGAACCCGGCGCTGGGCGTCGCGTTCGGCACGAGCACCTGCGTGGCCGGACGCGCCACGCAGCCCTACACGGTCACCAGCGTCGGCGACCTGGTGCTCAACTACCAGGAGTTGGCGGCGAACGGCGCCGCGGTCGGTCCGCGCCAACTGCTGTACCTCGCCGGCCGGGGGACGGGCGCGCCGCGGGCGGGCGCGCTCACCGCCAGCAGCGCGGCCGCGGCGCGAGTCCGCTTCTTCTTCGGGTCGACGCCGTTCGCCACGCGCACGCTGGCCAGCTGCGGGTCTCCGTAGCGGGCGGCGTACCCCGCGTCCTGCGCGGAGGCCGGCCCGGGGTGGGCTAGCTTCCGCGCATGGACCTGCCCATGCGCGACCTCGCCGCCACCGAGTTCGCCGCGGCCATCCTCCAGACGGCCATCACGGCCGCGCTGGCGCTGCTCTGCCTGTTCCTCTTCCGGCGGCACCGCAAGCCGTACTTCGGGTGGTTCGCGGCCGCGTGGGCGCTGTACGTCGCCCGCATGGTGGCCATCGGGAGCTTCCTGGTCACCGGCGCGCGCGGCTGGCTCTACGCGCACCAGGTGGTCACGGGGCTCACCGCGCTCGCGCTGCTCTGGGCGGCGCTGGTGTTCTCGCTGCAGCTCACCTGGCGGCCGCGGTACCTGCTCGCCGCGGCCTTCCCGGTGGGGTGGTCGCTGATCGCCATCTTCCGCCTCGAGAACTTCGCGCTCGCGGCCGGGCCGATGGTGGCGTTCCTCTCACTCGCCACCGGGTGGGCGGGGGTCGCGTTCTGGCGCTACCACCGCCGCGTCGGGTCGGCGGGGGCTGCGGTGCTGGCGGGCGCGTTCGGCCTGTGGGCGCTGCACCACCTCGACTATCCGGTGCTCCGCGCGCGCGGCGCCTGGACGCCGTGGGGCTACTACCTCGACATCGCCTTCGAGCTGGCGGTGGGGGTTGGGATCATGCTCCTGGTGATGGACGACCTCCGCCGGGGCCTCGGCGCGTTGAGCGCGCTGTCGGGCGACCTGCAGCGGGCGCCGCAGCTCGCCGACCCGTTAGGCCCGCTGCTCGCGCGCCCGCTGTCGCTCCCGGCCGTGCGCGGGGCCGCCTTCTTCGCCGACCGCTCCGAAACCCCCGACGCCCCCGCGGCCTTCGTCTGCGAGCGCGGCGCGGGGAGCTGCGCCGCGTGGGCGGGCGTGCCCCCCGCGGGCGCCCTGCTGGAGCTGCTGTCGCTGGTCCGCGCGACCGGCCGGCCCGAGGTGGCGCAGAACGTGGCCGCGCACCCGTCGGTGGCCGTGCTGCCCGTCGCGGCCGACGCGCAGGCGCCGGTGCGCGCCGCGCTCGTCCTCGCCGGCGAGGCGCGCGACCCGTTCACCGCCCTCGACGAGACCTTCCTCCGCGCGCTCGGCCAGCAGGTGGGCGCCGCGCTCCAGACGGCCGCGCTCTACCGCGCTCTCGGCGAGCGCCGCGCCGAGTTGGAGCGGTTGCAGGCGCGCATGGTGCGGCAGCACGAGGAGGAGCGCCGCCGCCTGTCGCGCGAGCTGCACGACGAGACGGCGCAGGTGTTCAGCGCCGTGAAGATGCAGCTCGGCGTCCTGCGCGACGAGGCCGCCGCCCGCGGGCCCGCCGAGGCGCCGCGCCGGGCCCGGCTCGACCGCGTGCTCGGGCTCATCGACACCGGGATCCGCAGCATCCGCGGCGTGACCAACGCCCTCCGCCCGTCGCTCCTCGACGACCTCGGACTCGCCGCCGCGCTGCGCTCGCTCGCGGCCGACTTCACCGAGCGCACGGGCATCGCCGTGGACCTCGCGGTGGACGAGGCGCTGCCGGCGCTCTCGGCCGAGGCCGACCTCGCGCTGTTCCGCGCCGTGCAGGAGGCGCTGTCCAACGTCGCGCGGCACGCGGCGGCCGGGCGGGTCCGCGTGACGGTGCGCCGCGACGCCGACGGCGCCGTCACCCTGCGCGTGCGGGACGACGGGCGCGGCCTCGGCGGCCCGGCCGACCTCGGGCGGTGGGAGCGCGACGGGCACCTGGGCCTCGTGGGGATGCGCGAACGGCTGGCCGCGCTCGGCGGCGCGGTAGCGTTAGGCGACGCGCCCGGCGGCGGCGCGGAACTGCGCGCGCGCGTGCCGCCGGCGGCCTGACCGCGGCGCGGCGGGCCCGGCCGCCGCGCTTACCCGCGTTCGGCCGCCCGCCTAGGTTGCCGCCATGGCCGCTCCCGTCGCACCGCCGATCCGCGTGCTCGTGTGCGACGACCACGCGGTGGTGCGCGAGGGCATCCGCCACGTGCTCGCCGGCGAGCCCGGCTTCGAGGTGGTCGGCGAGGCCGCGAACGGCGAGCAGGCGCTGGCGCTCGCGCGCGCCCACCGCCCCGACGTCGTCGTCCTCGACGTGACCATGCCCGGGGAGAGCGGCCTCCGCATCGCGCCGCGGCTCCGCGCGGCCGTGCCGGGCGCGCGGGTGCTCATCCTCAGCATGCACGACAACGCCGAGTACGTGCGCGAGGGCGTGCGCGCCGGTGCGAGCGGGTACCTGCTCAAGGACTCGGCGGCGGGCGAGCTGCGGCTGGCCGTGCGGGCGGTGCACGCGGGCGGTACGTACTTCAGCACCGACGCCGCGCGCGGCCTCACCGCCCCGCCCGCGCCCACGGCGGAGGAGGACGACGCGCCGTCGTCCGACGTGCTGACCGCGCGCGAGCGGGACGTGCTGGCCGGCGTGGCGCGCGGGCTGACCAACAAGGAGATCGCCGTCGAGCTGGGCATCAGCCACCGCACCGTCGAGACGCACCGCGAGAGCCTGATGCGCAAGCTCGGCATCCGCACGGTGGCCGGCCTCACGCGCTACGTGCTCGACCAGGGGCTCGGCGAGCGGGACTGAGCGGTCGGCGACGACCGCGCGCGCCGGCCCGCGCGCTGCGGGGTAGCAGGTCCATGCCCACCGTTCCCCCCACGCGCGCACGCGCTGCCCGGCCCGCCGTTTCCGCGACGCACGAGCGACCGGCGCCCCCGCCGCGTCCGCGCCGCGCCCCGCCGCCGGACTCCGCGTCGCGGCCGCGGCCCGGCCCGCGCGTCATGGGGCGCATCGCCGCGTACTTCGGGGCTACCTGGGGGCTGCTGGCCGTCCTCGCTGGGACGTGGCATCCGGCGGCCGGCGCCGGGGTGCTGCTCGCGGCCGCCTACACCACGCTCCCGCTCTTCGCCTTCCTCCGCGCCGGCGGCACGTGGCGCCGCTACCCGACCCGCGCGTTCCGGCTCGCCGTCGTGCGGCCGACGCTGTACGCGCAACTCCTCCTGCCCCTCGTGGCCGGCGCCGCCGCGCTCGGCCTGCTCGGCGGGTTGTTCGTCGGGCGCGCGGCCAGCAGCGGGCGTTGGGCCGCGGCGGCGATGCTCGCGGTCGGCGCGGTGGTGCTGGCGGCTGGATGGGTCGGGTCGCGACGCCTGCGCGTGCGCGCCGTCGACGCTCACATCCCGGGCCTTCCGCCCGGCCTCGACGGGCTGCGGGTGGCGCAACTGTCCGATTTGCACCTCGGCCCGCAGACCTCGCGACGGTTCCTCGCCCGCGTGGTGGCGGCCACGGCGGACGCCGCGCCCGACCTCGTCGTCCTGACGGGCGACCTGGTGGACGACCGTGCCGAGGACGCCGCGGGGGTGGCCGCATGGGTCGCCCAACTCCGCGACGCCGCGCACCCGCCGCTCGGCGTCGTCGCCGTGCCCGGCAACCACGACGTGTACGCCGGCTGGCCGGCCGTGGCCGACGCGTTCGCGCGGCTCGCGCCCATGCACGTGCTGGTGAACGACGCGCTCGTTGTCCGCCGCGGGGACGCCGCCCTCGCCGTCGTCGGCACCGGCGACCCGGCCGGCGGACGCGGGGGCGGGCCTGGCGGGGCGGGCCCGGACCTGCCGCGCGCATTTCGTCACGTCACGCGCGGAATGCCCGTGCTGGCGCTCGCCCACAACCCGGCGTTGTTCGCCCCGCTCCAGGCGTACGCGCCGGCGCTCACGCTGAGCGGGCACACGCACTGGGGCCAGCTCGCGCTCCCGCGCCGCGGGTGGAGTCTCGCGTCGCCGTTCCAGGAGTTCGCCATGGGCGGCTACGTGCGCGGCCGGTCACTGCTGTACGTGCACCCGGGGACCGGGTTCTGGGGGCTCCCGTTCCGGCTCGGCGCGTACCCGGAGGTCGCGGTGGTCACGCTCCGCGCGGCGCCCGAGGGCGCCGAGGCGCGGCTCGTGGTGGGGGAAGCGGCGGGCGCGCGTTAGGCGGCTCACCCGGCGCCGTCAGAAGTACAGGTGCCCCTCCCGCCCCGCGCGCCGGCAGCGGGCGAGTGCCGCATGGTCGGTGGCGCGCCACGCGTGCCAGGCACCCACGGCGGCGAGCACCGCGTCGAGGGCGTCGCCGCCGGGGTCGCGGAGGATCCGGCGGCGGTCGGCCTCGGGCAGGGCGACGTGCGCCGCGAGGCCGGCGAGGATCGCCCGCCGGGTGCGGCGCCGGGCCGCCGTGAGCGCGCCGCCGGCGGGTTGCTTGTAGCCCTGATGCGGCAGCGCCATCCGCTTGAGCGTGGACGCCGGGCACGCCTCCAACACCACCCGCCGCGCGCCGGCGAGTCGGCCGTACTGGAAGGGCAGCACGGCCGTCCCCGGCGTGCGGGCCAGCGGCCGCGCGACGTCGCGGATGCCGTGGAAGGTCTGGTAGATGATGCGGTAGTGGTACGGGTCGAAGGGCGCGCGCGCCTCGGCGTCGGCGGCGCGGCGGATGTGCATCGGCCCGCCTAACGCCCGCGCCGCCGCGAGGGCCGCCAGCCCGTACGCGTAGGCCCCGCCCTCCCACGCCGCGACCTCGCGCACCAGCCGCGGCCAGCGCGCGCCCGGCGTGTACAACGCGTCGAGCACGGCCTCGGGGAGCCCGAAGCAGGCGTCGACCGCCCACAGCGTGCCGCGCGACGCGCGGACGAGCGCCACGAGGTGCGCGAGCGCCGGTTCCCGCTCCGCCGTTCCCGCCAGCTCGGCCAGCGGGTCGAGCGCCGCGAGCCGGAGCGCCGGGCCGCCCGCCGCGCGCTCCGCCCGCGTGGCAACCGCACACCGGGCGACCCACGTGGTGTGCCCCGCCTGCGCCGCCCCGCTGAAGTCGACGCCGCAAACCGCCGTGATGCGGGGGCGGCGGAGGGTGCGCGGCGCGCGGGCGGCGGAGCTGCGGGTGTTTGGAGGCGGCACACCCGAATATATGCCGAAGTTTGCGCCGTCCGTTTATTCCGTGGTTGGCCGCCGGCCGTGCCGCGGCCCGCTCCACCGTCATAGGACGCGAAGCAGCATCCCGGTTCGCTCGCCCGCGACCCACCCCGCCGCCCGCGCCACGCGCTCGCCCCGACTTCCCACCGCCGCCCGCAACGCGAGGCGGCGATGGCCCAGTGCCCAGAGCGCGTCCGTGGCCTGCGCGAGAAGCGCGCTGCCGATCCCCCGCCCCTCGGCCGCCGGGCGCACGCACACCGTCCAGGCGGCCTCCCCGTCCGCGCCCGCGATCGCCGCGAAGCCGAGTACCTCGGCCGCCTCGCACCACACCCAGCAACGCCCGGCGGCGACCGCCGCCGCGTCGTCCGCCGGCGTCGTGGGCGACGCGCACCCGTCCCCCGCCGCGCGCGACGCCCGCACCGCGGCGATCCCTGGCAGGTCCGCCGCCGAGCCGACGCGGAGCGCCAGCCCGGTACGCGGCCGCTCCCACACCAGCGTGTCGAGCGGGCGCCCGTCGGCGTCGGTGCGGTCGCCCACCACCCGCTCGCGGAGGAAGAAGCCGAGCCGGGGCGGGACGCGCGCGCTCGCCTCGTTCGCGGGGTCGACGCGGATCTCGAGCGCCAGCACGCCGGGTGCGGCGAGGGCCGCGTCGGCCACCGCCCCGACCGCCTCGGTCGCCAGCCCCCGCCCGGTGGCGTCGGGCACGAGCCAGTAACTCAGCTCACGCACGCTGGGCCGCGCGGCCAGGGCGCGGGCGCGGTAGACGCCGAGCGCGCCGATCAGCCGGTCGTGCCACCAGACGCCGTACCCCCACCACCGCCCCGCGGCGAAGTCGTTCGCGTGGCCGGCGAGGAGCGCGGCATGCGCCTCCACCGGGCGCGGAGCGTCCGCGGCCCAAGCGAACCACGGGCGCAGGGTGCCGAGCGCCGCATCGACGGCGGCCTTGCGGGCCGGGGCGTCGGCGGGGGTCCAGGCCTGGAGCCGGAGCCGGGTGGTGTGGTAGGCGGGGCGCACGCGGGCGAACGTGGGGGGCACCGCACCCGGCGGCAAGCTGCGCGGCACGCTTCCCGCCAGCATACTGAAGTGGCCGTCCGCCCCGGCGCCCACTCGGACCCCTCCATGCACGTTCGCGCCCGCCTGCAGTCCGCCAGCGAGGAGCTCGCCAACGCCATCACCCACGGACTCGGGCTGGCCGGGGCCGGGTTGGCCGCGCCGCTCCTCGTGGCCGCCGCCGTCCGCCGCGGCGACGCGTGGCAGGTGGTCGGCGCCGCGGTGTTCGCCGCCACGCTGGTGCTGATGTACGTGGCGTCCACCCTGTACCACGCGTGCCCGCCCGGCCCGTCGCTCCGCCTGGCCCGCCGCAAGCACGCGCTGCGCACCTTCGACCACTCGGCCATCTACCTGCTCATCGCGGGCACGTACACGCCGTTCCTGTTGGGGCCGATGCGCGGGCCGTGGGGGTGGTCGCTGTTCGCGGCCGAGTGGGCGCTGGCGGCCGGCGGCATCGCCGCAAAGTTGTACTTCGGGTTCCGCTGGCCCCGCCTGTCGACGTGGGTGTACGTGGGGATGGGGTGGCTGGCCATCGTCGCGGCCGGCCCGCTCTGGCGGATGGTGGGCGCGACGGGCGCGGGGTGGCTACTGGCGGGCGGGCTGTGCTACACGCTGGGCGTCGTGTTCTACGCGACCGACAGCCGCTACCGCTTCCACCACGCGGTGTGGCACGTGTTCGTGGCCGGCGGGAGCGCGTGCCACGTGTGGGCGGCGCTGCACCACGCCGCGGGAGCGGCCGGGCAGGCCTGAGCCGGCCCGGCCTGGGCGGGCCCGGCCGGCGGCGGCTACGTTCCGTCGCCGATGCTTCCCTCGCTCGTCCTCCTGCTCGCCTGCTTCGCCGTGCTGGGGCGCGTGCTCCGCGGCGCGCTGGTCGGTGTGCAGGCCCGCTGGATCGCGGCCGGCCGCCCGCTCGCCCCGTTCGCGCTCACGCTCCGCCCCGTGCCGACGCCGGCCGGCGAGGAGGTGTGGTACGCCACCGGCGCCTCACTCTGGCGGCCCGCGGCCGGCGACCGCCGGCGGGTCCGGCTCGGCCGGTGGCACGCGCTGGCGGTCGGCGGGAGCGGCGGGCGCGGGCCGCTGGCGGGCTGGCGCATCGGCGACCGGGCGCGGGCAACCGGCGGCGTGTTGGTGGTGACGAACCGGCGCGTGCTCTTTCGCGGCGGGCGCGGGGCGCGCGCGGTCCGCGAGGACGTCCCCCTCGGCGACGTCGCGCACCTGACCCTCGAAGGGCCGATGCTCGTCGTCGAACGCCGGTCGCGGCCGCGGGACCCGCTGGCCGTGCGGGCGGCCACGGCGGGCGCGCTGGCCCGGCTGATCCTCGCGGCCGCGACGGCCGCGACCGCCCCGCCGCCGCGTACTGGCGTCGGACCGGCACCCGCGGCGCGGTCGGCGGGTACTCGGTAGGAGCTGTGGTCCGCGGCGTGCCGTCGGGTGCGCGCGCGCCCCGCGTCGCCGCCCTCGTGTTGGTCTGACCAGCGTTCGCTCACATGTCCTCGTTCGCTCC
>ERZ1066120.2017-NODE-2017-length-9848-cov-7.128153_pt1 | contig 9848 bp, 9 predicted proteins | sample MGYA00382767_ERZ1066120 | MGnify/ENA primary metagenome ERZ1066120 (study PRJEB33369, sample SAMEA5778350) | biofilm metagenome | biome: Industrial cooling water; feature: Water cooling tower basin; material: Biofilm | place: United Arab Emirates | collected... | reverse complement strand
AACCTACACCAACGAAAAAACGGGGTAGTTTTATGAAAAAATAGCTCTTGAGAAACGATATTTCCAAGAGCGATGGCGTTGTTAGAACGGGCTGAAATTACCGCACTCAAACAAATTGAGCCTGTCGCGCTGACCCTGCACCCCGCTGCCGTCTACCTCGGCACTTTAAGTGAAGGGTCTGGGCGTGCCATGCGCTCTTCTCTCGACGCGATCGCTTCTGTATTGACAGATGGGGAATGCGATTGCTTGACTCTAGACTGGGCTAAACTACGTTACCGCCATACGGTTGCCGTCCGCACTGCCCTCAAGCAGCGTCTCGCTCCCGCAACGGTAAACAAAATGCTCGTCGCCCTGCGGCGGGTACTACTAGAAGCTTATCGGTTGGATTTGATGGAATTTGCCGACTATACCAAAGCGACCGATCTTGCCAACGTCAAAGCGTCAGGGGAGCTGCGCGGTCGTGCCTTGAGCGGCGAAGAAATTGACGCTCTAATTGAAAGTTGCTCTCCCCATACGCCCCTCGACCTGCGGGATGCGGCTGTCATTGCTCTGTTGCGAATTGGCGGCATGCGGCGGCAAGAGCTAGCGCAACTGACGCTTGCCGATCTAAATCCCAGCAATGGCTCCCTCGTTATCCGGCGTGGTAAAGGCGGGAAAAAGCGCGTCGTTTATCTCACCCCTGAAGCGCTCGGGATCTTAAAGGAGTGGCTGGCAGTGAGAGGGAATTCTCCAGGGGCGTTGATTTGTCCGGTTAATAAGGGTGGTAGAGTCGAACTGCGACACTTTGCTCCCGACGGAGACGGCATTTACAAGCTGGTAAGGAAACGGGCGACCAAAGCGCTCGTCGAACGGTTTTCGCCCCACGATTTCCGTCGTACCTTTTGCTCGGACTTGTTTGATGCTAATACCGATCCATTCTCGGTGCAGCAGCTGGCAGGTCATGCCTCTTTAGCGACTACCGCTAAGTACGACCGACGCTCTGAGGTGGCAAAGCGCAATGCCGTGCGGGGGCTGAAGTTGAAACAGAGCTAGTCGGTCTATCTTGAATATTTTCGGCAAAGTAAGCTAGTGCCACCCGACGGGAGCGAGCCAGTAATCGTGGGGAATGCCCCCAAGCTGGGGAAATAAAGCGTAAGCACCCAGCAGGTAATCGATAACGTTTTGATAGTGTCCGATCCCCGTAAAAGCCCGCAAACGCTTGATAGCAGATAAGAAAGTATCTTCTGGAAATTTCGCGATTTCATTATACTCCCGCTCTTGCTCTGGAGGAAGCGCCACCTTCGTACCGTGCCAATTCCAAAGCAGACAACATTGCCGTAAAGATAGAGAGGTGGGTTGGAGTAGCAGGGCAGCGCGGTAAAATAAACCAGTAGTTCGTAGCATGTAGGGATGGATGGGAAATGTAATGTCCGCAGTTTTCCCAGCTTGTTGAATCAAGTGATGCAGCGAGCGCTCCGCCAGACGGGTCTGCCGTTCGGAAACGAATAGCCAGTTGGTGACGCGCACTGTATAGAGCTGTTGCAAGATGTCAATTTCAGCCCAACTCAGGGGTTGTAGATTGTTAGGGGGTTGACCCAAACGAGTTGGCAAGGTGCGAAGGCGTGAGACTCTTATGATGTTTTCGGCAAAGTCAACGTCATCCCAGCGCAAATAGCAAGCTTCGGCAGGTTGTAGGGCTTGGCAAAAGAGCAGCATTGCGATCGCCGTATTACGAGTAGCGGCACGGGTTTGCGCGAGAGCGGCGATGAGGGCATCGATTTCGTGCAGGTAGAGAAATTCGCGGTCGCGACGCTGTTTAAATGGAAGTTTTTTGGGCGGCGGAGATTGAGGCACGGCTAACAGGACTTTGCCGAAAACATCCTTGGCTAAAAACAATTTTAACTAGATACCGGCATATAGCCAGCTCAAAACACCAACTCGACCGCTAGCTTTGCTTTTTACCTCTGGCTCTGGGTGTAGTCGTTTTGTGTCTAGTTGCCCGACTGGATGTGGATTTGCGCTTGGCAGAAGTAGTGGAAGAAGATTCGGATGGTGTTGGCTGAGGATCGGGTTGTTGCTCTGGTGCAGGCGATCGCTCTTCGGGTATGGGTGAGGGTATTTGGGGTGTTGCTTCAGAGTGCGACTTCTGCTTTGTGGTCGATCTAGTCGCAGTTTTACCTCTAGTCACAGTTTTGCCACGAGTGGCTGGCTTTGAAGTCTTCGCGGTTGTCTTACCAATTGATGCAGATTTGGCAGTGGTGTCTGGCTCTACTGTCGGTTGTGGAGTAGCTTCTGGCTGGGCGATCGGTTCAACAGATATTTGACTTATCTGTGCTGACGTGTCTTCAGGTTGTGGTGTGACAGCAGCGTTTGGCTTTTTCTTGGCTTGGCGCTGTGTCGTTGTCTTAGTAGCGGATTTGCGCTCTTGCGGTGGCATGTCTGAAGATGTGCGCTTCGCTGTTGATTTGGGAGCATCCGAGCTTTTGGGTGCTGGGATTTCTGATTCGGGTGTTCCAGATATGGGTGCTTCTACTTCAACTGTCACTACGCCTTTTGTTTGTGCCGTGACAATCGCGACTACCATTTGGTTTTGTTGGTCGTGCTGCTGGAAATCAGTTTGGAGGCTGGGCAGTCCCATCTGTCTTGCCAATCGCGAAATTTGACTCGATTTGAGAAATCTTGCCTCCATCTGTGCGACTTCTCCAGTTGGGTAGTAGTTGACTATCAACACCCCTGCTCCTTGCTCAGCAGCCATGCCGCGATAATACTTACCTAAGCTAGGTAATTCTGAGCTGACTAACTGCTTTAGCTGTTGCGATTCATCCATCAAAAAATCGATTTAATTCCCGAAAGTTTTGCCTACATTTACAATACTGCCGATTTTACATTTTTGCTTTTGTACTTGAAAAAAGTCGATGGAACGATCTGCCCGAGCGCTGCATCAAAGTAGCACAGTTGCGAAAATCACAATCATTCGATGGCACTGCATTAGAGAAACAAAAAGCATGCAATTTGTTCAAGCGATAAATTGGCAAACCAAAACTAGGTGGAATCTGCCAAGAACTGGGCAAGGAAACTACTTGCGATGGCTGTTCGAGCGTGGATATGATTTGATAGAGCAACAACCATTGGGTAGAGGAGAAATCGAGATTTATTAAATGACTGGCAGTGGACTGTATGCTCTCTACTTGCCTTTTTTGGTCGAGTTGGATGTAGAGTGCTTGTTAGTTGAGATTCCAACCCAGAACGAAGTGCGAGAAATTGTTGCCAACGTGCGGCAACGTTGGCAACAACTGTCGGCAGACTTTGAGTGAGGTTACCGTATCTAAGCGATGAGATGGAGATCTCCTTGGTTGCGAATCATTTACTGTATACCAATGTCTATCGCTTTTTTACAGGAAGTCACAATTGTGACCTAATTAGCTGCAAATGTTTACTGATTTTTCGAGCAGCAAAAAAGCTATAGCAAGGTTGTATTGGGAGACAAACGAGCATTAAGCACTCGTTTAGGTATTCAAGTCGGCATTCTCAAGCTAGCGTGGGAGAAAAATCGAGTTGAGAATGACGACAATTTACGCTTCTCAGTGACTTTTTGAGATCGGGGATTCTAGCCCAGCAAAAAATTGACAATCCACCGGGTGTGGTCAAAAGTAGTTGGTTGTAGGATCAAATTGCGAGCAGGAAAGCTTGGAGGCTAAAACTGCGTCTTTATATGGCAGTGTGACAATCATGAATCTTGAGCAACTACTGACACTGCGATGACTACTGCTACAAATCCTGACTACACTGATGTTGTCCAAAAAATTGGACAAATGCTGTTTCAAGCATTGTGGGAGCAAGAACCAGATTTAGAGAAAAAGGTGCGTGAACTTGATAATATAGTCAACCAACTCTTGCGTAGGATAGGATTCCTGGTAGTATCATTGCTTTTAGCTGAACTAGCTAGCGTTGTGACCAAAAAAGCTAAGGCAGCAGGTTTAACTATACATCGTTCGAGACAAATTAAATATTTATCAATATTTGGGGTCATTGAAATTCCTTCTCCTTACCTATGGGATAAAAACAGACGAATTGGGGTGCGTCCAGTTAAAGACCAGTTGAGAATTGAGTATGGCGATCGCTCTGTTGCAGTGCGACGAGCTTTAGCGGATTTCGGTGCGGAAGAATCATTTGGACAAGCAGCTAAGCGTTTTGAAGAACACTACGGCTGGGCGATAAATCGTGCTACAGTGCGCCGAGAAGTAGAGAAAACAGCGCAAAAAGCACAGAAATTTGTGGAAGTTAAATTGTTCATAGCTAGACTAAGAGCTTTAAAATCTCTCACTACTAAACCAAATATTGAGCAGTTACTGGTGGAACTAGATGGTTGCCATATTCGGACTGGTATTCTGCTTCCAGTAGAGAAAGCAGAAGTTACCAAAAAACGTGGATTGCTCAAACGTAAACGTGAATCAGACTGGAAAGAAGTGAGAGTGGGTTTAGCCCGTCCGGTTAGCGATAAGGAAAAACGGACTTATGTAGCTCAAATGAGCAAGTATCCAGAAATCGTTGGGCAACTAGTTAGCGCAGGGTTTAACCAAGGGATGACTAAGCAAACGCAGGTTTATGCTGTAGCTGATGGAGGCAATGGACTACGGGAAGCACTCCAAGCGCAGTTTCCTAACCTAACATTTATTTTAGATCGACCCCATCTCAAGCAGCACCTCCATGAAGGTGCAGAAGTAATAGGCCTTACAGGTCTTGAGCGTTATAAGTGGGTGAGCGATCGGCTTCATAAAATCGACGCTGGGGATGTTAGGCAAGTAATCAGGACATTTAAGAAATATCGGGGTCAAGGGAAGGAGCGCATCAGCAATTTATCTAAATATCTTGAACGATTTGTTGATGCTGTCGATTATGACTATTTTCGTGCTATGGGTTTGCCCATCGGTTCAGGGGAAGTTGAAAGCGCTCATCGCTACATTCCCCAAAAGCGGCTGAAGATTCCAGGGGCTACTTGGCACCCAGATACAGTGAATCCTATGCTGGCTTTACGAATTATTCGGGCTAATGGTTGGTGGGATGATTTTTGGATGAAACAGTCAGCTTCTGTACAGAAACCGCATAGTTGTCTGACTCGACGATTTTAACCACATCCCATTTACGAGTGCAAAAATCTGGAACTAATCTGCCATTAACCTGGTCAATCTATCCACTCAAAAATGATCTGATGCCGTTGGCAAACCCTAAGTGAGCTCGCAATACCCAGCCTGACCCCACAAAATCGCGGTGCTCTCCAGCTGCTAGTCTATCTTCCAGACCTTCTTGCACAACGCTCTTATTTGGTGGTTGGGCTACTTTTCCTAAAGTATTCGCCCTTGGTGTAGTTAAATCCAACACTTTCTACAGGGGAGCTTGACAAAACTAATGCTATTAGTTTTAACTAATAGCATTAGTTTTTAGAGATAAGGTTGTTATGCCACGTCCCAAAGGGCAGACACTGACTGAAAAGGACATTGTGGAGGCGGCGATTGTCCTGCTTGAGAGAGAGGGAGAATCAGCTTTGGGTGTCAATCGAGTCGCTAGGGAATTGGGCATTCAACCCCCATCCTTGTACAACCACATCACTGGAAATGAAGCCTTGCGTCAGGCGGTTGTGACAGAAGGGTATCGCAGAGCACTGGATTTTGTGAGGCAACAGGTGGAAGGGGTTAACGAACCTAAGCTTGCCCTGAAAACCATTGCTCAGGCGTTGCGTTGCTTCGCTCACGACAATCCAACGCTCTATACTGTGACAACGAATCATCGATTCAGCCTTGACTATCCAGAATTTGCTCAAAATCTTCAAGGCATGCTTAAGCGTTACACCACAAGGCTCGAGCCACTTGGCTTGAAGCCGGATGAAATTGTCTACACCATACGAATGCTGCACTCGGCCATTCACGGCTTCATTCAGGCCGAACAAGCCGGTCTATTTGTATTCCCGCAGTCACTGGATAAGAGCTATGAATGGATGCTCGACACGCTGATTGATGGACTGATGCACAGGCAAGACAAGCCTACTTGCTCTGAGGGCGAACAGAACCCAAGTATTGACCAAACTCAACTCTATTAATCATGAATCCTATTATGACATTACCTCATGGACCGCGCTCACTCTCCTATCTGTACATGCTCCGGTGGTTCGCTCCTCCTTTAGAGCTTTTGGATGAGTGTGCCCAGTGCTATGGTGACCCCTTCACCTTAGGTCTAGTAGGCCCCTTTCGCCCAACGGTCTTCTTTAGCAGTCCCCAAGCCCTTCAGCAAATTTTTACAGCAAACGCAGAGCAGGTGAGCGCAGCGTCCTCAAATCGGTTGCTCTTACCCATTATTGGGGAGGATTCTCTACTCTTACTGGACGGGGAGCGCCACCAACGTCAGAAACGGCTCTTGATGCCTCCTTTTCATGGGGAAAGGATGCGAACTTACGGTCAGCTGATCGTCAACATTAGCCAACAAGTGGCAGGCCAGTGGCAGATAGGTCAGCCCTTTTCTGTACGCTCGTCCACACAGGAGATTTCTTTACGCGTCATCTTGCACGCGGTGTTTGGGATGTCTGAAGGAAACCGATATCAACAACTCAAAGAAACCCTCAAGGCTCTGTTGCAATCGATTAGCTCTCCAGTCAGTGCCAGTATGCTATTCCTGAGGGGTCTCCAACAAGACTTGGGAACTTGGAGCCCATGGGGACGCTTTCTTTATCGGATACGGCAAATTGATGCCTTGCTCTACGCCGAAATTCAACAACGTCGTCAGCAGCTCGACTTGGAGCGGGACGACATTCTGAGTCTGCTCTTAGCAGCGCGAGATGAAGCGGGTCAACAGATGAGTGAGAAAGAACTACGCGACGAGCTAATTACGCTCCTGCTAGCGGGATATGAAACAACCGCCTCGGCGATCGCTTGGGCTTTGTATTGGATTCACCAAGTTCCAGGCGTGCTCGACAAGCTGTTAAAAGAATTGGATTCACTCGGTACGGCGGTCGAGCCGACTGCCATTGCTAAACTGCAATATCTGAATGCAATCTGCCAGGAAACGTTACGCATTTACCCACTCACACCCGTCGCGTTTCCTAGGATTGCTAAATTACCGCTCCAGATTGAAGGCTACCAGATTGAGCCAGGAACAGCCCTCGCTCCCTGTATTTATTTAACCCACCAGCGCTCTGACCTCTACCCAGAGCCAAGGCGTTTTAGACCAGAGCGTTTCCTGGAGCAACAATTTTCCCCATATGAATATTTGCCCTTTGGTGGCGGTAATCGACGTTGCCTCGGTTTAGCCTTTGCTCAGTTTGAGATGAAGTTAGTTCTGGCAACCGTGGTCTCCTCTTGGCACTTAAAATTAGCAGACCAACGTCCGGTTCAGCCCATTCGGCGCGGTATCACTATGGCCCCTAGTGGCGGTGTGCGGGTAATCGTCACTGGACTCCGACAAAAGGGTAAAAGTAGCGAGGTCATGCTCCGCAACTCAACAGCTAAAAACCTTACTCAGTAGTAGTCTCAGCGAGAAAACAGCGAAATTACATAGGAGCGCAACAAACTAGTATGTCTTGTTACGAACCTTAATTTAAAACTTAATGAGTATAGGCAACGAAAAACTCAAGTTTTAAAGGCTAATTCTCAATAAACTGGTCGTTTTTGAACAGCATACTTCAATGTAATACAAAACATATTAATTTGTTTTGCTCCCACTTATGATTGAGGAAAAGTAGTGTTGCTTTTTAACCAACTGGTTTTGACCACACCCCAATCCACCAGATGTGGGTGAGCAATCACCCTCAAGAGCGCCAAAATCTTCCAATGGACCTAGTTGCTAAGTCAAGCGACATCAGTTTTCCTGGATACCATGATAATTGAACGCTGTACTTGAATAGGAATATTAAGCTTATCTGCTAGTTTCTGACGCTCCCTAAATCCTATATCGTGCATATAGCAATGGCGCAAAATAATCTGTTTCAATAGTTGTTGGCGATCGCAAAAAACAAATCTCATCGATTGAATGAAGGGTAGGGAGTAGTGGATGACAATAGTGTGGGGGCTATATGCTAATCACGTTGGAGAATACGGAAGATTAGTAGGAATATTCAGTAGTGCAGAACTAGCCAAATCTTGTAGATCGATCGCTCTAAATTTGAGGGAAGAATGGGAAGAAAGGGGCGGTTACTGGAAATGTGACGCTTTTTCACAACCCGAAGGAGACGAAGTGTTTTACTACACAGTAGAGCCAATCCAAGTCGATCGGCTGGTGGAGTAGTAAGTAGGGCAGCACTCAAGAGAAACCGGAAAATGAAGGGTGTGCGCTCGCGCTGCTGTTTAAGCGGTATTTTCTTGGGTGGAAGAGATGAAGGCACGAGCAAAACATTGCCGAAAAGGTTTGTAGCTGTCATGATATCGTAGCGAGTGCGATCGCCGCAGTAGCAGCAAAGAATTGTTGAATTTTGGTGAAGAGATAGTATCTGGAGGTGACATTTTCCCTTTCTGATGTTTTCGGCAAAGTCGAAGTGGAATATTATCCTTTTTTAGGACGACCGCGCTTGCCGTGGTTCTTGCCTACGGTTGGTGTGGCAGCAAGAACTCGTGCAATCAGCCGTTGTTTGTGTGGGATCGCCATCGTTTCCAAGCGAGAGATCGCCCGATCCCGATTGCCCAAATAGGCGATGGTTTTGGGGACGGGGTGGGGCTTACCTTCGACCCGCTGCGATTCCATCAAGTAGAAATAGCTGTTGCCTTTGACTTGTTTGATGCGGATGAACACCGTGTAGAGCCTAACTTATTGTAGAGCCTAACTTTTTTGCTGTAGAAAGAGCTAGCTCGACTCTTTGTAGAGCCTAACTTTATTTCTACTTGCTGTAGAGCCTAACTTATTGTAGAGCCTAACTTTTTTCCCGCTCTGAGAATAAAGTTAGCTCTACAGATGCCTGAACAGAATGAGGCGATCGCTTCATGCTAGAAACTGCTGCACGAATGCTTTGAGTGCTGCGGCATCCTTGCCTCGGTTATGTCCGCGCTGATTGTCAACACCAATGCGCTCGTGGTGTTCTTCAATTAAATTCTGATTCACACTAATAAACTCCTTAGCCGCCTTACGATTGATACCAAAAGTTTCCTCTAGTAGACCGACAGTCATTGCCCAAGTATTCTGGGGATGTTGTTGGTTCCATTCGCAGATAGCAGCAAAGATACGTTGAGCCCGCTCTTTAGCCCCGCCACTTCTGGTTAGTTTGGATGCAGCCGAGTCGGAAATTTGAGTCGGGGCGGGATTGGTAGTATCCGGCACTTGCTGTAGTTGAGTTTGCTCTTGCACTTGGTCTGGGTTATGCACTGCCCCTTGAGAGCCAGGGGCAGAATCAACACTTCGAGCAGTAGTTGGGGTTGTTTGGGGTGTGGAGTGGCGATCGCCCAAGAGTGCCTTCCTAGCAGCTTCAAATCGTGCCGCCGCTTGCTGGAGCTGCCGATTCTCGACTTTGAGCTGTTGGATCTCCTGCTGTAACTGGCTAGATTGCTCGACATTGGCGCTCGCTTGCTCGCGTTGTTGTTTGAGCGTAGCAATTTCAGCTTCGAGTGCTTCAATCCTGCCCGTGAGCCAACTCAAGGTGCGAGCTTGGTCTACGACTACCTGCGCGATCGCCCTGTCTGCTACAACTTGAGTCGTGGTTGGGTGTGTAGGTTCGTGTTGACCTGTTCCTTCAACAGGACGATCGGGGTCGGATTTGGCCTCGACTAGCTCTAAAGTTAGCTGGGGCGTGGCTCCATCAGCTGCTGGAGAAGCTTGGGCGACATCTGTTGTAGAGCTATTCAGTCGTGCTTCAACCCATTGCAGCAGGGCAGAGGTCTTCTCCTGCTGGTTGTTGC
>ERZ1066120.2015-NODE-2015-length-9850-cov-15.082695_pt1 | contig 9850 bp, 6 predicted proteins | sample MGYA00382767_ERZ1066120 | MGnify/ENA primary metagenome ERZ1066120 (study PRJEB33369, sample SAMEA5778350) | biofilm metagenome | biome: Industrial cooling water; feature: Water cooling tower basin; material: Biofilm | place: United Arab Emirates | collected... | reverse complement strand
ACGCGCGCCTCGGTCTGCGCCTCGAACGAGAGCGGCACGTGCACGGCCATCTGGTCGCCGTCGAAGTCGGCGTTGAACGCCGCGCAGACGAGCGGGTGGATGCGGATGGCCTTCCCCTCGACGAGCACCGGCTCGAACGCCTGGATGCCCAGGCGGTGGAGCGTCGGGGCGCGGTTGAGCATCACCGGGTGGTCCCGGATGATCTCCTCGAGGATCTCGAAGACCTCGGGGCTCTCGCGCTCGACGATCTTCTTGGCGCGCTTGACCGTCTCGGCGATCCCCTTGTCGACGAGCTTGTGGATGATGAACGGCTTGAACAGCTCGAGCGCCATCGCCTTGGGCAGCCCGCACTGGTGCAGCCGCAGCTCCGGGCCCACCACGATCACCGAGCGGCCCGAGTAGTCCACGCGCTTGCCGAGCAGGTTCTGGCGGAACCGGCCCTGCTTGCCCTTCAGCATGTCCGAGAGCGACTTGAGCGGGCGCTTGCCGCGGCCGCGGATCGCCTTCGAGCGGCGCCCGTTGTCGAACAGCGCGTCGACCGCCTCCTGCAGCATGCGCTTCTCGTTGCGGAGGATGACCTCCGGCGCACGGTGCATGATGAGCTTCATCAGCCGGTTGTTCCGGTTGATGACGCGGCGGTACAGGTCGTTCAGGTCCGACGTCGCGAAGCGGCCGCCGTCGAGCGGCACGAGCGGCCGCAGGTCGGGCGGGATGACCGGGATGACGTCGAGGATCATCCACTCCGGCTTGTTGCGGGTCTCCCCGCCGGCGGCCGAGTTGCGGAACGCGTCGACGATCTTGAGGCGCTTGAGCGTCTGCTTCTTCCGGTGCTGCGAGCTCTCGTCCACCACCGAGACGCGCAGCTCCTCGGCGATCTTGTCGACGTCGAGGCGGCGCAGGAGCTCGCGCACCGCGGGCGCGCCGATGTCGGCGCTGAACGCGGCGTCGCTCTCCTCGCGCGCCTTCTGCCGGAGCGCCAGGTACTCGTCCTCGTCGAGGAGCTGGCCCGAGCGCACCTCCTGCGCGCCGGGCTCCACGACCACGTAGTTCGAGTAGTAGATCACCTTCTCGAGGTCACGCAGCGTGACGTCGATCAGGTTGCCCATCGGGCTCGGCAGGGTCTTGAAGAACCAGATGTGCGCGACCGGCACGGCCAGCTCGATGTGGCCCATGCGCTCGCGCCGGACCTTCGAGAGCGTGACCTCCACGCCGCAGCGGTCGCAGATGACGCCGCGGTAGCGGATGCGCTTGTACTTGCCGCAGTGGCACTCCCAGTCCTTGACTGGGCCGAAGATGCGCTCGCAGAACAGCCCGTCCTTTTCTGGCTTGAACGAGCGGTAGTTGATCGTCTCGGGCTTGAGCACCTCGCCCCACGACCACCAGGTGCGCAGGCCGGCCATCTCCAGCCGCTCGCGCTCCTTGGGGTCCTTGGGGCCGCGGATCTCCTCCGGGGAGGCGATCCGCACGCTCATGTAGTCGAACGCCGACGCGCGCGTCTCGCGCGTGGAGCGGAAATCGATCATCGGTTACTCCTCCGTCCCGTTAGGCGACTCGCCGGCGTCCGCGGCCGGCGCGGCCTTCGCCTTGGTCGTGCGGCGCTTGGCGACGGCGGCGCGCGCCGGCGGCTCCGCCGGCAGGTCGTCGTCGTCGTCCGCCATCGCGGCCACCGGCACCGCGCCCACCGTGGGCGACGGCACCGCGTCCGCCGCCGGCAGCGCAACCGCCTCGGGGTCGCCGAGGCCGCCGTAGGTGTTGTCGCCCGTGCTCGCGCCGAGCGTGACCTTGATGCCCAGCGCCTGCAGCTCCTTCACCAGCACGTTGAACGACTCGGGGATGCCCGGCTCGGGCAGGTTCTGCCCCTTCACGATCGCCTCGTAGACACGGCTGCGGCCGTTCACGTCGTCCGACTTGACGGTGAGCATCTCCTGCAGGATGTGCGCGGCGCCGTAGGCCTCCAGCGCCCACACCTCCATCTCGCCGAAGCGCTGGCCGCCGAACTGCGCCTTGCCGGCCAGCGGCTGCTGCGTGACCAGCGAGTACGGCCCGATGCTCCGCGCGTGGATCTTGTCGTCCACGAGGTGCGAGAGCTTGAGCATGTAGATCTCGCCCACGGTGACCGGGTTGGCGAACGTCTCGCCCGTCCGGCCGTCGCGCACGCGGATCTTGCCGCCCGGCGTGAGCCCGGCGAGGCGCATGAGCTCCGCCGCCGCGGCGTCGAGGTCGCCCTCGCTCTTCTTGGCGGTGAGCAGCGCGGCCAGCGCCGGCAGCTCCTGGCGGAGCAGCAGGTCGCCGCCGGCGGCCTTGGCGTCGCCCTCCAGCTCGGCGATCACCCGGTCGCGCTCCACCACATCGGCGGCCGCGTCCGAGCGGTGGAAGGTCAGACGGTTCCCCGCCTCGCCCTGCTCGCGCGCCACCAGCTCGCGCGCCGCGGCCACGAGGAAGGCGCGCACCTGGTCGCCCAGGGCGCGCGTCCCCTCGCTCATGTCCTTCGCGGTGAGCTGGTTGATCGTCGCGTCGGCCAGGAGGTACACCTTGTCCTGCTCGGCCAGCGACGGCTTGAGGTCGGCCACGAGCTGCTTGACCTCCGCCTCGCCGACCGTGGGCGCCGCGGCCGCAAACCCGAGCGTGCGCGCCGCCGTCACGAGCCCGGCCAGCTTGAGCAGCAGGCCGATCTCGCGCTCGTTGGCGCCCTGGAACACGGGCGTCTTGGCGTAGAAACCGAGCACGCGCGCGGCCCACCCCAGGTGCGTCTCCAGGATCTGCCCGACGTTCATGCGGCTGGGCACGCCGAGCGGGTTGAGCACGATGTCCACCGGGCGCCCGTCGGGGAGGAACGGCATGTCCTCCTGCGGGACGATGCGCGCCACGATGCCCTTGTTGCCGTGGCGGCCGGCCATCTTGTCGCCCACCGAGATCTTGCGCTTCTCGGCGAGGTAGACCTTCACGAGCTGAATCACGCCCGGCGGCAGCTCGTCGGGCTGCAGGATGCGGTCGATCCGCTCCTCGGCCCGCTGCTCGATGCGCTGCTTCTCCTCGTTGGCGGCGTCGATGATGACGCGCATCCGGTCGTTCGCGGCCTTGCTCTCGACGCGGAACGTCTTGAGGTCGACGGTGGCGAACTTGAGGCCGCGCAGCACGTCGCGCGTGAGCTGCGTGCCCTGCGCCACGGCCTCCTCGACCGTGCCGGCGCGGAGCGCGAGCGCCACCGTCTCGCCCTCCAGCAGCGTGCGCAGCTCGGCGTCGCGCACCTCGTTGACGCGGACCTTGTCCTCGCCCTCGAAGCGGCGCACCTCGCCGATCCGCTCGCCGCGGTCCTTCTCGACCACCTGATCCTCGATGCGGCTGAAGATCTTGACGTCGATGACGACGCCCTCCATCCCCGGCGGCACCTTGAGCGACGAGTCCTTCACGTCCTTCGCCTTCTCGCCGAAGATCGCGGTCAGCAGCTTCTCCTCGGGGGAGAGCTCCGTCTCGCCCTTGGGCGTGATCTTGCCGACGAGGATGTCGCCCGGCTTCACGTGCGCGCCGATGCGCACGATCCCGCGGTCGTCGAGGTCGACCAGCGACTCCTCGGCCACGTTCGGGATCTCGCGCGTGATCTCCTCCTGCCCGCGCTTCGTGTCGCGCACGTGCAGCTCGAGCTCCTGGATGTGGATCGACGAGTAGACGTCGTCCTGCACCAGGCGCTCCGAGAGGACGATGGCGTCCTCGAAGTTGTGCCCGTACCACGGCATGAACGCCACCGTCACGTTCGCGCCCAACGCGAGCTGCCCCTGCTCGGTGGCGGCGCCGTCGGCGAGCACGTCGTTGGCCTTCACGCGCTGCCCGAGGCGCACGACCGGGCGCTGGTTGATCGCCGTGTCCTGGTTGGTGCGCAGGTACTTCTTGACCTTGTAGCGGTCGAGCTGCGTGAGGCGCTGGAGCGGCCGGTCGCCGCCGCGGCGCTCCTCACCGCCGGCGCGGCTCTCCGGCGGCCCGGCGTCGACGATGATCTCGTCGGCCGTCACGTGCGTGACGACGCCGGCGCGCTTGGCGATGATCACCGCGCCCGAATCCCGCGCCACGCGGCTCTCCAGCCCGGTGCCGACGAGCGGCGTGCGCGGGTTGAGGAGCGGCACGGCCTGGCGCTGCATGTTGGAGCCCATGAGCGCGCGGTTCGCGTCGTCGTGCTCCAGGAACGGGATGAGCGCGGCGGCGATCGAGACCATCTGCTCGGGCGCCACGTCCATGTAGTCGATGCGGTCCGGCGTCACGAGCGGCACGTCGCCGCCGTCGCGCGCCAGCACCAGCTCGTCGGCGAACGTGCCGTCCGGGTTGAGCTTGGCGTTGGACTGCGCGATGACGGCGCCCTCCTCGCGGTTGGCGTCGAGCCACGCGAGCTCGGGCGTGACCAGCCGCCCCTCCGCGTCGCGCTCGCCGGCCAGCCGCCCGTCCTTGACCACGATGTACGGCGTCTCGATGAAGCCGAGGTCGTTCACCTGCGCGTAGCAGGCGAGCGACGTGATGAGGCCGATGTTCGGCCCTTCCGGCGTCTCGATGGGGCACATGCGCGCGTACTGCGAGTAGTGCACGTCGCGCACCTCGAAGCCCGCGCGCTCGCGGGTCAGACCGCCCGGGCCTAACGCCGACAGCCGGCGCTTGTGCGTCAGCTCGGCGAGCGGGTTGGTCTGGTCCATGAACTGCGAGAGCTGCGACGACCCGAAGAACGCCTGGATGACCGCGCTCACCGTGCGCGCGTTCACCAGGTCGTCGAGCGAGATCTTCTCGGGGTCGGTGTTGATGCTCATCCGCTCCTTGACCAGCCGCGCCATGCGCGACAGGCCGACGGAGAACTGGTTGGCGATGAGCTCGCCCACCGACCGGATGCGGCGGTTGCCGAGGTGGTCGATGTCGTCGGTGTAGCCGCGCCCCTCGTGCAGCTCGACGAGCATGCGCACGATGGCCACGAAGTCCTCCTTCGTGAGCACCGTCGTGCTGGCCGGCGTCTGCAGGCCCAGGCGCTGGTTGATCTTGTAGCGCCCCACGCGCCCGAGGTCGTAGCGCTTGGGGCTGAAGAACAGCCGCTCGATCGCCTGCTTGGCGGTCTCCGCGTTGGGCGCGTCGCCCGGCCGCAGGAGGCCGTAGATCTGCTTGAGCGCGACGTTCTCGCCGATCTCGTGGTCCGTGTCCCCCATCTTCCGGCGCTCGTTGTCCGTGAGCTTGGCCGGGTCGGTGGGGTCCTTGGCGAGCGTGTTCTTGATGAGCGTGCTCTCCGCACGCCCCGAGGCCACGAACACCATGGCCTTCTGCACGTCCGCCTTGCGGAGCGCGCGCGCCAGCTCCTCGGTGAGCGGCTGGCCGGCCTCGGCGTGGACCTCGCCGTCGGCGTCGACCACGTCGGCCGAGAGGATGCGCGGCTCCGGGCGCTCCCCGCGCTCGAACGCGTCGAGCTCGTCGCGCAGGTCGGCCGCGGTGTAGCTGGCGAACACGCGCACCTTCTCGACGCCCTGCCGGCGGAGGCGGTTGTACACCTCGTCGGTGAGCTCGTCGCCCTCCTTGACCAGCAGCTCCGCCTCGGCGCGCTCGCGCTCGGCGCGCGCCTTCTTGGTCTTGAGCTTGGGCGCGTCGGGGTCGTGCGCCTCGCCGGCGAGGGTGATGTCCTCGGCGATGATCGCACCCAGCACCTCGCGCTGGTCGGCGCGGCTCTCGCGGGCCTTGGTGAGGTCTAAGTCACGCTCGGCGAAGAAGAGGCGCAGGATGTCGCTGTTCGCGCCGAACCCGAACGCGCGCAGCAGCGCGGTGGCCGGAAACTTCTTCTTCTTGTCGATGTGGACGTAGACGACGTCGTGGATGTCGACGGTGAACTCGACCCACGAGCCGCGGAACGGGATGATGCGGCTGGAGATGAGCCGCTGCCCGTTGGGGTGCGTGCTCTCCTCGAACACCACGCCCGGCGAGCGGTGGAGCTGGGAGACGATGACGCGCTCGGCGCCGTTGATGACGAACGTGCCGAGGCTGGTGATGAGCGGCAGCTCGCCGAGGTAGACCTCCTTCTCGATGATGTTGCGCGGCCGCTTCTCCTCGTTGACCTCCTCGAAGATCACGAGCTGCAGCGTCGCCTTGAGCGGCGCCGAGTAGGTCATGTCCCGCTCGATGCACTCCTCGACCGTGTACTTCGGCTCGCCGAGGGTGTAGCGCACGAACTCCAGCGAGAAGTTCTCGTGGACGTCGGTGATGGGGAACAGGTCCTTGAAGACGCGCTCCAGCCCGATGTCCTCGCGCTCGTGCGCGGCGGCGTCGGTCTGCAGGAGCGCCTCGAAGGCGCGCGTCTGGATGTCGAGCAGGTGGGGCATGCCCATCCCGGACTCGAGCTTGCCGAAGGAGATTTCCTTTATCGTCTCAGCCATGGCTCACCCGCGTGAGGTGGCCCCGGTGCGGGGGTGTCCGCTGGGGCCCGCGTGAGGTGCTGCGGAAAGGCAGGTCCCGCACAGATGTTGCGCGGGCAGATCCGGGGCGTCCGACCGTCCGGAGGCGGTGAGGCCGGGGACCGGGGGACGCGGTAGTACGCCGTTCGCGGCGGAAGGTGCCGCTATGTGAAACAGGCGAAAACAGCCCCGTCCCCGCCCCCAGCGCGCGAAATCGCGGCGGGGGCGGGGCGGAGCAGGCGCCTGCCTAGGTTGTAGACGTGCGTCGGTATTGCTTCACGGCCGTCGAGTGAAAGTAAGGGGACCGAAGCGGGCCCGAAAGGGGCGGGGCCGGAGCCCCACCCCGCCGGGTCCGCCGGTCGCCTTACTTCACGTCGACGCCGGCGCCCTGCTCCTCGAGCTTGGCCTTGATGCTCGCGGCCTCGTCCTTCGACACGCCCGACTTGACCGTCTGCGGCGCGCCGTCGACGAGGTCCTTCGCCTCCTTGAGGCCCAGGCCGGTCAGCTCGCGCACGACCTTGATGACCTGGATCTTCTTGGCGCCCGCGTCGCGGAGCACCACGTCGAACTCGGTCTTCTCCTCGACCGGGGCCGCCGGGGCCGCGCCGCCGCCGGCCGGCGCGCCGCCGCCCACCGGGGCGGCCGCGATCGTCACGTTGAACTTGCTCTTGAAGCTCTCGATCAGCTCGGCCAGCTCGAACACCGTCTTGTTGCCGATCGCGTCGAGGATCTCGTCGTTGCTCATGGTCGCCATGGTACCCGTAGTCTCCGTTAGAAACCCAGGCGGGAAGGCCGTCCGGCCGTCCGCTGGGGCAGGTTGGTCAGGCTAACCGCCTGGATTTAGGCCGCCGAGGGCGCCGAGCCCTCGCCGCCTTCCTTCTGCTGGCGCAGCGCCTCCATCGCGCCGACCATCATCGACAGCAGGCCGCCGAGGGCGCCCGCGAAGCCGGCCAGCGGCGCCATGAGGCCCGCGCCCAGCTCGGCGAGCATCTGCTCGCGCGACGGCATGCTCGCCAGCGCGGTCACCTGCGCCGCGTCGATCTGCTTGCCGTCGAACATGCCGCCCTTGACGACCGGCTTCTGGTCGTTGGCCTTGGCGAAGTCGGTGATGACCTTCGCGCCGGCGAGCGCGTCGTGCGCGACGATGATGCCCGTCGGGCCCTTGAGCCGCTCGCCCGTCAGGCCGCTCTCGTTCACCGCCCGCAGCGCGAGCGTGTTCTTGATGACCACGTACTCCACGCCGGCCTTGCGGAGCTCGCGCCGGAGCGCGGTCATCCGCTTCACGTTCAGCCCGGTGAAGTCGGTGAAGTAGAGCGCCTGCGCGCCCTTGATCTTGCCCGTCAGCTCGCTGACGAGCTGCTCCTTCTCGGTGCGCTTCATGGGGCGCCTCCTAGCGGTACGGCGTGGTGTCGACCGTGACGCCCGGGCCCATGGAGCTCGAGACGCTCACGTTCTGCACGTACACGCCCTTGGCCGCCGACGGCTTCGAGCGGACGATCTGGTCCATCAGCGCCGTGAAGTTCTGCTCCAGCGCCTCCGGGGCGAACGAGACCTTGCCGATCGGCGCGTGCACGTTGCCGCCCTTGTCCACGCGGAACTCGATCTTGCCGGCCTTGAGCTCGCGCACGGCCTTGCCGACGTCGAACGTCACGGTGCCGGCCTTCGGGTTCGGCATCAGGCCGCGGGGGCCCAGCACGCGCCCGAGCTGGCCGACCTGGCCCATGAGGTCCGGCGTCGCGACCATGACGTCGAAGTCGAGGAAGCCGTCCTTGATGCGCTGGACGTACTCGACGCCGACGAGGTCGGCGCCCGCCGCCTCGGCCTCGGCCTGCTTGGGGCCCTGCGCGATGACGAGCACGCGCACGCTCTTGCCCGTCCCGGCCGGCAGCACCACCGTGCCGCGGACGATCTGGTCGGCGTGGCGCGGGTCGACGCCCAGGCGCACCGCGACCTCGACCGTCTCGTCGAACTTGGCCGAGGCGGCGTCCTTGACGAGGGCGAGCGCCTGGGGCGCCTGGTAGGCGGTGCCAGCGCTGACCTTCTCCGCGGCCGCGCGGAATCGCTTCCCGTGCGTCCGCATCAGCCGGCCACCGTCACGCCCATCGAGCGCGCCGCGCCGGCCACCATGGCCACCGCGCTCTCGATGGTGTCGCAGTTGAGGTCGGGCATCTTGATCTCGGCGATCTTGCGCAGCTGCGCCTGGGTCACGGTGCCGACCTTGGTCTTGTTGGGCGCGCCGCTCCCCTTCTCGAGCCCGAGCTCCTTCTTGAGGAGCACGGCGGTGGGCGGCGTCTTGAGGATGAAGGTGAAGCTCTTATCCGCATAGATCGTCACCTCCACCGGGAGGATCGTATCCTGCCCCTGCGTCCGAGCGTTGAACTCCTTGACGAAGGACATGATGTTGATCCCCTGGGGGCCGAGCGCGGTGCCGACCGGCGGGGCGGGCGTCGCCTTGCCGGCCGGGATCTGCAGCTTGACGAACCCGGTGATCTTCTTGGCCATGGATCTCCTTGGCGTGGGGGACGCGCCGTCGCGCGCCCGTCACTCCCGCTCGGATTACCGTCGGAGCGGTGGCCGACGTGGGCGCCTAACGCGAGGCTGGTAGCCCCGTGCTAGTAGCCCTTCAACTGCAGGTAGTCGAGCTCGACCGAGGTCGGCCGCCCGAAGAGCGACACGCTCACGCGCACCTTCCCCTTGTCGGCCACGATCTCTTCGACCGTGCCGTTGAAGTCGGTGAACGGCCCCTCGGTGATCTGCACGGCCTGGCCGACGGTGAACGGGATGGCCTCCTTGGGGGCGGCCTCCTGCTCCTCGGCGACGCCCAGGAGGCGGTTGACCTCCTCGGCGCGCAGCGGCATCGGGAACTTCTCGTGCCCGACCATTTTGATCACGCCCTGGATGCTGTTCACCACGTGCAGCGTGTCCTGGTTCATGAGCATCTCGACCAGGACGTAGCCGGGGTAGATCTTGCGCTCCACGGCGACCTTCTTGCCGTTCTTGACCTCGACCCCCTCCTGCACGGGCACGAGGGCCTGGCGGATGGGGCGCTCCTCGGGCGGGCGCGCGTCGGCCTCGATCTTCCGCGTGAGCAGCGACCGGACCTTGTTCTCGTGCCCCGACGTGGTCTGGATGGCGTACCAGCGATGGTCCACTAGAGTCGTCCCGATACCAAATCGTGAGCGGTCGTCGGCGGCCGTCAGCGGCCGAGCAGGAGCGCGGGCACCCGCACCAGCAGGAACTGGAGCCCGAGGTCCATGAGCGCGATGAGCGCGCCGAGGAAGAGGACGAAGATGATGATGCGGACGGTCGAGTCCGTGAGCGTCTTCCGGTCGGGCCAGGTGACGCGCTTCATCTCGGAGAGCACGTCGTGGTAGAACCTCACCAGCCTGGCCGGGCCGCCCGGCGCGGCGGGCGCGGCCGGCGCGGGCGCGCTGCCCCCGCGGGCC
>ERZ1066120.2014-NODE-2014-length-9857-cov-6.891145_pt1 | contig 9857 bp, 6 predicted proteins | sample MGYA00382767_ERZ1066120 | MGnify/ENA primary metagenome ERZ1066120 (study PRJEB33369, sample SAMEA5778350) | biofilm metagenome | biome: Industrial cooling water; feature: Water cooling tower basin; material: Biofilm | place: United Arab Emirates | collected... | reverse complement strand
CGCCCGCGGCGCCCGCGACACGCGTGGGCGCAGTGGGGCGCGTCCGGGGCGGCAGGGCGCCGGCGCCGCGCCCGAGGGCGGCACCCGGGGGCGCGGCGGGGCACGCTACGCCAACCCGGCCGACCCGTCGCAGGTCTACACCCCCGGGCGGGGGCGGGCGCCACGCTGGTACAGCGAGCTGCGCGCCCGGGGCGAGCTCCCCGAGCCGCTCGACTGAGGCGTGCGCGCGTCCACTGCGCCGGCGGGCGACGCCGGCGCGAACCCGCTGCTCGCGCCGTGGACGGGACCCCACGGCGGCGTCCCGCCGTTCGACCGCGTGGCCGTGGCCGACATCGCCCCGGCGCTCGAGGCGGCGATGGCGGAGCAGCTCGCCGAGATCGAGCGCATCGCCGCCGACCCGGCGCCGCCGACGTTCGAGAACACGATCGCCGCGCTCGAGCGCACCGGGCGCACGCTCGACCGCGTCGGCGCCGTCTACGGCGTGTGGAGCTCGGCGATGAGCGGGCCCGAGTTCCAGGCGGTCGAGCGCGAGATGGCGCCGCGGCTGGCGGCGTTCGCCGACCGGATCACGCAGCACGTCGCGCTCTTCCGCCGCGTGCAGGCGGTGCACGCCGGCCCCGAGCTGCCGCGGCTGAGCGCCGAGGCGCGACGCCTCGTCTGGCGGCTGCACGCCGACTTCGTGCGCGCCGGGGCGCGGCTGGAGCCGGCGGCCAAGGCGCGGCTCTCGGCGATCAACCAGCGGCTCGCGGCGCTCTACACCACCTTCGCCCAGCACGTGCTGCACGACGAGACCGAGCAGGCGCTCGTGCTGCGCGAGCCGGGCGAGCTGGCCGGGCTGCCGGCGTCGCTGCGCGCCGCCCTCGCCGAGGCGGCGCGCGCCCGCGGCATCGACGGGGCGTGGGCGGTGGCCAACACCCGCTCGGCGATGGACCCGTTCCTCACCCACAGCACGCGGCGCGACCTGCGGGAGCGGGCGTGGCGGCTGTTCGTCGGACGTGGCGACGCGGGCGCGACCGACAACGCGCCGGTCGCCGCCGAGATCCTGCGGCTGCGCGCCGAGCGCGCCCGGCTGCTGGGCCACGCGACGCACGCCCACTGGCGGCTGGAGGACGCGATGGCCGGCGCCCCCGAGCGCGCCCTGGCGCTGCTCGAGGCGGTGTGGCCGGCGGCCGTGGCGCGCGTGCGCGAGGAGGTGGCCGACATGCAGGCGCTCGCCGACCGCGAGGCCGACGCGCTGGGCGTCGAGCGCCAGCCGATCGCGCCGTGGGACTACCGCTTCTGGGCCGAGCAGGTGCGGCTGGCGCGCTACGACCTGGACGACGCGCAGGTCAAGCCGTACCTGCAGCTCGAGCGGCTGCGCGAGGGGATGTTCTGGGTGGCGGGGGAGCTGTTCGGGCTGGACTTCCGCCCGGTGGACGACGTCCCGGTCTACCACCCGGACGTGCGCGTCTGGGCGGTCGCCGAGCGCGAGGGCGGGCGGCACGTGGGGCTCTGGTACTTCGATCCGTTCGCCCGCGCGGGGAAGCGCTCCGGCGCGTGGATGAACGCCTACCGGGCGCAGGAGCGGCTGGACGCCCCGGTGCCGACGATCGTCAGCAACAACGCGAACTTCGTCGCCGGCGCCGCGGGCGAGCCGGTGCTCGTCTCGTGGGACGACGCGCGCACGCTCTTCCACGAGTTCGGGCACGCGCTGCACGGGCTGCTCTCCGACGTGACGTACCCGACGCTCTCGGGGACGCGCGTGCCGCGCGACTACGTGGAGTTCCCGTCGCAGCTGCTCGAGCACTGGCTGGAGACCCCCGAGGTGCTCCGGCGCTTCGCCGTGCACCACGAGACGGGCCAGCCGATCCCGCGGGAGCTCGTCGCCCGGCTGGCGCGCGCGGCGACGTTCAACCAGGGGTTCGCGACGGTCGAGTACCTGGCGAGCGCGCTCGTGGACCTGCGGCTGCACCTGGCCGACGAGCGCGGGCTCGACCCGCGGGCCCTCGAGGAGGCGACGCTCGCGGCGCTCGGGATGCCGGCGGAGGTCGGGATGCGCCACCGCACGCCGCACTTCCTCCACGTCTTCTCCGGCGACGGCTACTCGGCGGCGTACTACAGCTACCTCTGGGCCGACGTGCTCACCGCCGACGCGGCCGAGGCGTTCGCCGCCGCGCCCGGGGGGATGTACGACCGCACGCTCGCCGAGCGGCTGCGCGCGCACGTCTTCACCCGCGGCAACACGCTCGATCCGGCGGAGGGCTACCGCGCCTTCCGCGGGCGCGACCCCGAGGTGGGGGCGCTGATGCGCAAGCGCGGCTTCCCGGAGCATGCCGGCGGAGGGGGGACCGGGGAGTAGGCCGGCCGCCGCCGCCGCCCTCGCCGCTGCGGACGAGGGCGCGCGTTCAGCGCCGCGCGCTCAGCGCGTCCGACACCACGACCAGCCGGTCGCGCGGCGACGGGGCGGCCGCGAGCACGAAGCGCCCGTCGGGCGTCACGTCGTACATCGCCAGCATCGCGTCCGGATGGGGCGCGCGGAAGAGCGGCGTCCGCCCGGTCACCGCCCGGGGCGCGCCCGACCCCTCGGGTGCGGGCGGCGCCAGCTGCGCCGCGATCAGGCGGTCCCCCGCCCAGTAGAACAGCTCGCGGCCGTCGCGGCTCCACACCGGGTGCACGCCACCGTCCACCGAGATGCGCGCGCGGCGCCCCGGGGTCGGATGGCCGTCGACGTAGACCTCGGCGCGCCCGCTCTCGTCCGACTGGTACGCCACCCAGCGGCCGTCGGGGGCGATCCGCGCCGCCCGCTCGTCGGCGGGCGTCGCCGCGTACGGGCGCGCGGCGCTGCCGTCGATCGGGAGGACCATCACGTCGCGCGATCCCCCGCGGTCGGCGGTCGCGAGCAGCGCCCGCCCGTCCGGCAGCCAGTCGGTCGGGAACCAGCTCCCGTCGCCGCGCGTCAGCGGGCGCGCCACGCCACCCGCCGCGGGGCGCACCGACACCCCCTTGCCCCCCGGCCCGCTGGTCGAGTACGCGAGCAGCCGCCCGTCCGGGCTCCACTGCGCGTCGTTCGCGTCGACGCCGTCAGCGGTGAGCCGCCGCGACCTGCCGGTGCGGAGGTCGGTGGTCCAGAGCTCGCTGCCCCCGCTCCCCGAGCTGCCGTGGAGCACCGTGTGCCCGTCGGGGGCGACGCGCGGCGTCCAGGGAGTGCGGACGGAGGGGCGCTGCACCTCGCGCCCCGAACGATCGCGGACGGTGAGCCGGAGCGCCCCGTGCGAGCGCCGCTCGTCGGAGTCCGGCGCCGCCGCGCGGTAGACGAGCGTCCCCGACGCCGACACCGCGAACGCGGCGCGCCCGTCGACGATCGCGACGCCGTCGGCGATGCGCGTGCTCGACCCGGTGAGCGCCCACCGCGCCGGATCGATCGGCTGGCGGTGCAGGGCGCCGTCGCGGGTGGCGAAGACGACGTGCCCGGCCACCAGCCGGGGGGAGAGCCCGCGCCCGATCTCCCTCAGCTCTCCCGTGACGAGGTCGAGCATGCCCATGCGGTCGGCGCAGCAGTCGGCGAGGGTCACGAGCGCCGCGCGCGCGCCGGGGAGGACGTGCGGATCGCGGACCCCGCGCCCCGGCCCGCCCGTCGGCACGCGCGCGAGCGCCCCACCGGCCGCCGGGACGCGAGCGAGCGCACCGGTGCGCCCGTCGGCGACGAGGAGCACGTCGTCGGGGCCCCACGCGGCGCCGCCGACCACGCTCCCCGCCGGCAGCTCGGCGACCCGGGCGGCCGGGCCGCCGTCGAGGAGCACGCGCCGCAGCGCGCCGCGCGCGACGAAGCCGACCCAGCGGCCGTCGGGCGAGACGAACGGCGATTCGGCGTCCTCCGTCCCCGCGAGGGCGCGTGGCACTAGGTCGTCCACGCCGCGCGCGTACAGCCGCGCGCCGTCCGCCCCCGCATGGCGGAAGACGAGCGTCACCCCGTCCGGCGTGAGCGCCGGCACGTCCTCGCCGAGCGAGCCCGGCTCGGCGTAGAGCTCGCGCCGTGCGGCGCCCGGTCCGTCCACGGCGGCGTTCACGGGCAGGGGCGGCGTCGGCGCGCCGGTCCCCCGCCACGGCGCCCGGCCCCACGCGATCGGGACGGCGACGGCGAGCACCGCCGCCGCGCCGAGCCAGACGCCGACCGGGAGCGGGCGCCTGGTCGGCGCACTCGCCGGCGCGCTCGCCGGCGTGGGCGGCGTGCCCGGGGCGGGGGTGGGCACGGCGGCGCCGAGCGCGCCGGCGAGGGCCTGCACGTCGGAGAAGCGCGCGCCGGGGTCCTTCGCCAGCGCCCTCTCCACCGCGTCGGCGAGGGGGGGCGGCACGTCCGGGCGGCGGGCGAGCAGCGGCGGCGGCGCCTCGTGGAGGACGCGGCGGAGCACCACCGCGGCGGAGCCCGTCCCCGACGGCGGCGCGCCCGCGAGCATCTCGTAGAGCACCGCGCCGAGCGCGTACACGTCGGCCCGCGCATCGACGGTGCGCGCGCCGGCCGCCTGCTCCGGGGCCATGTACTGCGGCGTGCCGATCGACAGCCCGGTGCGCGTCAGCCGCGTCCCGCCCGCCTGCTCGAGCGCGAGGGCGACGCCGAAGTCGGCGACGACGGCGTGCGCTCGCGCGCCGCCCTGGAGGAGCACGTTCTCCGGCTTGACGTCGCGGTGGACGATGCCGCGCGCGTGCGCGTGGTCGAGCGCGTCGGCGATCTCGCGGGCGAGGCGCACCGCCTCGTCCACGGGGAGCGGACCGCCCCGCGCCAGTCGGGCGCGCAGCGTCTCCCCGTCGACGTAGGGCATCACGTAGTAGAGCCGCCCGCCCGCCTGCCCCGAGTCGAACAGCGGGAGCACGTGCGGGTGCTGCAGCGACGCGGTCAGCGCGATCTCGCGCAGGAAGCGCTCGGCGCCGAGCGCGACGGCGAGACTCGGGTGCAGCACCTTGATCGCCACCGGGCGCGCGTGGCGGAGGTCGCGCGCGAGGTAGACCGTGGCCATGCCGCCGCGTCCGAGCCGCCGCTCGACCGCGTAGCGCTCCGCGAGGGCCGCGGCGAGCGCGGCGAGCTCGCCGTCCGCATCGGCGCCGTCGGCGCCGTCGGCGCGTCCGTCCCCGGCGTCGTGCGCGAGCGGGCCGACGACCGCGGCGATCGGGGGCAGCTCGAGGAAGTCGTCGGCGCCGACGCCGGTGTCCGGGGCCTCGAGCAGCGACTCGACCTCGGCGCGCAGCGCGGCGTTCCCCTCGCAGGCCTCGACCACGAACGCGGCGCGCTCCGCCGGCGGCAGGTCGAGCGCCGCCTGCACGACCGCCTTGACGGCGCGCCACTCCCCGGGCGTGAGCGGCGCGCTCCCGCCGGGCGGCGGGGCGCGCCGGTCGCGCGTGCCGCTGCCGCGCGCGGCGTCGGCGGCGGCGGCGTCCGTCACCGCTCCAGCTCCCGGCGGAGCCATCGCCGCGCCACCGACCACTCCCGCGAGACGGTCGCGGTCGAGATGCCGAGGACCGCGGCGGTCTCGTCGAGCGTGAGGCCGGCGAAGTAGCGCAGCTCCACCAGGCGCGCCTGATCCGGGTCGAGCGCCGCGAGCCGCTCCAGCGCCTCGTCGAGCGCCAGCACGTCGACGTCGCGCTCCGCCGCCTGCGCGCGGCCGGCGGCGTCGAGGGCGCCGAGCGTGACCGCCGCGCCGCCTCCGCCACGCTTGGCCGCGCGGCGCGTGCGCGCGGCGTCCACGAGCACCTGGCGCATGCAGCGCGCGGCGATGCCGAAGAACTGCGACCGGCTCTCGAAGCGCGCCGGCCGCTGCTCGACGAGTCGGAGGTACGCCTCGTGGACGAGCGCCGTCGGCTGGAGCGTGTGCCCGTCGCCCTCGCGCGCCAGCGCCCGCCGGGCCTGACGGCGCAGCTCGACGTAGACCTGCGGAAGGAGCGCGTCGAGCGCCTGGCGATCGCCGGCGTTCCACGCGGCGAGGAGCTGGGTGACGTTCGCCGCTGATGCGGCGTCGCCCGCCTCCTGGACCGCCGCGGCATGGTGCACCGCGAGGCCACCGGTGCCCGCGCCCGGCGCGGTGCGGGCTGCCTGCGGATCGGGGGAAGAGTTCGGCATGAGGCCCCGCTCGCTCGGGTGACGCGGGCGTCGCACGCGGGTCGCGCCGGACGCGGCGCGGAACAGGTGCGCGGACCCCTCGCGTGTTCGATACGGCGCTGCGTGGGCGCGGGTTTCCCGCCGACCGCGCGTGGACGGCGGGCGGGCGGCGTGAGGGAGTTCCGCGGCGCTTTCCGCACTCCTGGACGGGCGGTGAGGAGCCGACGCTCGCCCCCCGCCCCAGCGGCACGTCCCCCCGTCACCCCAGCCGGAGAGCTCCCATGCGCGCCCTCGTCCTCCCGCCCCTCGCCGCCGTGCTCTGCGCCGCCACCGCGGCCGCCACCGCGCGCCCGGCCGCCGCGCAGACCCATGCCGCGGCGGACGCGCCCCGTCCCGCGGTCGCCACCCTCGCCGTGGCCCGTCCGGTGGCGGAGTACCGGATCGAGACGGTGCAGTACGGGTTCCCCGAGCACGTCACCGTGGCCGACTCCGCCGGCCGGCTGGTCGCCAGCTACCGCACGCGCGGCACCGACGTCGCGCGTCCGCTGAGCGTCCGCGTGCGCGGCCGCGACTTCGTGCTGCGCGCGCACACGCCGTCCGGACCGCTCACCATCGTCCTCGAGGGGCAGAACGGCGACGTGGCGCCGGGGCTCGTCGGGCGCTGGCGCATGGGGGAGCACGAGGGGCGGCTCCACGGAACGGTGCAGCGCTGACCGCAGGCGCGCCCGCGCGCGCGGATGGCGCTTCCCGAGGCCGGGTCGACGACGCCGGCCGGTCGCCCGCACGACGACGACCGGCCGATGCCCGGCCCTTGGGCACGCTACGCCGCGGGGGCGGCCGGGGCGGGGGCGGGCGGCAGCGCGAGCGACTGGTGCGCGGCGATCCCCGCCGTCATCCCGCTCGCGACGGCGAGCGTGGCGTTGCCAGGGGAGCGCGCGACGTCGCCGGCGGCGTACACGCCCGGCACCGTCGTCGCCTGCTGCGCGTCGGTGCGGATCACCACGCCCGTCGGTCCCTCGTCGAGGGTGCAGCCGAGCTGCTCGGCGAGCGGGCTCGCCATGCGCGAGCGCCCTCCGGTGAAGAGCGCGTCCAGCGGGACGACGGCGCCGTCGGCGAGGCGGACGCCGGCGAGCGCGGGGGCGTCGCCGACCAGCGCCACGACCGGCCGCTCCTCGACGCGGACGCCGCGCGCGGCGAGCGCGTCGCGCTGCGCGCCGTCGAGGAGGAACGCCCCGCCGGTGAACAGCGTCACGTCGGCGCTCCAGTCGGGGAGGAGCAGCGCCGCGTGCACGTGCAGGGGCGTCGGCGCGAGCACCCCGAGCCGACGGTCGGCCACCTCGTAGCCGTGGCAGTAGGGGCAGTGCAGGACCGTCGTCCCCCACCGCTCGCCGAGCCCGGGAAGGTCGGGCAGCTCGTCGACGATGCCGGTGGCGAGCACCAGCCGCCGCCCGACGGCGGTCGCGCCGGAGGCGAGCGCGAGGCGGAAGACGCCCCCCTCGGCGACCGCGTGCGTCACCTCCCCGGCGACGAGCGCCGCGGTGGGGTAGGCCAGCACCTCCGCGCGACCGGTGGCGACGACGTCGGCGGGGGCGCGCCCGTCCTGGCCGAGGAATCCGTGCGCGGCGCGAGCGACCCGGTTGCGCGGCCGCCCCGCGTCGACGACGAGCACGCGCCGGCGCGCCCGGGCGAGCTGCAGGGCGGCGGCGAGGCCGGCCCAGCTTCCACCGACGACGACGGCGTCGTACGGGGCGGTGGTGGGAGCGGCAGCGGCCGTGGGCGGGGCGGTCACAGGCGCACGCTCAGCCCGTCGGCCAGCGCGTCGCGGTACGCCCGGAGCGCCGGCACGAAGCCGATGAGCACGCCCGCGCCGAGCACGGCGCCCACGTACGTCCACTCCGGCGTGCCGAGCGCGGTGATCGGCAGGCGCAGCCCGAACCGCGCCTCCACCGGCGCCTGGAGCGTCGCCAGCAGCGCGTACACCAGCCCCACCCCGAGCGCGCACCCGAGGGCGCTGAGCAGCCCCGCCTCGAGCACCAGCAGCCCGACGATCCGCCGCGGGCCGGCGCCGACGGCGCGGAGGATCGCCATCTCGCGGCGCCGGGCCGCCAGCGAGGTGTAGAGCGCGATCAGCATGGCGAGCAGCCCCACGCCGACGACGAAGAGCGTCAGCAGCCGCAGCCCGTCCTCGGCGTAGCCGAGGTTCTGCCACAGCTCCTGCAGCGCGACGCCGGGGATCACCGCCGTCAGCGGCTCGGCGCGATCCTCGCCGATGGCGCGCTGCAGCGTCAGCGCGTCGCGCCGCAGCGTCGCCCCGACGAGGAACGCCGTGACCTGCGTGACCGGGACGTCGGCGCGGCGCGGCCCCGCCTCGGTCGCGTGGGGCTCGGCCGCGTGCTCCCCTTCCTCCGCGTGCTCCCCCTCGTCCGCGTGCTCCCCCTCGTCCGCGTGCGCCCCCTCCTCCGCGTGCATCGCCTCGACGCCCTCGAGCGTCACGTAGATGGTGCGATCCACCGGCGTGTGCGTGCGCGCGAGCACGCCGACGACGCGGAACGGCGCGTGCTCGTGCTGCTGGAAGCCGACCTCTCCCAGCCCGTGCGTCACGACGATCGGCGACCCGACGCGGTAGCCGAGCCGCTCGGCGACGGCGGCGCCGAGGACCACGTCGTACAGCGCCGCGAACGGCGCGCCGCTGGCGAACGCCAGCCGGCTCCCGCCGCGGAACTGGTAGTGCGCGAAGAACGCCTCGGTGGTGCCGACGACGCGGAAGCCGCGGTGGCTGTCGCCGAGCGCGAACGGGATCGTCCAGCGCACGGCCGGGTGGCGCGCCCACCGCTCGTAGACGGCGTAGGGGACGTTCCCCGTGGACGTGCCGAGCCCGAAGACCGTGTACATCAGCAGCTGCAGCGCGCCCCCCCGCGGCCCGACGATCAGGTCGGTGCCGCGGATCACCCCGGCGAAGCTCTCGCGCATGCCGTCCTGCACGCGCCGCACCCCCACCAGGAGCGCGACGCTGAGGGCGATGGCGACGACGGTCAGCGCGGTGGCGAGCAGCCGGTTGCGCAGCGACTTGGCGGCGAGCGCGAGGACGAGCATGGGCGGGGGGCGCCGGCGCTCACCGGCGGGTGGCGGCGTTGAGCTCGGGGAGCGAGAGCGACGCGTCGAAGCGCGCCGCGAGCGCCCGGTCGTGGCTCACGAAGAGGAGCGCCGCGTCGGCGCGGGCGCACGCGTGGAAGAGCAGGTCGAGGAAGCGGTCGCGCCGGTCCGCGTCGAGCGCCGACGTCGGCTCGTCGGCGACGACCAGCCCGGGGTGGCCGAGCAGGGCGCGCGCCGCGGCGACCCGCTGCTGCTGCCCGACGCTCAGCTCGGGGACGGGGCGCGCGAGCAGCTCGGCGATCCCGAGCGCGTCGGCGATGGCGTGCACCGCGTCCGCCAGCGGCACCGCGCCGAGTCGCGCCCGCCGCTCGACGCTGAGGCGGCAGGGCAGGGCGATGTTCTCGGCGACGGTGAGGTACGGGATGAGGTTGAACAGCTGGAAGACGTAGCCGACGTGTGCCGCGCGCACCGCGTCGCGCGCCGGGCCGCCCATCGCCGTCAGCTCGTGGCCGAGCACGCGCACGCGCCCCCGCTGCGGGACGAGCACGCCGGCGACCACGCCGAGCAGCGTCGTCTTGCCGCTGCCGCTGGGCCCGTGGAGGAAGACGCGCGCGGCGCGCGGGACGTGCAGCCGCGCCACGTCGAGCACCACGGGGCCCCGCCCGTAGCCGAAGGCGACGTCCTCGAGGTGCACGGC
>ERZ1066120.2013-NODE-2013-length-9858-cov-5.206569_pt1 | contig 9858 bp, 13 predicted proteins | sample MGYA00382767_ERZ1066120 | MGnify/ENA primary metagenome ERZ1066120 (study PRJEB33369, sample SAMEA5778350) | biofilm metagenome | biome: Industrial cooling water; feature: Water cooling tower basin; material: Biofilm | place: United Arab Emirates | collected... | reverse complement strand
CCACTGCACTAACCCTGCAAGCGCAAGAAGATTGTTGTTATAAACCGTCGTGGCACTTTGCAAGATGGCGTTGACCCAACTGCTAGCACCAGCGAGCGATAACGCCTCGTTGTAAAGCGTCACTGTGTCTTGCATTTGTGCAAGCCACGTGCTCGAGCCGTAGAGCTTCAACTCTTGCAAGTACAAGAAGAGGGATTCGTCAAGCTCCAAGTCCCGCCACTCGGACGAACCAAACAAACCTACACTAGGGCCGACGTAGGGATAAAGCTGACTTGCAGGTAAGGCACTTAAAGGCGTTCCCCTCGAGTCTGTCGTTAGAGCCTGCCAGCGAAAATGCAGGGGTATCAACTTATCTAAGATTGGATTGCCCGAAAGCGTGACACTAAGTTCATGCTCTGTGTTATAGGTCTCGCGCTGGTATCTTAGAAATATCCTCGAGACATTTGGTTTCTGGTAGCCACAAATGATGTCAGAGTCTGCAACATCCCTGTTCACTAAAGCATCTTGTAAAAGCGTGGGATTGATTCCTGCAAACGTTCTCGTTTGAAAGGTTTGACCTACCGCGTTGTAATAGTGGATATAAACCGTGCCTGCTTTTTCATAGGCAATCACGAGGGTCGCCGCCTGGTCAAACGCCGCACTAAACCTTCGCTCGGTGTTGTCAAACGTTGGCAAAGGATTGGGAATAACGATTTCATTCCAATCGTCAGTACCATCATTCCAGCGAAAGAGTTTTAACAAATTGTCTCTCGTGAAAACTAAAGTCCAATCCCTTTGAAACAGGTCACTAAAACTTCCGTTGCCAACCACGCCAAGGCTCGAGGGACCCCTAAAGGTGTGGTACTCGGCAAAGTAACTGTAGGAACCGCGTAACGTCTCCTTCGGTTCAAAAATCATGACACCTCCTTTCGACTTCGCTCAAGGCAAGCCTTAAACCGACTGGAATTCAGAAAGCCCAAAGTAGCGCAACCTCTGACACGGAAAAAAAGCAATACTCGTGGTGGTGTTGCGAAAGCCGCCCGTACCCACATTCATTTCAGAAACCGAGATGATCCCTGCTTCAGAAACGTTCACGCCTTCTGTCAAAGTGAGCGTGACGAGCTGCCCACCAAACTCGCAAATCGCATCTTGGAAATTCGATAAATTCTTCCTCGGCTGACCACCCGCAATGCGTCTGGCTTCAATCGCCAAGAGTGCAGGAAGAATATCCGCACGCACTTCAAAACTTTGAAAGGTTAGTATCACGGGTCTACCACTGCCAAGTTTGCCACTCATAATTTGCGGCTGTAATTCCTCGCTTAACACGATGGGTGAAAACGTCGCAGGGGTAAGAGCGGATTCAATTCTTAGTTCAATCATGGTTCCCTGCTTTCTTTAACCAAATCCATCACGCCTGTTTGTTGCAACACTTCACCAACAATCGTTCTCGTTTGCTGGTAGAGGGCACTCTGAACCCTCGCATCCGTTAAGTTGGCATCGAAACTGTTGTACTGATTGACTTCAGCTTTGATGTTGATAGCAGGCACACTGCGCGACTGCTCTTTCTCCCTGCGGCGTTGTTCTTCTGCGTCATTGTTGCCGCCCGTAAAAAAGTCAACGAGTCCGCCGACCAAGCTCGAGCCAACGCTAATCGCCGTGCCGACAGGACCAGGTACGAAGGCACCCGCAATGGCACCAGCACCTGCGATAAAACCGCCTGCACTCGTTTTGCCGCTCAGCACGCCAATCAAAAGTTGACCTGCTTGACCCGCCGCTTGAATCACTGTCGAGGCAAACTCGTCGGCACCTTTTTTCTGAATATCAACCGCGTCTACTAAACCCGTCTCGAGACCATCAACTAAAACAGTTACGCCTTCGTTGATGAGGTCGTCACTCAGTCCCTGACCACGCAGCCCTTTTAAGACTTCTTCGTTACTGAGACCTGCACCAGCATTAGGAAGACCACGCAGTAACAAAGACTCGGTGAATTGCTGTTGAGCCTCACTCGAGCCAAAACGCTGATCACTTACAAAACCGCTTAACGTTTGCGCGTTCGCGGCCTTCTCGGTGTTGACGGCAAGCTGGAGGGTTGCTTCAGCCGCACGCTGTTGCACTTCCATGGCAGTGGCTGACACTGCGTTCAGTCCTGCTAAGGTGCTCGAGAAATCTTGGGTTTCTCGGTTCGCTTTAGCCATCGCCTCGGCTTGCAACTTTTGAGAGGTTCTTACTTCGCTACTCAGGTCTGCATTAGCACCAAGCGGATTTAAGCCTGCACCGATTTGGGCCGCAACAGGAGCCTGGTCAATGGTGCTAGCACCAGAAAAATTTTTGACAATCTCTTGGCGCGACTTGGCGGCATCAATCGCCGCTTGTCCCTCTTGGCTTTTCTCGACAATATCCAAGACGAAGTTTTTAACACCCGTGCCGATTTTGAAAGCGAGGAGGTTAAGCTGACGTTCCTGCTCTGTGGCGGTTGCTTCGTAAAGCTGCTCACTACGCGCCGTTGCCAGCTCGAGGGCCTGTTCGTCCGACTCAATACGAGATTCGTAATACTCGGTGTAGGCGTTCTTCTCGTTGCGTGTTAATCCGCCATTCAACTCACCGCGCTCGAGCTGACCCATGAAGATGTTCGCTTCGGTAGGTGTGCGCGTTTCAACCTGGACTTGTGGAACAGGAATTGAAGAACGCTCACCTGTTCTAAGCTCTAAGCTCTCGGTGTATTTTTGTTGCTCTTCTGCTGTGTCTAAACGGTCACTGGCAATGTTCTTGCCGAGTTCCTGCACCCTGAGAGCTTGCCCTTCTTTCAGTGCCGCATTAAGACGCTCCTGCTTTTCAGCAGCCGTCTCCGCAGCTTCACCGACATCCTCGAGACTCGAGCTAACGCCTTTGAACGGGTCATCCTCGCTACCGCCATCAGGCGACGTTACTTCAATCTTGAATTCTCTGACCTCAGCAATTTGAGTATCAACCGCTTTAAGGTCAGCCTTGAGTGCGTCTACTTGCTGTGTGGCTTGCTCGGCTAAATCAAGGGACGTGTTGAGGTTTCCAATGTTGAAAATCTGGTCAACAATCCCCATCTCATTGAATGTTTCGGCAAACGCGAATTGCGACTTGGCGTAGCTTTCGTTTATCGCAATGAGTTTCTCAATTTTGGACTTTTGAGTCTCGAGTGAGTTGATAGCACTGGTGCGTTCTGCCTCACTCGTTATCTCGAGACCCTCGCGGTAGCTTTTGAGTTTGCCGCGAAGCGTGTCGAAACTTTCGCCCGACTGCTTGACGATTTCCTGATTGCCTTGCAAATAATCGTTGAGAACGTAGCCAGCCGCAGCCGCACCTAAAAGCAAGCCGGCAGGTCCTAAGAAGGGCAGAATGCGTGTGCCGAGAGCAGCCCAAGATGTACCCAGGGCTGTGAGGGCTACCGTCATCGAGGAGGCAGTAGTAAGCACGTTGCCGAGAGCGAGAGCTACCGGCCCCAACGCACCCGCAAGCAGTGCGCCGCGAATAATTAAATCTTGTGTTCGCTCATCGAGTTCGCTAAAGCCGCGTACCATTTTCGTAACGCTTTGGAGACCGTCAGTGAGAGTTGGTAGCAGATTTTCACCAAACTCGACAGCCGCATCACTGAGAGCAGCCCTAAACGCCTTGTAAGAGTTTGCTGCACTATCTGCGGTGCGCGTTGCGTCGCCCTGAGCGTCACTTGTTCCCTCGAGGATTTGGATATAGCGAGCATAGACTTTATCTTGTTCAGAAATTTCGTTCTTAGTTTTTGCGAGACCAAGCTCGAGGGCTTTTTGGGTCGTGGTTGCTTCTGTTATCACCACGCCGTACTTGCGAACGGTTTCGGTGTTGCCGACAAGTGCACTTTGGAAATCGGCGAGGGTATCCGCGTCAGCTTGGTTGTTGAACGAAGCAACATCAATTGCTAGGGCGACAAGTTCTTGTGAAAGGTCACTCGCTTGGTCCCTTGCAAATCCCAACGGCACGAAGGTGTCCTGCAAGGTTGCTAGGTAACCCTTGAGGTCGGTTTGGGCACGTCCTACGTTTCGACCAAGTGCCTCTGCAAAGGCTTCAGCGTCTGCGGTGTTTTCCTTGAAAACCGTTTCAAACTTCGAGCCGATCTCTTCGGCATCGGAGGAAAGTTTTACCGCAGCCGTACCTGCGGCGAGCAGAGGGGCGGTAACACCAAGTGATAAAGCACCGCCGACGTTTTTCAGCCCACTGCCGATTTGCTGTGCGCGGTCAAGTTGAGCATTGACTTCCTTTAGCGCACCCTTGACGGTGGCGAGCTGCGAAGCTGCTTGCTTGTATTCGTCAGTCGTGCGGTCTAGTGTAGGAATCAAGTCTTTAAGCTGCTTCTCGTGCTGCTTTAATTCTTGACGATAGTCCTTCGCCTTAATGAGTCCCGCTTCAAACTCGGCACTGTTACGCTCGAGACCAAAATCAATGGTTTTGAGTTGCCCCAAGGCTTTGATTTCGTCAAAGAGTTTTTTCGCCTCGTCTGTTACGCCCTCGAGTGAAGTCCCTGCCACGTCTTTAAGACTGGCAAATTCCCCTTTGGCGTTGCGAATAACTCCATTGGCATCACGAAAAAGTCCGTTAAGTTTGTTGACACCTTCGCCACCTTTGAGCAGACCAGCCGCTACAGCGTCACCTGTCTTGCCAGCTTCGGTACTCAGGGTGCGGAGTTGACCCTTGCTCTCGTCGGCAAAATCTTTGGCTAAGGTTTCGGCTTCACTAAAGCCTTTTTTCAGGCCGCTCGTGTCAAGAGCTGTCTTGATTTTGTATTCACCATTCGCCATGATTACTCCTCGAGCAACATCAACGCCCATCTGGGCATGTGCTTGCGATTCTTCTCAATATCTTTTTGCGCTTCTTTAGGTATTCCGAGTCCTGGAAAATCTGCGTACCAGGGCAGCAACTCAGTTGGTTTCCAGTTCTTGCGGTTTGATTTCGGTGCAGGCTTCGCACCAGGCTCAGGCTTGGGAGTTACGAAATCTCTAACCGCAGCCTCGAGCTGTGCAACGGGGTAAGCCCGACGCGCTGCGTATTCGGGTAACGATTCCCACAAAAGCAAAAACTCCCAACTTTCTAGGGCTAGGAGTTCTTTGGGGTCGCGGGATGTTTCTAACGCGAGTAGTCCTAATTTTCGTTTTAACTCAGGGTCTCGCGCTAGGCGTTTTTTACGTCGCCGCCGTTATGCCAAGCGTTGACAAAATTCCAGAATTCGACATCACTACCTTGCTTCGCCAAATCCTGCCAAGTTATTTTTTTCTTGGTGAGACCGTTGTCATTCACGAACTCGGCGAAGTTCCCCAAGTGCTCCTGAATTGTTACTTCTTTATCCGAGAGTGTAAGAACTAAATAGACGGTGAGGGGCTTGTGTTGAAACTCGAGCTTTCCAAACTTCATAAAATATGGTTAGAAAGTTCAAATGTTAGAAAGTTGAAAAGTTAAAACCTTCAAACTTTGTAACGTGCCAACCTTCTAACCCTCCTTTCAAAGAATTTCTAATTTGATTGAATAAAATACTTTCGCCTCGGTTATCTCGAGGCAACGTTCAGGCAGACGCACACTGATTTCCTCACCCGTCTCGACATCTCTCAGGGTGACTTCTTCAGGCGCGTCGCTGCGAACAAATAAAGCTCCACAAAATAAAACTGCTGGATGTTTTTCACATCCAGCAGCGACTACCACGCTTTCCCTAGCGCGTCTAAACGTTGACTTCATCATGCAAATTCAGGCTCGGGGATCGCCGTAAAGTTGATGTCGAAACTCATCCGCACTAAACCGTCCGCAGGGGCATCATTCTGCAAGCCCGTGATAGTGCAAGGTCCTTGACGAATCACCCAGGTTTGCCCTTCAGCATCGGGCAGGATGTGCTTGCACCAGAATTTGCGGTTCTTGTCCGCGTACATCAGAATGTCCTTGGTGAGCTGCTCGTCAGCAGCGAACAAGCCAGCACGCGCAATGCGCGGGGCCACACTCGTGACTTTTGGATTGGCGACACTCACACTGCTCGAGCTGCCGTGTGTCGCTGCTTGCAAGTCTTGCGTACTGGGGTTGTTTGAAAACGGAATGTTTTCAGTCGCCGAGTCCGTGTAGAGTCCATCCCAGTCAGCCGTATCACCTGCTGCTAATGCAGCCTCGAGTCCTGCACCTTCGACACCCTCGTACATCTCAATTTTTAAGTTTCCACCTGCACCTGCGGGGAAGTCCTCGGTGACAACGACTTTCTGATTCACACCCGTAGGTTCAAAAACGAGAATGGTGTTTACAGGAATGAGTGTTCCTGGATTGGTGATAAGAATTTGCGTAGCACCAATTGCCGCGCCGCCTGCACCCACTGTGACGACTACCGTTGCAGGTTTCTCACTCGAGCCAACAGGCAAGAGCTTCAAAAATAATCCTGAAGGCTTGGCTTCCACCTTCTTAACTTTTAATGCCATAACTCCTCCTCATTATTGCTTGATTTGAAACACGTACTGCGCGAGAATGCCAAGCGTGTCATTCTGCGGAACGAGTTGCGGTGAACTCGCGTTGAAGGTTTGCGCTACGGCCCTGGCTGCTTTCTCAAGGTCGCTTTTGCCGTGAGAGATGAGCCTCACTTCAAAGGTGTCACCAAGGCTCGAGCCTTGGTGAACTTGCTTGACCTCGAGCGAAGGTGTCGCAGCGATACGCACTTCTAAGCCGCGTGCTTGCCACTGGCTATTAGGTTCTCCAACCCAAATTGCCTTCGCGGTAGCACCGTCAGAACGCACATAAACACCAAGCTGAAACTCGAGTAAGGTCTCGAGCTTCGCTCTGAGATACGCAGCCTTCATCATTTGAGTTTGACCTCGAGAAGTTGTTCGTAATTGGACTCGAGATTCTTTGCAGGTTCTTCAGTCCAATTACGTGCAGGCAAAGTCGTGCCATCACTGAGGACGGCTCCAAGAGCAACCGCAGCAGCATAGTCAGCGTCCCAGGTGTGACTGTATTCATCAGGCTTCGCATCTGGCTGATACGAACCCTTTAAGCCGCCCTGGTCAACGATGTTTCTAGGACTGCCAACGACAGAACCGTTCGAGCGTTCTGTTTCGTTAGGCCAGTCCCACTTTTTCGCGTCAATCTCTGCAAGAGCTTCTCGAGCAAAGAGTTCGTTCGCCTCTTTGAAGGCGGCCCTTGCCTGCTGAATAATTGCTGCATCATTGAGTTTAAGAACAAAGTCAGCCATATCAGTCCAACCTCACGTCGCCTAAAAAGCCGTCACCAAAATCAACGCCGATCACATCGTTTCTAAAAACTGCCGTGACACTTAATGTCGCTGGCATCCCTTGAAACTCGAGTCTGCACGTTGAACCAATCCGCATCAGGTCTGACTCTTTGGGGTCAACGAGTTCGCCTTTGATTGGGAAAACTTTCGGGTCTGCGCCCGGCTGCCTGCGAAGCATCTCCGCTTTGTTTGGTGCCACGACAGCTTTTAGAACAACAGGATCGTTAGAGGAAAACACAGGGTTGCCATATTCATCCTCGCCCGTTTGGAAACTTCCCTCACTCTTGAACTCGAGACTGGTTTGCTTGAAAGGGGCATCTGCTGTGACTGACTTTGCCATTACATCACCGTCTCAAAAACGTTGCCAGCGTCGGCTAAAAAGGCTTCAGGAACTTCTACTTGGTCAAGTGTGTCCATTTGACTCTGCAACTCGAAGAAGGCTTTTCTCGCACTACCAGGGCTGCCATACGTCACGCTCGAGCCTGACGCAGAAGAGACACTTTGGAACTCGTTCCACTTCATGGTGAGCAGTTTGCCCACTACATAGTAGGGACGGTACACAGTCGCGTTTCCCTTTTTCCCTGCGGTTTGCTCGAGCAATGCTTCTGCATCAACAGGTGTTGATTTGAACCACTGCGTGACGACAGCGAGGGCATCGTTTTTGTTGGTGTACATAAGAACTCCTGGGACTAAGGAACGAGTGCGGCAAACGGATAGCGTGTTGCTGCATTAGGATTCGCCATGTTCACGGGGTTGGGAATTTGCCAACCCAAGCGCATCACACAGCGCAAGGCAACCATGTCCTGCTGCGCGAGGTTGTAAACGATGTCGCCGTTTTCATCTTGGATGACAGCCTCAGAAAGAATCTTGAAAGTCAAATCCTGACGAATGGAAAAAACAATTTGCTTCCAGTCTCCTACTAAAAGCTGCAACGTTGTCGGATCAACTGCCTTGTTCTGAGGGAAATAAATCGGCGAGCCGTCCAGCTCGAAGCGAGCCGATTCTTGCATGTTCTGACCGTTGTTCATCGAGCGCATGAAGATGGGCTGCTTATTCGTGTCACGCAGACCACGCAACCTTGCCCTCATGCCTAAAGATGCAACGGAACCGTTGACACTGAAGCCGTCTTCTTCGACGAGTCCGAAGACACCACCTTCACCAAGCGTCAAGTCGTAAAGGTCTTTCCCCGTTGCTGCTGAAATGTTTACCGTGTGACCTGCCGCCGTTGCCATCGGCAAAAGTCCTGATGGCCAGGCAGCAGGGCCGCCGCCGTGAACTACCGTGCGGTCAAACTTCTCCATAAACGCCTGCTCGATTAAAGGACGAGTTTCGCCCCAGATGTCATAGTCGGTATCGTCAATCACCGCTTCAGGCACGGGCACGATCACCGCAATCTCCTCGGCATCAATAAACTTGTTCGCCCAGTTGACTTCGGTGGTCTGCTTTTGCCCTTTGTCGCCGTTGACAAAGTAGGCAACGGGGAGTGCAGAAAGAATCGGGATTCTCTTCTGCTTGCGGCTCATGTTGGGCAGCTTGGTGGCAAGCTGCATCACCACTGAACCTTGGGTGACGTTCTGAACGATTTCGCTCGCTACCTCTTCAGGTATAAGAGCGGCGGCATCCGTGCGGTCAATGTCTACGGGTGGCATAACTGTCTCCTCGAGGATGTGGAGGGTATTAGCCCAGACACCAACACCTCAGCGTCCAGGCCACCACACCCCAAACCAGTCAAAATCAGTCAATTTCTTGATTGAATTTGTCCGATTTCTTTTAGTATTTCCCTCGAGGGTACGTTTAGGTGTGAACTTTTCCACCCTGAAAATCCTGCTGTTTTCTTGCAATCTACAGTGCTTGTGGATTTTCAGGGTGGAAATTTTACCTGCCAGCCCTAGCACGGATCATGTCGTTCATCGAGGTAGAGACCGTTTTGCCACCTCCTGCTGAGGTTGGCACGGGTCCTTTTTTCACTGGGGTTTCGGGTTTCATTGCCATTCCTGGGAAATCTTTCAAAAAGGCTTCGACATCTAAAGAGCCGTCTTTGTTGGCATATTTGTCACCAGAGGTCTCGAGCTTGTACATGGCGTAGTCAACATCTTGCACTTTGCCGTTCAAGGCACTCTTGCGAGAGGCCTGCACCATCTTGGCTTCAAACTCGGCTTCCTTGGCCTTGAGTTGCGCCTGGAGTTCTTTCACCTTGTCTTCAGAAGAAAGGGTGGCTTGACGCTTTTGCTCTTCGTCTTTCGCGTCGCGCTCTTTTTCCCAGGACTTTTTAGCCTTCGCCGTGAGACGTTCGGTTAAAGCGGCTTCTTGCTCGGCGGTGAGCTTGGGTTCGTTGGTTGCGGGGGCTTGGGTGGTTGGGGTTTCGGTTTCCATGATGATTCCTTTCAAGGGCAATGCCCGTGTTGGTACAATAAAAAGTGTCCTTCGCGGCTCTGCGAAAGCCCAAGGACTCTATGCCTATTAAGGAGGCACAGCATGGTGAATCTTACCGAGAAAATTTGTGTCGTTTGCAACAAGGTTTATTACCGCAAGCGCAAAGAGGCCTTGACCTCGAAGTATTGCTCGAGGGCGTGTCAGGCGATTGGCAAAAGGGGCAGAACGTTTACGGAGCGAACCTGTGAATCTTG
>ERZ1066120.2012-NODE-2012-length-9876-cov-8.719173_pt1 | contig 9876 bp, 10 predicted proteins | sample MGYA00382767_ERZ1066120 | MGnify/ENA primary metagenome ERZ1066120 (study PRJEB33369, sample SAMEA5778350) | biofilm metagenome | biome: Industrial cooling water; feature: Water cooling tower basin; material: Biofilm | place: United Arab Emirates | collected... | reverse complement strand
GCGGGGAGCGGCCTTGCGGGCCGCTTTCTGCATGACGGCGATGAGACCGGAGTGGGAAACCATAGACTTTCTCCAAGCCCCTCTCCCCTTGCGGGAGAGGGAGAGGCCCGCTCAGCGCAGCTGAGTGGGAGGGAGAGGGGGCATGGGCAGGCTGGCACTTCGCCCCCTCTCCCTGCCGCCTTGGGCGGCTATCCCTCTCCCGCTAGGGGAGAGGGACTGACGATCAATCCGCCCGCCGAACGTAAGTCTGTTCGTACACGTCAACCACGATCCGGGTTCCGCTCGAGATATGCGGCGGAACCATGACGCGGACGCCATTGTCGAGAATTGCAGGCTTGTAGCTTGACGAGGCGGTCTGCCCCTTCACAACGGCGTCCGCCTCGACGATGGTCGCTTCGACCTGGTCGGGCAGCTGAACGCTGATCGGACGCTCCTCGTGCAGTTCCATCACCACGTCCATGCCGTCCTGAAGGAAAGCGGCCGCGTCGCCCAGCGTGTCGCGCGGAAGGGTGATCTGCTCGTAGCTCTCCTTGTCCATGAAGACGAGATCCTCGCCTTCGGCATAGAGATAGGAGAAATCCTTGGTGTCGAGGCGGATGCGCTCGACCGTCTCGGCAGAGCGGAAGCGGACGTTGTTCTTGCGGCCGTCGATGAGGTTCTTCAGTTCGACCTGCATGTAGGCACCGCCCTTGCCGGGCTGCGTGTGCTGGATCTTCACCGCACGCCAGATGCCGCCTTCATATTCGATGATGTTCCCGGGACGAATGTCCACGCCGCTGATCTTCATGGCGAAGTCCGCTTTCCGCTTCTACAGGTTGAAAGAGCCCTCGAGAGCTCGCCTCGGCGAGTTCCCGCAAACAGACGCGGCCCCTAGCCGCTCCCGGCGCCCAGGGCAAGTTATCGGGAGCCCGCCCGCCGCCCGGCAAGCAGGGGGTGGGGATTGACCGGCGTTCCCTGCCACCAGCGCTCGCCCGGTCTCATCCGGTAGATGGCATAATGGAGGTGCGGCCCCGATGGGCTGGCATTACCGCTGATCCCGACCGTTCCGATCGGATCGCCGCGGCGGATGCGCTGCCCGTCTCTCAGGCCCGGCGCATATGCATCGAGGTGGGCGTAATAATGGAGCCAGTCGCCGTCGAGCGAACGGACATAGGCCGTGATGCCGCCGCCTCCGCGCGAATAGAAGAGCTTCTCCACCACGCCATCGCTGGCGGACAGGACCGGCGTGCCGGTTGGCGCCATGATGTCGATCGCATGGTGGATCCGGCTGCCGCCCCCGCGGCTTTGCGTATAGCTGTCGACAAGGTCGCTCGCCCTGATTCCAGCCACCGGTATCGCCAGGCCCGTTGGGGAGATGGCCAGCGGTCCGGCCGTGCGGACCGGAGCACGCGGAGCATCGCGGGCAGGATCGACCCCCACCCGCTGCGCCGTCTCCGACAGGATCGCGACGGCGGCGGAGGGAGGGTCGGCGGTGCGGGTGACGTTGCGCCACCACAGCCAGCCACCGAGCGCCAGCAATGCGAAGACGATCGCATTGCCGAACACGCTCAGCTTGCTGACCCGCATGGGCTCAGGCCTGGAAGATGGCAGTGAAGCCCGGCTTGAGGATGCGGCTCAGGCGGATCACGTCCCAGTTGGACAGCCGGATGCAGCCGGAGCTTTCGGCGCGTCCGATCGTCTCGGGGCTGTTGGTCCCGTGGATGCCGTAATTCTCCTTCGTGAGGTCGAGCCAGGCAAGGCCCACCGGGCTGTTCGGGCCCGGCGGGAGCAGCTGCTCCTCCTCGTTCGGATCCTTGCCGAGCAGCAGCTTCGGCTGGTACTTGAAGTCCGGCTCGAACGCGTAGGTGGTCGCTTTCCACCGCCCGATCGGCAGGGGATCGCGTTCAGACCCCATGGTCACCGGGAACTGCGCGACCAGCTTGCCCGGATTGGGCCCGAGGCGTGGCGGCGGTCCGCGGTTCTCCTCGGTGCTGTAGGTCCCCTCGGGCACCTGGCCCTCGTAGACCCGCATCACGCCGTCGCTCTTGTCGACCACCACGAAGTCCGCACGAGGCTGCGTCGGGTCCACGTTGAAGAAGTCGAGCAGCTTGGCCTGCTTTTCATCGACGGTGTCACCGAACTCGCGGCCGGACGGAAGGACGTTAGGGAGGCGAAGCACCTGCCCGGGTCCGATCAGCTTGTCGGGTCCGTTCAGTGCGACAATCGTCTCTGGAGTGGTGTGAAAGCGCTCCGCCAACTTCTCGAGCATGTTGCGATAATGGAGCCCGTCCAGCTCGGCCTGAGCCGCTGCCTCGTCGGGGAACGGGTAGACGAACGGCCCGCCGACGTCCTTCTCGGTCAGCTGGAGCAGCCGGGTCGAGGGACGGTTGAGCTTGAGGAGCTCCGCCCGGGTGGTTCCGTCGAGCTCGCCGGTGACCGGCAGGCCGCGGCTCTGCTGAAAACCGCGGATTGCCTGGCCGAACACCATCCCCTTCTTGCCGTCGATGACGCCGCTCGGAAAACCGGCAACGTCGAGCAGCACCTGGGCGTGGAAGATCGTGCCGTCGATCGGCGAGCCAGGCGTGCCCGGCGGCACCCAGGGAGCGTTTTCCTGCCCCTTCGCCGGTGCCGCCGTTGTCGGCGCCGCCTGACCGGCGTTGCCCGCCTTGCCCTCTCCTTGGTGATTGTGCGCCAGAGCCATGGTCGCAGCGCCCATCATCAGGGCGCCGGCCGCCAGCGTCGCCATTCCAGCCTTCTTCACTGCAGGGTCACTCCATCGTTCCGTTGGTTGCTGCCGAAACGGTCGGGCAGCGCTGCGGGTCCATGGAGGCTGTACGAAGGCTGCGCCGAGGGCTTTCAGTTCGAACATCGAGGCGAGGCCTCGAGCCGGGTCGATCCGATCACCGGTAGAAGACAGTTCTCCAGAAGACCTTCTTCGCGAAAGCCGGACCCCAGGCGGCGGACGGCCGTTAAACGGCGATGCCAAAAGCCATCCTGTTCGACATCGACGGCACGCTCGTCGACAGCAACAATTTTCACGTGCTCGCCTGGGCAGAGGCCCTTCGCGCAGCGGGGCATGATTTCCGACTGGCGGAACTCCACGCGCAGATCGGCAAAGGCGCCGACAATTACGTTCAGGCGCTGCTGCCAGACGTCTCCGAGGAGGAAGCCGAGCGGCTGGGCGAAGAGCATGGCCGCCTGTTCAAGCAGCATTACTTCGATCGTCTGAAGCCCTTCGCTGGTGCCCGCGACCTCCTCCAGCGGTGCAAGGACGAGGGCCTGATGGTGGTGCTCGCCTCCTCCGCAAGCGCCGAGGAACTCAATCACCATCTCGAGATCCTGGGCGCGCGCGACCTGGTGGACGGCTTCACCAGCGCGGACGATGTCGGCTGCTCCAAGCCGTGCCCCGACATCTTCGAGACGGCGGCGGGGAAGGCCGGGGTCGAGCCGGACGAAGCGCTGGTGGTCGGGGACACGCCCTACGACATCGAAGCTGCGAGCAAGGCCGGGATCAGGACGGTGGCAGTGCGCTCCGGTCTCTTCCCGGACGAGCAGCTTTCCGGTGCTGTCGCCATCTACGACGATGTCGCCGACCTCCTTGCCGGGTTCGACGACAGCCCGCTCAAGCCCCGGTGAGCCAGTAAGCGGTGAGAAAGAAGCTTTCGCGCGCTAGGAAGGGTAGCCGAGTCTTGCCGCTTCGGTAGCGGCTGCTTGTCGTGGGGCTTGGCCGGGCTTCGATCCCCAGGTCTTTCGCCATGCGCATGGCTCTCGGCAGGTGAAGCGGATCACTGACGATCAGCGCGGTGGCGAGCCCGTTCTGCTGCATCACTCGGCGGGCTTCCACCAGATTCTGCCTGGTCGTCCGCGAGCGCTCCTCGACGAGGATGACGCCGGGACCGAGCCCGCGTGCCTCGGCCCAGCGACGTCCCGCTGCCGCTTCCGAGACGAGCATTCCCTCGCCCCTACCCCCCGTCAGCAGCAGCTTGCGGACATGCCCGCGCTGCACGAGCGACAAGCCATGCTCGAGCCGGCCCTCGAACACGGGCGAAGGCGTCCCCTCCCCTCGGACTGCAGCTCCCAGGACGATGGCGACGTCGGCTTGCCCGCCAGCGAGCAGCGGCTCCTCCCGGATAATCAGAGTCGCGACATAAGCGAACCAACCGAGCACGCCGGCGAGGAGTGCCGGCAGAAGACGCTTCAAGCGCGGGACAGCAAGGGCTGGAAGGCGGCCACCACCGAAGCGGGATCGTCCGAGTTCCACACCGCTCCGCTGACCGCCAGGAAGTCGGCTCCGGCCCTGACCAACTCGCCGCCGTTCGATGGCGTGATGCCTCCGATGGCGACGCAGGGCAATTCGAACAAGGTCGCCCACCAGCTCAGGATCGCGGGCTCGGGCCGGTGCTTCGCGTCCTTGGTGCCGCTGGGAAAGAAGGCACCGAAGGCGACATAGTCGGCGCCAGCTTCACCGGCTTCCATCGCCAGGTGCCGGCTGTCGTGACAGGTGACTCCGATCTGCGCTGTTGGGCCCAGTAGAGCGCGCGCCTCCCGCGGGTCGCCGTCCTCCTGGCCGAGGTGCACGCCATCGGCGCCGATCCTTTTGGCCAGGCTCATGTCGTCGTTGACGAGGAAGGCGACGTCCCGCTCCGCGCAGATCGCCTGGAGCGGCTCGGCCAGCCTGGCAAGCGCGTGCTGGTCGAGGCCCTTCACCCGCAGCTGAAAGGCCGCCACGGGCCCGCCGTCGAGCGCCGCCCGGAGCCGATCCGGGAAGCCGCCTCCCACCTCCTGCGGGCTGATGAGGTAGAGGGACGCGTCGCCCCTCCCCTGCGGCACGAAGCGTTCCGCAAAGCCCTCGATGGTGAGTTCGTCGTCAGCCTCGTCGTCGGTCATGCTAAAGCCTCTAGCGGCTCGAACCCGCTCGGAACAGGGCGGCTGCGAACAGCCAGAAGAGCGCGAAGACGGCGCTGAAGATGGCGCCCCGCTGGTCGCTGCCGAGCCCCCCAAGAGCCAGCGCCGCCTGCACCAGCGCCGCCAGCAGCGCCACCTTGACCATCGCGCCGGGTTCGAGCCGCACCCAGATGCCGGCAATCAGCACCAGGGCGAGGTTGGCGAGGAACAGGAGATTGTAAGGATTGTCCTCGGACCCGATCATGCCGACGGCAAGATTGACCCAGATGGTCAGGAAAGCGGTCAAGACCATGACGATCGCGCCAAGCCGCGCAAAGACGCTGCCGCCCCTTGCGACAAGGAACTCGATGCCAGCGCCGACGCTGCCGAGCAGCACGGCCATCAGGACGAAGTCTGACGCGGTCCAGGGAAAGCGGAGGATGGCCGGAAGCGAAAGCAGGACGGCGATCAGCCCCCAGCCCATGATCCGCCAGGGACTGAGCAGGCGGCGGCGGCGCGCAAGGGTCGTGTCGGTCATCAAGGCATCCTCTCTCCGTAATCGATGATGCTTGTCACTTGCCCCATGCCTCTGCTGAAAGGCATGAGCGGGAGGTGAGCTTTTGCTGAGTGAGGCTGACAAGGCAGTTTACGAGTTCGCCGGCTTCCGCCTGGAGCCGGCTGAGCGGCGGCTGACTTGCGCCGGCACGGCCGTGGAGCTCAGCCAGCGCTACCTCGACGCCCTGCTGCTGATGGTCCGCCATCCAGGCGCGCTGATCACCAAGGACCGCTTCATGGCCGAGGTCTGGCAGGGCATTCCGGTGACGGACGAGGCGCTGACCCAATGCGTGCGGAGCCTCCGCAAGGCCCTTGGCGACGACGCCGCCCGCCCCCGCTTCATCGAGACCGTGCCGCGGCACGGCTACCGCTTCATCGCGGCGGTGACGTGTCCGGCTCTCGAAGGGTTTTCGGGCAGGGCCAGCACTTCAGCCAGTGCGGTCGCAGCTACAGCCGACGCGGCAGAGCACGACCGGAGTGTCGAAGCCCCGAGCGGGGTCGCCGCTCCCACTACGGCAGCCGCAGTCTCTGCCCCCTCCCTTGTCCACACTGAGGACCCGGCGGCAGCCGCTATCTCCTCTGTCCGCGCTGTGACTTCGGCGGACGCCGAAGACTCAGCCGAGGCCGGCACTGCTAACCTTTCGACGATTGAACAAGGCTCCCACCCACGGTCACCCTCCACCGGGACTAGCCCTGCTGACTCGAGAACTGATTCGTCTTTCAAGTTTTATGGTGCGGGATCCGATTTCTTGCTCCTCGCAGCGGCGGGGTTGGCGGGAGGAGCAGCGGCTGGGCTGGTGGGAGGGATCGGCTATGGCCTCGTTGCCGCGAGCGAGCCGCCGGATGGGACCGGCGCCATCTCGATCCTCCTCGTACTGACGTGCCTGTGTCTGGGCGTCGGCCTGCTCGGCGGTTTCGGGGTGGGCAGCGGAATTGCGCTTGGCCGGCTGCTCGCGCCGGGGCGTTTGTTCGCCTGGATGATAGGTGGAGCGCTTGGCGGCCTCATTGTTGGCGCACTGGGGCGGCTGATTGGGATCGACGCCTTTTCGCTGCTGGTCGGCAGCAGGCCGACATTGATTACCGGCGGGAGCGAGGGGCTGATCATCGGCGCGCTCACCGGTGCTGCCCTGTGGCAAACAGGTCGGGACGTCGCCGCGCCGCCGGTCCGGGTAACCGGAACAGGCGGCCTGTTCGGAGCCCTCGCCGGCCTGCTAGTGACGCTCGGCGGAGGCACGATGATGGCTGGGAGCCTCGCCGGCCTTGCCGCAGCGCACCCGGAGGCTCCGCTGGGCACGCTGCTGGGCACGCTCTCGCCGCTGCTGCTGCTTGCCGCTGGCGCCATCGAAGGAGCGACCTTCGTGGCCGCCTTGTCCCTCGCCTTCGTGCTGGCGCTTCGAAGCCGCGCCGCACCCTGACCGCCGTCATGCTGCCTGAGGCTGCCACCCTGACACTAGTTCAGAGTCACAGCCTCAGCAACGCGAGCGTCACGCCACCGAAGCGGCGTGGATCTCGTCAATGGCGGTGCCAAGCGTGCGGTCGAACTCGTCATCCGACTGCTGCTGCCGGAGGTCCGACAGGAGCGCACGGCTGAAGCTGGCGATCATCCCTGGGTTGCGCGCAAGCTGCTCGCACGCCTCGGCGCGGCTGAAGCCGCCCGACAATGCCACCACGCGCAGCACGCGCGGATGATCGACCAGCGGCTGGAACAGACCCGCCTCGGCCGGCAGCGACAGCTTAAGCATGACTTCGCTGCCTTCGGGCAGTCGGTCGAGGTGCCGCAGGATCTCGGCCAGCAGGATCCGGTCGCAGGCGTCGCGATCGGCGCTCTTGATGTTCACTTCCGGCTCGATGATCGGGACCAAGCCGTGGCGAAGCACCTGGGTTGCCACTTCGAACTGCTGGCCGACGACTGTCGCAATCCCGGCCTCGTTGGCAAGGTTGATCACCGAGCGTTCCTTGGTCCCGAACACCCCGAGGCCCTTCGCGCGTGTGAGCAGCGCGTCGAGGTCGGGCATCGGCTTCATTAGCTGAACGCCGTCGCGTTCCTCTTCGAGGCCCTTGTCGATCTTGATGAAGGGGACAATGCCGCGCTCGGTAAGAGCGGCGGGCGTGGGCTTGCCCTCGACCTCGCCATCCATGGTCTTCTCGAACAGGATCGCGCCGATCACCTTCTCTCCCGAGAAACAGGGCGAAGTGATGATCCGGGAGCGCATCTGGTGGATAAGGGCGAACATCTCCTCGTCGCCCGAATAGGTGCCTTCCTCGATGCCGTAACCCTTGAGCGCCTTGGGAGTGGACCCGCCCGATTGATCAAGCGCGGCGATGAACCCCTGCCCGGCTTCGATCTTGGCCCGCATTTCCTCGTTGGTCATGACGCTCCCTTACAGCTGCATACGTATGCGGGCGGCCTTAACGAGGCCCCCGGGACCGCGCAACAAGGGCTAGCGCTGGAGCGCGGCGACGCCGGGCAGGGTGCGTCCTTCCATCCACTCGAGAAAGGCGCCGCCGGCTGTCGAGACGAAGCTGAAGTCGCCTGCCACACCGGCATGGTTGAGCGCCGCAACCGTGTCGCCGCCGCCCGCGACCGAGACCAGGCTGCCATCGCCCGTCAGTGCTGCCGCGGTTCGCGCCAGGGCAATCGTCGCCGCGTCGAAGGGCGGCGTCTCGAAAGCGCCAAGCGGTCCGTTCCAGACCAATGTCCGGCAGGTCTTGAGAACGTCGCCGAGCGCTTCCACTGCGGCCGGCCCCAGGTCCAGGATCATCTCGTCGGCTGCCACCTCATGGACGTTCGCCGTCCTGAGGCTGGGCGGATTGGCGGCGAACTCGGTGGCGACCACCACGTCATAGGGAAGGTGGACGGTGCAGTTCGCCCGGTCCGCTGCCTCGAGGATCGCTTCCGCCTCCCCGGTCAGATCATGCTCGCACAGGCTCCTGCCGACGCCGACGCCCCGCGCGGCTAGGAAAGTGTTGGCCATGCCGCCGCCGATGATGAGGTGATCGACCTTGCCGACGAGGTTGTGGAGCACGCTCAGCTTGGTTGAGACCTTGGCGCCGCCCACCACCGCCGCAACGGGCCGCTGGGGCGAGCCGAGCGCCGCTTCCAGTGCCGTCAGTTCGGCCTCCATGGCTCGGCCCGCGAAGGACGGCAGGAGATGCGCCACGCCCTCGGTTGAACTATGCGCCCGATGCGCGGCGGAGAAAGCGTCGTTGACGTAATAATCGCCAAGTGCCGCGATGCCGCGGCTGAGCTCGGGATCGTTCTGCTCCTCGCCGGAATGAAAGCGCGTATTCTCCAGCACGCCGATCGCGCCGGGAGTCATGGTCGAGATCGCTCGGGCAGCCTCCGGGCCGGCGCAATCCTCGACGAAGCGGACCGAGCGGCCGGTGAGATCGGTCAGGGGCTTGACCAGCAGGGCCGTCGACATGTCGGGGCGCTTCTGCCCGTTGGGGCGACCGAAGTGGCTGAGCAAAAGGACGATCGCGCCGCGGTCGGACAGCTCCAGGATCGTAGGCAGCGCGGCCTTCAGGCGCGTCGCGTCACTGACGGCGCCGTCCTGCATCGGCACGTTGAGGTCCACGCGAACGAGGACGCGCTTGCCGGTGAGGTCGGCGGGGAGTTCGTCTAGGGTCTGGAAAGTGGGCAAGTTGCTCTCCTGTCCCCCTCCCGCTTGCGGGAGGGGCTAGGGGTGGGCCTGAACGGGAGCAAGCGCGCGACACGCCCACCCCCGGCCCCTCCCGCACGCGGGAGGGGAGAGGTTCAGCCCAGCTTGGCCATCGCACACGCCGTATCGACCATGCGGTTGGAGAAGCCCCATTCATTGTCGTACCAGCTGACCACGCGGACCAGCTTGCCCTCCAGCACCGCCGTCTCAAGGCTGTCGACGGTCGAGCTTGCCGGCGAATGGTTGAGGTCGATCGAGACCAGAGGATCGGTCGAATAGTCGAGGATCCCGGCGAGCGGCCCGCTTTCCGCCGCCGCCTTCAAAAGGCCGTTCACCTCATCGAGGCTGGTGTCGCGCTTCGGCGTGAAGGTGAGGTCGACCATCGACACGTTGGGCGTCGGCACCCGCACGGCCGAGCCGTCGAGCTTGCCCTTCAATTCCGGGAGCACCTCGCCGACGGCGCGGGCGGCGCCGGTGGTGGTCGGGATCATGCTCATCCCCGCCGCTCGGGCGCGGCGCATGTCCGAATGGATCTGGTCAAGGATCTTCTGGTCGTTCGTATAAGCATGGATGGTGGTCATCAGCCCGCGCTCAATGCCGATCGCATCGTTCAGCACCTTTGCCACCGGGGCAAGGCAGTTGGTGGTGCAGCTAGCATTGGAGACGACGCGGTGCTCAGCCGTGAGCTTGTCGTGGTTGACGCCGTAGACGACCGTCAGGTCTGCGCCCTTGGCCGGAGCAGAGATCAGCACCCGCTTGGCGCCGGCCTGGATGTGCTTCTCGCCGCCTTCCTTGG
>ERZ1066120.2005-NODE-2005-length-9908-cov-7.142901_pt1 | contig 9908 bp, 5 predicted proteins | sample MGYA00382767_ERZ1066120 | MGnify/ENA primary metagenome ERZ1066120 (study PRJEB33369, sample SAMEA5778350) | biofilm metagenome | biome: Industrial cooling water; feature: Water cooling tower basin; material: Biofilm | place: United Arab Emirates | collected... | reverse complement strand
GGGCGGCCGTCGTCGCGGGCGCGTCGCCCAGCATCGCCTGTCGCACGCGTGCCCCCAGCGCCCCGAGCGCGGCTAGCGCGCGAAGCAGTGGTGCTGCCCCGGCTCGAAGCGCTGGGCCTCGCGCGACCAGACGTGCGTCGTGATCTCGATGGCGTCGCGCCGCACCATGATCACGTTGGCCGACGACGGGCGGCCGCCGCGGGAGCGGTTCGAGACCGTGCCCGCCGTCGAGATGACCGTCCCCTTGCGCGTGTGCTCCACGAAGTGGATCGCCTCCTGATGGTCGTGCCCGCACAGGATCAGGTCGACTCCCATCTCGGCGAAGGCGCCGAGGATCTTCGGGGTGTTCTTGAGCCCGTGGCGCTGCGACAGCTCCCCCTTCACGGGGTTGTGGTGCATGACGACGATGCGCGCCGCCCCGGGCGGCCCCTCGGCGAAGGCGGCCGCCGCGCGGTCGATCTGCCGCCGCGTCAGGTGGCCGATGATCGAGATGTCGCGCACGTTCCAGGTGAGCGTCTGCGGGAGCACCCCCTGCGCCGTGTTGAGCCCGACGAACGTCGCCTCGGGAAGGCGCAGCACCGGCTCGAGTTCGGGGGCGACGTAGTGACGCCAGTGCTCGTAGAGCGCCGAGTCGTCGCCGATCCCCAGCGGTGCGCGCCACCACATCACGTCGTGGTTCCCCGGGACGACGATCGTGCGGCTGACGCGCCCCGCGTCGCGCAGGAAGACGGCGGCCCGCTGGAACTCGCCGGCGCGGGCGCGCTGCGACAGGTCGCCGCTGACGGCCACCACGTCGAAGCGCGCCTCCTGCACCAGCCGCTCGACGGCCTCGATGTGGGCCGGGACGGCGGGGCGGCCGAAGTGCAGGTCGGAGAGGTGCAGGATCGAGAGCATCGACGCGGGGCGCGGCACAGCGGGCGACCGGGACTCGGCGGCGGCGCTCACCCCCGGCCGGCGCGGATGCGCGCGACCAGCGCGTCGGTGAACGCCGTGGTCCCCGCCGTGCCGCCCAGGTCGCGCGTGCGCACCTGCCCGTCCTGGATCTGGGCGACGAACGCCTCGCGCACCCGCCGCGCGACGTCGTCCTGCTGCATGTGCTCGAGCATCATGCACGCCGCGAGGATCAGCGCCCCCGGGTTCGCCACGTCCTTGCCGGCGATGTCGGGCGCGGTGCCGTGGACCGCCTCGAAGATCGCCGCGTGCCGGCCGATGTTCGCCCCCGGCGCCAGCCCGAGCCCGCCGACGAGCCCCGAGATCAGGTCGGAGAGGATGTCGCCGAACAGGTTGGTCGTGACGATCACGTCGAACCGGTCGGGGTCCATCACCAGGTTCATCGCCATCGCGTCGACGATCCGCTCCTCGAGCTGGATGCGCCCCTCGTACTCCTTGGCCACCTCGCGCCCCACCTCGAGGAAGAGCCCCTGCGAGAACTTGAGGATGTTGGCCTTGTGGACCAGCGTGACCTTCTTTCGCCCGTGGCGCACCGCGTACTCGAAGGCGTAGCGGATGATGCGCTCCGAGCCGTGGCGCGTGATCATCGCCACGCTCTCGGCGGCCGCGTGCGGGTCGTCCCCCATCGGCACGTAGTGCTCGATGCCGATGTAGAGCCCCTCGGTGTTCTCGCGCACGAGCACGAGGTCGAGGTTGTCGTAGTGGCGCTTGGAGTGCACGAGCGAGAGCGCCGGGCGGACGTTCGCGTAGAGGTCGAACTCCTTGCGCAGCGCCACGTTGACCGAGCGGAAGCCCTGCCCCACCGGCGTCTCGAGCGGCCCCTTGAGGGCGAGCCGCGTGCGGCGGATCGAGGCGAGCGTCTCCTCGGGCATCGGCGTGCCGTGGGCCGTCACCCCCGCCTGCCCGGCCTGCTGCACGTCCCAGGCGATGTCGGCGCCGGCGGCCTCGAGCACGCGGACCGTGGCGTCGGCGATGCTCGGGCCGATCCCGTCGCCGGGGATGAGCGTGACTTCCGTGGGCATGAGGTGCGTCGGGGCGGGCGGGGCGTCGGAAGGGAGCGGAGCGCCCGCGCGGACGCCCCGAATGGCCCGAGGAAGCTAACCCGACGCCGACGGCGCGCTCCAGGGCCGCATCGCCGGCCGGCCGACGGCGCCCGTCAACGGCCGCCCGCCGCACGCCGTTGACTGCGGTTGACAGCGGGTCGGCCGCGGCCCATATCGGCGCAGCCCTCCCCCCCCGGCGCGGCGTGCGCCCCCTTCCTCGCGCGCCCCCGCCCACCCCCCCGGGCCAGCCCTCGATGTCCCGCATCCTCCGCGTCCTGCTCTGGACGGCCGTCGCGCTGCTCGGCGCCGCCGCCTTCGCCGTCGTCGCGCTCCAACGCGGCGAGACGGTCAACGCCGCGTGGCTCGTCACCGCCGCGGTGTGCACCTACCTCGTCGCCTACCGCTTCTACGCGCGGCTGATCGCCACGAAGGTCTTCGCCCTCGACGCGCGGCGCCCGACGCCGGCGGTGCGCCTGGCCGACGGACGCGACTACGTGCCGACCAACCGGTGGGTGGTCTTCGGCCACCACTTCGCCGCCATCGCCGGCCCCGGCCCGCTCGTCGGCCCGACGCTCGCGGCGCAGTTCGGCTACCTCCCCGGCGCGCTCTGGCTGATCGTCGGCGTCGTCGTCGGCGGCGCCGTGCAGGACTTCGTCATCCTCGCCGCGAGCGTGCGGCGCGACGGCAAGTCGCTCGGGCAGATGGCCAAGGAGGAGATCGGCCCGATCGCCGGCTACACCTCGCTCGTCGCCGTGCTCGGGATCATGGTCGTCCTCATCTCGGTCATCGCCCTGGTCGTCGTCAACGCGCTCGGGGAGAGCCCGTGGGGGACGGTGACCGTGGGGCTCACCATCCCGATCGCCCTGCTCATGGGCGGGTACCTCCGGTGGGTGCGCCCCGGGCGCGTCGTCGAGGCGACGGCGATCGGGCTCGTCCTGCTCGTCGCGGCGCTCTACGCCGGGCAGTGGGTCGCCGAGCAACCGGGGCTGGCGGAGACGTTCACGCTGCGGCGCACGACGCTCGCGTGGCTCGTGATGGGCTACGGCTTCGCCGCCAGCGTCCTGCCGGTGTGGCTGCTGCTGGCGCCGCGCGACTACCTGTCGGCGTTCGTCAAGATCGGCGTCGTCGTCGCCCTGGCGGTGGGGATCATCGTCGTCCTCCCCCCGCTCGAGATGCCGGCGGTGACGCGCTTCGTCGACGGCACGGGGCCGGTGTTCGCCGGCAAGGTGTTCCCCTTCGTCTTCATCACCATCGCCTGCGGGGCGATCTCGGGCTTCCACGCCCTCATCAGCTCGGGGACGACGCCCAAGCTCCTCGAGAACGAGGCCGACGCCCGCTTCGTCGGCTACGGGGCGATGCTCACCGAGTCGCTCGTGGCGGTCATGGCGCTCGTCGGCGCCTGCGTGCTCACCCCGGGCGTCTACTTCGCCATCAACGCGCCGGCCGGCGTGATCGGGACGACGGCCGCCGAGGCGGCGGCGAAGATCGCCACCTGGGGCTTCACCGTGACCCCGGCGGAGCTCGAGCTGCTGGCGCGCCAGGTGGGGGAGACCTCGCTCCTCTCGCGCACCGGGGGGGCGCCGTCGCTGGCCGTCGGGATGGCGCACCTGTTCAGCCGCGCCCTCGGCGGCCCGGGGGCGATGGCGCTCTGGTACCACTTCGCCATCATGTTCGAGGCGCTGTTCATCCTCACCACGCTCGACGCCGGCACGCGCGTGGGGCGCTTCCTCCTGCAGGACCTGGGCAAGCACGTGTGGGCGCCGTTCGGGCGCACCGGGTGGACCCCCGCCGTGGTGCTGGCGAGCGCGATGTTCGTGGCGATGTGGGGCCACTTCCTCTACCAGGGCGTCACCGATCCGCTCGGCGGGATCAACTCGCTCTGGCCCCTGTTCGGGATCGCCAACCAGCTGCTCGCCGCCGTGGCGCTGTGCGTCGGCACCACCGTGATCGTCAAGACGGCCCGGGCGCGCTGGGCGTGGGTGACGCTGCTTCCCCTCTCCTGGCTCGTGGTCGTGACGTTCACGACCGGGCTGACGAAGATCTTCTCCCCCGACCCGCGCCTCGGCTTCCTCGCCCACGCCCGCGCCTTCGAGCAGGCGCTCGCCGCCGGCACCCTGCCGCCGGCGGTCAAGAGCGTCGAGGCGGCGCGGCAGATGATCGCCAACGACCGGCTGGACGCGGCGGTCGCCGGCTTCTTCCTCGTCGCCGTGCTCGTGATCCTCGCCGACTCGGCGCGCGAGTGGACGGCGGTGCTCCGCGGGCGCAAGCCGGCGCGCACCACCGAGGTCCCCTGGGCGGCCGGCGCGGCGCCGGTGGCGGGCGACTGATCCACCGCCGGCTCGGGCCACCGCCGACGCGCCGCCGAACAGCCGCACCGCGCGGGGATGGCGGTCGTCCGGCGGATCCGGTCGCGCGGCACCCGCCCGACGCCGCGCGACCGGATGCGACGCTCAGGCCACCGCGCGCGCCCGGCGTCGTGCGACGCCCGCGAGCACGATGAGCCCGGAGGCCATCAGCGCCACGGTCGCCGGCTCGGGGACGACGGTGCCCGGGATCCGGCTGCCCAGCGTGATGTCGTCGTAGATGATGAAGTCGGCGCGTTCGGTCGTGAAGCGGACCGAGCGCGCCACTCCGGCAAAGGAGACCGAGCTCGCGATGAACGGGCAGTAGTTGGCCCCGAAGCACGCCGGATCGGACCGCCCGTTGGGCGTCGACCCCATGCTCCGGGACGCGAGGAGCGTTCCGGTGCCGTTCAGCCCAGTCCAGACCTCGAACCGGCCGGCGTCGCCGAACGGGTTGGCGAAGTAGAACGAGAACCCGGTCGTGAAGCCGCGCTCCCGGTTCATGAACACCTCACGCGCGTTGATGCTCAGCCCCGCGCCTTCCGTGCCCCGAGCGATGGCCCCTGGATCGCTGCCCCACGAGGTGTTGGAGCAGTTCGGCGTGCCGATCCGGTTGAGGCAGAAGGCGAGCGCGTCCCCGCTGAACGTCACGCCGTAGTCGAACGCGGCCCCCCCTCCCCCGTCGTAGAAGTCGTCGACTGCGACGCTCCCGGTGGTCGCGAGCGGGATGTCGTCGAAGCGGAGCACCTGGGCGGCGGCCGGCGTACTGGCGGCCGCGCTGGCGAGGGCGAGGGTGAGACCGGCGAGCAGTCGACGCATGGATCCTCCGACGAGTGTACGGGTGAGCCGCCCTCGCCCCGAGGTGGCGACGCGCTCGCAGGGCGTGGGCGGACGGCTTCTACGGGGAATGCGAGAAACCGGCGCTAAACGGCTCACCCCGCGCGCTCGAGGCACGTCGGGCGCGGCGCCCATCGCGTCGGCCGACGAAGTGGGGGGACGCGCCGTGGCGCGTCCCCCCCTGCTTGCCTCACCCGTCGTGCGGGAGCGCCCCGCCGGCCCTCCCCGCCCCGCCGCTCACGGATTCCGGTCCGTGCACCCCGACCACTGGTCGTTGTTGCGCTCCGTCTGCGCCGGGACGAGCACCTGGTCGGTGCCGTAGCTGCCCCCCTTGAAGTACGGACCCGACGGCCAGACCGCGGTAGGCTGACGCCCGTACTGCCGCACCAGGCGACGCAGGTCGCCGACGCGGTGCGCCGTGCCCCAGAACGAGAAGGCCCGCTCCCGGAAGAGCAGGTCCTGGCGCGCCGCGACCGCGCCGGGATCGGGGAGCGGAGCGAGCCCGGCGAGCGTCGCGCGCGCCTCGTTGAGCCGCGCCAGCCAGGCCGTGGCGTCGCCGGCACGCAGCGCCGCCTCGGCCTCGATCAGCCGGGCCTCGATGCCGCTCGTCAGCGTCACCGGCGCGTCGCCGGTGGGCCACTGGTTGATCTGCGGCGTCGGCGTGCCGTCCTGCCCGGGGGCGAGCCGCGTCCCGTCGACGCGCACGCGCGGATCGCGGGCGCTCACGAAGTCGAGCCCGTTGCCGCCCTCGCGATCCGAGGCGCCGAAGTTGCGCGTCGCGAGCATCCAGTCGAAGACGGCGTTGACGATCGTCGTGCGCGAGAACTCGGCGTTGTACACGAAGCCGGTGGGGACCGCCGCCGAGCCGGCGCCGTCGCCGCCGGCTCCCACCGCGCGCGCCGCCTCGTCCCAGCGGGCGAGGTCGACGAGGGCGCGCGCCCGCCCGACGCGGGCCGCGTGGCGGAGCGCGACGTCGCCGCCGGTGGTGCCGAGCACCGCCAGGGCGCTGTCGAACTGCACGAGGGCGCGCTGGAAGAGCTGCGTCCCGGTGAGCGTCTCGGTGCGCGGGTTCGCGTCGTTCGCGTCGGCCAGCGGGACGCCGTTGCAGTAGTTCTCGCCGACGAGCGTCAGCACGTAGCCGCGCAGCATGTGCAGCTGCCCGACCTGGGTGTTGCGCGCCGCCCCGGGCGGGGAGAACTCGGTGAGCGCGCGCGTCGCCCGCACGAGCTGCGTGGCGGTGCTGCCGTAGGCCGGCCAGGGCGAGGTCACCGGGAAGAGGTTCTCGTTCTGGGCGCGCGAGTCGAGGTGCTCGGTGCCGCCGCGGGCGGCGAACATCTCGTCGGCGAGCAGGCCGGCGGCGATGTTCAGCCCGATGCCGTTGCCGGCGCTGTCGCCGGCGAAGAAGCGGGCGAAGGTACCGATCGCGGAGGCGCGCAGCGCCTGCGCGCCGGCGGCGTTCTCCGCCTGGGTGACGGTGATCTGGTCGGGGGTCTCGACCTCGAGCAGGTCGCCGCGGTCGCACCCGGCACCCGTCGTGGCGACGGCGAGGCCGAGGAGCGCGGTGGCGAGGGCGAGAGGGCGGCGCGCGGTGCGCCGCCGGGCCGGCGGGCGTGCGTCGGAGGGCAGGCGTGCGGGCATGGGCGGGTCCCTGGCCGGGTCAGAAGGAGAGGTTCACGCGCGCGATCCAGTAGCGCAGCACCGGGGGGGAGAAGAAGTCGTTGTTGCCGCCGCCGGTGTTGGCGACGGCGCTGTTCGCCTCGGGATCGATGCCGGGGAAGCGGGTCCACAGCACGCCCAGGTTGCGCCCGCTCAGCACCAGCGACGCGCCGCTCGCCCGCGTGCGCCGCAGCAGCCGCGTGGGCAGGTTGTAGGACAGCGACAGCTCGCGGAAGCGCACGAAGTCGTTCGGGACGAAGAAGCCCCACTGCGTCCGATTGCGCGAGCTGTTGGCCATCACCGCCGCGGCCTGCTCGTCGAGGGGGGCGGCCGGGTTGTTGACCGCCTCGCAGTTGCCGGTGGCGACGCAGCGCTGGTTCTGGTAGCCCCACTGGTTGTAGAACTGCCCGCGGTAGTCGAAGAGCGTGCTGACCCGCACGGCCCCGTCGAAGAGCCCGAAGATGTTCGTCAGCCCGCTCTCGAGCACCGGGATCGTCGAGCCGCGGAAGGCGTCCGTGGCGCCCACCGTGATCTCGTCCTCGACGAGCACGCCGTCGCCGTTGCGGTCCTCGTACGACAGGATGGGGCGCTCCCAGAGCCCGAACAGCGGGTAGCCGACGACGTTGCGCGCCCCGACCGGCGCGGGGAGCGGCGCGCCGCCGGCGTCGACGAGCCGGTTGACGATGCGCGAGCCGTTGGCCCGCACGTCCCAGGTGAACGGGCGCGTGCGCACCACCCCCAGGTCGAGCGCCAGCTCGACGCCGCGGTTCTGCACCTTGGCCAGGTTCTGCCACTGGTTCGCCCCCGCCCCGTACGACGGCGGCAGCGGGCGCTGGAAGAGCGCGTCGCGGCTGATCTTGTTGAACAGCGTCGCCTCGACGTTCACGCGGTCCTGCAGGAGCCCGGCGTCGAAGCCGATCTCGAGCTCGGTCGTGACCTCGGGGCGGAGCGCCTGGTTGCCCAGGCTGGCGATGCGCAGCGCCGGCGTCTCGGCGCCGCCCAGCGGCACGGTCACGGCGCCGAGGAACTGGAGCGCGGCGATCGTCCCCGGCTGCACTCCGGCCCGCCCCCAGGCGCTGCGCAGCCGCAGGCGACCGAGCAGCCCCGACGTCGGGAACCACGGCTCCTCGCTGATGACGTACGAGAGCGAGGCGCGCGGGTAGATCGTGTTGCCGACGTCGCGCCCGAAGGCGCTGTTCTGGTCCGTGCGCACCCCGACGGCGCCGATCAGCCGGTCGCGCCACCCCACCTGCTGCTCGACGAAGGCGCCGTAGGTGGCGTTCTCCGTGGTGAACTCCCACGACTGGCGCTGCGACGCGGAGTTGGGCGTGATCACGCCCGGGGCGAAGCCGTAGCCCTGCCCCTGCGCCTGGTACAGCCCGTCCTTGAACCACTGCGCCCCGACGGTCGTCTTCGAGACGATCGCCTCGCCGAGGTTCCAGGTGGCCGTCGAGCCCAGGTCGACGGTGTAGCGGCGGTTGTCGGAGCGGTCGTTGTCGATCCCCCCCTCCTGCCCGCGCGGGCCCCACGCCAGGCCGACGCGCGGCCCCTCGCCGAAGCGCTGCATCCGCCGGTTGTAGCTGTTGGCCTGGTCGACGCCGACGACGGCGCGCGTCTGCAGCCAGGCGACCGGGGTGTAGGTCAGCGCCGCGCTCCCGACGAAGCGCTGCTGGGTGAGCTTCTGCTCGATCGACATGATGTCGCCGACGAACTCGCGCTGCGTCCCGTTGGTCGCCGTGCGGAAGCCGGGGGCCGTCATCATCTGGAACGTCAGCCCGGCGAAGAAGCCGCCGTCGAACGGGGTGTGGAGAGTGCGATCGCTGTAGCTGGTCGAGACGTCGAGCTGGGCGTTGCGCGCCAGCGCGAAGCCGAAGTTCCCGCGCAGGTTCGTCTGCCCGAGCTGGTTCGGGCGGATCTGCGTGTCGGTGGGACGGCGCCCGCGCTCCGCGGTGAGCCGCGTGATCTCGGAGTCGGGCATCGTGTACGGCCCCGTCTCGTCCTGGCGCGTCACGGCGAAGAAGTAGCGCAGCTGCTCGCCGCCGCCGGCGACCTGCACGCCGAGGTTCGAGCGCGGTCCGTCGGCGAGGTAGGCCGACGCCGGGTTCTCGAACGGGTTGAAGCTCGTGACGCTGTCGATCACGCACTGCCCGTTCGCGCGCGCCGAGATGCGGCAGGTGATCGGCCCGCCGGTGGGCTGCCCCTGCGCATTGAGATTGCGCCCCCACGCCCGCCAGTTGTCGTGCCAGTCGGCGGGCTGCTGGACGATCCCCCCCTCGCCGAACACGGTCCACTGCGGCCGCGCGCTGGCGCGCCCGCGCTTGGTCTTGATCAGGATCACGCCGTTGGCCGCCGCCGTGCCGTAGAGCGACGCGGCCGACGGTCCCTTGAGCACGTCGACCGACTCGATCTCCTCGGGGTTGAAGTCGCTGAACCGGTTGATGCGCTGCGTGCTGAAGTTGCCCGAGACGGCGCTGTTGTCGTAGCGCACCCCGTCGACGATGATCAGCGGCTCGTTCGTCAGCGAGAGCGAGCTCTGCCCGCGGATGCGGATCGACGACGACGCCCCGGTCTGCCCGGCGCCCTGGATGACCTGCAGCCCGGGCGTGCGCGCCTGGAGCAGTTCGTTGACCGTGGTCACCGGCTGCGTCTTCTTGATCGAGTCGGCGGCGATCACGGCGACGACGTTCCCGTACTCGCGCCGCGAGCGCTCCCCGCTGGCCGTGGTGACGACCTGCTCGAGCTGCGCCGCCGCGCGCCCGAGGGTGAGGGTGACGGTGGCCGTCGCCCCGCTCGCCACGGTGACGCTCTGCGACGCGGGGGTGAAGCCGATGCGGGCGACGCGCACGGTGACGGTGCCCGGGGCCACGCCGCGGACGACGAACTCTCCCGCGGCGTCGGTCGCCCCGCCGATCCGCTGCCCGACGATGCTCACCTGGGCGAGCGGCACCGGAGAGCCGCCGTCGCGGTCGACGACCCGCCCGCGGATGGTGGCGGTGCCCGCCGGCGGCTGCGCGGAGCGCGCCGGCGGCTGCGCCCGGGCGACGGCCGGGGCGCCCGGCAGCGCGGCCGTCGCCACGAG
>ERZ1066120.2004-NODE-2004-length-9917-cov-47.815555_pt1 | contig 9917 bp, 10 predicted proteins | sample MGYA00382767_ERZ1066120 | MGnify/ENA primary metagenome ERZ1066120 (study PRJEB33369, sample SAMEA5778350) | biofilm metagenome | biome: Industrial cooling water; feature: Water cooling tower basin; material: Biofilm | place: United Arab Emirates | collected... | reverse complement strand
AACCCTATAGATAAACTGGGCTGATTTGGTAGAATAAAAACTACATTAACAGTCGCGCGTCTGTCATTTACAATGCCTGAAATCACTTATAAACACGCTCCATAACACCACCTAATGAAGCCGCTACATTATACCCAATGCGGAGACCAAATAGCCTACCATTAGGATTCTTGGAAAGCAAAGTTCTAGATGATTCCAAACCAGTTTCATCAACTTCGTATTCTCCAGTGTCTATATCAATGATAACCATCTTACCAATATTTTCTTCTTGCTCAACTTGCTCTCTAATGATATTGTTGTAAAGTTCTCTCGCACGTTTCGCAACTTCTTCTGGGCTTAAAACCTCAAAATCATCACGTGTAGCTTCATCTAAAGAATGAATCAAAAAATGAGCCAGTTCAGTACGTTCTTTGGTGGAGAGACGAGACAGTTCAAGCTTTAGTTTTTCCGCAGTTTCGCTCATATCAAAATATCTCCTTGAAAAAATATTATAACCTTAAACGCAATCAGTTACTTAAGTTAATTTAAAATAATCATTTTACCTAAAAACACGCTTTATAACACCACCGAAGCTATAACATTATACCCAATCCGAAAGCCGGATAGTCAAACATTAGATTTTTTGCAGGCAAAGTTCGCTCTGGATTTTAAACTTAAATTATCGTCCCAGAATTTTCCTGGCTTCTTGTTCAGCATTCTCAGTGATGCGGGGAATTAAAGTATATGTAGTAGTTAAATCCATTTTTTGCCCGACTCGCAGTGTTTTTAGCGGACTGAGAAATTCAATCTCTACATAAGCCTTTGGGTCTAAGTTTGTATAAATTTCAGCACTACTGTTATTATCAGGATAACTTGCTCCAGGTACTCTTGGTGAGTCGATGCGGACTGCAACTTTTTTGCCCATCCATAATAATGTACCAGCATCACTGCCTATTTTGTGAGATTTATTGCGGTCGCGCGTCAAAGATAATAAGCCGTTATTAACCTTTAAGTTAGCTGCTAAATTTTCAGATTGCTTGTTATAACCTTCAGGAAAAATCGACGGTTGGGGTAGCGCTGCGTATACTTTAACTGGGTCGCAGAGCTGTGTAACTATCCATACAGAAACATTTTGCGGCTTACCCTTAACTTTTTCGTAAGTCGTGGTTACTTTCATTACAGGTTTGCGCGGTTCAAGTGTAATTTTACGGTAGACGCGGATGCCATAGAAGGGGTCAATGGGGGAAATTAGAGTAACTTCGTGGCGATTAACTTTTGCAGTAAATGGTACAGAGTCAAATGTAGCTGGTGGAGGCCAAGCTCTTCCTGTGATTTTTTCCCATGCAGACTGAGGTGCAGGCCAGGTTTTATCACCTCCGGCGCCGAAATAACCCCATTCTTCAGATTTAACATTAGGTGCCTTACCATATACCTGGTTATTTTCCCAAAATGTAGCTTCTCCACCTTTGAAGCGGAACTGCATTATCCGTCCAACTTTTGGGACTACAACCGCTTCTACTTGACCGTTACTTAAAATATAAGAATCTCGCCAGCCTTGGTAATTGGTTTTTGTAACTGTAATTTTTGCTATTGTATTTGCGGTTACTTCTATACAACAAAAGACTGTAAAAAATATGACAACTAAAATTTTAAACCAACGAGTAGAAGTAATGTTTTTTATCATTTTCGATAATTACAAATTATTCTGACCTGGTCTGACCCCTGCAATATTCACGGGAATGCGGTAAATACTATTACCTGCTGTAATATAAAGTGTTTTGTAGTCTTTATCGCCCCAAGCTAAATTTGTTACGGATTGAGGAACTGCAATTTTACCCAAGAGTTGACCTGCGGGAGAGAAAATCCATATTCCTCCTGAACCGCTACAGTAGATGTTGCCTTTAGTATCCACCTTCATACCATCAGGTACACCTTTATCTGTGGGTCTGGCTAACTCTGCAAACACTTTACTGTTCGTTAATGTTCCATCTGGCTGAACATCAAAAACGCGGATATGTAATTTTTCGGAATCACTGACGTATAATTTTTTTTCATCTGGCGAGAAAGCAATTCCATTAGGACGCACCATTTCTTTGTTTAATAAAGTTAGAGTTCCATCTGGTTTCCAACGATATATACCATAAAAGCCAAGTTCTTCCTGTTCTTTTTTTATACCGTAGGGTGGGTCAGTAAAATAAATGCTACCATCCGACTTAACAGCAATATCGTTAGGGCTATTGAGGCGTTTTCCTTGGTAGCGTTCAGCCAAGATTGTAATTTTACCGTTTTTTTCTGTGCGTGTTAGTTGGCGGTTATGTTGAGCAGTAATTAATCGTCCTTCTTTATCTAAGGTATTACCGTTGGGATTTCCCGCAGGACGACGAAATATAGAAGGTTTGCGGTTAGGCGCCCATTTATAGATTGTATCGGCAGGGATATCACTAAACAGTAAAAAGCCGCTTGGATTCCAAACTGGGCCTTCTGTAAATTTGAAACCATCAGACAACTTTTCGACTTTGGTGTTGTTATCTATAATAGCTGGTGGCAGAGCGTAAGTGTTTCCGCAGCTTTGCTGTACTATTAACAAGCTTATTAATAAACTACACACTCTTAATTGTTGTAAAGCCATTTTTCTCATACAAACTATATTTTTGGTACAGGAACAACTTTTCTCACTTTACCATCACTCTTGGATGTAACATATATTTCCCCCTCTTCATCTATTCCAAACCGTACATCAGAACGTTTGCTACCAATAATTTGGAGGAAAGTAGCTTCTTTCTTCCCATTAAAAAGCCTAAGTTGTTTTATCTTTGCCTGTTTACCGTTCACAAGTTCATCTACAGGTATATGAAAAAAACGCGCGTCATTGCCAAAATCAGCAAAAATATATTGACCAACTAATTTGGGGATTGCTTTACCCCTTAAGATGCTTCGTTCCTCAGCATGACATTTGTTCAATCATTTGCAAGCAGTTAGAAGCAACATCATTTTGAGGGTCAAGCTTGAGTGCTTGTTGCCATTCGGAGATTGCTTGTTTAAATTCTCCTTGCAATGCCCATAATTTACCTGCTAAGGCATGAAAGTTTGCATTGCTATAATGTAAAGCAATAGCGTTGTTGTTGTACGCTACTGCTTCGGAATGGCGCCCTTGTGAAAATAAAGACAGCGCTTGTCTGTGATGCCAAATAGCTTGGTCATGAAGACGAATTAAATCAGATAAATCTGTTTTGCAACGTCTACAAGTTGAACATGGGGGAGATGATGGACGATAAACGGCGCCACAGACAGGACATTTCATAATTTTTTATTCTTCCTCATTATTATTGGCGTAGTAAAGAAAATCTTCCAGTTCTTCTTGTAACTCAGATAATTCTGTACTATTTTGAGAAATTGCATCTTCAATTTGGTCTAATAAGTCTTGTAATTCTTCTGCTTGTTCTTCGTCTAAAGTTTCTAGTAGTTTTTGGGCGCCTTCTAAAAGTGTTGCTAGTTCTGTGCCAATTTCTGCCCTATCTATTATGGTTTCTGCGGAGACTTCAATTGTTTCATCGCTTTCAAATTCAAATAATGACTCTAAATCTGCCCTTGCTTTTGTTAGTTCATGACTAGATAGTTTCTGCATACCTGCATTATTTACTACTAGTGTTCCTTGTTGTCCTTTGCCTTTTTCGGTAGTGGTGACGGTGAGAATACCATTTAGGTCAAAGTCAAAGTGAACTTCGATTTGAATATCTCCTGCTGGTTTAGGTGGTAAGTTCTCTACTTTATAGGAACCTAGAGGAACATTTTCTTCAGCGATTGTATTTTCACCTTGAAAAACTTCAATTTCTACTATTTCTTGCTCGTCACTTGCTGTGGAATAAACCTGGGAGCGAGAAACGGGAACAACACTATTGCGAGGAATAATTACACTAAAGTAACCCGGTATAAGACCCATTGGTGTACTTACAGCCGCAGCAACTCCCAAGGAATGGGGAATTACGTCTACAAGAATAGCATCTACAGATTCACCTACTAGTACGCCTGCTTGTAATGCGGCGCCTAAAGCTACACAAAGGTCTGGTTGAATGCCATCTGTAGGAGCTTGACCTAAATGTTCTTCAATCATTTGTTGCACTAGGGGAATGCGTGTAGAACCACCAACTAAAATAATTCGGTCAATTTGTTCGGGTTCTAAGGAAGCATCTGTAAGCGCACGGTCTATTGCCTGTAACGTTTCTTCTAATAGTGGACGAATTAATTTTTCAAAATCTGCTCGCGCAACTTCTGTTTCTAAATGCAGTGCAGTTTTGCCTTTACTACCCAAATAAGCTTCTCTAACTGTAGCAAAAGCATGGGAACTCAATTCAATTTTTACCTGCTCTGCTGCACTTTGAAGACGCGCCTGGGTGGCGGCATCATCTGGCACATCTACATTATGCTGTTTCTTAAATAGACTTGCTAAATGAAGTTGCAAAAGCCTATCAAAATCGTCTCCACCTAAGCGGTTATTACCATGACTTGCTAATACTTCTGTGACTTCGCCCGTAATTTCCACAACCGATACGTCAAAAGTACCACCTCCTAAGTCATAAACTACAACCCGTTCAGTTTCTTCTGAGCGTAAATCATAAGCTAAAGCTGCTGCTGTTGGTTCATTGATAATTTGTAATACTTCTAAACCAGCTATTTCGCCAGCAGTTTTAGTTGCTTGTCGTTGAGCATCTGTAAAATAAGCTGGAACAGTTATTACTGCTTGAGTAACTGTTGAGTCTAAAGCATTTTCTGCTCGTTGTTTCAGTGCGCGAAGAATAATAGCAGAAACTTCATGAGGTAGGTACTCTTTATTTCCTAAAGTGGTTTTATGGTCGGTTCCCATCCAGCGCTTAATTGATTTTACAGTGCGCTCTGGCGCCGCAGCGTACTGACGGAGTGCTTCGCGTCCTACCAGCAACTTACCTGTATCACTAAATCCCACACACGAAGGTAATATTAAGTCTCCATCTTCTCCAGGCAATACGCGCACTTGTCCGTTTTCGACAATTGCCACTTCCGAATTTGTTGTGCCTAAGTCAATACCAACTGCTTTCATAGTTTTTAAAATTGAAGAAATATTTAAAAGTTATTTGCCCATAGTTCTCAGCCGCTTCACAATCAGGATACAAGATAATGTACTTTTAATTAATGGCGTGCTTAAGTTTTAAGACTACTTGTTTCTTGTGTTGCAACAATTACTTGTGCTTCTCTAAGTACAATATCACCCCATAAATAACCCCGCACTACTTCTTGAATTACCGTATTATCTGTAACATCTGCTCTTTGTTCACGACCAATAGCATACATTTTCTGAGAATCAAAAGTTTTTCCTATACATGTAATAGGAATAACACGGCGTTGTCGTAGTATCTCTAAGAGCGAGCGTCTAATTAACTCTACCCCTTCTTGATTACTGGTGATAATTTCGCTTAATGACTCTGATGTAGGTGTTTCTTTAGATACTTCCAGTTGTCTTTCTGACCCGAAAAACCACGCTCCAAATTTTTCCCAAAGGCTTTTTTGTGGGGCATCTTTTGGCGCCGAGGCAACAGATAATGTTTCTAATTCTCCTTTCCAGTAAGTGCAAGCTCTATCTAAAGCATCTAGAATACCCAATAAATCTTTTAGCAGTTTTTCTTGCTGTTGCTCAAATTGACTTAATACCTGTTTTTGGTTCTCCTCTAAACGTATTTGAAGTTGTTCTTTATCCTTTGCATTTACTTCTAACGCTTGCTGAAGAGTATCTTGGCTCTTAAGCAATAATTTAGACTGTTGCTTGACTTCATGGCGTAAAGCTGTCCATTCTGCAACCATTTGATAGGTATCAAAGGAGTTTGTGTTCGGTTCTTCTCCTAAATATGGCTGAGGCACCTGTTCTGATTGTTCTGAGTGCAAATAATCTAGAAATTTGGCAAATAAAGCTTCTTTGTCTGTTGTCATTTGTAATTACTAAAAATGAGTTAAAAAATTAGAATGTGGCACGGATTAAATCATTAAGACTAATTTCTAATTGAGCGATTGCTTTTTCTTCCACTTGTTTTAATATTTCTTGATTTAGTTCTGCTTGCAAGGGGCGAACTTTCAAAAAATCTCCAGGTTGAGTTGTCTCTCCTTTGCGAAGTGCCTCATAAGCTTCTCGAACTGCTTTAAATTCTTTTGGATAACTATGAGCAGGAAATTCACGCAGTTTGGCATGATACGCCGCTTTGATTTCGGCGCCTGTTGCTCCTGGAGATATACCTAATTGTTCGTAGTGTGATGTCATAATCTATGAAAAACTCACGTATTAAAGACGGTTGATTAATTATTCAAATAATTCTTGAAAACCTCCTCTTGTTCTACCTTTTAGTTTTTTACGCTTAGGAGGCGAGTTTCTAAACATAAATTCAAAGTCATCGTCATCGTCATAATCTTCATCATCGTCATCGTCATCAAAATCAGGCATCCTATTTAACATCATTTGCTTAAGTTCTGGAAGCATCCGCTCAAACTCAGCTTTAGGAACTTTATTGCCAACTAATTTTCTCAGCATCTTTTCTATTAAATCATCCATATCTGACATATCGAGATTGTCAAAGTCCTCTGGGTCTGGTATAATCCTTGCCGTTTCTTGATTTGAGAGAAACGCCTGTTCTTCTCTAAATGCTTGTAAGGCTTTCGCATCTTGAAGGCGCCGAGCTATTTCAAATCCTTGTTGCTTCAATTCTTCATATTTTGGATGTTCATCATCGTAGGTAGTAGCTCTAGCTAAAAGCAGTAACGGGTTTTGCGGTTCCCGACGTAGTGCTTCATCCAGGGCAGGTATAAGGGTTTGAATGGCGCCATAACGACGTGCTTTGAGTTGAATATTTGCCAGTGCATTCCCTGGTTGGGGTATAGTGTCGAGATAGGCACGCACAGGAAGTTCTAATTTTTGAGGACTATTTTCTTTAACAGCTAAGACAACTAAATGGGTAGCCCTAGCTTCTGGGTGTTCTGTTGATAAGTTGAACAATTTTTGTAAATATTGATTTATTAAAGCTGCAATGCCTTTTTCACGTTTGGCGAAGAGGTGAATAGAAAGGGTTATCGCCTGTAATACATGAATTTGCTCACTTCCAGATACTTTTTGCAGGAGAGTGTCCCATGCTTTGGTAGCTGCTTTTTGGTCTAATACAACTTTACCGCTAGAATTGGGTGAACTTTTAACTGCATCTACAAATATATTACAAGCACGTATTGCCGGGTCTTTTTGGTCTTCGCCCTTTAATAAACGACTAAATAATGGGTAGCTTTTTGTGGATAATGCATCTACCCAAGGTAATATTTCTACTTCCGTATCAACACTAAGGTCGTCAAAGTGCTTACCAAAACGGCGCCGAGCTTCATTCAGTGCTTGTTTATCTCCTACTTCTTCCCAACAACCCAACAAGGTTTCGTAAACTTCTTCATATCGACACCCACCTTCAATCGCTTGGGTCATTAGTTCGATTGCTTCCGTATAATTATCGTCACTAGCTTCTAATAGTCCCTTACGTCCCAATACTTCTGGCGATGTGGGACATATGCGTTCTGCTTGTTGCAAAGCTCCTAAAGCTGCACGTCCCCGATCTAATGCAACATAAGCATCTGCCATCCAGCAGTGGAGGTGAGCTAACGTTGGTTTTAATCGTGTATCTGGCCATTCTTGCGGTTTTTGTTTCCCTTCCTGCTCTAACCACCGCAAAAATTGCGTTAAAACACGTGGGCGTTCTTGGTCGGAATCATTAGCATCTAATACTTCTAGTAGATTGACTGCCAATTGCGGGTTAAAGGGTTTTTCTGCTAATAAAGGGCGCCAAAAAAGTTCAGCACATTCTGCTTGTCCTTGATTAAATGCTTGTTGACCAGCAAGAGTAAATAATGGCGAACGCAGGTTTTTTAGTTCTGGGAAGCGAGTTAAAACCTTAGATGTTAACAAAACATGGGCAGCATCATGAGGGTTATTTTTATTGATTAGCTGTACAATCATCAACGCTGAAAGTGCATCTTGGAGCGTCGGTTCTTCTCTCTCCAACTTCTGGGGATCAAAGGGTGGCTCTCCAGTTTTTGCTCGTTGGGCAGTAGCTAATCGCGCTAAAATTGGATGCTGCAAATACTTTGGTGTCATGGAGCCGTATTTAGATGACTCCAACCCCAAAAGATTTGCGGACGCTTGCCAATCACCGTTTGCTTGGTGGCTGTAAATAGTCCAAGCAGTTGGTAAATCTCCTGGTGTGATAGGCGCCTTAATTTTTTGAAAAGATGTCAAAGCTGCTTCGGGTTGTCCATTTTTAAGAGCGAGTACCCCACGTACCCAGTGGAGTTGGGCAGCGCTAAAAGCTTTGGATTGTTGGTTTATTAACTGCTCGACTGTAGCGACATCTCCTTTGAGCAATAGAAGTTTGAGATAACAAATGCTATATTCTTTAGTGAGTTGACTTGCATCAAAAGCGTCACGGAGCAATTTTAGGGCTGCATCTAATTTATTCAACTCCAGCAAACACTTGGCTTGCCAGTAGTACACTTCTCCTACCAAACCCAATTCCAAAGAGCGTTCAAAGGATTTTTCTGCCTGTTTAAAATCTTGCTTTTGGAATTCGTGTTGACCTCGCAAAAACCATATCTCTGATTCTTTGGGGCTGAATTTAATTTCAGGGTGCAAGCGTTGAATTTTTTTGATTTCTTCCAGTGCGTGTCGATATTTTTTTAGGTCAACCAATTCTTGTAGTTGCATCCCAAACGATTGTTCAGTAAGCTCTGTCCCCGTACTAGATGCTTGTGGTTGTGAGCGATGTTTGGACTGATGTTTAGCCACTGGATTTTCTTCCTGATTATTTTTATAATTCCCCCCTCGCGCGGAAAGGGTGGCTTTAATTAATCTCTTGCTTTCAATATTAGTATGAGAATATTAGTATTGCAATCGCATGAATTTTTATAACAAACACAACTTATTTTTGAATGCTTACGGCACAAAGGTTCTGTTCATTGTTTAATTTTATTAATAAATTTTTTATGAAGTAGATATGTTTGTCCGCAACCTGTTTCCCACAAAATACAGATACAAGGAAGATATCTTTTTGACATCAACAACTCCAATGCATTAATTATTACCAAGTTACAAAAGGTACTAGATTTCCGCTTGTACTGATAGGTTGAATTGCAGATATGAAAAAGGCGCCGTAACAGTTTGTAAATGTTAATAATCAAATTTAGATATACTTTGACACTAAGAGACTTGCAAAAATTTAATTCTCTATAATCTGGAATCTAGCGTGGAAACTAATGTAGAACCTAATGTGGAATTTGTAGAACCTAATGTGGAATGGGCATCCTTGCCCGTTTCAACTAAAGTGAAGTCGGCTCATAATTGAGATACGAGCAACTCTACCGCTTTGGGGATGTGTTTCTTGAAAGTTAACGTTGTTGGATACCAAGCTACAAATAGCTTACCTTTTTAGTAATACATTTGCTCTACTCATTAAGTGCTGCTGATAAACATATCTATATATATAAAATAAAGGTAACAATGTTAACCTACAAAATTGAGGACACAAACTACTAATGGTTCGTGTCATGAATTTTGGCGGGTTGGCGCCAATAGTAAGTGAGGCAAGTCCCTACCTACACTTTCCAAAACTTATGACATTGAATATTATTACTCCATGTCATAAAATTTGCGAGGAAGGCGCTGGAAATTAACTCTCTTAACTCTTATCTCCATTAACTCTGTAGTCACATAGCAACAATATTTACATTTATCACAAGACACACGCAAGGCTAAACGACGTTCAACATCTGAAAGCTTTGCTAGGGAAGGATTTAGTTTTTTTTTCAAGCTGGCTCATCCATGAATAAAAAAATTTCTAAAAAGGCTTGACATTCTCTTGTGGACTCGTTATCTTAAATAGGTCGGCAGCGAG
>ERZ1066120.2003-NODE-2003-length-9930-cov-7.334177_pt1 | contig 9930 bp, 15 predicted proteins | sample MGYA00382767_ERZ1066120 | MGnify/ENA primary metagenome ERZ1066120 (study PRJEB33369, sample SAMEA5778350) | biofilm metagenome | biome: Industrial cooling water; feature: Water cooling tower basin; material: Biofilm | place: United Arab Emirates | collected... | reverse complement strand
CTGAAGCAGTTTTGCGATCGCATCTGGGTTGTTAAAGATCTTGTTAGTGATGAGGTAGCGATCGAGGAGTTATTCTTACTGTAGTCCAGGTTCGACATGTACTATATGTAATGTTCCCCACTCAAGTCCAACCAATCTTCAGCTTATGCCTCTCGATCGACAACGCTACCCCAAAAACTGGAACCAAATTGCCTTGAGTATTAAACAAGCAGCTGGTTGGCGTTGTCAGCATTGCCAGCAAATGTGTTTGCGCCCTGGAGAAAAACCTGACTCGCTCGCCCGTTCTGAGTGGACGCTTGTCACTCTCTCGGTGCATCATGCCAATTTCACTCCAGAAGATAACCAGCCGGAAAACTTGATTCCGCTATGTACCCCGTGCCATCTGGCACTGCACGCAACAGCCAGACGTAAAAACGTTTCACCTGGGCAACTGTCACTATGGTGATGTTCAAAGGCAATGGTACATAGACTGCTGAGCAGCCAAAACTTTATACTCTCTAGAGCGTAAAACTCTTACTCTCATTCTAGCTTCAAACCTAACAATTAACTCTGCTTTTTCCCTCTAGCTCCCCGTGATGTCGGACTGCGCCTTGTTGCACCGCTAGAAGACTTGCGCCTAGTCGAAGCAGTGGTAGAAGATCTGCGTTTGGCTGGTGGTTGGGCAGTAGTTTCTGGCTCTGGTTCGTCGGATCGCTCTTCGGGTATGGGTGCGGGTGTTTGGGGTGATGCTTCGGGCTGCGACTTTTGTTTTGTGGTTGATTTGGCAGAAGTTTTGTGCTGGTTGGCTGAGGTTGAAGTCTTGGAAGTGGATTTTGCTGAGGTAGATTTGGGTGTGGTTTGTGGCTCTACTGTCGGCTGTGGAGTAGCTTCTAGTTCTGCGGTCGGCACCAAGGCTGTTTGGGATGAAACTTCAGGCTGCGGCTTCTGTTTTGTCTTTCCTAAGCTCGCAGTTTTACCGCGAGTGGCTGGCTTTGAAGTTTTGGCAATTGTCTTAGCAATTGACGCAGATTGGGGAGTGGTGTCTGGCTCGGCTATCGGTTGTGGAGTCGCTTGAGCCTGGGTGCTTGGCTGGGGAGATGGTTGGCTGGTTTGTTTTGGCGCGGCTTTGGGTTTTGATGTTGCAGATGTTGCAGTTGCATTTGGCTTGTTCTTGGCTTGACGCTGTGTTGTTGTCTTCGCAGAAGACGCGCCTTTTTTTGTTGTGGGGTCAGACGACTTGCTCTTTGCTTTCGATACGCCAGAGCGACTGCGAATTGGAGGCGTTTGGGGTTCGTCTCCTTGAGTGGGGAGTTGCAACTCAACGGCGATCGCTCCTTTAGTTTCGGCAGTGACGATCGCGAGCGTCATTTCTTTTTCGCGATCGTGCTGCTCAAATTCAGTTTGAAGGCTGGGCAGTCCCATTTGTCTAGACAGTCGAGGAATTTGGCTCGAAGTGAGAAATCTTGCCTCCATCTGTGCGATTTCCCCAGTTGGGTAGTAATTGACTACCAACACCCCTGCTCCCTGTTGGGCAGCCATTTCTCGGTAATATTTACTTAAGCTAGGTATGTCAGTGCTGACTAACTGCTTTAACTGTTGCGAAGAATCCATCAAAAAATCAGCTCAACATCAAAGATATACATTACATCTACAATACTGCCCAATTTACAACACGCACTCTCATCGCTCAAAAAATTGACTCGAATTATCCTACACAAAATAATCTTCTCATTTGCTTCGAGTCACTCTAATTTTTGCTATCTGTGTGCTTCAAGCTTGAGTTAAATATGTAAAATAAGCACCATCCAAACTCAAAGTTGATGGCATCACTCCCTGGATTACAGCAATCAGTTCATCTGCCCCATTGTCGGGGTTGTTCAAGCTAATTGCTGTTCCTGTCGGCAAGCCAGAAGAAAATGCACTCAGAATATACCTGTCTGCGGTTCCTGAAAGTACGATTTGGTCTTCGCGCTCGTTGAAATCAGTAATTAGGGCATAGTCATTCGTCCCCGTACTGGATGGGTCGAAATCTTCGTAGTAGACGGTAAGCGCACTAGAGGCATCTAATCCTCCCAGGTTGAACGTATCTTTTCCTCGCCCTCCGGTAAGGCGATCGATCTCATCAATCCCGTAGCTGCCACCAGGACGATTTGTTGGTCCGCCTGTCGGAATAAATCCAGCTGCCGTCAGATTATCGTTGCCATCACCACCGTTGAGGGTATCGTTTCCCGCTCCACTATTGAGCGTGTCATTACCGCTGCCACCATCGAGATAGTCGTTGCCACCGCCAGTTCGGTAACTGCCATCAGATAAGCTATCGTCTCCAGCGCCACCAATGAGAGTATCGTCACCAAACCAACCATCGAGGAAGTCGTCGCCGTTGCCACCGTTGGCATAGTCATTGCCAAAAGAAGAGCTAATCGTGTCTTTGCCATCCCCACCAAAGAGAAAATCGTTGCCGACCGAACCGAACAGTTGGTCGTCACCTTTGTCGCCGAACAAGTAGTTGATGGTATCTGCCGTATCTAGGGCAAAAAACTGCGAACCAATTTGCCGCTCTGATGCAGCATAGAGAATGTCGTTCCCATTACCGCCGCGAAGAGTGTCATTGCCATCTCCTCCAACCAGAGTATCGTTAAGCGCCAGACCAGAAATGAGATCGTCGCCTTCTTCGCCAAAAATGCTGTCTTCTGCTGGCGTACCTGAGAGAATATCCTGATTTGGTGTACCGTTAACGATTGCCACAAAAACCCTCCCACTGGGTAAGGATAAGTTTAAGCTTTTTTCAGTGATTAATTTCTTTCATGATAATGTCACGCCTACAAGCGCAATTACACTTGAATCACTCGGTAGCAGTGAGCGATCGCCTCTACCAACCGAAGAAATAAATGTAAACTGAGGAAAGTAAACATCATCAAGCGGCGTTACACGTATCCCAATCAGGGACAACTCCTTGCTCTCAAAAAGCTGGGAGTCTTTTTATAGCCGAAGTATTTTTGAGCGTCGGTCTAGACAAAAGTCTAGACAAAAGTTAGAATAAATATATTGTAGCTCTCGCTCAAAGTCAAATTATGTCAGCAGTTATCGATCGCGATCGGCGTTTAAATCTATTTGAAATTCGCCAGGGATTTGCGATCTCCCAAGAGCGGATGGGGAGCTTGTTGAAGGTAAGTGCCAAGACAGTCACCCGTTGGGAAAAAGGCTCTCGACAACCGAGCGATCGAGATGCTCTGTTGCGCTTAGCCAAACTCAAAGAAATTCAAGAGCTGGGACTAATGGTATATACACCAGATGGGTTTGGGGAGTTCTTAAACACGCCACTGCCAGTTTTTGGCGGACGCTGTGCATTCGACTTGCTCATGTTAGGTGATTACGAACCTGTGATTAGTGCTTTAGCTGGCGATTTTGAGGGAACGGGCTTTTAAACCATGCCCCTCCAGAATTACATATCCCCTTGGCTGGGGCACGCAGTTCGACACATCCCCGACACTCCTGGTAAGTTCTACGACATATACGATTTCCAATATTGCGGTCGCAGCAATGAAAATCGCTGGAATGTTGCTGGAGAACCAACTTTGTATCTAGCGAAGGAAAAAGATGTTGCCTTGGCTGAATATGCCCGTCACTTTCATGTCGATCGGACACCAAGACTCGCCTCCAAAACTTACCGCCGTCAGGTGTTTCGTTTTCGAGTCGAGCTGGAGTACGTTCTGGATCTAACAATTCCTCAAGTTTGGAACCAGTTGTCTATGTCGAATGCGCCGGACTGTTTTAAAGATAAAACTGTTGCTCGTTCGACTGCAAACTTTATCCGCAACACGACATCAACCCAGGCTATTATTGTTCCTTCTATTGCCTTTCTAGATAACTTGGAGCAATGGTGTCTGGTTTTATTTTTGGAAAAATTACTGCCAGATACTCGTAAGTTTTTACCATCTGTTGAAGCTGATGGATTCTTTCAGATTTCATAATTGACGCTCTAGCTGAAATTCATGCAGATGAAGGCGATAGTGCATTTTCTGCTCGATGGAGTAGTTGAGAATTTCCCTTTGCAATGTGGCGGGTAAAACCACCCAGCGCTATCCAATCGTCAAAGCTCGACTTGCGTATGAAAGTTGTCACCGAAACAATAGAGGATAAGTGCGATCGTTGCCATAATCCTGTTAACTATCTCACCTGTCTGGGAGCAGCACTATTTGTTTTGTTGTTGCCAGGAAAGCAAATACGCCCTTTCAACCGCGATCGCCCTCGCTTGTATTAACTTGTAGTTGCTGGCAGTCAATGGTATCAGCAGGAATGGCACTGGCTATTTTAGCAGAGTGAATTTCGAGTTGCGCTTGTTTTACTGCCTCAAACAACAAGTGCTGACCAGGAAAGACAACTCGCTCTAAATACCAGTGAGGAATATTTGTGATTCGAGCAATCTGGATTGTATTGGTTGCGTTCTTATAACTGCACAAGATTCGCTCTTGATACTCGTCGGGTAAAGAATCTACGATTTGAGTCATAGCGTTGCGATCTCGCAGCAGCACCAAAACAGGCTTAACTCAGCTTAACTTAATATTAGTAAATGCACCACGAGCGCAGCTCAAGATTTTCTCCGAAATAAGTAAATTGTCCAGTTTCGATTTAGTACAAGTGTACGATATGCTACTAGCAATCATCTCTCCGTTTCTAGATCTCTTTAATTCCCTCACATACCCGAAATCCTCAACTCATTACAGTATCAATGGGAGAACTGGATGTAACGGTATAGCTACTCAATAGCTACTGTCAAGTTCTACTGCTATATAGATGCACTGGCATCGTCGGTTATAGTTAGCATAAATGCATAAGCCACAGGAGCGTTATTTGTGGAAGCTTGAGAATAATTGTTTCTCAACCGCGCGATCGCTGTTGGATTAATTCTTGAATATATCCGACCGCTTCATCTTTACTGATAATTTCCTCTGGTGGAACGCAGTAAGAGGGATAAAGATAATGGGGTTGTCCATTTATTGCAGTTTTACGCTTATCTATGACCACTCCATAGCGATCGGGAAATATAATCCATTTTGTACTGGGGCGATTTGGGACGATCGCACCCCAGGCTACATTAGTTCTCAGACAATACCAAATAATTACAGCAGGCGGGTTGACCCACTGTTTACTTTCTACTTCTCCACACATCCAACCTTTGTAATTCGGTGGCATTTGTCGTACTGGGTCGTCGATCGAACCAGAGACAGCTTTCACAGATATCCAAAAAAGTTTATTGCCGTTACGATCGTAAATAGGAATATCTTCATCGGTATTGAAGGAAGTAATAGTTGAGTCTCCTACACTAATACCTCTTCTTCTTAGTCCAGAGCGAACAATTCTGGCTGCTGTTTCCCCTTCAGCCAAAAACTTTGACCAATTCATTCGACGTGACAACTCAAAATTCGTTCGTCAATTGAGGCGATTCTTGACCAGAAAGCTGTTTTATCTGCTGTTGAACCAACTCCATGAGCAACTGGTTGCACTGGGGAGAAATTTCGGGATACTGATTAGCAATTGATTCTAAAGGAGTAACTACAGAGGGATCGCTAATATCTATTTCCTGCTGCATCATTTCTTGAGTTTCTTGTATAGCAGTATCTATTGTTTGTTGTAAGTTGATATTTTTTGTAATTGCTTGACTCATAATTAAATCAAATGATTTTTCTAAATCTAGCCGCTGTACGGATTGAGGCAAATCACTCTTGCGCTCTTCGTTATGCTTAGAGCTTCAGGTGAGACGGATATAGAGTGACAGATGCAGGCGCAATCGCGCCTGATTAAGTGCCAACCTCCTCAACAACCTCTTTGTTAGCCACCAAGTACTGCTTCATTGCCTGTCGTAATACTTCACTCATTGTTGTTTGCTTAGCAGAACAAATAGCGTCAAAGATTGCCTTCTCTGACTTGGGAACAACAATTTGAATATAATCACTATCTTGATACAGCTTCTTTCTAGCCATAACCCACTGATTAACTAAACTTATTTACTTTAGTTTTATCACAATTTTATCATGACTCTATTTCTATCATGATAAAATCATGATAGAATTTAGAAGATTGAAAGGCGATCGCTCACAGCCTGGAAAACTAGCAGCGATCGCCTACCCTTCCATTTAAAGAAAGGAGTGTTTGATATGCATCATACAAGCGAAACCAAGGCGATCGCAACAACGTTATTTGATAGCAATTGCTACAGAGTCACAATCGTGAGCGACCAGTTGGAGCTAGACGATCGCGAGATGCCCGTACCCAAGGACTGCCAAACAATCGAAGTAGAAGCTACACGGGCGAAAGATATTCCGGCGTTAGTTGCAATTTCACACCCAGGATACAAAGTCGTAGATAGCTGGCAACCAATAGAAGAGGAATGCCCCTTCTAGTCTTCTCCACCCCGCGCCTAACTTGAAGCGTGGGGTGATGTTGTTTGCCCAGTTAAAAAAAGATTTTGAATCCAATGAGTGTAACGGCAATTGAAAGAATTCCCACCCTACCTGTAATCTCTACCGAGCAAATTGATTTGTTGCGACGCACTATTTGTAAGGGAGCAACTGAAGATGAATTGAAAATGTTTCTCTGGCAGTGTCAAAGAACCGGACTAGATCCGCTAGCAAAACAAATCTATGCCGTCAAGCGCTGGGATCGAAAACAAGGACGCGAGGTGATGGCAATCCAAATTTCTATCGACGGATTTCGACTGATTGCCGAGCGCACGGGGAAATATGCGGGGCAACTTGGTCCCTACTGGTGTAGCAATGATGGGATCTGGAGAGAGGTATGGTTAGAAACTCAACCGCCAGCCGCAGCAAAAGTAGGCGTACTGCGCCACGACTTTAAGGAAGCGCTGTGGGCTGTAGCTAGATACAGTGCCTACGTCCAAAAGACGGGTGATGGCAGACCGAATAACTTCTGGCAGCAGATGCCCGACTTAATGATAAGTAAGGTAGCAGAAAGCTTAGCTTTACGCCGTGCTTTTCCCCAAGAACTGTCTGGACTTTATTCGACTGAAGAAATGGGACAGGCAGACAACCAAAGCATTGCCACACCAGAACTACGAGTTGAATTACCAATAGCTTCTCAAGTTGCAGTATCGGAGGCTGCCCAAGTTTATCGCTCCTGGCGCTCTCCTCGTGATGCGATTTTATGGGCAGAGCAGCACCTACCGCATTTGAGCTTGGAGCAAATTCAGGCTGAATTTGATGCGCTGGAAGTGACTCATGGCAAAAAAGCGCCTGCATGGGTAGCCAGAGTCAATCAGTTGATGAAAAGCAGTGCGACCAATGTTAGCCAAATAATTGCCCAACCGTCCACTTAGAAAAACAGGCTCTTGCCAAAGACAAGAGCCTAACACATTTGGAATCAAATAATGATAGCAACCGATTGCAAAAACGATAATTTCTCAGATGTATTGAACCAGTTGGATGATTTCGGACTTACCCCTAATCAGTTCCGCGTTTACTGCCACTTGTTGCGCTCGGCAGTAGACGGTGTAGTTGCGGATGAGTCCGGCGAGAGTATAGCCAAAATTTGTCGGCTGACTCGAATCACGGCGATGCGGGTATTGTCACAACTGTCAAAAATGCATCTGATTGAATGTGAAGTCACGCCAGGGAAGAAGACGATTTACCACTTGGTGCCATATCCCAGCTGGCGATCGCCCTTTCCACAAGAAAACAAGCCTATTGCCAACCAACAAGGCAAAGTCGTTCAACTGAGAGCCAATAATATTAGTCAACTTAACTCAGACACCTGTATATCTGCTTTACAGGTAAATGAAATTAACACTCTTCTGGAGGCAGAAGTACCCCGTAAGGGTACTTCTGCTCTCCCTGCCGACAAAGCAGTCAACGAAATTAACATGCCAACTGCTGATACAGCACGACTGGACGAAAAGCTTGCCAACGCAAGAGAGCGAGGATGGTGCGATACAGGGACGTGGTGGAACGACTTAGGACAACAAATGGTGACAGTCAACCGTTTTGTGGTGACAGTTGGCGAGTTCATGGGGCGATCGCTCGACAGCTTCGATGTTGGGCAACAGATGTGTGCTGAGGGATTGAGGATGTGTCGAGAGCAAATTGAAAGAATTAAACAAAGAAAGAGTCAACAACTGTGCGATCGAGCAATGGCAATCGCTTCTGTAGGCAACCAGTTAGAGCAGGAATTTTGCTATGGATAGTAATACTGTGAGCAGCACGGATGTTGCTAGTTGCAATTTCCAAGTTGGCGATCGCGTGGTGGTTGTGGTTCACCCAATATTCGCTGGCAGAAGAGGAGAAATTACTGCCCTGCCGTCTGCTGACGCGGGCATCGTAGCACTTGATGGTGGTGGAAGAGAAAGGATATCGCTGTCGTGTTTGGAACTCGCAAATCGTTTAATGTCAAACGATGTTGCAATTGCAACATCGTTTAATGTTGAAGTATTAGCCGACGTAGCAGAGCGGATGGATGAAGCAGAAGCGAGAGGGTGCGTGGAACAAATCAACGCTTGCTGCAACCGTATTCGTTGGCTGTTGGTGGATTTAGAAATGAGGCAAGGGTATTTGGCTTTGGGCTTTGCGAGTATGAGCGGGCTGATGAAATCCGATCTGTTTTCCCAAGCTCGTTCGACACTACAGTTGGAATTAAAGGCAGGACGGATCGAGAAAAACTACCTCAACGTTCCGGTGGGAACGTTTCATGAATCACATCTGCGCCCCCTTTCTAAGCTCAAGCCAGAATACCAGCCAATTGCCATCGAAAAAGCTAAACAGATAGCAGGAGATCGCAATCTAGTTGCTAAAGATGTCTCTGCTGCGGTGGCAACGATGCTACTAACTGATAAACATGCAGCAAAACGCAGTATTGTGGATGTGGTGAAGGAGCGCAACTATGTTCCATTGTGCGATCGCAGCCAGTGCCGGATTGATGATGCGATCGTAGTTCGGGGATTTAAAAACGCAGACTTACGGCCCTACGATGGTTATTGGGGGATCATTCAACATATCAGCGAGCATTTCTACCACATTTGTATTAGCCTGAAGGGTGAAACGCTCCAGTGTCGAGAGGAAGAAGTGGAATACATGGAGATGACTGATGGCGATCGCATTAGTTTATTGTCAGTTTCATCGCGAATTAGCAACTTGTTGAAAGCCGAGTTAGAAGCGGTGGATTATGCGATTTTAGAGACGATACAGCGGTCGTTGTATTTGACACCAAGACAGATTCGGTACTTGGAAGTTATGGAAAAAGATTACGGGGTGAGTAGCAGTCCATAAGGCGATCGCACTAGATCTTGTTGGTGTAGCGTGTTGAAGAACCAGAGAGAATGCGATAGAACTAATTTTATTCCCGACTCAAAAGGAAAAATACGACATGACCCAAGCCAGATCGGAAATCACCCTCAAATTCAACGAATTGCCCCAAGTCAAGCCAGCAGAGAATAAGAAGGTAGAAATTAACCTTACCGACCAGAATGGAGTTGTCTTTACGGCTTTGGTGAATGCAAAAAGTTGGCGTAAAGCTGAAGCTGATGCGGTGGCTTTTAGTGATTGGGGTGGAGCTGTTAGCGGTAAGTTGGGACAGCGTACTGGTGATGGCTTTGAAGTTGTCGAAGCAGGGGTGAGGATTTTTGAGAAAAAGCCGAAGGAAGCTGTGGCGGAAGCTGTTTCTGCCAGCGCATGAGTGTTGGAAGTACGAGCGCACTTCTACTGTTGCCGTTAAAGTGAGATCTCTTTGCGTTGGAAAACGGTTCGCAGCGCCTGCTCGTGAACTGAATCTGGAGCATCGGGTTCGACTACAACAGCATCTGGGTTGTTCAAGGTTCTAGTAACTTGCTCGGCTAGCAGTTCTCGATCTAAAGCTTCCAGTTCTTGTGGAGTTAGATGTGACAGATCGTGAGAAATATTACTCATAGAAGACTCGCCCATCATCTGTAATTGTAATTGCTAATTC
>ERZ1066120.2001-NODE-2001-length-9943-cov-7.305421_pt1 | contig 9943 bp, 12 predicted proteins | sample MGYA00382767_ERZ1066120 | MGnify/ENA primary metagenome ERZ1066120 (study PRJEB33369, sample SAMEA5778350) | biofilm metagenome | biome: Industrial cooling water; feature: Water cooling tower basin; material: Biofilm | place: United Arab Emirates | collected... | reverse complement strand
TGCTTCGGCGACTCCATCTCATTTTGGCTGCACTCGCCATGCTCATCGCCCCCGTTGCAATGCAGTCGGGTGTGGCTATGGCGGCGATGCCGATGGATCAACGCGATATGGCGAGGTCCGGTCATTGTGGCGGCGGAGGCGCTGGCGGCGAAGAACAGCCCGGCGCGATGAAGCTGTGTTGTGTCGCGATGTGTTCTGCCGTGGCCCCTCTAGGTGCGACCTCGCCTGAACCCATTGCATACCATGCCCTTCTGCCATTCGCGCTTGTGCCGACGGAACACAGCGCTTTCCTCACCAAGCTGCCGACTCCGCCTCCAAGGTTCGCGTGAAATCGTCATTCTCTCGATTTCACGGAGTTTCGGACCATGAATAAGTTGACGACTGCGGTTGCGCTGGCGATCGCTCTTCCCGGCGTCGCACACGCTCAGGCTGCTCCCGCGGAGAAGCCGAAGATGGAGTGCTGCGAGAAGATGAAGGAAAAGTGCGCGTGCTGCGACAAGATGGCGGCCAAGCCCGCCAGCGGCACCAACGCGTCTTCGTCGGACCCGCACGCAGGCCATGACATGACGTCTGCGGCTCCCGCCGACGGGCATTCGAAGCACTAGGTCCGGTTACCTGCTGGCGGGGCTCAACTCCGCCGGCAGGTGATCGTCTTTGCTAGTGAGTCAAGGAAACCTCGATGAATGAACTCGTCCTCGGACGGCGTGCGCTGCTGCGCGCCGCTGCCGCCTCCGGCGCAGGCCTGGGCCTTGCGCACGCTTTGCCCGCCTGGGCGCAGCCCCTGTCGAAGGGCCTGGTCCGGCCGCTGCCGACCGTCAGCGGAACCGACATCTCCCTCGCTATCGGCAAGGTCAGCGTTGAAGTGGATGGCAAGGTCAGCCGCGCGATCGGAATCAACGGCACCGTGCCGGGCCCGCTCATTCGCCTCAAGGAAGGCCAGCGGGTTCGGCTGCGGGTGCAAAACACGCTCGACGAGGAAAGCTCGATCCACTGGCACGGGCTGCTCGTGCCATTTGCCATGGATGGAGTTCCGGGTGTGAGCTTCCCCGGCATCATGCCGCGCTCCACCTTCGATTACGAGTTCGATGTCATCCAGTCGGGCACCTATTGGTACCATTCGCATTCCGCCTACCAGGAAGAAGACGGGGTGTACGGGCCGATCGTGATCGATCCAGCCGATGTCGATTCCGTCGCCTACGATCGCGAGCATGTGCTCGTGCTGTCCGACCATTCACCTCTTACGGGCGCGACCATCTACAAGAAGCTCAAGCAGATGGGAGGCGGCTACTTTAACATGCAGCGTCTGACCCTCTCTGGCCTTCTTGCCGGGCGCGATCTGCCAGCATCGGAACGCCGCGAGTGGGCGAAGATGCGGATGGACCCCGCCGATATCGCTGACGTCACGGGCTCGACCTACACGTTTACGGTCAACGGCCATGGTCCGTTCGACAATTGGACCGCACTCTTCGCGGCGGGCGAGCGCGTCCGGTTGCGCATCGTCAATGCTGCAGCGCAGACAAACTTCAACGTGCGTATCCCCGACCTGCCGATGACGGTCGTGCAAGCCGATGGCCAAAACGTGCGGCCGATCATGGTTGATGAGCTGCAGATTGGTGTCGCCGAGACCTTCGACGTGATCGTCACCCCGCAGGACCGGGCCTATAGTTTCGTCAGCGAGTCCATCGACCGCTCGGGCCTTGGCCGGGCAACCCTTGCACCCCGCGCCGGCATGTCGGCACCGGTGCCTCCGCTGCGTCCTCGCCCGCTTCTCACCATGAAGGACATGGGAATGGGCGACATGAGTGCGGGCGGCATGGCCGGCATGGATCACGGCGGCATGGCCGGGATGGATGGTCCCGACCAGCCCAACGTCGCGGTCGTGAGGGGTGTTGACCCGTCAGCCGAGCAGAATGCCTCGCGCAACCTGTGGAAGCTGACCGGCTGGAAGGAACCGACCGATCATGGGACCCTCAAGGCTGCCGGTGCAGCCGTGGCTGGGGCCGCGATGAGCGGCGGCTCAATGGCGGGGATGGATCATTCCACCATGGGTCAGAGCGGAGCGGGCGGCATGGAGGGCATGGACCACGGCTCCATGAGCATGCGTGATTTCCGCAATGCCCCGCAGGTCGACAAGAACCCCGGGGTTCAGACGATCTCGCCCATGCCAACGGACCGTAGCAGCGAACCGCCGCAGGGGCTCGAGGGGATGGATCACCGGGTTCTGACCTACCGCGATTTGCGTGCGCTCGATCGCAACCCGGATGTCCGCGCGCCATCCCGCCAGCTCGAGATCCATCTCACGGGCAACATGGAACGCTACATGTGGTCGTTCGATGGTGTGAAACTCAGCGAACCTGCCGAGCCGATCCCGTTCCGGCTTAACGAACGGGTTCGCGTCACCCTGATCAACGACACAATGATGCCTCACCCGATTCACCTTCATGGACACTTTTTCGAGCTGGTGACGGGTCATGGCGCCTATGGACCGCGCAAGCATACGGTGAACGTTCCGCCAGGGGGCAAGATGACGTTCGACGTCACCGCGGACGCCGCGGGGGATTGGGCGTTCCACTGTCACAACCTCTACCACATGACCGCCGGAATGATGCGTGTAGTCACCGTGCGCCCCTTGCAGGGAGACATGCAAAATGACCTCGCCTCTTAAGCTGACGTTGCTCGCGGCGGCAGCCGCTTTACCACCCGCCGCCGCGGCGCAAGGTCAGGAACAGGGCGCGCAAGCGGCGCCTCCCGTCGCGGCCTGTCTGCCGGAACACGCGGCCATGGGGCATTGTACTCTCGCACCGTCTGAAAAGGCGACGCCACCACGGCCTCAAGCTCCTGCTCAGCCGCAGGCGGCGATCTGCCTTCCGGAGCATGCGGCCGCAGGGCATTGCACTCCCCCTCCGGCTGACCAACGACCGTCGACGCCATCGGCATCGACGCCCGCGTCGCAACCCACATGCCTGCCCGAGCACGCTGCGCTGGGCCATTGCACACCGGCTTCAATCCAGCAAAGGACGCCTCCGCCGCCAGCGTCGACTCCCCAGGTGCAGTCCACCTGTTTACCGGAGCACGCGGCGATGGGGCATTGTACGCTGGCGGCGCCTCAGCCGGCACCTCCTCAGTCGCAGCCCGCGCCTCAGGCGCAGGCCGCTTGTCTGCCAGAGCACGCGGCGATGGGGCATTGCACTGTCGCAACCCCCGCGCCGGCCATGCAGCCCCAGGTCGCATGTCTGCCGGAGCATGCGGCTGCCGGACACTGTGTTCCCCAGGCCGCCGGCGTTCCTGAGGGAACCGATCTCGCTGCGGGGAACGCTCCCGCGCCACCTGTGCCGACGGCCAATGCTGCCGATAGCATCTACGGTCCGGAGGCGATGGCGATGGGGCGCCATCATTTGCAGGAGTTTCACGGCGGACAAAAGCTCTTTCAAGTGCTTGCAAACATAGCCGAATACAGAGCGAACCGTGGAGCGAACGGTTTCGGATGGGAGCTGGAAGGCTGGTACGGCGGCGACATCAACCGGTTCTGGTTCAAGTCCGAGGGCGAAGGCGCGTTCGGCGAAGGCGTCGAGAGCGCAGAAGTCCAGGCGCTCTACAGTCACGCCATCGGCCCGTATTGGAATGTCCAGGGCGGCGTTCGCTACGACTTCAAGCCCAGCCCGTCGCGGGTTTACGCAACCGTTCAGCTCGAAGGCCTCGCACCGAGCTTCTTCGACGTCGAGGGCGCCCTGTTCCTCTCCGACAAGGGCGAACTCATGGCCCGCGTCGGGGGCTACTACGACCAGCGGATCACCCAGCGATTAATACTGCAACCACGCGTGGAGTTTGATCTGGCAGCACAGGATAGTCCCGAGATCGGCGTCGGCGCGGGGCTGTCCGAGGGCGAGATCGGTGTGCGGCTGCGTTACGATATCCGCCGCGAATTCGCTCCCTACATCGGCATTCAGTACCAGCGCGCCTTCGGCAGAACCGCTCGGTACTTGCGCGACGAGGGCGAAGACGTGGGCGGATTCCAGTTTCTCGTCGGTGTGCGCACCTGGTTCTGATGAAAGGGTTCCTGATGAATCGTATTGCATTGCTTGGCACAGTCCTCGCGGCTGCCGCGACGCCGGTATCGGCTCATCCCGATCAGCCGGTCGACGCCCGACAGACCGCCACCACGCAGGGTGCCGCCACACCCGAGCAGGAGGCCGTCAAAAGGGTCTTGTCGGACTACAAAGCTGCAATCGAGCGGCGCGATGCGCGTGGAACCGAGCAGTTGTTCGTGGCCGAATCGTCCGTCTTCGAGAGTGGCGGCAGCGAGGGCACCTTCGCAACCTATCTGGCGCACCATCTGGGGCCAGAGCTTGGCGAGTTCAGAGCCTTTCAATTCTCGGATTACAAGGTGGATGTGCACTTGCTCAGCGCGGACGCTGCCCATGCGATCGAAACCTACAGGTATCGCATTGAAACTAAAGCCGGCGAGATCGTGGATCGGCTCGGTGTCGCCACCAGCGTCCTGCGCAAGGAAAACGGTACATGGAAAATACTCATGATGCACAGCTCCAGCCGACGTCCGAAGGCGTCATGAGCGCCCGCCTGCACAGCCGCTTTCGGCGGTACTGGCGTAGCTGGGTCGCGGCGTTGCTGATATGCCTTGTGGTGCCGTCTGGCTCGGTGCTGGCTCACAAGAACGAGAAGCATGGCGGGGCGCAGCAAACCCAGCAGGTCCAGACGGACGGGGCCTCCACCGGCCAGGCAGCGACCGGCACCGCCGGGGCTGCCGATGGCGGGCACGGCATGATGGGCGGCATGGAAATGGACATGGCCATGGACCGTTCGCAAATGCCGTTGTTCGAGCGATTTTTCGATTGGCTCGGGCGCGTCCACCCCTTTCTGGTGCACTTTCCGATCGCATTTTTCCCTGCGGCCCTGCTGACGGCGCTTGTCGGGCGTCGACGACCATCGTTTGCCGCACCCGTCCAATTCCTGGTGGTGGCGGGGGGGCTGTTTGCGCCATTTTCGGCCGCTACCGGCTGGCTCGGCGGAATGAGCGCCGATCCGGAGCCCATTCTTGCCTATCATCGTTGGCTTGGACTTGCCGTGGGGGTCGGGGGTCTCGGGCTGGGCATCTGGGCATGGCGCCGGCCCTGGGAGGATCGGGGGTCCGGCATGATCCTTGCCCTGACGATCATGACGGTCGCGATTCTCGTGCAAGGGTTCCTGGGGGCCGGGCTCACGCACGGCATTGGGCATTTGATGTTTTGAGGAGAGAACCGATGCAAAACGGAACCAGTCACGGCGCCATGGACCACGGAACGATGAACAATCCCTACCCGATGCTGTGGGTCAACCTCGTGCTCGGCGCGATCATCATGTATCTCGGCATGTTTGCGATGATCTGGAGCAGTGGCGAATTCGTCCAGAACATCAATTTCGTCTACATGGCGCTGATCATGTGGGCGCCGATGTCGGCGGTCATGCTGTGGACGATGCGATCAATGTATCCGAACCGCCGCCTCAACCTCGGTCTGTATGCGATGTTCGCAATGGTCTTCGTGATTTCGCTGATGGGCATGCGCGACCAGCTCCTGGTGGGGGACCGGCAGTTCTTGCGGTCGATGATTCCGCACCATTCGGGCGCAATCCTCATGTGCGAGCGCTCCAGCCTTACCGACCCTGAGATCCGCGCCCTGTGTGAGGGGATCGTGCGGTCTCAGGCCGAAGAAATTGCGCAGATGAAGGCAATTCTCGCTCGAAAGCAGCAGTCATGACGACGTCTTTTCGGCTCAATCGCCGGGTTTTTCTGGCGGGCGGTCCCGCGGCCGCATCGCTGGCGCTGGTTGGGTGCGGCTCGGCTCCTGAGCGCGCGCCATCCGAGCGCGCGTCGAGTCCGAATAGCGCCGGCCCAATTACGCTCGAGCCGATAACGGTCTACCGTGATCCCAGTTGCGGTTGCTGTGAGGCCTGGGCTCGCGCAGCTCAGGATGCCGGTTTTCGAACGACGGTCGTCGATCGATCCGACATGCCGGCAATCAAGCGCCGGTACGGAGTGCCTGAGGAACTGTCGTCCTGCCACACATCACTGGCGGGCAATTATGTCATTGAGGGGCACGTGCCTCTTGCGGAAGTGAGGCGCCTACTCACAGCTAAACCCGAAGGGGTGAAGGGGATCGGGGTTCCGGGCATGCCGCTGGGATCGCCCGGCATGGAAGTGCCGGACGGACGCATCGAGCCCTTCGTTGTGATGGCGTTCGATGCCGCCGGGCGCGTCACTCGTTTCCAACTCTAGGAGCAGCATATGATCAAAAAGGTTCTCTTTGGCTCCCTGACGGCTGCTGCCGCGATGATGGGGACCAGCGCCGCTGCGCACGACTTTTTCCTTCTGCCCGAGCGGTTCCAGGTCGATAAGGAGATGCCGCTGAAGATTCAGGCAACCGTTGGCTCGAGCTTCCCGAAGCCCGAAGCGGCCGTGCCGGCGGACCGTGCTGAACGCGTGACGGCCATTGGTCCAGGCAATCCCAAGGTCGAGATAACTGGCACCAGCGCAAACGCGCTCGATCTGCGCCTCACCGGGACCAAGCCGGGTGTCACCGCAATCGCTGTCGTTTCGAAGGCCCGGGACGTCGAGTATGCCGAGGACCGGATCCCGCTGATTCTCGAGGAATACCGTGTCGCGCCCCAAGCCGCGGCCGCCGTCGAGGCGCTGCCGCGTCCCAGAACCTGGCAGGTGTCTTCCCGTCGGTTCGCCAAGACCTTCGTCTGTGTGCAGGCCTGTCGTGACCGAACGGCCGTCGAGCGTCCGTTCGGCGCGCATTTGGAGTTCGTCGGCCTGACTTCGTCCGCGACCCACTTTCGCCTGCTGGCGCGGGGGAGGCCGCTGCCCAACTACCCTGTGGATCTCGTAGGTGCCGACGGGAAGCGCGAGCATCTCGCCACCGATGCCCGTGGCGACGTTCACCTGCCCGCGACCAAACGCGGCACGCTTATGCTTTTCGCAGCGAAGCTGGAACCTCCAACGGGTCAGGAGCGCTTCACGCTCGACCTCACGTCGCTGACGTTCAACCGGACCTAATGCCAAGCGGGTGCACCCCCAGGAGAATTGACATGAAAAAGCTTCTTTCGACCACTGCGGCAGTAGCCCTAGCCTTGGCGGTCGCGTCATGCGGCTCGACGGAGGAACCGGCGCAGACCCCCGAGACCAATGCAACCGACGGCATGGCGGTGGTCGACGCCAACAACCCATTCAGTGCCGCCGAAATGCAGATGAATGAAAAGATGATGGCGGCCACCGGGACCGATGTTGGCGACAACTGGGCCAAAAAGATGATTGAACATCATCAAGGCGCGATCGTGATGTCACAGGTGATGCTGGAGCAAAACCCAACCCCGGACGTCGAAAAGATGGCGCGGATGGGAATCGCGAAGCAGCAGGCCGACCTCGAAGCCATTCGCAAACTGCTGAAAACTGGTGCGCCCGATAACGAGACCGCCAAGCTCTACCAGCCGGCGATGGTGGAAATGCATGAGAAAATGATGGCGGCAAAGGGTGCCGACGTCTCAGAAACATTCATGCGCAAGATGTTGGAGCATCATCGAGGGGCAGTGGCGATGTCCGACGTCGCGCTGCGAAACGGAGTCAGCGGGGCGCTGCGCCAACAGGTCCAGAAAACTAGGGACGAGAATCAGAAGGACGCGGCAATGGTCGAGGCCATGCTCGGTGGCCAGAGCCATGATGAAGCGATGGCAGCGTCGGGGGCGAAGCCTCCGGCAGCGGCTACTGCCGAACGCGCGCCAGCTGAGAAAGCCGAGGCCGCTCCCCGCACTCGGCCGGGCCCCGCGGCGCCCAAAGCCACGCGATCGCCAAACCCGGCCCCCACGCCGGCGCCGCCCGCTTCTGAAGCGGCCTGTCTGCCGGAGCATAAAGAGGCGGGCCATTGCTGACCTTAATGGTGTGACGCTTATTTGGGTAGCGCCAACCACTAGAGCCCTGATGATTGCGTGAGGGCCGCCGGTTTCATCGGCGGCCCTGTAATTCTTGTCAGACTACGTCTTGTCAACTCACCAACCGCGATCGTGTTGGCGATCGTGGCGGTCTTCGAGCTGATGATGGACTTGACGCTCCTGCCGCTGGAGGCGCCGATGCAACCGGCGATCCTGTCTCCGGCTGATCCCATAGTAATGGGCCGCGTCATGCTGCCGCTCTAATCGGCGATCCGCGCGATAGTGCTGATTATCCAATCGCTGATGCTGGCGATACTCGCGATCAGACCGTCGGTTGTCGTCGGCAGCAGCAGGGGCGCTGACACCCACAGCAAGTGCCGACAGGAGGAACAGGGTCATTTTGCGCATAGCTTTTTCTCCTTGCGATATGAGACTTTATGCGCATCGGCTGAACCGGCTCTGATTGCCGCTTTCGGTTCCCGTTCATGCGGGATACGCTGACCATGCTGGGCAACCTGCTTCAGGACGCTAGCCAGCGTGGCGGTGAACCCTGAGGGTGACAGAGTTTAAGCGCTGAATGATGTGGTTGTGGAATTGTGGGGAGACCAGCATGGCCAGCTGTCGCACCGCACAGGCGGCTTAGCCAGCATGGGAGCAGACCGTTCTGCTCCGCTCAAGAACAACGAGTAGGGCAGCCCACCCCGAGTGTCTGCTGCTCAAGGCTGCCGTCTGCTTCTCATGCAATCCATGGGTTGGTGAGCCGAAGGCCACCACTTGATCGATCTGGCCGATCCGTGGTTAGCTCGGGAGATATGGTCGATCGCCGGAACAAACGCCTGACTTCAAAGAGGACCAGACGGTGAATATCCGCTTTCCGGTTCTTGCTCGCAAGATGCACAAATGGCTCGGGCTGTGCATCGGCCTGCAGGTGGTCGTCTGGTCGCTGAGCGGCGTCTACATGACCGTCGTTCACATCGACACAATTCACGGCGACCATCTCGTTCGCGAAACGTCTAGTTCGGCCATCGAGGCGGGCGCCCTGCGGGATCCGCTCGCACTTGCCGCCCGGGAAAAGGCAACCGGCATCAGGCTGGCCTGGGTTGATGAGCGCCCGATCTATGTCACCGAAGGGCCCTTGGGAGAGCGCGTTTTCGCAGCGACCTCGGCTGTCCCGCTGGACCCGCCGAACGAACAGGCAGTCAGGGCGCTGGCATTGTCCTACTACGCCGGGTCCGAGCCGATCGTATCGGCCGAACTCATCACGGACGTGCCCGGCGAAATACGCGGACGAGCGCCGCCGCTCTGGCGCGTCGAATTCGCTCATTGGAACCGGCCGACCTTCTATCTCTCACCGGTCACCGGCGAACTGCTGTCGCGAAGGCACGAGCTGTGGCGCCTGTTCGACTTCGTGTGGATGCTCCACATCATGGACTACAACGAGCGCGAGAACGTCAACAATCCGCTGCTGCGCGCCTTCACCTGGGGTGCGGTGCTGATGGCGCTCTCGGGCATTTGGCTGCTGTTCTACGCCTTCCCCAGGCGCAAGAAGAAGGGGCGCAGCACGCCATGACAATCAAGTCGATCTGGCTGCGGCGGATCCACAAGTGGATCGGGCTGGCCATTGGCCTGCAATTCGTGATCTGGGCGATCAGCGGCGCCGCGATGGCGCTGCTCGACATGGAGACGGTCGCCGGCGGCTCCCGGCCTCAAGCGATCCACTCCGCACTCCCCGGCGAGGCGAGCGGTTGGCAAGCAATCGTCCGGCAGCTGGATGGCGCGACGATCCAAGGGCTGCGGCTTAAGACGCTCCTCGATCGGCCGGTCGTCGAAGTGCGAACAGCGCGATCGACCCATATGTTCGAGGCCCGAACGGGGGCCCGATTGACCATCGATGCCGCCGCCGCCCGCGCGATCGCGCAGTCAAACCACCCCAGTGGGGCAAGTCCCGGCGCGGCGAAGCTTCTGACCGAGCGATCGCTGCCGATCAGGGACCACGAGCCGCCGATCTGGCAGGTCGATT
>ERZ1066120.2000-NODE-2000-length-9943-cov-9.208738_pt1 | contig 9943 bp, 9 predicted proteins | sample MGYA00382767_ERZ1066120 | MGnify/ENA primary metagenome ERZ1066120 (study PRJEB33369, sample SAMEA5778350) | biofilm metagenome | biome: Industrial cooling water; feature: Water cooling tower basin; material: Biofilm | place: United Arab Emirates | collected... | reverse complement strand
GCTCTCCAAGAGACGATTGAATCAGTTCTAATCGTTCACAAACTTGTTCAATGGTTGCGAGCTTCGCGTCTACAAGAAGGGTGAAGATAGCAAGGTCGGCAACAACTTGCCCACGCCGGTTGTCGTCCATCTTCGCTATGGTTTCCAGAAGTATCACGAGCGAGGCTTGTTCGGTGTTCATCGGGCTAGGTCCTGGTCCGGCGCTGACATGGATCCCTCACGGGTAGGGGAGGAACGGTGCACTTAGGCAAAGAGCTAATCAACCCGCCGATAGTTGAGGCGCTTACCTTCGATGCACTTGGGGCATGTAGCGGAAGTAGAATTCGGCGCATTAGCTACAAGGTGGGCTTCGCTCAGGTGGTGATAAGTACCGATCACGCCGCGCGTGAAGATCGAGAAGCACTTCAAGGCGTATTGAAGCGAACGTCACCGTGCCAAAGCTGCCGTCCGCCTATGCTGCCCCGCACTTGAACAATAGGAATTCATCTGGCTTACGCTGGTGGATGCGCGCCCGGCTCGTTCTTGATCGTCAATCCGCCGACCACACCCCCGTCCGCCTTACCTTCGCGCCGGCGCTCGCACGCCCCGCCATTCACCCCCGCACCGTGTCAACTTCGACAACTTCGGACCGCCAGAGTGCGAACTGATGGCGTTCCCGTGTCAACTTCGACAACTTCGCGTTCCCACCGCCGCTCCCAGCCCTCCCCCGCGCGGCTGTTCATCGCCTCCACCGCTTGCTAGGCAGCGGCACGATGCACATCGACCTTCGCGACAGCGACGTTCCGCGGCTCGAGGGCGATGTAGCGGTGATCGGGGCGGGGGCGGCCGGGCTGACGCTTGCCCGGCGGCTGATCGAAGGCGGCCGCTCGGTGTTGCTGCTCGAAAGCGGCGGGCTCGACTATGAGGCGGCGACTGCCGACCTCAACCGCGGCTTCACGCAGGGCCAGGACTATTATCCGCTCGAGGACAGCCGCCTGCGCTTTCTCGGCGGCACCACGGCCATCTGGGGCGGGCGGGTCGCGGAGCTCGATCCCATCGACTTCGAGAAGCGCGACTGGGTGCCGCACAGCGGCTGGCCGTTCGGTCCCGAGGTGGTCGCGCCTTACTATCGCGAGGCCCGGCGGCTGCTCGACTTGCCGGACGATTGGCCGGAGCCCGCGCCTTCGCTGCTCGACCGGCTCGATCCTGGGGTCATCACCCACCAGGACTGGCTGATCGATCCCAAGTTCGACCGCTTCGGCCACGCCGCCCAGCGCGCCTTGTTCGAGCATCCGCGCCTGACCCTCGTCACCCATGCCACCGTCCGCGAGATCGTGGTCGCGGCCGACGGGGGGAGCATCACGCGGCTCGACGTGACGACGCCCGAGGGCAAGGCGACCCAAGTCGTCGCGCACGACTTCGTGCTGGCCGCCGGCGGGCTCGAGAACCCGCGCCTGCTGCTTGCCTCGCGCAGCGTGATGCCCGCTGGCATCGGCAACGATCACGACCTCGTCGGGCGCTTCTTCATGGAGCATCCGCACGGCCGCGGCGGGCATGTGGTGGCACCGGCCGGCACCGCCTGGAAGCTGATCCAGGCCTTCCAGAAACACCAGGCCGGGTCGTTCGAGAAAGCGGCGCTGGTTCGTCCGGCGGAGCGGCTGCAACGAGCCGAGCGCATTCTCAACAGCGCGCTGGCCGTCGCGGTGCGGCCCGCGGCCGGCGGGCGCCAGCCGGTGCTCACCTCCGCTTATCTCGCTGCCAAGCACCGCTTCGAGCCGACCCGCCGCGGCCGGGCGGCGTGGCGCGCCTACAAGAGCGCCGGCCGGGCGCTTCGCCGCGCCGTCGGCCCGCTGATGTGGTGGCTCCGCGCCCAGCGCCAGGGCAACGAGCTCGCCCTGGTGCTCCGGGCCGAGCAGGCGCCCAATCCCGACAGCCGGGTCACCCTTCACGAGACCGAGCGCGATGCCACCGGCCTGCCGCGGATCGTGCTCGATTGGCGCTTGAGCCCGCTCGACACCCGCAGCGCCGCCGCTCTGGTCGGCGCCTTTGGTGAGGAGATCGGGCGTGCCGGGCTCGGGCGGATCGAGGAAGCGGCGTGGTTGAGCGACCCGTCGCAGTCGTGGGTCAGCGATGCGCTGGTCAGCATCCATCCGCTGGGCGGCTACCATCATATGGGGACCACCCGCATGGCCACCGAGCCGCGCCATGGCGTCGCCGACGGCTTCGGGCGGGTGCACGGCCTGCCAAATCTGTGGATCGCCGGCTCCTCGCTCTTTCCGACGGGCGGCTGGGCCAATCCCACCCTCACCATTCTTGCCCTGGCGCTGCGCCAGGCCGACCGGCTGCTCGGCCGGCCCTAGGGGCGCAAGGGCCGCTCGCGGTACCATCGGGTGAGGATATATTTGACCCCGCGGCGTACCTTCATCCCCTGGTGAAGGGTAGCGGGATTGGGGCGGCCGTCGGGCAGGAGGTTGTTCCAGGCGAGCAGCTTGCCGGCTTCGGGCTGGATGGTCTTGTTGATCGTCTTGAAGCGGGTCGCCCCGCCTTCCTCGACGTCGTTGAGATAGACCATCGCGGTCCAGGTCCGGTTGCCGCTCTCGGCGCAGTGGAGGAAATAGTCGGCCCGGCCCGGCTCGAACGTATCGGTATGGGCCTTGAACTCCTGCCCCGGCGCATAGCGCTGCCCCTGGAGCGGCTCGCCATGGCGGTCGTCGAGGCCGAGCAGGGCGCTAATCCGCTCGTTGACCTCGGCGACGAGGGGGTGGGTGGGGTTAAGGTCGCAGGTCTCGCTGGTACGGAAGCGCTCGACCCCGATGTCGTCGACGATGGTCGACGGGCGGCGGTCGGCCTCGATCAGCGCGACCAGCGCGGCCTGCTCTTCCGCCGAGACGAACCCGCGGACCACGAACAGCTCGAGCCGCGAGTCCGGCACGCGCTGCACCTGGGGCGCGGTGCGGAGCCGCTGGGCCACGTCACTGGAGGACAAGGGCGCCTTGCTCCGCTTCGTGGGCGGCGATGATGCTGCGCACGACATTGTTCATAAGGGTCATGCGGACGGGCAGCGGGGCCGCCGTCCGCTTGATCATCACCGCAACGGCATAGCTCTGCCCATTGGGCGCGGTCAGGATGCCGATGTCGTTGTAGCCGGCCTGCACCCCTTCGAGGATCTGGCCGGTGCCGGTCTTGTGGGCCAGCACCCAGCCGGGCTTCAGCCCTCCGCGGAGGCGATTGCGGCCGGTGCGGGTGTTGCTCATGATGGTGAGCAGGCGGGCGGTGGAGGCGGGCGACAGGAGATCGCCTCCCTTGAGCCGCGCCAGCGTGCCGACGATCGCCGCCGGACTCGCCCCGTCATAGGGATCGTCGATATAGCGCTGGAACAGGCTCCGTCGGAGGCTCATCGGGAGGGCGTTGCGGGCCTTGTAGAAGCCGTCGCCGATCGAATAGCTCTGGCTCCAGGTCAGCCCCGCGATCCGCGACTGGAGCGCCCGCTCGCCCTCGTAGAAGCGGATGGCGCCGAGGTTCCGGTCGGCAATGAAGCGGCGCACCTCCGCCGGGCCGCCGGCAACCCGCATCAGCTTGTCGTTGGCGGTATTGTCCGAGCGGGTGATGGCGTCGACCAGCAGCGCCTCCACCGTGGTCTGGTAGGTGCCGCCCGACAGTACCCGCTGGGCGATCGGCTGATTGAACAGGGTGAGGTCGCTTCGCGTAAGGGTGACAGGCTCGGTTAAGGACAGCCGGCCGCGGTCGACCGCTTCCATCGCGGTCAGCGCGACAAAGAACTTGCTCACGCTTTGCTGAGGACAAAGCTCGTCCTCCCGCCAGCCGGTGCGCCAGCCCCGCTCCACCGACTGGACGGCAATGCCCACCCTTCCAGGGAAGGCCGCGCCGAGCTGGTCGAGGGTTCGGGCGAGCGCTGGCGGGGCGGCGCGGGCCGGCTGCGCCCCAGCGGCTTTGACCGGAAGGATCAGGCTCAGGGCAAGCAGCCCGAAGCGAAGCAAGGATGACGTCATGATGCCGGCCTATCTACTCCGCCGCCCGTCGGCCCGGCGCCTCCCCGGCGGCTTCGGGTCAGACTCGCAAAGAGCAGCCTCAGGCGCAACCCTTTAGCGTGTCAGCAGCGCCGCGCCTTCGATCTCGTCGAGTGCCCGGTGCGCGGCGATGTAGATGCGGGCATCTGCGACCCATTGCGGAGCAGCGGCGATCCCCGGCAGGCGCATGGCCTCGGCCAGCGCCTGGTCGACCTGCCCTGCTGCAAGGCGCGCGGCGGCACGGTCGTAGGTGGGCGAGGGGCTTTGGCTAGGCTGGTCGGCCCGGCGGATGCTGACCAGCGAGCCGAGTTCGCGGCGGACGTTCTGCCACAGCCCGGCTTCGGGTGGCGAGACCTTGAGCCTCGGTCCGAGCGACTGGAAGTCAGCCTGCAGCTGGTCGAGCCGGACCGGGCGGCGCGAGGCGGTAAGGATGGTGGCGACCGCGCCCCCGTGTCGCGGCCCGAAGCGTTCCTGAAGCAGGGGCTCCAGGAAACCAAGGGCTACGCCGCGGTCGATCGCCCGGCGCGCCGCAAAGGCGACCAGCAGGGCGTCGGCCCTCACTGCCGATCCTTCGGCGCGAGCTGCAGCGCCCTCGATCGCCGCAAGCCGCGCTTCGAGCAGCGACACCCGCGCCATGGCATCGACCGCCCGGGAAGCTTGGGGGCTGGCGCTCACAGCGGGGGAGCGGACCGGCGGCGGCGCAAGAGCAAGGGGCGCGGCTTGCGCCGGCAAGGCGATCTCGCTGACCTCGGTCGCGATGCCGAAAAAGCGGGCGGCCTCAGGATAACGCGCGAGGGCGAGAACCGCCACCGCGGCTCCTGCGATCAGCAGGAGGAGGCCGAGCAGCAGGATGGTGGCAAGGCCGGTGGACCTTCGGGGCGAGGTGCTGGTCATCCTGGCCTCAGTCCTTGCACAGCTCGGCGGCCAGGGAAAGCAAGGCCTCGTCGGACGGGCGCTCGGCCACCGCGATCCGCTCCCACCCGCTCCCACAGGCGCTGGCCGCTGCCGGGGAGATGGCGGCGAGGCGCATTGTCGAGCGGGGCCCGTCGATGCTGGCGAGGCGCCGGCCGGCTGCTGGGGAGTGGATCAGCAGTACGCGGCCCTGGAGCACTTCGGGGGGTGGAAGCGGGAGTGGCTGCGCGCGGTAGACAGGCACGGCAAGGATGTCCGGCCCCGGTGCTGACGGCTCGATCCTGTCCTCGCCCGCGAGGTGAAGCAGGCGAAGGCCGACCGGCACCTCGGCGAGGAGCGCGTCCACACCGCCGCGACCGACGGTGACGACCTTGGCCCCGGCAGCGCGGGCAACTGCTGCCGTTGCTTCACCGACCGCATGCACCGGGAGGTCCGGCAGGGCGCCAGCGAGCCGGACGGCGTTGGCACTGGTCAGGACCAGCCCGTCGAAGCGACCCTCGGGCAGGCGCCACGGCAGCGGCTCCAGGGCGAAGATCGGATGGGCTTGGGCGACCAGGCCCATCGCCTCGGCGCGGCGAACCGTGGCGGAGGCGCCGGGTTCAGGCCGGAGAACGAGGAGCGGCCTCATGGGATGCCGAAGAGGATCCTGACGTTGGCGGGCGCGTCGGCGAGAAGCTGCGCGGCGAGCGCTTCGGCCGCCGCCTCTTCCTCGCCCTCGCTGGCCCGCACCTCGCCCGCGATCCGCTCGGCACCGTCGGTCGACAGGAGCTCGGCCCGGAGCCACAGGCGGTCGTCGCCCTCGACCAGGGCCAGCGCTGCGACCGGCGAGTGGCAGGAGCCGCCGACCGCCCGGGCAAAGGCGCGTTCGGCCCGGACCGCCCGATGGGTCGGCTGGTGGTCGATCGTGCGAAGCAAGGCGCGCGTCGCCTCGTCGTCCGTTCGGCACTCGATGACGATCGCCGCCTGGCCCGGCGCGGGCAGAAAGAGCGCAGGCTCGATCGGCTGCCCTTCCTCGATGCCGAGCCGGTCGAGCCCTGCCGCGGCGAGGAAAGTGGCTTCGACCTCCCCCGCCGTCACCCGGTTCAATCGGGTCGCGACATTGCCGCGGATGCTGACGGCCTGGAGGTCGGGACGGCGGCGGAGAAGCTGGGCCGTGCGCCGCGGCGAGGAGGTGCCGACGCGGCCGCCCTGACTGATCGCCTCGATCGACGGTGCTCCGATCAGCCGGTCGCGAACGTCGGCCCGGGGCAGGCAGGCGGCGATGACGAGGGCTTCCGGCCGGACGCTTTCCACATCCTTGCAGCTGTGCACCGACGCCTGAGTTGTGCCGTGGAGCAAAGCAAGGTCGAGTTCCTTGGTCCACAGCGCCTTGCCGCCGACCTCGGCCAGCGGACGGTCCTGGATCCGGTCGCCGCTGGTGCGAACCTCGTGAAGCGCGACGCTGCCGCTTTCCCACCCCTGCGCTTCCTCGATCGCCGCGGCCGCCATCCGCGCCTGAGCGAGCGCCAGCGGCGAGGCGCGGGTACCAAGGGTGAGGCGAGGAGTCATCGCCGCACCCCCTAGTGCAAGCAGGCGCTCTGAGGCAAAGGGCGCTGATCCATGCCCCTCATCCTTGGCCTTGAATCCTCCTGCGACGACAGCGCCGTTGCCCTTGTCACCAGCGACCGGCGGATCCTCGCCCAGCGGGTGGTCGGGCAGAACAAGGCGCATGCGCCGTTTGGCGGCGTGGTGCCGGAAATCGCGGCCCGCGCCCATATCGACGTGCTGCCCGGGCTGGTCGAAGAGGTTCTGGGCGAAGCGGGACTGGGGATCGGCGAGGTCGACGCCATCGCTGCCACCGCCGGGCCGGGGCTGATCGGTGGAGTGATGGTAGGCCTGCTCACCGCCAAGGGGCTGGCCCTGGCGTCAGGCAAGCCGCTGATTGCGGTCAACCATCTCGAGGGCCATGCCCTGTCGCCGCGACTGGTCGATGCCGAACTCGGCTTTCCCTATCTGCTGCTGCTGGTGAGCGGCGGGCATTGCCAGCTGCTCGAGGTCCGCGATGTCGGCGACTATCGGCGGCTGGCGACGACCATCGACGATGCCGCGGGCGAGGCCTTCGACAAGTCGGCGAAGTTGCTCGGCCTGCCTTATCCCGGCGGCCCGGCGATCGAGGCGCTGGCGGCGGAAGGCGACGCCAAGGCGGTGCCCCTGCCGCGTCCGCTGTTCGGTTCGGGCGAGCCGCACTTCTCCTTCGCCGGGCTCAAGAGCGCAGTGCAGCGCGCGGTGGCTTCGGGCAGCTTCGCTCCGGCGGACGTGGCGGCGAGCTTTCAGCAGGCGGTGATCGACTGCCTTCTCGACCGGACGCGCCGTGCGCTTGCGACGAGTAAGGCGCCAACACTGGTCGTGGCCGGCGGGGTTGCGGCAAACGGCGCGGTGCGGTCGGCCTTGGCCGAGCTGGCGGGCCGGGAGGGTCGCGGCTTCTCGGTGCCGCCCGGCTGGCTCTGCACCGACAATGCGGCCATGATCGCCTGGGCCGGAGCCGAGCGCTTCTCGCGCGGGCTGGTCGATGGTCTCGACGCGCCGGCCCGCGCCCGCTGGCCGCTCGACAGCCAGGCCGAAACGGTGCGCGGAGCGGGGGTGAAGGCATGAAGATCGGAGTCATCGGCGGCGGCGCCTGGGGGACCGCACTCGCCCAGGTCGCGGCATTCGGCGGCGAGACCCTGCTGTGGGCGCGCGAGGCTGAGGTGGTCGCCAGCATCGCGGATCGGCGTGAGAACCAGCTTTTCCTGCAGGGCCTGCGTTTGTCGGAGGCGATCCGGCCCACGGGCGAGCTTGCCGACCTCCAGCACTGCGACTGCCTGCTCGCGGTGACCCCGGCCCAGCATATGCGCGCGGTGCTTGAAAGCCTGCCCTTCTGCCCGCCGGCGCTGCTGCTTTGCTCCAAGGGGATCGAGGAGGAGAGCGGCAAGCTGCTCCACGCCGTGGCGCGCGAGGCCTGCCCCGAGGCGGCGGTGATGGTCCTGTCCGGGCCGACCTTCGCGCATGAGGTGGCCGCCGGGCTTCCGACCGCGCTGACCCTGGCGGCCGAGGTCGAGGCCGAGGCGGAAGCGGTTCGCGCCCGGCTCGCGCGGCCGGCGTTCCGCATCTATCTGAGTGACGATCTGGCGGGAGCGGAGGTCGGGGGAGCGGTCAAGAATGTGCTGGCAATCGCCTGCAGCGTGGTCGAGGGGCGCGGCCTTGGCCAGAATGCCCGTGCCGCCCTGATCGCGCGCGGCTTTGCCGAGATGACCCGCTTTGGCCTCGCGCGGGGTGCGCGGGCCGAGACCCTCGCCGGCCTGTCGGGGCTCGGCGATTTGGTCCTCACCTGCTCGTCCACCAGCAGCCGCAACTTCTCGCTCGGCAAGGGGCTGGGCGAAGGGCGTCCGGCCGCCTCGTTGATGTCCGACCGGCGCACGGTCGCCGAAGGCGCCTTCACCGCCCCGGTGCTACGCCGCTTGGCGGAGGAGGACGGCGTCGACATGCCGATCGTCGCTGCTGTCGACGACCTTCTTGCCGGCCGGGCCGGCGTCGATTCGGTGCTGGAGCGGCTGCTCAGCCGTCCGCCGCGGGCGGAGCGGGCGTGACCGGAGCCTCAGAAATCCCAGGCGATGCCCTTCTTTTCCCAGTCGCCGTAGCGCGTCGGCTCGAGCCGCGGCTTGTCGCCGGTCGGCGGCTGGGCGGGCTTCGATTCTTCCGGCTCGGGAACCGGCGGCGACTTGCTGAGATAAGCGGGCGGGCGGTGATCGGCGGGGCGCGGCATGACAGGGAAGATGGGCGGTGAAGCCCGCTCAGCCAAGAGGGCCGGAAGCCGGTGTGCCCGCGCGAAAGGCCGCGCTTCGGATCCTCGACCGGATCCTCCGTTCCGGCCAGACCATGGACAGCGCCGCGCAGGGCGGGCCGAAGCTCGAGCCTGCCGATCAGGCGCTGGCGCTGGCGATCACGGGTGAGACCCTGCGCCGGCTGCCGCTGCTCGACCGGCTGATCGACGGCGCGACCCGCCAGCCCTTGCCCGAGGACAGCAAGGCGCGAATGGTGCTGCGGCTCGCGCTGGCGCAGCGCATTGCCCTCAACGTCCCCGACCATGCGCTGGTCGCCACCGCTCTGCCGCTGGTCGACGGCGGGCCGCGCCGGCTGGTTCATGGGGTGCTCGGCACACTGCTGCGCCGTCCGCTGCCATCGCCTGACGAGGGCGCATTGCCGGCAATGGTCGAGCAGCGCTGGACCGCGGCCTGGGGCGCGGAGCGGGTCGAGGCCGCCCGGCGCGCCGTCGTTCGCCGCCCGCCGCTCGACCTATCCTTCCGGGACGCTGCCGACGCCCGCGCCTTTGCCGAGGCGGAAGGCGGGACCTGCCTTGCCGAGCGCCACGTCCGCCTGTCCGACCAGCGGCCGGTGACCACCCTGCCCGGTTTCGCCGAGGGCCGATGGTGGGTGCAGGACCTCGCCTCGAGCCTTCCGGCACGGCTCGTTCCGGCCGACGCCGGGCTGGTCATCGACGCTTGCGCGGCGCCCGGCGGCAAGACCCTGCAGCTGGCTGCGGCCGGCCACCAGGTGCTTGCGCTTGACCGGTCGGAGAGTCGTCTGGCGCGACTTCGCGACAATCTGTCCCGGGGCCGGCTCTCAGCCGAGGTAGTCGTCGCCGACGCGCTGGAGTGGCGCCCGGAGCGGGCCGTGGATGCGGTCCTGCTCGATGCGCCCTGCTCGGCGACGGGCACCTTCCGGCGCCATCCCGAAGTGCTGTATCGTGCAAGCGAGCGGATCATCGCCGAAAGCGCCGACCTCCAGGCGCGCCTGCTCGACCGGGCAGCCGAGTGGGTCAGGCCGCGCGGAAGCCTCGTTTATGCCGTCTGCAGCCTCGAACCCGCCGAAGGGGAGGAGCGGGTCGCCGCCTTCCTGGGCGCGCACGGCGACTTTGCGGAAGCGGAGCGGCGGCGGGTGCTTCCGGGCGAGCTCGAGGAGCAGGGCGGAATGGACGGCTTCTTTACCGCGCGGCTTGTCCGCACGGC
>ERZ1066120.1994-NODE-1994-length-9988-cov-5.988926_pt1 | contig 9988 bp, 9 predicted proteins | sample MGYA00382767_ERZ1066120 | MGnify/ENA primary metagenome ERZ1066120 (study PRJEB33369, sample SAMEA5778350) | biofilm metagenome | biome: Industrial cooling water; feature: Water cooling tower basin; material: Biofilm | place: United Arab Emirates | collected... | reverse complement strand
TCGTGGCGGTGGGTATAGCGGTCTCGAGTGCGCTCAGATGTTTCGGTATTTTAGAAGTAGGGTCACGGTCATTCAACAGAGCGAACAACTGCTGGGAAGAGAAGATGCCGATGTTGCTGAAGAAGTTGCAAAAATTCTGCACGAGGACAGCATTGATATTTTACTCAATACGTCAACTTTGAAAGCTGAGAAAGTTGATGGCAAGATTTGCGTGACAGTTAAAACTCCTGAAAGTGAACGAACACTCGAGGGGTCTCACCTTTTAGTCGCAACTGGGCGCACACCGAACAGTGACACGCTTAATCTTGGAGCAGCAGGAATTGAAACTGATAAGCACGGTTTTATTGGAGTCAATGACAAGCTCGAGACCAACGTACCAAATATTTACGCTCTCGGTGACATCAAAGGGGGTCCAGCTTTCACGCATATTTCCTATGATGACTTTCGCATCGTGAAGACGAACTTGCTAGAGAACGGCAACGCCACGACAAACGGACGCATGGTTCCTTACACCGTTTTTATTGACCCACAACTCGGGCGCGTCGGACTAAATGAAACAGAAGCGAAAGAAAAAGGGTTGACCTTTCGTGTTGCAAAAATTCCGATGACGTATGTGGCACGCGCACTCGAGGTTGATGAAACCAGAGGATTTCTCAAAGCTATTGTTGACTCTAACACTGAGCAGATTTTGGGCTTTACTGCCTTGGGTCTCGAGGGTGGGGAGTTAGCGAGCGTCGTGCAAGTAGCAATGATGGGCAACCTTCCTTATACCTTTTTGCGTGATGGTATCTTTTCGCATCCTGGACTGGCAGAGAGTCTCAATACGCTTTTTAGCTCAGGATTTGATTTGTCAAGGTAGCTCGAGCAGTTTGTCATCATTCATTACCAACGTTGGATACATCAGGTTAGAATACTCCTGTGCAACGCTTTTCTGTCACCCTGCTCGCCTCTCTGACCGCGCTGAGCTTATTGCTAGCACCTTGGGCGGCCATCAACCGCGCCAGTAACGCCGAAAGCTCGGTCCTCCTTCTTCCTAATCGCTACTTGGATTTTACAGGGCGCACGGACCTTTTGCCCGTCGGTGGACTCGGCATTACCTTTGCTATCGTTATGGCGTGTGTCGCAGTGATTCTGCTCGGCACGTTTTTGACAAAGCGAATGCGCTCGCTCTTGTGGATAGGTGCAGGTGTTGTCCTAATCATTACGACGGCACTAAGTACCTCGAGTGTGGTCCGCGCCTCGAACAACGCCCGCATCGCCCTCGTTATTGAAAATTTGCAAGGGTCACTAGAAAATCCCAGAGAAGGAACTGATGTAGATAGGCTCCAGCAAATTATTGCTGATGCACCCACTAGAGCTGTAGATGAAACTGTATTAGAAGCACGTCAAGCGGGTGTGGATGTTCGCCGCCTCAACCGTCTCCCCTACGGCAACGCTGGCATTGGTCTCACTGCGTTTTTGTGCTATGTCACGGGCATCATCGCTTTAATGCTAGGGCTAAGAAGGTTTGATGCCTTAGATGATATTATTGACCGCATCTTCGCAACGGCGGCAGTTCCACTCAGTTCTATTTTGCTGGCTCTCGTGGCGGCGGCAATCGTGATTCTCAGTCTTCAGGCGACCCCCGTGAATGACAGCATGACACTTACGTCTCTTCAGTACCTCACGGGCAGACTCGACACGCTCTGGTATTCGTACTACACGCTCTTCGCCGACTCACTCACGACCTTTCCAGGCATCTTGCAATCCTTGACCTTTGCGACCCCGCTCATCTTTACGGGTCTTGCTGTCGCCTTCGGATTTCAAGCAGGACTCTTTAATATTGGTGCCCCTGGACAAATCGCTCTCGGTGCAATTGTTTCGGTTTTAGTAGGAATTTACATGCCAGGGCCACGCATCGTCGTTTTGCCTTTGGCAGTTCTCGCTGCGGCGGTGGGTGGTGGTTTGTGGGGTGCTATTCCTGGTTTCTTGAAGGCTCGCTTTGGTGCTAGCGAAGTTATTAATACAATTCTTCTCAATTACGTGGCGACTTCGATTTTGCTTTTTATTTTATCCTCGAGTTCAACCTTTTCTGCCGCCGCCCTTCGCGTCATCATGGTCTTGGCCGTCATCGCCGTGATTGCCATTGTCCTTAGCCTCATCGCACCAGTACGAAAACTTTTCGGTAGGTCATCCAGAATTTCGCTTGCGTTTGTCGGTGTCATCGTTTTGGTAGCGTGTTTTATCGCTGGTTCACCGAGACCAGGCGATGCACCCGTCACCGTGCAAATGCCCTTCAAAGTTCCAGGCTCTGAACCCAAGACCGCAGAAGTCCGCCCTGAAGCCAGGCTCTTGCAACTTCCCGCACTCTTGGGCGTTCCTGCTGGTACGGCAGGAACGGTGATTCGCCCTGTGAATTACGCACCATTTTTTGCTCTTATCGCTGGTCTTCTCGCACTGCTTCTTTTACCTAGAATAAGTAACCGTCTCAAAGGATGGTTGCCGCGCATCATTGCGGTGGCTGTCGTCGCAGGAGTCACTTTTGGTATTGCCCTAGCTTTGGGTTGGGGCAACGTGCGTACACCAATTCCACCCACTAGGCTCAATGCCTCCTTCTTAATTGCCATCGCTGCGGCGGTGTTCGTGTATTTATTTCTTTGGAAGACCAAGTGGGGCTACGAACTTCGTGCGGTGGGTCTCGCCCCGAAAGCCGCCGAATACGGCGGTGCGAGCATCGCACGTAACACGGTTTTGACAATGACGATTAGTGGAGCACTTGCAGGACTTACCGCTTCTCATTACGTGCTTGGCGGAACTTTAGAGGACTTTTCACTTCGCCAAGCCATTCCGCTCAGTGACGGCTTTGACGGCATCGCTGTTGCCCTCTTAGGCAGTAACACGCCGCTCGGCGTGGTGTTATCAGCCTTTCTCTTCGGTGTCTTGAAAAACGGTGGGGTCGTTCTCAACCTCACCTTCACTGATTTGAACCGCTTCGTCGTCAACATGATTCTCGCACTCGTGGTTCTTTTCATCGCCGCGAAGGGTTTCTTACCCGAGTGGCTTACAAACCCGCTCAAACGCATCGCCGCGCAAGAGGAAAAAGCTCAGGCAAAACAGGAGGCTACCCCTAAGAAGGTTGTATCATGAAATCTTGCATCAAACTTATTGAAGCCTCTTCTAGTTTCTACATTGTAATGTGCAAGCAATTTGGCACTTTTCCTTCATTGACCATCTGCAAGGCGTTTTACTTTAGAACAACCACTTCGCTCCAAAGTCAGTGCAGTAAGATTGCTTCGCGGATGCAGTCTCCCTCGTCTCTGTTAATTTCAAACTCAATCTGCTTGGAGGCTCGCAATGACGAATCAGGGAATCGTGCCTATCTACAACAAAAGGAATTAAGGGTGGTGTGATGGATACTGAACTCATTCTCAACTTTTTAGGGGCGACCTTGCGCTCCACGACACCGCTTTTGTTTGCCGCCCTCGGTGGCCTTTTTAGCGAACGCTCGGGAGTCGTGAACATTGGTCTCGAGGGTATCATCATCTTTGGTGCTCTTGCAGCAGCCATCACGACACAACTCATTGAAGCACCTTTCATTGCACAAAACCCGACAGCCGTTGTCGCCTACGCACCTTGGCTCGGGCTTATCGCTGGAGCGGGTGCAGGCGGTTTAGTTGGTTTACTCCACGCGGTCATCAGTATTCGCTACAAAGCTGACCAAGTGATTTCAGGAACTGCCATTAACCTCATGGCGATTGGGATTCCCGCTCTCGTTTTAACGGGTCTTTACGACAACACTTCAAACACCGCTTCTATTGTCAACCGCCTCCCTAGCGTTGCTGGCTTTAGCCCGCTCGTGTATTTGGCGTTTATCCTAGTTCCTGTGGTGTGGTACGTCGTCTTCCGTACACCGTTTGGTTTAAGACTTCGTTCTGTTGGTGAACACCCCGAAGCCGCCGACAGCGTTGGCATCAACGTGCGGCGTGTTCGCTACTACGCCGTGATGCTTTCTGGCGTATTGGCAGGGCTTGCAGGTGTGTTTCTCAGCATTGGAAACTTTAATCAGTTTATCCGCGAGATGTCTGCGGGGCGCGGATTTATTGCCCTCGCCGCGCTGATTTTTGGGAAGTGGCATCCGTTTGGTGCTTTAGGAGCCTGTTTACTTTTCGGTGCCTTTGACGCACTAAGAATTCAACTTGGTGGCGGAAATTTACTGCCTCCTACGGTGCTCGAGTCCGTCCCGTTCATCCTCACGATGCTCGTGTTAGCAGGCTTTATTGGTCGCGCCGTAGCACCCAAGGCGATTGGGAAACCGTTTGAAAAATAGCAGAGAGCTAAGAGCAGAGGGCTAAAAGCCAAATGCCTTTTAGCCCTCTGCCCTTTGCACTCTGCTCTCTGCGCTGTACAATCATTTGCAGCTAAACCAAACTCGCACTAACTTTGGAGGAACCATGCCCTTTGACCGCCGCTCTGGAATTCTCTTACACCCGACTTCGCTGCCTGGCAAGTACGGGATTGGCACACTCGGACAAGAAGCCTTTAACTGGATTAACTTTTTAGAAGCTGCGGGCCAGAGACTCTGGCAGGTGATGCCACTCGGCCCTACAGGTTACGGTGACAGTCCTTATCAGTGCTTTAGTGCTTTTGCAGGAAATCCGTATTTGATCAACCTCGAGCAACTCGTTCAAGAAAATTTACTCAGTGAATCCGACTTGCACAACGCTCCAAACTTTTCTGATAACGCAGTAGATTACGGACCTGTGATTTCATTCAAGCTCGAGATGTTGAATAGAGCATTTCAGCATTTCAGCACTTCAGCTTCTACAGAGCAGCGTGACAGGTTTAACGTTTTTACACAGAGTAAGACAAGCTGGCTCGAGGACTATGCACTGTTCATGGCTTGCAAAGAAGCACACGGCGGAGGGTCTTGGAATAACTGGGATGAAGGTGTGCGCTCGAGGAATCCCGAAGCACTTTCTGAATGGCGCAGCAAATTGACAAATGAAATCCTCAAACAAAAATTCTGGCAGTGGCTATTTTTTGAGCAGTGGACAAAAGTTAAAGACTACGCGAACAGCAAGGACATCAAAATCATTGGCGACATTCCTATTTTCATTGCTTACGATTCTGCCGATGCCTGGTCAAACCCAGACCTCTTTTATTTTGACGAGACGGGCAACCCGACGGTTATTGCGGGTGTGCCACCAGATTATTTCAGCGCGACGGGTCAGCGTTGGGGTAATCCGCTTTACCGTTGGGATGTCATGAAAGCGCAAAAGTATGCTTGGTGGATTGAACGCTTCAAAGGAACCCTAGAACTCGTTGACATCGTGCGTGTGGACCACTTTCGCGGCTTTGAAGCCTTTTGGGAAATTCCTGCTTCGGAAGAGACGGCGATTAAAGGAGCTTGGGTGAAGGCTCCAGGAGCTGACCTTTTCAAAACTGTGCGTGAAGTCTTGGGCGAGTTGCCCATCATCGCCGAAGATTTGGGCGTGATTACACCCGAAGTTGAAAAACTCCGTGACGACGCTGGGTTTCCTGGCATGAAGGTGTTGCAGTTCGCCTTTGCTGCTGATGCTTCTGACCCATATTTGCCACATAATTATATTAAAAACTGCGTCGTTTACTCTGGTACACATGACAACGACACGACTAGGGGCTGGTACGCGCAGGCGAGCGAAAAAGAACATGACCTCGTGCGGCGTTATTTGGCAAGAAGTGATGACAATATCGCTTGGGATTTTATTCGCCTCGCGGTGTCTTCGGTGGCGGATACGGCTGTTGTTCCAATACAAGATGTGTTGGGGCTTGGCACGGAAGGGCGGATGAATACGCCTGGCTTGCCTTCGGGGAATTGGAGTTGGCGGTTTAGGTGGGAGCAACTTCCTTACTGGATTGCACCGCAGCTTAAAGAGATGGCGACGCTTTACGGAAGGATTGCAAGTGAGGGAGCAGTGGATACGCCTTATCGCCAGTCAACACTCGAGTAATAAGAAGAAATATAAAATTGGAAATACGGTAACTTGGCTAACGGATAATGAACTATTTCGCAGGGCTTACGCATGTGAAGGAAAAAGCGTAAGTTTGTAGAATGGACGGGTATTTGAATCCTGAATTAGCCCTAAGTGTACGCGAAGCGTTCAGCGGGGTCACGGACGTGAAGAAGTGAGACACTGCTGGGTGATGAACGATTTGTCTTATCTCGCCAGCCATGCCTGGCCAGGTTTGCAAAGCATTGTGCTCACCGAAAGTCAGCGCAAGATTCAGGGTATCACTGCAACCGAGCGACGCTACTATCTGAGCAGCCTGAGTGTACCCGCCTCCGAACACCTGACCATCATCCGTACTCATTGGCAAGTCGAAAACTCTCTGCATTGGGTCTTGGACGTTGGATTTCACGAAGACCAGCACCGGGCTAGAAAAGACCATGCTCCTGCAAACTTAGCCATGTTGCGTCAGCTTGCTCTCAATCTTCTCAAACGTACCTCTCCACCTAAGCCTAAAACGAGTCTTAAAAATCTTCGCAAACGGGCTGGCTGGGATACTGCCTTCCTCGAGCAAGTTCTTCTTCAGCTTTAGTCACATGCGTAAGCCCTGACTTAGATAAGTAAGCGGTAAGCAAAAAGATCTTACAAAGTGTATGTTATACCAGTGTTTTTACCGAGCGTCTTCGTTCAAGAGTGCTGACTCATATACTCGAGGCGACTATTGGGCCGCCTCCCCTGGCACCGCGCAGCCCAATTCTTTGCGAACCACTTTTGGGGTCATTAAGGGGCGACAGGCAACGTCAAAACAACCTCGAGTCCTGTTCCTGTGTTCCTCAACTCGAGTTCACCGTCAAACGTTCTGACGATGTGTTTAACAAATGCCAAGCCTAGACCGCTTCCTTCAACCGTGCTGGACAACCTAAAAAAGGTATGGGTAAGTTTGTCGAGTGTTTCTTCAGGTACACCTTCACCTTCGTCTTCGACCCGCACACGCACTTTACTTTCAAAAGGCTCGAGCGTCACCTTCACTTGGCCCTTGGTATATTTGATGGCGTTGTCAATGAGATTAAGAACACACTGACCCAGGAGGTAAGGTTGTGGGACTTTGAGATTGGGAGAGATAAAACTTTTAATGACAACTCGGCCTTGTGAATCTTTGGGTAGCAGCCCGACGGATTCTTTGACTAGATATAAAAGCGGCACGGGTTCATGATTTTTTTCTTTCGACCTGGCGAGGCTTAACAAGGCTTCCAAGACGCGCTGCATTCGCTCGAGGTTTCGCTGCACGGTTGGCACGACTTTTTCGCTCGTGTTTAAGCCCATTTCTAGCGACTCGAGTTGCAGCTTCATGGCACTGAGCGGTGTGCGAAGTTCGTGCGAGGCGTATCTCGTAAAAACGCGCTCGCGGTCAATGGTGGCTTGGACGTTGGCACTCATGCGGTTAAAACTTGTGGCCAACTGTGACAGGACATCCCTGCCTGGTGGCACGGGAATGGGTTCTGGAAATTTTTGCAAGGACACATCGTTGATGGCAGCGTTCAAGGTTCTGAGGGGTCTAAATAAAAATCCTGACAGGAGCCAGGCGATGATGAGCGAAGAAACAATCTGAAAAATATCATCGAGCAAATCACGACGAAATTCCTTGGACATTTGTCTATCAAAAACCTGTTTGTCCACCTCGAGTTCAATGGTGTAACCGTTAGTCGTGGTGTAGCTCCTGGTGACGACAGGCGTGTTGGAAGGAGACCCTGTATAATGTATAGCAATCTCACCGTCTTTCAAAACGTTGAACGAGCCGCCTTCAGGCATCGTGATGCCAAGGTCTGGTTTTGTCAAGGTCGGAGGGTCGCTGCCAAAATCGGTAGCTGTCTCGGCAAACCACGCAACTTGGTCTAAAGTTTGTTCGACCCGCGTGGCGTAGGTCTCATTAAGTTCCTGATAGTCCCTGATGATGTCCACAATTTCCCCAATTAAAACCGCGAGGAAGAGGAACAGAAAGAGCCGCAAACGAAAACTCATCGGCGGCTCCAGGATGAGGTCAATGTTGCTGTCATGGGATGACTGTATCACTCCTCAACGGGTCTTTTTTTAGTAGCCCACCAAGCTCTCTACTCGCCATCATTTGATTCGCACCGAGCGTGTAGCCGCCTGGCATCGTCTCGATGACAGCTTCGCTAATTTTTTGACGGAGTTGGTTCACGTACACGCGCACCACGCGGTTGCCCGAGTTTGCATCGGGGAAAAAGCGGTCAAAGAGGTCTTCGACGGTAAACACTTTGTCTGGGTTGAGGGCGAACAACTCGAGCATCGCAAACTCGCGTTCAGAAAGTTTTACTTCGTCGTCTGCCCACAACACTTTGCGCTTGGCGAAATCAACCTCGAGGGAGCCGCTTACAAAATTTGCAGAGCGCGTCTGGGATTCACGGCGCAGCAGGGCGCGAACTCTGGCCAAAAGTTCTTTGAGTGAAAAGGGCTTAATTAAATAATCATCCCCACCGATGTCGAGACCGCGAATGCGGTCTTCGACAGAATCTCTGGCGGTGAGAAACAAAATACCACCATTAAAGCCTGCTTCACGAATGCCTTCGGCAAGTTCAAAACCTGCGTCTTCACCTTCGGGCAGCATGACATCTAAAATTGCCAGGTCATACTCACGCTCGGCAAGGGCATCGTAGGCAGCCTCGAGCGAAGCCACCCAGGTCACCGTGTAACGTTGCGCCCTTAACAGTTGGGTGATGGGTTCGGCTAGGTCACGCTCGTCTTCTAAAAACAGGATATTCATGTGTTTGCTCCTCGGCAGAGGCTAGAGACCTCCAAGTAATTATTAAAAGTTTAGTGTGGCAAGATAAGTAGTAGGTAAGTGGAGTTTAGGCTATAAAACCCTCAAAATGGGGTAGAACTCCCCAGCCTCGAGCCTCAACCCGAGTTCAGGGTAGCGGTTCAGCCAACACCAGGCGTGTGCCTCGAGGTGAGTACGTGTGATTGCTGTTCGTTTATTCGTTCTCGTCTACCCGACTTTGTTGCCGCTCACGGAGGCGGTCAAGGTAAATGGCCACGAGCACACCGCCAAGGGCAGTCAGGGCGTGGATGCCCACCCAGCTTTGGGCTGGTTCCCAAGGCAGTGTCACGGCAAAGAGTTCATTGCGCGACAAGCGCATGGCGACAAACTGCGGGATGACGTAGAGCAGGGGCGAAAGGATGAGCGCGGGGTAACGCCAGGCGTACTCGAGGGCCAGCACCGCAAGCAGCAAGGAACTCATGATAATGGGAAGCATGACGAGCCAGTTTTGGTCGCCGTTTATTAAGCCAATAGGCGGGGCGAGAAGTGCCGTGAGGTAAGCAAAGGGCATTCCGCCAGCACTAAACGCCAGGTAAGTGCAGATCACGATACCGAGGCTTCGGTACAGGAGCGGAATCGGGGCGGCAGCGCAAACCCCAGCGAGCAGGAACAAAAACGTGCCGACGATGATGTTTTGAGGGCGGGGGAGGGTGTGAATCATCTGACGAGACGATAGTACCGTGTTTGCCCTGTTCTTCGTCAAGTCCATAGGACGAGTCCTGCGCTGCTTGCGACACGGTTTAGTCTTACGTCATAGCTCAAGAATTGTAAATCACTGTAAAACTGCTGAAAAATTAAAGCCGATGCCAGGTGAATAGAATCATAACCTTTCAAAATATAGGCTTCAGCCAAAGTACCTGCCGAGCGCACTAAACCGTCTGTTATATTTCTACGGTCAAAGTCTTCCCAATCCTTTTCAAATTGTGCAAGAGCTTCATAATAACGCTTGCCCACCAAACGTTTCTGGTGTCTGAGTTGAGCAAAAGCAGCTCTGATCTCAGCGTAGGTCGTTTGGTTTGTACAAAATAGAGTGCTTTGGGATACGGCACGTATGACACTGGCAGTGTGAGCCTCAATAAAGTAGTGTGCGACGAGGGCACTCGAGTCAAAGTAAAGCGTCAACGTCGTCCTTCAGCAATAATCTCTGTCGTTGTTGGACCTTCGCCTTCGAGTTCAATACGCT
>ERZ1066120.1991-NODE-1991-length-10012-cov-6.562418_pt1 | contig 10012 bp, 8 predicted proteins | sample MGYA00382767_ERZ1066120 | MGnify/ENA primary metagenome ERZ1066120 (study PRJEB33369, sample SAMEA5778350) | biofilm metagenome | biome: Industrial cooling water; feature: Water cooling tower basin; material: Biofilm | place: United Arab Emirates | collected... | reverse complement strand
CGCTTCATCAGCTCCACGAGAGAGCGGTAGCCTGTTTGTAATGAATCAGGCTCGAGCCACTCACTAAGCCTATGGGCATCACCCCCATGATAGACACCAAAAGCAATCGCAGGAATACCCACCGCCATCGCCGCATTTGCATCTGTGCTGCTCGCGGCAGTTTTAGATAATACGTTAACGACTTGCAAGGCTTCTTTCGCTAAGGCTACGAGCCAAGCGTTGTCACATTTCCCTGCAGGGCGGTTTCCCACTTGTTCAATCCGCACTTCAACGCTGTGTTCACGTGCAGCGCGGCGAATGCGGCGCAAAGCATCTTGCTCGAGACCTTCCAACACTTTCGTGTCGAGACTACGCAAGTCCAAATTAAAACTCGCTTCTTGGGCAATCGCGTTGACGCTCGTGCCACCACGAATCTCGCCGACGTTGTAACTGCTGCGCGGTTCTTTCGGAACCACCACGTGGTTGAGGGCGTGAATGGCATCGCCAAGGGCGTGAATGGCACTCGGACTCGGAAAATCACCCCACGAGTGACCGCCCTTCGCTGTAAAGGTGACTTCAAACCTTTTTGAACCAACCGCTTTATCTACAATTGTTCCGAGATGTCCGTCCAGTGCTACGACGGCATCAAAACTCGAGGGGTGTGTTCGCATCAGTTCACGCATCCCGCGCAAATCGCCCAAGCCTTCTTCACCGACGGTTGCCGCAAAGGTCAAGCGTGGGCGTGTTTCATTCGTGACTAGGGTGTGCTCGAGATAGGCAAGCATCACTGCTAAACTCGCACTGTTGTCACCGATGCCTGGGGCAAAAAGTTTTTGATTGCCTCCTTTAATTTTTACATTCGTTTCTTTGGGGAACACCGTGTCGAGATGCGCGGCAACTAACACACGTTGCCCCGTGCCGCCAGAGATTTCTGCAATCACGTTTCCAACAGCGTCTGTAAATGGCTTTAGACCCATGTCACGCAGCAGTTTCGCAACAAGTTCGCCTCTCACCTCTTCTTCAAAAGTGGGTGCGGGAGTTTCGCAGATAAGTTTGAGGAACTCGAGGAGGCGCGTCGTGGGTCGTGTCGTTGTGGGCATTGGATTTTACCTTAACACGGATAAAGACGGTTAAAGGTTGAAGGTAGGAAGGTTAAAGGTTTTTCTGGTTTCAACCTTCAACCCTTAACTTTCAACCTTTAACCCTTTTCAGGTAGTGACGCAATCCCCTCACGCAGTGCGTAGAGTGCAGCTTGGGTTCGGTTGTTGAGGCGCAACTTCGAGAAAATTTCTGAGAGGCGGTTTCGCACGGTTTTTTCGCTGACGTTAAGTTTTTCTGCAATCTCCTGGTTCGAGGCACCCTGTGCCAAATAGCGCAGAATTGCCGCTTCACGCTCTGTTAGGTCAGAGAGTTTGTGCTCGGGGTGGTGTGGCACGTCTTTAACTTTTTTGAACTCGTCTAAAATCGAGTTGGCGATTTCTGCGTTGAGCAGGGTTTCACCTTCTGCTACGCGCTTAATGGCATCAATGAGGTCATTCGCATCGGCATCTTTAAGCATGTAGCCGAGGGCACCCACTTTAATGGCTTCAAAAACATAGGTGTCTTGGCGGTACATCGTGAGGATAATGACCTTGGCTTCGGGCCATTCTGCCAAGATACTTTTGGCAGCAGCTACCCCGTCAAGCTCGGGCATTTGAATATCCATGACAATGACATCAGGCTTGGTCCCTATCGCGTACCTTACCGCCTCGCGCCCCGTCGAGGCTTCACCAATCACGCGGAAATGCTGTTCGGTCTCGAGGATACTCTTCAATCCTTGCCGAAACATGGCGTGGTCGTCACACAGTAAAATGCGAATCATATAGTTATCGTAGCGCGTTTTTGGCTTTTACCTTGTTAGTTTAGAAATGAGGCAGTAGGGATGAGGAATGAGAGTTTTTGGTTTTACCCATTCCTACTTCCTCATTCCCCATTGCTCATTCCGTCTTTCCTGACTAGCTGAAATGCTGACATGCTGATACGCTAGTGCTATGGCAAATCCCAAAGGTGAACTGCTCGAGCGCACCCTGCGCGAGGGCCTAGGCAAAGCAGACTTTAAGACCAAGATGACGGGACCAGAACACGAACCCAACTTTCATACCGAAGTTATAGTTGGGGGCCGCGTGGTTGGTATCGGCGAAGGCACGACCAAGAAAAGTGCCGAGAAGCGTGCGGCGGAAGCTGCGATTCTCTACCTTAACGAAACCGACAACCTCACGAACCTTCCAAGTGAAGACGCGAATGACGAGCCTTTTGACGGACCCTATCCCGTGTTTCAAAGGGTTTTGGCAGAAACTTTGAGGGTGGCGAATGCTCGAGTAGATGCCAAACTTAAAGGTGAAATGGCTACAGAGCAAGTGCGCGACCTGGCTCTTAAACTCTATAAAGAGACCCTCCTCGGTTTAGGCGAAGTCGTGGAGGATGTTGATTAGTTCACACGTGAACGCAAGATGAAAAATTGCATGGTGTAGCTCTCAGGAGTCACCTAAACTAAAGGATAAGTTTACCGACGAGGAGAAAGCTATGTCTAAAGATGCCACGAAAAACCCCACACCGCAACCCCAAGAAGCGTCTTCAGCTCGAGCCGCTACTCCAACGAAGAAAAAAGTCTCCTTTTCCTTGGCGTTTTTCCGCAAATCAAACGCAGAAAAAGCCTTTGCAGACAAAGTTGCTCCCTCTAAGCGTGAACTCGAGGAAAGAGCCGTCAAACGCAGGGCGCAAAAGTCAAGGGTGCAAGGTGGGCTTAAACCCCAACCTGTTTCTGTGACGGAAGAACTTAGGGACGAAGAAGAAACCCTGCAACCTGCTTAATACCGGTCCTTTCTCACAGTAGCGCGTAAGTCGTCACGCATCGTACACTCTCTCAACATGTTTTAGGCATGTTGAGAGTTTTTGTTGTTTTATTTTTATATTCTTTGGAGGCTGACATGAACCGCTTTTCAGTTGCCCCGCTTTACACCCTGACGAAAGAACTCGCCGAGGTTGCGTCAGGTCGTCGTCCTCCGGAACTCGTTATTACAGGAGCACGAGTTCTTTCAACTTATAGTGAGCGAATTTTAGACGACAAAGAAGTTTGGATTTACAAAGGGCGCATCGCCGCCGTCAAAGACGCAAGCACGTGCGACAAGAAAAGTGGTGCAACCTTTCATGACGTAAAAAACGGCATTTTAGCTCCTGGTTTAGTAGACCCGCACATTCATATCGAAAGTAGCATGATGACTGCTTGTGCTTACGCCGAAGCTGCTCTCTTAAACGGCACGACAACCATCTTTTGTGATTCGCACGAAATCGGCAATGTTTCTGACAAAGAGGGCATCGAGTGGATGCTCGCCGACGCGCGTGAAGCACCGCTCAATATTTTCTTGACCGTACCGAGCACGATTCCTGCAACCACACCGATGTTTGAAACCGCAGGCGGAGATTTAACCGCTCCAAAAATCGGCGAACTTTTTGACAGCTACCCTGAAGCCGTCGCCCTCGGTGAAAAGATGGACTTCGTGCAAGTCACGATGGGCGACGAGCGTTCACACGCGATTCTTGCTGAAGCCCTGAAAAGAAACCTGCCCGTGTGCGGTCACAGTTACGGGCACGAGTTTGTAGCTGCGTATGCCGCGAGTGGTGTAGGTGACACGCACGAAGCCATTGACCGCGAAATTGCCAATGATTTTTTAGAAGCAGGTCTTTATCTCTTCTTGCGCGGTGGACCACCCACCACACCTTGGCACAGCCTTCCCCAAGCTATTAAAGCTGTCACTGAACTCGGAGCGAGCTACAAGCGTGTCTGCGTCTGCACGGATGACCGCGATGCCGATGACCTTTTTATGTTTGGTCTCGATTGGGTCGTTCGTGAAGCGGTGAAAGCGGGCATGAGCAAGATTCAGGCGTGGAGCATGGGGTCACTGCACAGTGCGACGCGCTACCGCATGGATAACGAATTTGGTGCCTTGGGTCATAGTAGACGTGCAGATATTGTTTTGCTCAATGACGACCTCGAGCCCCAGTCCACTTGGTACGGCGGAGAACTTGTCGTGGACAACAAAAAAATCACAGCCGCCCTAGACGAACAACTCTCCAAACCTTACCGTTATCCAGAAGCCGCCTATAAAACTGTGCATATCAAAGACAATCTAAAACTCACACCAGCCCTACCCAAAGCACCTTGCACCGCGAATGTCATTCGTGTCGAGTTACCAGGGATCGTTTTACTTCACCGTAAGGTTGAGTTAAATATCGCCCAAGATTGGCATACGCATTTTGAGGAGCACGACCTCTGTTTCGTGAGTGTACTCGAGCGTCACGGCAAAAGTGGTGAAGTCGCGCACGGACTTCTGCAAAACTTCGGACTGAAAGCAGGTGCAGTCGCCAGCAGCGTCGGTCACGATGCCCATAACATCATTGTCGCAGGTAAGAACGAAAGTGACATGCAGCTTGCCATCAAAACTATCAAAGACCATCAAGGCGGTGTCGTTGTTGTAAAAGAGGGTGAAGTCAAAGCCTTCATCGCTTTACCCATCGCAGGGCTTTTATCAGATAAACGCGCCACAAACGTTGCAGCAGAAACGGTTGAATTTAAAAAGGCCTGGAACGATCTCGGTTGCACCTTGCCGTACATGGGTTTTAATTTGATTCCGTTGTCCGTCATTCCAGAAATTCGCATCACGGATAAAGGTTTAGTCACCGTTCCGCAGATGGAGCAACTGCCGTTGATTGAAGTGTCCGATTAAATTTTGTCGTTCATTTTTCGTTGTACGAAGTTTGAGCGCAGCGTAGGGGTGGGTCTCGCCTCCACATTTCGCTAATAACAACGATGTCAGTAGAATTTGCCACTCATTCGTGACCCACCCGAAATGGTGAAATCATAACGACCTCAATTTGCATTACACCTTTTCGGGTGGGTTACACGTTCACGCCAAATACACCTTAAACGAAATCCACACTTATCTTTGACAAAAAACCCACCCCTACAAAATCATTGATTGTTTTGACGTAATAATGTACAACGGATACAATCAGCTATGGATTACAAAAATTTATTTAATTTGACAGGTAAGTACGCTCTTGTTATTGGGGCAGGTTCTGGCATTGGCAGAGAGGCTGCTCTGGGGCTTGCTGCGTTTGGTGCAACCGTCGCGTGTGCAGACGTAAGCCCTAAGCCTCTCGAGTCTCTCATGCAAGAAATGGGCAACACTGCTACTACTCACAGCGTAGACCTGACACAGCAACAAAGTGTCAATGATTTAATTTCAGGACTGCCCAAGCTAGATATTCTCGTTTGCACACCGTCTGTGAATGTAAGGAAGAGGTTGCTCGAGTACACCGAAGAGGATTTTGATAAAGTCGTTTCGCTCAACTTAAAAGGTAGCTTCTTCGCCATGCAAGCGGCAGGGAAACGCATGAGCGAGCAAGGTTCGGGTAGTATTATTTTATTCTCCTCGATTCGCGCACAAGTTGTTGAGCCAGGGCAAGGCGTGTACGCAGCAACCAAATCGGGCACACTACAAATGGTTCGCGCACTCGCAGCAGAACTCGGTGATAGAAATGTTCGTGTCAACGCCGTTGCTCCAGGCGTAGTCGAGACTCCCCTCACAGCGCAAATAAAAAATAATCCAGAATGGTACAACGCTTATGCAACTAAAAGTGCATTAGGACGCTGGGCGCAGCCAAGTGAAATGGTTGGCGCAGTCGTGTATTTATCGAGCAACGCCGCCTCCTTCGTTACAGGCACTTTAATGTTAGTAGACGGAGGTTGGACAGCCATAGACGGAAGGTTCACCCCACCGTTATGAATTTTGTAGGGGTGGGTCTCTTGTCGTCCTTTGCTGTAAATTCCGTTTACACTTCATCAACTGAAAATTTGAGACCCACCCGCTCGTAACCCAAACGTCAACATCATTCACAAAAACCAAACGAGGTCAAAATGGATTTCGACAAATATCAAACCGAATCTCGGAAAACTGCCCACCGCGTCTACACCGAACATCCTATTGTTTATCCAACCCTCGGACTCACCAACGAAGCTGGCGAATTCGCGGGCAAAATCAAAAAGATTTTTAGAGACAAAGACGGACAGATTTCCGAAGAAGACAGACAAGCCCTAAAGGGCGAACTCGGTGACGTGCTGTGGTACTTGGCACAGCTTTGTACAGAACTTAATCTCAGTCTCGAGGAAGTTGCAGAGTATAATTTGAAGAAGTTATTCTCGAGACAAGAGCGCAACCAAATTACGGGTGAAGGCGATAATCGTTAATGAACATTGATGAGCTAGCCAAACATACTGCTGATGCTATAGATGAAAAAAGCATCATTGAACTGACACAACAACTCGTACAAATCCGCAGCGTGTACGAACCAGGCAAAAGCAGCGAGCAAGCGGTAGCAGACTTTATCGCCGAACTGCTGCGCAATAAGGGGTTAAAACCCCTTGTTGAAACAGTCGTGCCTGGCCGTCCAAATATCATCTGTGATTGGAGTGGCGAGAAGTTCAATGCTAGCCAACACAAAACCCTGATGTTTGAAGGTCACACTGATGTCGTTACGGAAGGCGACGCAAGCACGTGGACGTATCCACCCTTTGAAGCGCGAGTTGTTGACGGCAAACTTTACGGGCGTGGCAGTGCAGACATGAAAGCAGGTGTCGCTGCTGCCATTTGCGCGTTAGACGCTGTTCGCAAGGTTGCACCAGATTTAACTGGACGCATAAGGCTGGGCATCGTCTGCGACGAAGAAGGCATGATGACAGGCATCAAGCATTTTATCGAGAGGGGTCATGCGAATGAGGTTGATGGTGCAATTATTTGTGAACCAGAAGAGAATGAAATCTGTCTTTTTCAAAAAGGCGCGATGCGCGTGAATGCAACGTTTACAGGCATAATGTCTCACGGAGCCATGCCCTACGCTGGGGTGAACCCGATTGCCGCACTCTCAGCGTTTATTGAAAATGTAAAAGAATTACAAAGGCTCGAGCAAATCCGCTTGGGTGAACACGAGTTTTTAGGTTTACCTTGGTTCACGCCGACAATTATCAAATCACCCATTACAGGTGAAGCGCAGCATAATGTGATGCCAGAAAGTGCTTATTTAGCCCTCGATATTCGCACGGTGTCAGGACAAGATCATGACGAGATTTTAAGGCAGCTTAACGAGTTTGGACGTGGGCTCGAGCAAAGCACACCTAGATTAAAAATAGAAGTAGACTGTTTCGAGTCTCGCCCTTGGACGGAAACACCAAAAGATAATCCCATCGTCAAAGCCCTAGAAACTGCTTATCCACTTATTTTTAACGAACAACCAAAATACGGCGGTGTGCCTGGTGCAACAGACGGAACTTTTCTTCATGCCTGGGCGAAGGTTCCCATCGTCACGATTGGACCAGGACTCAGAACAATTCCGCACCAACGCGATGAATACGTTGACGTGAATGACATCGTGAAATCTGCACGGTTGTACGCTGTTTCTGCAATTTATTTTTTACTAGGTTCGTGATGGCGTTGTTTGTTGGTGTTCACGTTTTCAGACGAGCCATCGGCTCGCCCCTACGTGGTCAATCATGACTGTGCGTTTTGGACAATCTATCATGTTCCACAAAAAATGAACCTCGTATAAATCTTGAACAACTCTTTAATCTTTTCTTTGTGTCTCTGTGTCTCTGTGGTTATCTTGACTTTTGTGGTTAAATTGAGAGCAAGGAGGACAGATGAAATATCTACTCGCTTTACTCTTAACGCTTTCATTTATCACTTTTGCCCAAGAAGACCCTGCGCCTGTGGCTGGCGGCACGGTCACGGTTTCCATTGTTGCCGACCCGCCAGGCTGGGACCCCACCAAGTCAACCTCGGCAGAGATCGCGCGGGTTATGTACAACAATGTCTATGAAGGTTTAACGACGATTGCCCAAGACGGAACGATTCAACCACGCTTGGCAGAATCTTGGACAACCTCAGAAGATGGTCTAGAGTGGACGTTTACGATTCGTGAGGGCGTAAAGTTTCATGACGGGACTGACCTTGCCATTGACGATATTGTTGCTGCGTTCGCTCGTATCAAAGACCCCGAATCAGGCTTTACCAATCCAGATTATTTCAAAAATGTAGAGTCCGTAACAGCAGGTGAGGGAAACACGGTTGTTTTTACACTTACAGCTCCTAGCTCGAGCCTGCTTTACAACTTAGGCAGGTCAGACTCCATCATTTATCCTGCAGCGAAAGCAGACACGCAAGCGAGTGAACCCATCGGCACGGGCCCTTTCAGATTTGCTGAATATGTCGTGGGCAGTGAAGTTCGTTTAGAAAAGTTTGAAGATTACTACGTCGAGGGTGTGCCCTATTTAGATGCTGCCGTTTTCAGAATTATTCCTGATGCGAACGCGACCTTTGCAGCCTTGCAAGCTGGCGACATTGACATGATTGGTGTTTCTGTGACACCTGAAGTCGCTTTGCAAGTTGAAGCCGACCCTAATCTAAAACTCGTGAATGAAGGCTCGAGCACCGCCGAAATCACGATGGCCCTTAACAACTCGAATGAAATTTTGAGCAACCCCCTAGTGCGTCAAGCAATTACCCATGCCATTGATAAAGAATCTATCGTGCAAGGTGCGTTTAATGGTTTAGGTGTCGTCATTGGTACACACGCTACACCCGCAGAGCCTTACTTTATAGATGTCAACCCGTACCCTTACGACCCAGAAAGAGCGAGAGAACTGCTTGCTGAGGCTGGCTACCCTGACGGCTTTGAACTTCGCTTTGAAGCGACGGCTGAATACCCGCTCGAGCGCAGAGCCGCCGAAGTTATCGCGCAACAACTTTCTGAAGTTGGCATTACCGCCAACCTAGAAATCATTGACTTCACGACTTGGCTTAACAGAATCTTTTTCGGCGGCGATTATGACATGACAATTATCGGTCACGCTGAAGCGAGAGACATCAGTATTTACGGAAATCCTGAATACTACTACAAATATAATAATCCCGAAATTGCTGTGCTTCTCGAGCAAATCGAAGCAACACCCGACGAAGCAGGACAGATGGAACTTTACAGAGAAATCGCCACGATTATTGCCGATGATGCCGTAAATGTTTGGGTGTATGCCCCTTCAAACCTTATTGCGGCACGTCAAGACATCTACGGGTTCTGGACGAACGCACCCACCATCACGATTGACATGACAGGTGTTTACAGAGCGGAATAAATGTTTTTCTTTACCACCATCGGCGGAGACAAGGGGCTACAGCCCCTTGTTCTGCTTGGCTCATCGTTATTATTCCAACCCTTGAATCCATTATGCTGATTTATCTTATTCGCCGCTTTGCCACTGCGCTGATTACGATTTTTCTTTCTTCGCTGCTCGTGTTCTGTGCGCTCTTAGCAATCCCGGGCGACCCCGCGCAAGCGATTTTGGGCTTGGGGGCGAATGAAACTTCTCTCAATGCTTTGCGCGAACAACTCGGGCTTAACCAACCCCCTGTGCAACGTTTTTTGAATTGGCTTGCAGGGGTCGTGCGGGGGGAGTTTGGAAACTCGTTACAGTTTAGACAGCCCGTGCTGAGGCTTATACTCGAGCGCATCCCCGTCTCCCTTGTCATGTCCTTAGCAGGAACTTTTCTGGCTTGTCTCATCGGCATTCCACTCGGTATTTTTATTGCCCTCAACCGCAACACTATTTTTGACCCCATCATGAGTGCTGCTTCACAACTTGGTGCCGCAATTCCGTCATTTTGGTTGGGGCTTATGTTTATTTTGCTATTCAGTGTGCAACTCGGTTGGTTGCCTGCGGCGGGGTTTACACCTTGGAGCCGCGACCCGTCTGCGTATCTTCGCAGTCTTATTCTGCCCGTGCTGACACTCGGCTTGGGGCAAGCAGCAATTGTTACACGAATGACGAGAGCCACGATGATTGAAACGCTGTTACAAGATTACACGCGCACCGCACGTAGTAAAGGCTTACGTCAAACCACAGTCGTTTGGAAACACGCCCTAAGAAACGCGCTTATTACTATTG
>ERZ1066120.1990-NODE-1990-length-10020-cov-7.069744_pt1 | contig 10020 bp, 7 predicted proteins | sample MGYA00382767_ERZ1066120 | MGnify/ENA primary metagenome ERZ1066120 (study PRJEB33369, sample SAMEA5778350) | biofilm metagenome | biome: Industrial cooling water; feature: Water cooling tower basin; material: Biofilm | place: United Arab Emirates | collected... | reverse complement strand
CGCCCCACGTCCCCAGCCAGGAGGTCCCCGATGTCGTGCCGCTCCGATCCCCGCGCGTCGCTCCGCTGGCCACGCCGGCGGCGCCGGGTCTGCTCCCTCGTCGCGACGTTCGCCCTGCCGACGCTGCCGACGCTGCTGGTCGCTCCCCCGACGCCAGCCGCCGCCCAGCTCGTGGTGGTCGACGCGCGCGGGATCCAGCGCAGCCCCGCCGCGAGCGGGCCGGGGTACACCGACACGCCCGTCCCCGGCTGCGCCGACTTCGAGTTCACCGGCGGCTCGCCGCGCAGCGTCGCCGCCTCGGCGGACTGCGCCTACCGCGGCGGGCGCATCCGCGCGGGCGCGAGCGGCGGCTTCGGCGATCCGCTGCGCATCACCGGCGGGGTCACCGGCGGGCTGGATGGCCAGCCGGCCGGCTTCGACAACCTCACGCTCGCGAGCGCCAGCGCGCTCTGGGGCGACCGCATCACCCAGGTCAGCACCCGCGGGGGGCCGCGAGCGGTGACCGCCACCTTCGTCACCCGCGTCGACGGCGGGAGCACGCTCCGCAACCGCACCGCCACCGACCGCGCCTACACGCAGGGGTTCGTCGGGCTCTGGGTGCAGGGGCAGCCGACGCAGCCGTTCCCCTGGGGGCCGGCGTCGCCGTGGAGCGAGTGGGTGAACTTCGAGAGCGATGGCCTGGTGCGCACGACGGGGCGGGGCAGCTTCGACGGGACGCACCAGGCGACCGGCGACGCCGCCCTGACGACGGTGAGCACCGACGGGCTGATCCGCTTCCAGGACATGCCGCTCCTGGTCGGGGGCACGCGATTCTCCCTCCGGCTCGGATTCGTCGCGGTCGTGTTCAACGACGGCGCGGAAGCGCGCGACGTCGGCGCCGAGGCGGAGTTCGACTACGGGCGGAGCCTGGTGCTCGACCGGATCGAGTTCCGCGCGGCCGACGGCACCGACGTGACGGCGCGCACGCGGGCGCGGCTGGGGTCGGGGCTGATGCTCGTGAACGGGGCGCCGACGGTGGTGCCCGAGCCGGCGACGGTGGGGCTGCTGGCGGCGGGGCTGGGGTGCCTTGTCGGCGTGGCGGGGCTCCGCGGAAAGCGCGCGGAACGCGACCCGCAGGAGGGCGAGTGATGTTCCGGACGGCCATTCTCACCGCGTTCGTGGTCAGCGCCGTGTCCGCGCCGGTGCTCCCGGCACAGACCGTCACCCTGCCGAGCATCCGGACCACGGGACTCGACCCAGAGACGAGACGCCTCGCTCGTCTGCTGCGCTTCGTGGAAGTCGCGCATCGTGCCCGCCCCGACTCGACGCAGGCGGACTCGCTGCGGACGCTCCGACTGGACAACGCGCTGACGCGACTCGCCACTGCCGGTCTCTCCGAACGCGCCCTCGAGACGCTCGACACCGCGTCGCGTCGCGGTCCGGGTGTGACCTCGGCGACTCCGTATCGACGAGAGGGCGATGAGCTCCGTCTGCGCGTCCTGTCGCGTCTCGCGCGCGGCGATCCGGCGGGGCGCCGCCTCCTCCTGAGCGGTGACACGCTGCCGGTGCGCGGCTACGACGACTTGGACGAGAAGGAGACCGGGGGGCTGCTTCAGGAGTTCGTCGACTTCGAGCCCTCGGGCGAGTTGCGCGACTCGCTCCAGACGCTGCAGCAAGTGGCTCGACTGGTGGTTGTGCGTCGCAAGCTGCGCACGCGAGCCTTCTTTCCGGTACGGGCGCACGAGCAGGCCCGCGAGTTCTGGCGACAGCAGGGCTTCAGCACGTTGAACATCGCATCGTTCACCAGTGGCGGGGAGCGCGGGGCGGCGTTCACCGAGTTCGCGTCCCCGATTCTCCACGCCGTGCGCCTATCCCTCAGCGGCGTTCTCGCCACGGGTGGCTCTGGTACATCCACCTCGGGCTCCGGCAGCGGGGCGTCCGGGGGACCCACGACGACACGCGGAGAATCCCAGAAGGGCGACAAATCACCCGCGAGTGAGGATGCCCTCACCCGGTTCGTCAACGGCGGGGGGCTCGTCAACGCCGCCGGCGCGTGGCCGGTGTGGCACTACGTCACGCGAACAGCCAGCGAGCCGAACGGCGCCTTCGCCGGCACCCTGTTGCTGACCCAGCGCGTCGGCGCGACGTTGCCGCGTGTCGACGGCGCTCCACGGGACAGCAGCACGCTGATGAGCGACAGCGGGCTGGAGATCCACCTCCGCTCGACAGACTTCGGGGTCGGCGCCGGTGGCGGCGTGGGCGCGTTCGCACAGCTGCGCCTCGCGTATGCCGCCGGGAGCGACCGCTTCGGCGACCAGCTCGGAATCGCGAACCAGGCCGACGACTTCGGCTACGTGTCGGTGACCTACGGCCTCTTCTTCGCGGGTCGCTATCTCGTCACGGCGGGTCGCATCGTCGCGGGGCCGCCAACGCTCCGTGGCCTGGGCTGGCAAATCGGGCTCACCGCGGTCCGGCAGGGCACGTCGGCGACCCCCTGATGGCGTCGAACGCGCAGTGTTCGGCGGCCTCGCCTCCGATCAGAACGCCAGCATCCGCGTCACCTTGAGCGCCACGCTCCGCTCGTTCACCAGCCCCCACCGCGGGTCCCGCGCCCCGCCGTCGGTGTTGCGCCGCTCCGTGTACACCAGGAACACGTCGCTCAACGGCCGGTAGCGGAAGTTCACGCGGGCGTTCGTCACGAACGCCCGCGCCTGCGTGTTGTACTGCACGAAGGCGCTCCCGAACAGCCGCGTCGAGCGCGCGTAGCGCAGCCGCAGGCTCGCCAGGTCGGCGACGAAGCCGCCCCCGGGGCGCGCCACGTCGTTGCGCTGCAGCCCCGTCTCCAGCACCAGGTCGTAGCGCGGGCGCCAGGTGAGCGAGCCCCCCACCGTGCGCCGCGTCCCGTCGTAGAACTCCCCGCCGGCCAGCCGCACCGTGCCGTACACCGGGCGCCCCTGCCCGCTCTGGTACTCGATCCGCCCCTCGCGCCAGCCGTAGGGGCCCACCGGGATGCGCTGCCCCGGGAAGATCGTGAACGGCGTCTCCAGCCGGTCGAACTGGTCGCTCACCTCCATCGTCAGCAGCCCGTCGGGCTGGAAGTGCACCTCCAGCCCGGCGCTCAGCGAGCGTGTGTCGAGCTGCGACGCCAGGTCGCCGATGTAGTCCGCCTCCACGTAGGGCACGAGCTCCTGCACCCGCGCCCACCGCGGGCGCGCGTGCACCCCGGCCGTGCCGTACCACTGCTGCATCCCGCGGCGGCGCACGAAGCCGAGTCCGGGGTCGAAGCTGTCGGAGACGCGCTTCCACATCGCCGAGGTGTTCCAGAGGCGGCCGCGGTACGCCACGGTGGTCCGCGCCGCGTGGCCGTCGGAGCCCTCGCCGGCGGCCTCGCTCGAGGCGAGATACGAGTTGACGATCAGGTTGCCGCGCGGGCGGAGGTTGGCGTCCACCCCCCACGCGCGGTTGTATGCCCCCCCGGCGGCGTCGCGGCTCTGCAGCAGCACGCCGACGTCGCTGTTCCCGAGCACGTTCCGTCGCACGCGCGCGACCGCGAAGTTCTCCCCCGGCTGCGCCGTCACGCCGCGCGTGCGCATGTCGAGCAGCCCCACCTCCCACCCGCCGACGCGCCCGGTGAGCCGCCCGCCGCCGAGGATCGGCAGGGGGCGGCCGTCGCGCGACAGCCCGATCTGCCGCGAGTTGAAGAAGGTGAAGTCGCCGAGCGACGATCCCATGCGGTAGTTGCGCTCGGTCACGTCGCCGAAGGTGAAGACCCCCGAGTTCTCGATGAAGAACTCGCGCCGCTCCGGGAAGAAGAGCGAGAAGCGCGTCAGGTTCACCTGCTCCTGGTCGACCTCGACCTGCGAGAAGTCGGTGTTCGCCGTCAGGTCGAGCGTCAGCGACGGGGTCACGCCGTACTTGAGGTCCCCGCCGAGGTCGGCGTTCGTGCCCCGCGCCGAGGCGGGGACCTGCGCCCCCTGCGAGCTCCCGGTCAGCGCGTAGGGCTTGATCAGCAGGTTGCGCCCCTGCGCCAGCCCCTCCAGCCCCTCGAGCGTCCCCGCCTGGCTCATCCGGTGCACGCGGTACTGCCGCTCCAGCGGCGCCCAGTACGACGTCTCGTTCACCCGCCGCACGCGGCGGATCAGGTTGAGCCCCCACGTCTGCATCGGCAGCCGCGCGTCGAAGCGCAGCGTCCGCAGCGGGATCGCCATCTCCACCGTCCACGACGAGTCCTGCTCGGCGGTGCGCACCTGGATGATCCCCTCCCAGGCGTCGACGATGGTGCGCGAGTCGTTGAACGTCTGCTCGTCGCGCACCGCCCCCTTCGGATTGACGATGAAGAGGAAGGAGTTGCGCCGGTCGTGGAAGGTGTCGAGGGCGATCCCGAACGCGTCCGAGTTCGACGAGACGAAGTCGCGCTCCAGCCCCGAGGTGATCGCCCGCTCGGGGTGCGGGTCGTGGTTGAGCGCCGCGACGTAGAGGTTCTCGGCGTCGTAGAGGATCCGCACCTCCGTCGGGTACACGGCGGGCATTCCGGTGTGCGGCAGCTGCTGCACGAACTCCCCGAGCGGCTCGGCCAGCGCCCACTCGGCCTCGTCCAGCCGCCCGTCGACCGTGATCGGGCGCGGCGTGCGCACGGCGCGCGCCGCCGGGCGGGGCGCCGTCTCCGGGTCGATCGGGTAGACGCGCGCGCTCCCTCCCCGCGCCGCCCGCTCGCGCGCCAGCCGCTCCGCCGCCGCGGCCGCCGCGGGCGCGCCCCCGGACGCCGGGTCGGCATTCGTCGGCAGGATCGGCGGCGGCGGCACCGGACGCGGGCCGTTCTGCGCCAGGAGCACGCGCCCGCCCCCGAGCGAGAGCGCCAGCGCCGCCCCACCCAGCCAGAGCGCCGGGCACGACGGGCGGCGGGCAGGGCGGCGAGGCGGGCACGGGGGGGAGCGCATGTCGTCAGCTACGCGGCACGCCCCGCCGGCGCTGCGCCCCACACCCTCGAGGCCGGCGCGCCGGGGGCCCGGCGTGGGCGCCCGGATCAGCCGTTCGTCCGCCGCGCGCGCCGCCAGACCTGACGGAACGACGCGTCCGCCGCGACGCCGCGAGGCACCGTCCGCACCCCCAGCTCGGCGAGCGCGACCGTCCCGGTGACCCGCACCACGGCGCGCGGCACGCCCCGGGGGAGGACGCTCCGATCGTCGACGCTCGCCATCACCGCTCCCACGCGGCACTCGACGGCGACCCCCTCGGGCACGAGCAGCCGCACCTCGGCGAACGCCGCGCTGACGTCGATCGTGCTGTCGGCCGGCAGCGGGACCTCGCGAAGGTCGAGCACCACCTCGGCGAACAGCGCCCGGATCTCCAGCCGCTCCGGCAGCGGCCACCCGCCGCTCACGCGCCGCTCGGCGAGGACGGCGAGCAGCCGCCCCCCGCGCTCGCCGACTCCCCGGCCGTCGCCTCCAGTTCCCACCCCCACGTTCGGGTGCGACCAGCCGGCGCCGGCCCGCGGCTGGAGCCGTTCCCCCGCGAGGTCGCCGGCGGCGGGCAGGTCGCCCACGATCGCGTCGACCGCCGCCGGGGACGGCGCCCCGTACACCAGGTCGAGCCGCCGCTCGAACTCCTCGAGCGCGAGCGTGTCGTCGGCGTAGCGGTCGGTGAGGATGCGGAACGCGCGTTCGCGGGCCGCGACGAGGGGGCCCGCCGGAGCGGGGAGGAGCGAGCGGTCGGTCATGCGCGCTCCTACGGACGTCGGGGGCGCGAAGTGTCGCCGCGGCTCGGGGTGCTCCACTCGCGGCGCTCCACGCCTGATGCGGCGCTCGTGGTGCGCCATTCATGCGTCAGACCGTCCATTCCGGCGATGCGCGGCGTCGCCGGCGCGCGGTCGTTACGGAATTTGAGCCGCGCGGCGACCGATCCCGGCGCTCCGGATGGCCGCCGAGCCGGCATCGGGACTCTCGTTTGATCGGCGGCTGAGGCGGGCGTCGCACCGTGGACCCCGTCTCGCCGCTCGCCCACTCCGGTCGGTCGGCGCCGGCACTCCCTCCGCGCTCACCCCAGCGATGCCCCGCTCGCACCGCCGACACGACGCGCCGCCCCCGGCGGAGCCGGCTGCCGCGCGTCCCACGCCGCCGCGCGGCGCCCTGCGCACCGCCTTCCCGGCGCTCGCCGCCGCACTGTCGCACGTCCCCGACCCGCCCCCGGCCGTCGACGCCCAGGGCCCGCGCCCGGCGCCGGTGCTGCTCGACGCCACGCTCGCCGCGCTGCTCGACGTGCTCGAGGCGAGCGGCATCGCCGCCGCGCTGCTCGACCACACGCTCGCCGTCCGGCGCACCACCGACCCACTCGCCCGGCTCCTCGCCGCCGATGGCGCGGACGGCTCGCTGTGGGAGAGCGCGCGTCGCCTGGCAGCGCGCGCCCGTGCGGACGTCGCGACGGGGGGCGCGGGTCCGCTCGCCGGCCAGACCAGCGGCGAGCTCCGCTCGGCGACCGCCCGCTACCGCCTCACCGTCGGCGTGCTCCCCCCGGCGCAGCCCACGGCGAGCTGGGCGTCCGGCCACCTCCTGCTGGTCGTCGATCGCATCGAGCGGCCGCGCCCCGCCACCGTCGCCGAGGCGCTCCACGCGCACTTCGGCCTCACGCCGCGCGAGGTCGAGGTCGCCGGCCACGCCATCGCCGGCGAGAGCACGCGCCGGATCGCCGAGCGGCTGGCGCTCAGCCCCCACACGGTGCGGCATCACCTGGAGCGCGTCTACGCCCGGCTCGACGTGCACTCGCGCGCCGCCCTGGCGACGCGCGTCGCGGCGCTCGCCAGCGAGAGCTGACGCGTTGCGGCCGACGCGCGACGAGCGTCTGGCTCAGCGTGCTCGGCGCCCGCTCCTGCGGCCGCTCGGCCCAGAGCAGTGCCAGCGCCGGCGCGTCCGGCGCGGCCGGCGCGACCGGTGGGACGTCGATCCGGGGGACGGGCTGCCCTGGTCGGGTCGCTGACACGATGGCGCGAGTGTAGGGCGCGCCTGGCCGTCCGGCCAGCCGTGCACCGTGTGACTCCCGTCACCGCGTGCGGGCAGCGGCGCGGCCGCCGCCGCGGTCAGACCGCGTGCTCGCGCCGCGCCCCCCGCCCGCGAGCCGGCTGCACCGCGCCGCTCCCCGGCTCCTCGGGGGAGCGCGGCAGGAAGAGCTGGTCGTAGAGCACCGCGGCGACTACCGCCCCGACCAGCGGCCCCGTCCAGTAGACCACGAGCCCCTCGTAGATCCCGCTCGCCACCGCCGGCCCGAGCGCCCGTGCAGGGTTGAACGACGCGCCGGTGAGCGGGGCGAACGCCAGGGTGCACGCCGTGACCGTGAGCCCGATCGCCATCCCGCCGATGCGCGGCGCCTGCGGGTCGACCGCCGTGCCGAAGACGACGAACACCAGCAGGAAGGTGGCGATCGCCTCGATGAGGAAGGCCTGCCCCCCCTCGACGGCGAGGGCGATCGACTGCGTCGTCCCGCGCGCCGCCGCCCACAGCTCGGCGGGGACGCACGCCTTGAGGAGGAACGCCGCCGCCATCGCCGCGACCAGCTGCGCGACCACGTACAGCGCCCCCATCATCGGCTGGATGCGCCGCGTGACGAGGAAGCCGAGCGTCACCGCGGGGTTGAAGTGCCCCGAGATCCGCATCGCCGCGCTCACCAGCACGCCGTAGATCAGCCCCTGGGCGACGGCGATCGTCAGCAGCTCTCCCGAGCCCTGCCGCGCCGCCAGCACCGCGCCCCCGCCGACGAAGACGAGGGCGAAGGTGCCGACGAATTCGGCGATGAAGTGGCGGAGGGCGTCGCGCATCGCGGAGCTCCTGCGGAAGGGTGGTGTCCGCGAAGCTAATCGCCGCGCACGGCGCCGTCAGTCGGCGCGGCGCAGCACGAGCGTGGCGTTGATCCCGCCGAAGCCGAAGCTGTTCGACATCGCCACGTCCACGGCCGCCGCGCGCCCGTGCTGCGGGATGTAGTCCAGGTCGCAGCCCTCGGCCGGCGTCTCGTGGTTGATCGTCGGCGGCAGCCACTCGCGGTGCAGGGCGAGCGCCGTGATCGCCGCCTCGATCGCCCCCGAGGCGCCGAGGGCGTGGCCGTAGTAGCCCTTGGTGCTGCTCACCTGCAGCCGCGCCGCGTGGTCGCCGAAGACCTGCTTCATCGCCGCCGTCTCGGTCGGGTCGTTGAGCGGCGTCGAGCTGCCGTGGGCGTTGACGTAGTCCACCTCGTGCGGCGCCGTCTGCGCGTCGGCCAGCGCCAGGCACATCGCCCGCGCCGACTGCCGCGCGTCGGGGCGCGGCGCCGTCATGTGGAAGGCGTCGTTGGTCGTCCCGAAGCCGCACACCTCGGCGTAGATCCGCGCCCCCCGGGCCAGCGCCCGCCCGCGCTCCTCGAGCACGAGCGCCGCCGCCCCCTCGCCCATGACGAAGCCGTCGCGCCCGCGGTCGAAGGGGCGCGAGGCGGCGCCCGGGTCGTCGTTGCGCGTGCTCATCGCCCGGATCATCGCGAACGCTCCGAAGCACAGCGGCATCAGCGGCGCCTCCGCCCCGCCGGCGAGCATCACGTCGGCGTGCCCGTCGCGCACCTGCCGGAACGCCTCGCCGATGGCGATCGTCCCCGAGGCGCAGCTCATCGCGTTCGTCGAGTTGGGGCCCATCACCCCGAGGTCGATCGCCACGTTGCAGCTCGACGCCCCGCCGAAGACGGCGAGCGCCAGCGTCGGGTCGACGGCGCGCTGCCCGCCGCCGACGAACTTCCGGAGCTCCTGCTCGGCGAAGCCGATCCCCCCGAGCGCCGTCCCCATCATCACGCCGACGCGCTCGCGGTCCTCCGTCGTCAGGTCGAGCTCCGCGTCGGCGGCCGCCTGCAGCGCGCTCACCACCGAGAACTGCCCGAACCGGTCGAGCCGCTTGACGCGCCTGGCCTCCAGGTGGTCGCTGGCGCTGAAGTCGTCGACCTGCGCGGCGATCCGGCTGCGCCACTCCGAGGGGTCGAAGCGCGTGAGCGCGCCGACGGCGCTCCGTTCGGCGCGCAGCCCGGCCCACAGCCCGCGCGCGGTGAGGCCGATGGGCGTGATCGCGCCGATTCCGGTGACGACGACTCTGCGAGAGCGCATGGAGGGGGGTGGTGAGGCAGGGGGCGGGACGGGCGCGAGCGGGACGGGCGCGAGCGGGGGGGGCGGGACCGGGGGGGCGTGCTCGGGTGGGGCGGACGGGTGGGGCGGGGGCGGGGACGGCGGGGCCGATGGGGCGGGGCTGGGACGGCGGGGCGGGGAGTGCGGGGGCGGGGACGGCGGGGGCGGAGACCGCGGGGGCGGATCGGGCGGGGCGGGGAGTGCGGGGGCGGGGAGTGCGGGGGGGATCAGGTGGGGCGGGCGCGGGACTCGGCTACGCGGGCGAGGCCGGCGAGCGTGCGCGACGCGATCCCGTGCACGAACACGGGGCCGATCACCGCCACGGCCGCCACCGTCCCGATCACCGGCCAGTCGGGCCCGTCCCACACGTGCACGATTCGTACACGCGTGCGCTCCCCCGCGGCCGTGCGCTCGCGCACGAAGCTCCACTCCACGTCCATCCCCCGGGTGATCCCGTCGACGTGGCGGAAGCGCACCACGGGCGCGCGCTCGTCCACCGCCATCTCCGAGAGCCACCACGTCGGCCAGTCGGCCGGGCCGAACGGGCGGTTGGCCGACATCTCCACCAGCCCGCCGCCGTCGCGCGTGCGCGCGCGGAAGCGCACGAAGCGATAGTGAGGCAGGTGCTCCGGCCAGCGCTCCACGTCGCGGGCGAGGGCGAAGATCGTCGCCACCGGCGCGTCCACGAGCGCCTCGTCCACGGTGTTCATGCGCCGCGTCAGCGGCATCGGTCCGAGCTCGTACGGGCGGCGGAGCGGGCGCTCGGGGCTCGCGTGCGGGGCGTCGGTGGGCACGGTCAGGTGGGTGCGGGAAGGCCGCCCCGGCACGGGCGGCGCACGGAACGCGGCGGCACGGCGGAGCGTCACCCGGGCCACGCGGCGGGGGCGGCGTGCGGGCGCGCCGCCGACGACGGCGCACGG
>ERZ1066120.1988-NODE-1988-length-10043-cov-48.627453_pt1 | contig 10043 bp, 7 predicted proteins | sample MGYA00382767_ERZ1066120 | MGnify/ENA primary metagenome ERZ1066120 (study PRJEB33369, sample SAMEA5778350) | biofilm metagenome | biome: Industrial cooling water; feature: Water cooling tower basin; material: Biofilm | place: United Arab Emirates | collected... | reverse complement strand
ACATCTGACGTATTAATAGAGAAATTTTTAAACGTCATGCGTGCCAAGATTATATAAGTCTGTATCTTGAGTGTAGTTGTAAGTACCACGGTCATAAATAGGAGCAGCAGAAGCAACAGCTGCCGCAGTGGCGCCAAGAGATGCTAGCAGAAATGATCTACGCAACCGCTCTTCATAGTTGACATCAAGCGTCATACCTTCTTCATATTCAGGTAAATCTTCTGCTTCTCGCTTTGTCATCGTAACATACACACATTGGTTATAAAAATCAATTCTGCCACGACTTATAGGCAGCAATACTTTTTTACCAAAAACCCAGAAACCCATATTAACAATAAGATAACGAAACTTTCCTTGGTCATCTACCAATGCATTACTAACTGTACCAATTTCTTCTGAACTTGCCTGAGTATAAACACTCATTCCTTCGATATTGTTACGGTCATCTGCATCAAAATCACCAATCTTGTAAAGTACCATTGTTCTATTCATCTTGAGTTCAATTACAAACTTATGAACATAACTCGTTATTAGCATCTTTCCCAAGTATGAGTTAATTAGTGTCGTGAGTATAATTTAGGCACCAATTAACTCTGCAATCGCAGTAATTAAGGTTGCTGGTTCAATTGGCTTAGATATATGTCGTTGAAATCCGGCTTTTAGAGCTTGTTGTTGATTTATTTCTCCGGCAAAGGCAGTTAGGGCAATAGCGGGTAAAAGTCCACCTTGTTCTGGCGCCAAAGCTCTTAATTGCTGTATAAGCATGTAGCCATCTATGTCTGGCATTCCAATATCACTTACTAATATATCTGGTTTGTGCTGGGTAAAATTAGCGAGAGCTTCGGCGCCACTATTAACGGCTGTCACTGAAGCTCCATACATAGATAACATGAAGGTGATAAATTCGCGCGTATCGGTATCATCATCAACTACTAAAACTTTGATACCTTCTAAATTAAGTGATGATTCAGGTTGTTTACTATCGATGTTTGTTTCTCTAATATTTGGGATGAGTGGCAATGTGACAGTAAAGGTTGACCCTTGCCCTTCACCTAGACTTTCTACACCAACACTTCCACCATGTAGCTCGACCAAGTGACGGACAATTGCTAATCCTAAACCTAGTCCCCCAAACCTTCGAGTTGTGCTGCCATCTTCTTGGCGGAAGTAATCAAATACATGGGGAAGAAATTCGGGTTTTATACCAATACCATTATCGCTGACAATAATTTGGGCTGTATTAACTGTTGTATTATTTAGGGGGCGGCGCCTTAATTCAATATTAACTTGTCCCCCTTGTGAAGTGAACTTAACGGCGTTAGAGAGAAGATTCCAAACTATTTGCTGTAATCGATTTGCATCACCTGATACTTGTCCTACATTTGGTTCAAGGTTTGTGTGTATTTGGATTGATTTAGCTTGTGCTGCTAGCTGTACTGTTTCCATTGCCGCTTGAATAGTTGGCACTAAATCAACGCTTGCGACATTAAGGGCGAGTTTGCCTTGTAAAATTCGGGAGACATCAAGTAAATCTTCGATTAGTTCCGACTGTAATTTAGCATTGCGTTCAATAGTAGCCAAGCCTTGAGCAGTTTTCGCTTTATCTAGCTTGCCTGTTTGAAGTATTTTTGACCAACCTAAGATGGGGTTTAGAGGCGAACGTAATTCGTGGGATAATACTGCTAGAAACTCATCTTTAAGTCGGTTGGCTTGTTGTAATTGCTCGGCTTGTTGCTGAATTTGTTCATGAGCTTGCCGTTGCGTGGTTTTGTCCTGCATAATTTTGACAAGTCCCTGTACATTGCCCGTTTCTGAAAGCAACGGCATCATTAAACCACTTCCCCAAAAGCGACTGCCATCAGAGCGTACATGCCAACGTTCATTTTCCGCACGTCCAAGAGTTAAGGCAAGTTTTATTTCCTGCTCAGGTTTTTGTAGCTCATTGTCTTCTGGTGTAAAAATCATCTTACCGCTACAGCCTGCAGCTTCTGTTTCTGTGTAACCCAAAAGCCTCTCGGCGCCGGAATTCCAACTAGAAATGGTGTTGTTAAGGTCGAGGGTGAAAATAGCGTATTCTTTAGCACTTTCTACCATGAGGCGGAAACGAGATTCACTATGGCGCAATGCTGTTTCAACGTGCGTGCGTTCCAATTTTTGAAAGATGCGGTTTGCTAATTCCTGCATCAATTTAATTTCGTCTTCGCGCCAATTATAAGGGTGTGAATGAAAGACAGTAAACGAAAATTTCCATTCTCCATCTATAATTAACGGGATATTTAGTTCGGCGCCAATGCCAAGCTTGTGGAAGCGTTGCGGGTCAACAATACGCGCGTCAGTATTTACATTTCTTACAACAACTGGTTTTCCGGCTTTAGCATCTTGTAAAAATTTGGCGGAGACATACTCTGAGATGCGATAAACCCCAACCAAGCTAGGCATATCATCTTGATGCCAATTATATTCATTTACCGCTTGGTCTGCCGCTAAGTTGATTTGGGTAAAGATACAGCTTGAAATTTTGAGATAATCACAAAGCCGTTTGCCCACTAATTGCACAATTTCCTCTATATTAGTTACAATCACTAAATCTTGACTAATCTTGTCAAGAAATTGAGCATTAAGTTCCGCGCGTTTGCGCTCGGTGATATCTTGAATTGAACAACGGGCGCCAACGAACTGCCCTTTCTCATCGCGGACGGCAATAGCAGTAATTGCAACAGGAATTGGGATTTTATTTACAGGCTTTAAACTAAGTTCATCGGTTTGTAGCTGATGCTGGTGCCGCAAATCATAAAACAGATTTCTGAAAGCGCGACAGTCTGACTTAGAAATATAAACCGCCAACGGTACACCAACCAAGTAGCCGGGGTCGCGACCAACTAAAGCAGCAATATGCCAATTTGCTTCAGTAATCTTTCCAACTGCATCAGTAACTACGTAGCCACTTGGTGCAAAGTTGAATAAATCTTGATACCTTTGTTTTTCTATTACGATAGCTTCTTGGGCAATAGCCAGTTCTTCATTTTGTTGACGCAGTTCTTCTTCAGCAACTTGAAGTTCTTCTAGGGTTAATTTCAATTCCTCGTTTACCTGTTCTAGCTCTTTGGCTTGCTTGGGTTCTTGAGTTGAGCGCAATGCCCGCACTACACATGGTACTAATCGCCCTAACCGTTGCTTGAGTATATAATCTGTGGCGCCACTTTTTAGCGCTGCAATTTCTAGCTCCTCGTCTAAACTGCTAGAGACAAAAATAAATGGAACATCAGGACTAATGTTGCGGGCAATTTCTAGAGCAGAGAGTCCATCCAAAGCAGGTGCCGTATAATCTGATAAAATTAGGTCAAATTGATTGCTCTCAAGTGCCGCAACAAATTCACAGCGGGTTTCTACTCTCAACAACTCACAGTCAATGGCACCATCAAGTAAGGTGGCTTTAATTGCATCCGCATCTGGGAGATTGTTTTCAAGTAAGAGAAACCTAAGTAACTTCATTTTAAAGGCACAATCTCAGAATTGAGGACTATAGCACTCGCAATATTTGCTGATATGCAATATATCATTAGTGCTAGCTCAAATCCACTCTACCCATAGAAGTAGAAAATCCTTAAATTATTAGGATTTTCTACACAAGCCTTGCTTAAAAATACGGCGGTCTGTTAACTTATTTGAAGTGGGTAACAGGTGCCTTAATATCTAATATATATTTTCTATGTTTGGCAGTTGCAACAATATTTTAGCAGCGCTGTGCTTACCCTGAACGACTTGTGTGTAAATAGTTACTGCTTTGGCGTATAAGATAGTTGCTTTGGAGCGTACTTTGATAGCTTTAACATATAACTCTGTTGAGTAACAACTGCATACCGATAGCTTTTCTGCATAAGTTAATGATTTTCGTGCGTACATTTGTACAAGCAAACCATGCTGCTGAATAAGTTGACTACATTCCTGTATATAAAAGTTGCCATCGCTTTTTAGAGACTTAGCCAAAGCTACAATTAGCAAACCGTGTCTATATGTGGTGAGTGCATGTAGCTGTGCTAGCTGTATGTTAGCGTCTGATATTTCGTGCATAAATTTCGTTTGATTATAAGTTACTTGGCATTTTGCACTACTGTGTTTCCCAAAACATCACCACAAGGTAGAGATTAACATTACATTTAATCGTATAAGTCAATGCATAATCTTTTGTAAAAATTGATTTATTTTTTGATTTAAAAAATATATAAATACATATATGTTCAGTTCAAAATTATTAATCACAAACCTTTCGTTACCCTAAATAAACATTAAGAATTATTTCAAATCGAAGTATCAATGAATACAAAAAATTAACTATGGAAGAAAGCAGACAGTCAAGTATCAATGAAATATAATTTTATATATCTTTAGATAGAGCAAGTAAATAATATTTATCTTTAAAAATAAATGTTGCAGCAGTTAAAGAATTTTTTAATACTGACATTATGCTAATATCCAATGCCGCCTGTAAGCTTGAAACGGGCATCAAAAGCCCGTTCCACAAGAATTGAGTATTAAAACGGAGAACGCAATATGAAGTATCGACGACTTGGTAATAGTGATCTTAATGTTTCGGAAATTAGTTTAGGGTCATGGTTGACTTACGGAGGTGGTGTTGAGCGGCAACAGGCAGAAGCTTGCATTCACAAAGCTTTTGATGTTGGTATTAATTTTATTGATACAGCAAATGTATACGGTCGAGGCGCCGCAGAATCATTTTTGGGTGAAGTTTTACAGGGTATTGACCGCAAATCCTATGTTTTAGCCACCAAAGTATATTTCCCGATGTCTCCTACTGACCAAGGATTATCTGCTGCCCAAATCTATAAACAAATCGATGCATCATTACAAAGATTACGCACAGATTACGTAGATTTGTACCAGTGTCATCGTTACGATGTGAATACCCCGTTAGAAGAAACAATGGAAGCGTTGACCAATGTTGTACAGCAAGGAAAAGTTCGTTACATAGGGTTCAGTGAATGGAACCCCGCACAGATACAAGCGGCATTAAATATGACAAACACGGAGCAATTTGTATCAAGTCAACCGCAATATTCTATGCTGTGGCGTAAACCAGAAGCTGAAGTTTTTCCATTATGTGCAGCAAATGGTATAAGTCAAATAGTATGGTCACCACTTGCTCAAGGAGTTCTCACAGGTAAATATCAACCTGGACAAAAACCACCATCAGATTCTCGTGCGGCAAATAGCCAAATGAATGCTTTCATGGGTGACATAACATCCGACCGAGTACTTAGTGCAGTTCAAAATCTTAAGCCTATTGCTCAAAGCTTAAATATTTCGATGGCTCAACTAGCTTTAGCATGGGTATTAAAAGACGAGCGAGTATCTTCTACTATTATTGGCGCCAGTCGTCCTGAACAAGTTGCAGATAACGCGGCTGCATCAAATGTAAAGTTGAACGATGATGTGTTAAGAAAAATTGACGAAGTGCTGGCGCCTGCCTTACTTCATGCAACAGCAGCTTGATTTGTTGTCTTGTGGGGTGGGCATCCTTGCCCGCCTCAAATAATGAGAGTTCAATTAAACACCCACTAAGTCTAAGTATTTACTCGATATATAGCACAAAGACGGCTAGGCTTAGATATTTTTGCCTTGAACATAAAATTGGGTGGTACATTAATAATAAAATGATTATCAGAATTATGATACTTTTCAAATTCCGCAGGCATTCCCTTGGGTGTAGCTGTGGTATAGGGAACGGGTTGGAATAATAGTTCTGTAAATTCGACGCGATTGCCATTTAATTTATCTGCAATTGCACTAGATATTTGACTCAAAAAGCTTTCATTTTTTAGTAGTTCAAATAGTACTAGCTTTGCATCTGGTTCTAATGAAAAGCTGCTGTCAAAGTTATCAATAATTTTTAACGGCATTGTAATCTTAAATAAACAATATACTCATAAAATATTACAACAAACTTCCCAAATCATTTAAATAATTTTGATTGGAGACTTGTAGTATATAAGCACTAAGTATAGAGTTTTAATTACCTAAAAATATTTTTGATTGTTTCCGTAATTACCAGCGCACGCTGTATGTAATAGTATCAAATTCAACCACAGTCTCCGTAATAAATATTACTTTAATATTGCACCTTATAAGGGGATGTATATCATACAACCCCCTTTTTACTGTCAACCAAGCAAATTTAATGACATGAACTACTACTAAATATGTTATTCAGGGGGCAAATTATTGGGGTCAATGCCTTGAGATAACAAATAAGCTATAAGTCGTTCTTTTTGCTGACGTTCCTGTTCGGCACGTAAATGTTCCTGTTCGGCACGCTGGCTTTCTTGTTCAGCACGTAAACGTTCCTGTTCGGCACGTTGGCTTTCTTGTTCGGCACGTAAACGTTCTTGTTCAGCACGCTGATTTTCGAGTTCAACTCGTTCAACAGCCCACAGTAATAAATTACCGTCTGCGTCCCACCAGCGTAACCAGTAACCTGTTCTCTGTTCTTTTGTTCCTTGCCAAGTTCCCAAAAATAGATTTAATGAGTCAATCCAATGGCGCCCATTCTCATCGGGTTGTTTTAGCTCGTAGTGCCCGTTTTCAAGACGATAAAATTCTAATAAACCCCCATCTTGGTCAAAAATCACATAAATAGGGACTTGTAAAATTTGTTCGTAAAAGAACCATTTCCCTGGTGGGTGAGTTCGTTTGACCGAATATTCTTCGCCATCCTTGTCTGATAAAAATTCCATTACAATCGCAGGTACATCACCTTCTAAGTTAGGTGTGTAGCTTTTACGGTCGCTTAGAATCTCGTTAACTGATGGAACGTATAGCCAGTCAGGCGCCTTTACAACTGGTTGCCCGTTTACATTTGCACACAAAGCAAAGTTAGAGGCTATTAGCATCTGTGCTAAAATTAAACCATAAATTTCTAAACTCTCACGTAAGGCACCAGCCACAAGTGGGTGACCTGTACTCTCCACTGGTTCATCCTCCAACTGATAATCGTCGGGCAACGCTTCCCAAGTTATTACCAGTCCAGTTGAAGATTTGGCTTCACGAAGTTGGGTTGCCATAGGTAGTGTATATAAACTAGTTTTTATTATTCTAATATTAATTGCAAATTTTACTTTATATTTATAAAACAGGCAGGATGCCTGTTCCACATTATTGCACATTGTGATTTAATGTGCGACGGTGCCACCAGTTGCTTTAACTTTCTTAAAGAATAAAATAGCAATACCGCTAACTAATAAAGCGATACCAATAAAATAGAAGCAGTCATTAAAAGCCATTACAAACGCTTCACGACGAACTATATTATCGATGGCTTTGATTGCTTGGTCTTGGGCTGTACTTAAATCGGCGCCGCGACTAGTAAAAAATTGCGTAAGTTGATTGATTCTTTCTTGGATTTGTGAATTATACAACGAGACAGAATCACCAAGTCGATTTGAGTGGAATTGTTCGCGGGTTGTTAATAAAGTTGCTAACGCAGCAATACCTATTGAACCACCTAAGTTACGCATCATGTTAAATAAACCACTCGCTGAACCTGCATCTTTTGGGGTTAAACCTGCTGTGGCAATTGAAGTTAATGGTACCATAATTAATGGTTGTCCCATTGCTCTAACTAGCTGTAACCAGATTAATTGGTCGTATCCTGTTTGATAAGTTAAGCGCGCGTTCATAAAAGCGCTAACTGAAAATAAAGCGACTCCAAGCGCAACCATAAAGCGTATATCGATACGCTGCATGAGTTTGGGGATAAATGGAATAATAAATAGCTGCGGTACACCTGCCCAAATTAAGACTTGACCGATTTGTAGAGCATTATATTTCTGGATTTGAGCAAGGTATAAAGATAATATATATATAGAACCGTATAAGCCAAAGCCAAGAGAAACATTAACGATACTTGCTAAACCAAAGTTTCTATTCTTCAATAATCGTAAGTTAATAAATGGTTGTTTGCGTGTTAATTCAATGGCAAAAAATAATGCTAAGAATATAACAGCAATGATTGTTAAATATAAAATCAATTGCGAACTAAACCAATCTTTACGACTACCTTCTTCTAAAACAATTTGTAAACAACCTAAACCAATTGCCATTGAAGCAATTCCAAACCAGTCACATTGTTTTAATAATTCATACTGAGGTTTTGGCTGATAAATTCCATACCAAACCCCAGCAACCATTAAGGCGCCGGGAAAGATATTAATATAAAAACTATAGTGCCAACTCAGATTTTCAGTTAACCAAGCTCCTAAAGTTGGACTAATTGAAGGTGCAAATACGGCTGTTATCCCGAATGCTGCTAATCCAACACATTGCTTAGAAGCTGGTAAAGTAGTTAGTACAACTGTCATGGCACTAGGTATTAACACACCTCCGGTAAGACCCTGCAAAGCGCGGAATAATATCATTGAATTTAAATCCCACGCAAAAGCACAGCATACAGAAAAGAGTATAAATAAAGCTGTGTTAACTAATAAATATCTTCGCAGTGTAAAAATGCGCGATAACCACCCAGTTAAAGGAATAACAACAATTGCGGCAACTAAATATGATGTGGAAATCCAAGAATATTCGTCTAATGATGCTCCTAAACTCGCTTGTATTTCTTGTAGGGATGCGTTGGTAATTTGGATATCGAGTACTGCCATGAATGCTCCCAACATGCTCGCTATTACTCCTATCCAGGTTCTCAAGGGGACTTCGGTAGGAGAATTGGGTTTGTTTGCTGCGAGTTGGTTTGCCATAACATATTGGAGACGTGATATGTCACGTCTCTACATTGTTTTGATAATTCCTTTTTTTTCGTAGATAGGGATGACTAAGCGCCTGAGTGATGGTAACTGTTTGGCTAAGATTATTGAGGCTATAATACAAATAATACCGTCGATAACCAATGTAGTCGGCGCCCCAATTCGTTCTGCTAATGCTCCTCCTAATAAGTTACCAAATGGTGTCATTCCTAAAAAGGACATTGTAAATAAACTCATGACTCTACCCCGCTTGTCTTCATCTACAATTGTTTGTAGTACCGTATTACTAGAAGCAACTTGTAAAATTGTGCCGAGTCCAACGAATAACATTGTGAGTAATGATAGCGGTAAATGGCGAGAAATAGAAAATGCTATTAGTCCTAGTCCAAGAATACTTGCTGCTAAAACAATTACTTTACCTAGTCCTGCTACGGTTTTTCTTGTAGCTAAATATATACCACCTGCTAAGGCGCCTATTCCCGATGCAGCCATTAAAAAGCCTAGAGTTTCGGCGCCACCTCCAAGAATTTTCTCAGCATAAATAGGTACAAGCACGGTATATTGAATACCAAATAAACTAATTATGGCAGCATGTAATAATATAGTCCGAATTGGTGGAAAACCAAAGGCGTAAATAAAGCCTTCTTTAATTCTTTGTATTGGGCTAACATCAGAAAAGGGAATTCGTTTTTCTTGAATTCGCATTGCCAGTAACCCAATAATCACAGCAATGTAGCTAACACCATCTATCAAAAAGCAATAACCAGCACCAACACGCGCTAATATTAAACCACCAATTGCAGGCCCTATCAAGCGGGCGCCGTTGAACATAGTAGAGTTAACGGCAATGGCATTTGCTAAATCTTCGCGTTTTTCGATTAATTCGGGTACAAACGCTTGACGTGCAGGAGCATCAAAAGCATTAATAAAACCTTGAACCAAGCTCAAAGCAATTATTTGCCAAATTTGAATTACATTCGTCAATGCTAGTGCTGCTAGTGCTAATGACTGCAACATTGCTAAAACTTGAGTACCAATTAAAGTTTTGTGACGAGAAAATCTATCAGCAAATACACCACCAAAAGGTGATAGAAAAAAACTAGGTATCTGGCTTGTAAATGCGACGACTCCTAGCATTAAAGCGGAGTCAGTCAGACGATATACTAACCAAACAGTAGCAAGTTGAGTCATCCACGACCCAATTAGCGAGATACCTTGTCCGGTAAAAAATAAGCGGTAGTTACGTGAACGAAAAGCTGGTAATAGCAC
>ERZ1066120.1985-NODE-1985-length-10059-cov-7.114454_pt1 | contig 10059 bp, 10 predicted proteins | sample MGYA00382767_ERZ1066120 | MGnify/ENA primary metagenome ERZ1066120 (study PRJEB33369, sample SAMEA5778350) | biofilm metagenome | biome: Industrial cooling water; feature: Water cooling tower basin; material: Biofilm | place: United Arab Emirates | collected... | reverse complement strand
AGCAGCCCGGAATGCGAGCCTTCCGGCAGGATCGCGTCGGCCTGGATGATGTCGGCCACCGCGTGCTCACCTATCGCGACCTCGTTGCGCTTGCGCCCAACCCTGACGTGCGCGCGCCTTCGCGTCAGTTCGAGATCCATCTGACCGGCAACATGGAACGCTACATGTGGGGCTTCGACGGTCAGAAACTAAGCGATCCCGCCGATCCCATTCCGTTCCGTAGCGGCGAGCGGGCGCGGGTGACGTTGGTCAACGACACCATGATGCCGCACCCCATCCACCTCCACGGCCACTTCTTTGAGCTGGTGACGGGGCACGGCGACCATGCGCCGAGAAAGCACACCGTTAACGTGCCGCCCGGGGGCAAGATGACGTTCGACGTCACCGCCGACGCTCCGGGAGATTGGGCGTTCCATTGCCACAACCTCTACCACATGACGGCAGGCATGATGCGTGTCGTCACCGTTCGCCCGTTCGCAGGCGAGGCGGCATGAGCCGGCTGATCGCCGCGCTCGCCGCTACCACCATGCTCGGCATGCCCGGTCCCGTTGCCGCTCAGTCGATGCAGGGTATGGATCATTCGTCCATGCCGGGCATGACGATGCCGATGCCTGCGAAGAAGAAGCCGGTGGCGAAGCCCGCGGCGAAGAGCAAGCCGGTCAAGGCTCGGCCGGCTCCCGCGAGGCGGCCAACAGACCCGACGACGAAGCGCCGCGCCGCGCCGCCGGCCGGCATGAAGGGTATGGATCACGGGACCATGCCGGGCATGGATCACTCGACCATGACCGGCATGGACCATGGAGCCCCGCAAGGCGCGCAGCAGGGCATGGAGGCCGTGCCGGGGCGAACGCCCGGAAGCGGCCAAACGGCCCCACAAGGCTCCGAGCAGCCGATGCAGGGCATGGATCACCCGACGATGCCGGGCATGACCATGCCGGCCGACCAGCATAGCGGCCACGACATGCCGGGCATGGCCGGGATGGCGACGGCGGGAGCACAGCAGACCGGCACCGCGCTTCCCGCCGGAAATGCACCTGCCCCGCCGTTCCCGACCGATCATGCGGCCGACAGCGTTTACGGTGTGGAAGCGATGGGGATGGGCCGGCATCATCTGCAGCAATTTCATGGCGGCCAGAACTTCGGCCAGGTGCTGGTGAATATCGCGGAGATCATGCCTGTCAAAGGCGCGGACGGATATCGTTGGATCGGTGAGGCTTGGTATGGCGGCGACATCAACCGCTTGTGGTTGAAGAGCGAAGGCGAAGGCGAGTTTCGGCGCGGCGGGCTCGAGAGTGCCGAACTTCAAGCCCTATATAGTCGCACAATTGGTCCATATTTCAATTTACAGGCAGGCATCCGGCAGGATTTTCGACCGGTCCCCAACCGAACCTATGCGGTCGTTGCTCTTCAAGGGCTGGCAGTCGGCTGGTTCGAGCTGGACAACTCCTTGTTCCTTTCTAACAAAGGAGACCTGCTCGCCCGGTTCGAAGGCTATTACGATCAGCGCGTCACCCAGCGACTGATCCTACAACCGCGTTACGAATTCAACTTCGCCGCTCAGGACGTGCCCGAAAGTCGTATCGGATCGGGTCTCTCCGATGCTGAGCTGGGACTACGGCTGCGATACGAAATCCGACGCGAGTTCGCCCCCTATGTCGGCGTTTCTTGGGAACGCCAGTTCGGCGACACGGCCCGCTACGCGCGGGCGGACGGCAACGGTGCTTCTTTTACCAGCATCGTCGCGGGTATTCGGGTCTGGTTCTGATTGCTGGACGGAAAGATGGCTCGACAAGCGAACCGAACGATGCGGCAGCACTTCCCGAGCCTGCCTTTCGTCGGAGCGCTTGCGATCGTCCTGGCGCTCGGCGCAGCCGCCTTCATCTATCTTGGCGTTTATAACATCGCGGCCGACGAGCCGCACACGCCGGCGGTCTATTCGGTGCTCGAACGCCTGCGCAACCGGTCGATCGAGGCGCGCGCGCGCGGCATCACACCACCGGCCGATCTGGCATCGGCGCAGCGCGTGTCGATCGGCGCGGGCCTTTACGGAGAAATGTGTTCCGGCTGCCATCTCGGTCCCGGCGTCGAGAAATCCGAGATGAGCCAGGGCCTCTATCCGCAAGCGCCGGAACTTGCCCGCGCCCAGGACCTCACCCCCGCCCAGCAATTCTGGATCATCAAGCATGGGGTGAAGCTCAGCGCCATGCCGGCGTGGGGCAAGACGCATCCCGATCCCTTGATTTGGGATATGGTCGCGTTCGTGCGCAAGCTCCCCGGCATGACGCCCGAACAGTATAAGGCTTTGGTCGCGAGTGCCCCGGCCGATCACGATGAGATGATGAAGGACATGCCGGGCATGAAGTGATCCCGGCGACGAGGTTGATGGAGGGGTGGTTCTGAAAAGCGCGAAATTGAGGCTGCACCTGCTTGCGAGCCGCACGCACAAATGGCTGGCGATCATCATCGGCGCGCAGCTCCTCCTATGGTTCACGAGCGGCGCTTTGATGAGCTTCCTGCCGATCGACCGGGTGCATGGCGATCACCTCGTCGACCGCAAGGCCGTGACGGCGATTCCCCGCGGCGTCGCGCTCGCACCGCCATCGGCGATCATCAGGGCGACGGACGCGCCGGTCGAGGCGATCACCTATCGCATGTGGCTTGGCCGGCCCGTCGCCGAAGTCGTGACCGCCAAGGGGACGCGCCTGTTCGACGCCTCGACAGCGCGGGCGCTACCAGTGCCGACGGCGCAGCAGGCCGAAGCGGTCGCACGTGCCGCTTGGCGCGGCAGCGCCCGCCCAGCCGTAACGATAGAGCGGATCGACCGCGCCAGCCCCGAATATCGTGGGGCGCTCCCCGCGTGGCGCGTTGCGTTCACGGACCCTGATTCCACCCGCGTCTTCGTCGCGGCCGACACCGGGCGGATCGCGGCCGTCCGAACCGGCACGTGGCGGCTCTACGACTTCTTTTGGGGCCTTCACATCATGGATTGGACGAACCACGAGAACTTCAACACGCCCTGGCTGCTCGCCTTCGCGATCGGCGGGCTTGCGCTTTGGCTAGGAGGTGCAGTGCTACTCTACATGCGATGGCCCAAAAGGCGGCGTCGCAACACCGTGATCGAGGCTTAATATACGCGGCTCAGGAGCGTAGCCCTCGGAAATAAAGTCCCGTTTCCTGCCAATCTCTCGCGCGTTCTAGCAGCCCGGGTGAGGGATAGCCGCCTCGCACGCGTAGAAGTCTTAGAACCCAAGGAGATCAATAATGCGCTTCGCACCGACATTCGCAGCTTTGGCGCTGCTCGCCACGCCCGCCCTCGCGCAGCAGAGCGGCGGAATGCAGGGCATGAACCACGGTCAGATGGCCGGCATGAACCACGACGACATGGCGGGCATGATGGCCGGCAATCCCTACGGCCAGGCCGAGATGGACATGCATCAGAAGATGATGGCGGCCAAGCAGGGCGACGCGGCCGAAATGTGGACGCGCAAGATGATCGAGCATCACCGCGGCGCCATCGCCATGTCGCGCGTTGCGGTGCGCGACGCGCGCGACGCCGAGACGAAGCGCATGGCGCAGATGACGATCACAAAGCAGGAAAAGGATATTGCCGAGCTACAGGCGTGGCTCCGCAAGCACGGCAAGCGCCCGCAGTAAGGGAGCGCGCCCCCCGCCCTGTCGGTCCCCCTACCCCCTCCGGCAGGGCGGGCATTCCCATTTAGGAGCTGACCCGATGAAGACTGGTGTTCGTGGCGTCGTCGCCGCCTTGCTAATGACCATCCCAGCGGTCGCATCGGCCGCGGCCGACATCGCCATGCACCGCGATCCGGGTTGCGGCTGTTGCGAGAAATGGGCGGCCCAGGTGCGCCAGCAGTTCGGCCGCAAGGTTCAGATCGTCGACGACGCCAATCGCGCCGCCTTGCAGCGCCGCGTTGGCGTGCCGGCTGCGCTCGCTTCCTGCCACACCGCTATCATCGACGGCATGGCCTTTGAGGGACACGTTCCCATTGCGGACATGAAGCGTGCCCTTGCGCAGCATCCAAAAGGGGCGCGCGGATTGGCGGTCGCCGGGATGCCAATGGGTTCCCCCGGCATGGAGGTCGCAGGCATGAAGCCCCAAGCCTATGACGTGATCGCGTTCGGCCCGAGCGGCCAGCGCGTCTATGCTCACCACGGCAGTTAACCCGCCGCCTTCAAGAAACGGGGACGGTTGCCCGCCCCCGCCCCGGATCAGTGGTTCATGCCGGGCATCGGCGCGGGCTTGGGATCGCTCGGCTTCGCCTTCATCTTGTCGCAGCAATCCGCGCCATCCTTGCAGCATGTCTTGTCGGCACCACAGCAGCAGCCCGCATCAGCGGCGACCCCCGAGACTTTCTTCTCGGGGGTCAGCATCGAAGACTGCGCCAGGTTCTTTGATGACGGGATCTAAGTCCCTGTTTTCACAGTTAGAACGTATGTGTTCCCATCTTCATCCTCGGTGGCCCGCCATTCCGACTCCTGATGACCAGCGCGGCGAAGAACGCGCTTCCGCGCTGGTCGCTGCTGCGGGTATCCGGCCTCCAAGCTACGCGGCTTGGAAGCCCTGTCGCGGTACGGACAGCCAGCCCGTTCGCCGTCGCAAGAACCGCCACATGCCGAGCAAGCGAAACGCCGTGTTGACCTGACGGTAGCCGAAATTCTCGAGCAGCGCCGCCAGGGTCAGCTGGGCGAGCCCGCGGGCCGTCGGGGTGCGCCGGACCTGCAGTTCCTCGTGGACCAAGGCCCCGAAGCTGAGGAATGCGCCGAAGATCACGCTCACCGCGAAGAACGCGATGGCGATCTCGGGCGAGAGCGCGCCGAGGCAGAACAGGAGCGGGACGAGCAGGTACCCGGCGACTTCGAGAGGCGGGCAGATCACGTCCTCTAGGATCATGAGCGGCATGGCGACCAAGCCGATCCGGCCGTAGCGGGGATTGCCGATCATTCTGCGGTGACGAACGATGGTCTCCAATGCGCCCTGTTCCCACCGCGCGCGCTGACCCCTGAGGCCGCTCAGCGTCGCGGGCGCTTCCGTCCAGCAGACGATCTCCGGCACGAACGCCACCCGGTACCGCCTCCCCTCCTCACGCGCGCGTCGATGCAGCCGCAACACCACCTCCAGATCTTCTCCGACGGTGTCGTGGCGATAGCCGCCCACCGCGACCAAGGCCGATCGGCGGAACACGCCGAACGCGCCCGAGATCAGCGTCAACGTGGCCCAGGGCTTCCGAAGGCTCGGCGGTCATGCGGCCAAAGCTTTCGGCAATCGCGCGAGCGCTTCGCCTGCGCGATGCCGCACCCACCAATGGGCGTCCTGCGACAAAGCTTCCAGGCGGGGCCGCGCCGCCGCGATCCGCAAGGCGCCGGCCGCGGATGCGGCCTGAACGCGCACGATCCACTCCGGGTCGTCGAGGCTCGCCAGGACGGCCGTGGCGGCGCCCGGATGGCCCAGCCTGCGCAGCGCCCGCAGCGCCTCACAGCGGAGCTGCGGCTCTGGAGCGACGACCGCATCAAGGAGCGCGGTCAGGCCAGCGTCCGTCACCAGTTCCCCCAGGGCATCGACGATCGCGAAGCGCGCTGGCGCGTCTCGTTGGGCGGCCCAGAGCAGGGGGAAGGCATCCGCATGTTCTCGCGCCGTTGCACGCAGCACCAGACGATGCGCCGGACTGGCAAACGATCCGTCGTCCAGCGCCGCGACCACCTCGCCCGGTTCCGGCAGAGCGAGGAGGCGGGCGAGGGCCAGTCCGGCCTCGAGACGAACCTCCATGCAGGAGTCGCTCGCGAGCCGGTCATTGAGCGCAGACTGGACAGAGGCGACCGGGAAATTGCCGAGCCGCCGGATGGCCGCAATGCGGTGCACCGGACGTTTCGATGCAAGCCTGGCTAAGGCGGCGCTCAGCAGCTCCAACCGCTCTCCGATCGCAAGCATGCTCACGCGCTCGTTTCCACGCACCAGCTGGAGCAGGTGAATGATCACGTCGAGCGCGACCGGATCACCCCGCCAAGGCTTCAGCACCGGGGAGTCGGCATCCTGCAGATTGGCGAGCAGGTCGGCTCTGAAAGCCTTCGCGCGGGACGCTTCGGACAATGCCTTGCGCTCCTGCAGCACCCGTCGCGCGATCAGACCCAGCAGAGCAAAGGCGAGCGTCGAAGCGGCTAGGCTCAGCACGGCGAGCAGGGTCACGCCAAGGTGCGGCACGCCCGTCAAAGCTGCACGCTGAAGCCGAGCGACAGGGTGTCGCGCCTGAAGGCGTTCCGCCGCTCCTCGTGCTCCGCCGTCAGCCGCATCACGTGGTGGTCGCTCATCCGCCAGACCACGCCGACATGCGCTGCGTCGGTCCGCTGCGTCACCGCAGCCAGCGTCTCGGGGTAACGCGCATAGCCGCCGAGAAGCTGGACGGCGGCGGACAGGTCGGCGGCGCCCCGCAACGCGACGCCGGCGCGATAGCGTCCGAACTCGTCCCAGAAGTTCAACAGCGACAGGTGCGCGAAGGCACGGTGGCTCGCGGTCCACACGCGCGCTCCCAGACCGACGGATTCCGTGTCGATCCGCCCGAAGCGCGAGAAACGCCCGTCGATCGTCAGGTCCAACCTGTCCGTCGCCTGCAGCTCGCCGCCTGCCCGCAGACCCCAGCTCTCCCGGAACTCGGGGTCGATCGTGGCGACCACGCCGGCATAGGCCGAGCCGCCCCGGAGGGGGACGTCGGCCCGAAACTGCAACCGTTCGTCATGGAGACCGAACCGCTGCGATCGCTCCAGCTCGACGGTCGTGACCACACGCGCGCCGGTCCGGGCGACCGTCAGCAACGTGTCGTGCCATGTCTGGCCGCCAGACACATCGCTGACCGCGTGCTGGACGGCGATGGTCCAGCGCCGTGCCGCGCCCAGCCGGTCGATGCGTCGCGCGATCTCGTCCACCTCGGCGCTGCCGAGCGACCTCGCCCGGGCCAGCTCGCGCCGGGCCCCCGGGGCGTCGCCGCGTCGCAGGCGCAGGCGCGCGCGCGCGGCGAACACGTCGGGATAAGCGGGCGCGATCGCGGCGGCGCGGTCGAGCGCGCGTTCCGCATCCTCCAGGCGGCCTTCGCGCAGCGCGAGATTGCCCGCTAGCAGGAGCGCGTCGGCATCGTCTGACCGCTCGGCGAGCCGTTCGTCCACCAGGGCGCGGGCGCGCGCCAGGTCACCGGCGCGGGCCGCCTCCGCCGCGCACCGATAGAGGTCCGGGCAGGGCCGGGCGGCCTCTTGGGCCGGGACGAGCAGGGCTGCGCTAAGCGCCGCGACGAGCGGCATCGCCTGCCCTTCGCGCCAGGGCCGAGGAAACCCGAACGACCAGCTCTTCGGGGATGAATGGCTTGGTGAGATAGTCCGCGGCGCCGCCACGCAACGCTTCGACCACGTCCTGCTCTCCGCGGCGCGCCGTCAGCATGATCACGGGAACATGCCGGAACCACGGATTGAGCTTGAGCTGCGAGAGGACCTCCGGACCGGTCAACCCCGGCATCATCGAATCGAGGATGATGAGATCGGGCTCCACCTCGACCACATCCATCAGCGCGGCCTCGCCGTCGGCGACCAGGCGCACCTCATGGCCGGCCGCTTCCAGTTTATATCGGACGAGCGCCGACAAGATTTCGTCATCGTCGGCGATCAGGATCTTGGCCACGGGGTCGTCCTTGAATGATGGACCGGACCTAACCGGCAAAGGTTAACGGAGCTTAAGCATCGCCGCTCATGCCGCGCGTCGCATCGCCGCGGCGAGCGTTCGGACGTGCTCGGCCGTCCGCCCGTCGGAGCAGGCGGCGCGCGCCTCGTCCTCGACCTCTCGGGCCAGCTCGCCCAGCGAGGTGTCACCGAACATGGGCGCGGTGCCGGCGAGCTTGTGGCACAGGCTCGCCAGTTCCCGACGAAGGTCCTCGCCCGGCTGGTCCTTGGTCGTCAGCGCTTCCAGTTCCGCCAGCGCCTGGCTCCGGAAGGCTAGGTATCTGCCGCGCAACGCCTCGACCGCCGGATCCACCTCGCTGGTCGCGCCCTGCTCGGCCCCAAGCGCGCGCGCGATGGCGCCGAGCAACGCCTCGCGTGCGATCGGCTTGGTGACCACCTCGTTCATGCCCGCCGCGCGGCAGGCGGCGAGATCGGCCGCAAAGGCGTTGGCGGTCAGCGCCAGGATCGGAATGGCTCCGCCCCGCGGCCCCGACACGCGAATCCGGCGTGTCGCCTCGATCCCGTCCATGCCGGGCATCTGGACGTCCATCAGGATCAGGTCGATGCGCTCATCCGAGGCGAACGCCTGGATCGCGCGTGCGCCGTCGTCGGCGATCAGCAATTCGTGCCCCTCGCCCGAGAGCATGGCCTCGACCAGCGCCTGGTTGATCTCCACGTCCTCCGCGAGAAGGATGCGCAGGCGACGCGGGGGTGCGGCCGCCGCATCCGCCGCTGCGATCGAGCGCTTGCGCTCGTCCGGCGCCGCCGGAAGCGGCAGCGTGAGAACCATGCGAGCGCCGGGCGTGAAGCTCTCGTCCAGCCAAAGGTCGCCGCCCATCAGGCGCGCCAGTCGCCGGCTGATCGCCAATCCCAAGCCCGTCCCGCCATAGCGTCGACTGATGGAGGCATCGGCCTGGACGAACGGCTCAAATACGGACGTGCGACGATCGTGCGGGACCCCGCAGCCGCTATCCTCGACGATGATCGAGGCAAGCCCGCTCTCGGCGACGTGCTCGATCTGCAGCCTGGCGTACCCCCGATCAGTGAACTTCACCGCGTTCGACAGAAGGTTCAGCACGATCTGCTGAACCCGGTTCGGATCACCCGTCACCCACGGCAAATCGGCCGGGATCGCGAGGTCGAGCACGACACCCTTGCGCGCCGCGTCGGCGCCGACCAGCCCGGCGCAGAAACGTAGCGTCGCGGCCAGGTCGAACCGTTCCTGCACGACGTCGACCTTGCCTTCCTCAATCTTGGAGAAGTCCAGAATGTCATCGAGCAGCGACATCATGGCGCGGCCCGACGTCTCCACGAGCTTAGCATAGCGACGCTGATCCGCGTCGAGATCGCTCCGCAGCAGGAGATCGGTGAAGCCGATCACCCCGTTCATGGGCGTTCGGATCTCATGGCTCATGTTGGCGAGGAAGCTGGCCTTTGCGCGTGCAGCCGCCTCCGCCGCATCGCGGGCCGAGACGAGCTGCGCTTCCATCGCCTTGCGACGGCCGATGCCCCGGATCGCGGAAATGACTCCTCCGGCGAGCGCCTCGGGACCGCCCCAACCCTTCATGTGCGATTCCAGCCACCGCCAGTCGCCGTCCTTGTGCCGCAGCCTGTACTCGACGGTCGCCGCCGGCTCCGCCCCGGTCACGATCGCGACATGCGCGGCGTGGACCAGCGCCTGGTCGTCGGCATGGATGAACTCGGCCGCCGAGCGCCCGGCCAGCTCCTCGGGCGTGTAGCCTGAAAGCTCGAAACACGATGGCGATATGTAGCTCACGCAACCGGCGACGTCGGTTCGCAAAACCACGTCGGACGCATTCTCCGCGAGCAGGCGGAACCGGGCCTCGCTTTCCGCCAGGGTCGCCTGTGCGGCAGCCTGTTCGCTTTCGTCTTGGATGATGCCGAAGATGCCCACAACGGCGCCGTCCGGCGCCCGCTCAGGGCGCCCTTCGGCCCGCACCACCCGTATATCTCCTCTGGCCAAAGCGACGCGAGCCTTGTACGAAAAGCTGTGACCCTCGGCGGCGCGCGCCAGCGCCTCCCGCACAATCGGCTGGTCCTCGGGAACATACCCCTTCGCTACGTCTTCCGGCATCGGCTGGTCGCCCGAGGGAAGCTCCAGGATCCGCGCGGTTTCCGACGACAGACTGGCATGGCCGGTGGCCAGGTCGATCCGCCAATAGCCGACATGGGCGATCTCGCCCGCGAGCGTCAGCAGGCGGTGGCTTTCTTCCAGCCGCTCCGCCGCCTCCGCGGCGCGACGCTCCGCCTCGTGCCGCTGGGAGACGTCGCGAACGGTGGCGATGAACTCGACACCTGCCTCAAGGCCAACGCCCACCTCGGCGC
>ERZ1066120.1984-NODE-1984-length-10067-cov-4.717938_pt1 | contig 10067 bp, 10 predicted proteins | sample MGYA00382767_ERZ1066120 | MGnify/ENA primary metagenome ERZ1066120 (study PRJEB33369, sample SAMEA5778350) | biofilm metagenome | biome: Industrial cooling water; feature: Water cooling tower basin; material: Biofilm | place: United Arab Emirates | collected... | reverse complement strand
CGCCAGATGCTTCGGCTGCGCTCAGCATGACCAACCGCGCAGTTTTGACGATGACTCAAAACTCATGAGAAACGCTTTTGAAAGCAGAAAAAACATTTGTTAGTGGCTCGATTGTCGAGGTAGCGGCACTGCCGTGCTCTTCCAATCTTTGTTCTCTTACTTCCACATAAAAGCGACCATCATTTTCGGGCCGAAGATTGGAAGAGCACGGCAGTGCCGCCACCTCGACTTTTGAGCTACTACCCAATGTTTTTACGCCGTCTCCAACCCGATTTCTCGCGCCCACTTTTCGTAGGCGATGGGTGAAACTTCGCTGGGTTTGATTTCGCTGCGTCCGCCCCAGAAAACGTTGGTGTAAAGCACCGGAATTCCCGCGCTTTGCAAGTGCGCGTCAATGGCGGCTTTGTGCGCCAAAACGAGCGATTTGTCGGTTCCGTGCGCCACGCCCATGATGTTCACGCCGTTGAATTCCGCGCCGCCTTCGCGCCAATATGCGTGCGTCATGATGTGAAAGCGCCCGACTTCGCGGCCCGCCTCCAGTTCACGGCCCGGCGGCACTTTCCAGTGAAACAGCGCGTTGAATTTCGTGACGCGCTCGCCGCTTTTGAGGGTTTTGGCGTGTTCCAAAAACGTCGAAAAGCGGCCAATCACGCGGCGTTCGTTGAGTTCGTGGCCGATGCGCAAAAACTCGTCATACGAAACGCCCGCCTCGCGCGCGCGCTCTTCCCACAGATTTTCGCTGAGTTCTTCGGGTTCAAATTCGCGTTTGAGCGCCATCAGAACGCGCCATTCAAGTTCGCTCAGTTGCGTGAGCGTCGTGTCGTGAACCGCGCCGAGTTCGTCGGATTTGGCGCCCGGTTCCAAAAGTCGGCGCCGCACATGGCCCACGCCGAGCGCGAACAGTTTTTTGGCGGGCATCAGCTTGAAACTTTGCGCGCCGGTTTGCTCGAATAAAAACTCGCAGTGCCGCTCCATCGAGTAGGGCGCGGGCACTTTGAGCGTTGTCCACAAACGGTATTTGGCGCCGGAAATCTCGGCGTCGGTGGTGCGAATCACGACGTGACCCGAAAACGGATCGTTGCCAAACATCCAATCGAAAGCGCCCGAAAGTTTTTCTTCGGGAACTTGCCACGCGACCAGGGCGCCGGGCGCGAGATTGGTGGCCATCAGCGTTTGGCGCACGCGGCGAATCGTTCCGGCGCGCAGCATCGCGGCGACCCGCGAAATCACGATTTCGGGCGAAAGCTGGGCTTTCTGCGCGATTTCGCCGAGCGGATTTTCGACGAATCCCTGAATTTTGTCTTCGGAAACCGCCAAAATGCGCGCGTTGATTTCGTCGTGAATCGAAGTCGAAATTTCGCTCGCTGCGAGGAGTGGCTGGGTTGTCATAGCGTTGAGATAGTGCGAGTTTGGCAAACGCGACGCGCGGTTTTGACGCGATTTTCGGAATGAGAAAAACAAAAACCGCGATTTTGGGTCGCGGTTTTTGTGGTTTTGCGGCGCCTTTACGCCGCCAACGATTTGGCTTTTTCCAGCACTTCGTCGTAGTTGGGTTCCTGCGCGATTTCGGGCACGATTTGGCTGTAAACCACGTTGCCCTCGCCATCGAGAATGAACACCGAACGCGCCAGAAGGCCAATCGAATCGATATACAAACCGTAATCTTTGCCGAAGGTGTTGCCTTTGTAATCCGAAAGCAGCTTCATTTTTTCGACGCCCGCCGCGCCGCACCAGCGGCTTTGCGCCATTGGCGTGTCGACGGAAATCGTGTAGCCGACGACGTTTTCGGGCAGTTCGTCGAGTTGCGCGTTGAAACGCTTGGTTTGAATGTCGCAAACCGGCGTGTCAATCGAGGGAACGACCGACAAAACGCGGATTTTTCCGCTCGAATCGGCGAGATTCACGGGCGACATATCGTTGCCAACGAGCGTGAAATCGGGAGCTTTTTGCCCGACGGCGGGCGGGGTGCCAACGGTCTCCAGTGGAGAGCCTTTGAAAGTGACGGTTGCCATGATTTTTGGGGATGTGAGCGCAAAAGCGCGCTTTTCAATATACCTTCGCGCAAACTTGGCGCCGCGTTTTTGTTGGGGATTTGTGAGCGAAATTTTGCCGGTTTCGATGGGCATTTTTTAAAATCAAACGACTCACATGAAAGTTTTCGTTTCTGGCGCGGCGGGATTCGTCGGCTCGCGGCTGGCGCTGGCGCTGTTGCGTCGCGGCGACGAAGTCGTCGGTTTTGATAATTTCGACCCGTATTACAATCCCGAACTCAAAAATCTGCACCTGCGCGACGTGCTGCACGACGCCAATTTCACGTTTGTGCGCGGCGATTTGCGCGACGCCGACCTCTTGAAATCGGTTTTCGAGCGCGAAAATTTCGAGGCGCTCGCGCATATCGGCGCGATGGCAGCGGTGCGTTACAGCGTGCAAAATCCGCTCGTTTATGGCCAGGTGAACGTGCAGGGCACGGCGAATTTGCTCGACGCCGCGCGAAACACCTCGAAGCCGACGTGCGTTCTGGCCTCGACGGGCAGCGTTTATGGCCGCGACACGCCCGTGCCGTTCGACGAGGACGCGCCCGCCGTGATGCCGCTCGCGCCTTATCCGGCCTCGAAGCGCGCGATGGAACTTTTCGCCTATTCGTTCGCGCATCTCTACGGTTTGCCGACGACGATTTTGCGATTTTTCAACGTTTACGGCCCGCACGGGCGCCCCGACATGATGCCCTGGCAATGGGCCACGAAAATCGCGGCGGGCGAACCGATTACGCTGTTCAACGGCGGCCACATGAAACGCGACTGGACGTATATCGACGACATCGTGCGCGGATTTCTGGCGGCTCTCGACGCGCCGCAACGCTTTGAAATCGTGAATTTGGGCTGCGGAAGGCCCGTCGAAAACCTCCAATTCGTGCAGATTTTGGAAGAGTTAGTCGGACAATCGGCGAAAATCATCGAAGCGCCGGTGCCCGATTCCGAACCGATTGAAACGTTCGCCAAAATCGAGAAAGCCAAGCGACTTTTCGGCTGGGAACCGCGCGTGGAAGTGGAAGAAGGCCTGGCGAATTTCGTGGATTGGCTGCGCGAAAATGAGTTTTTGAAATAATACTGCTCGGCCAATCCAATGACGACTTACCAAATCGCTTTTTTATTCTGCCGCGTCGTCGGCACCTATTTTCTGTGGAACGCGCTACTTTCGATAGTCAGTGGTGCCCGATATTTTTTTGGTATTTCTTCTATCGGTTATTTCGGTGGAGCATTTTTTGTGTCACTGGTTTTGGGTTTAGCTGTGCGGGCTTCGGCTCCTCTGCTGGCGTCGTTTATCGCCAATCAGGGCGCGTTTGAGGGGGAAAGCCTCTCGCTTGATTGGACGCGAACGCCGCATTACCTTTCGCTTCAAAAAACTCTTGTGGGCACTTTGTTATTGACTTTTGGTGTGCTGAATTTTTCGTCTTCCGTCCTCTCATTTGTGGCCATTTATTTCTCTGACTCGTCTTTTTTCTCTCGAAATTCCATTTGGATTACTCAGGTGCTTGGGTATGTTTTGCCGACAACAGTGCAGGTCATTGTGGGAGCGCTCTTCTTTTTCACCGGCGCATCGGCTTTTCGCAAATTATCAGCGACACCTTCGGCTCCTCATTCCGATTCGTCTCAACCGCTTTAAACTGCGCGCGTGATTAGCCCTGTTGATGTCGCCGAAACTCCTCAGATTTCGGTTGTTGTGCCGGTTTTCAATGAAGAAGACAACGTGCGTTTGTTGCACGAAAAACTCTGGTCTTCGCTGCAAAATCTGGGTTTGCCCTACGAAATTCTTTACGTGGACGATGGCTCGAACGATGCCTCGTTTGCGATTTTGAGCGAAATCGCGCAGGCCGATTCGCGCGCCAAAGTCATTCGTTTTCGGCGCAATTTCGGTCAGACCGCCGCCATGAGCGCCGGAATGGAACACGCGCGCGGCCAAGTCATCATCCCGATGGATGCCGACTTGCAAAACGATCCCGCCGACATTCCCCGGCTTCTCGAAAAAATCGAAGAAGGCTACGATGTCGTTTCGGGATGGCGCAAAAAACGCCAGGATCACATCTGGCGCAAAATTCCCTCGCAAATCGCCAACGGTCTGATTTCGCGCGTCACGGGCGTCAAAATTCACGATTACGGCTGCTCGCTCAAAGCCTATCGCGCCGAGGTGATGCGCGACGTGCATCTTTACGGCGAAATGCACCGTTTCATTCCGGCTTACGCGCATATCGCGGGCGGCAAAGTGACGGAAATCGTCGTCGAGCATCACCCGCGTTTGCACGGCGTTTCCAAATACGGTTTCGGGCGCATCCAGAAAGTCGCGCTCGATTTGCTGGTGGCGCGTTTCATGGGAAAATTCGGCCAGAAACCGATTTATTTCTTCGGCGGCGGCGCAATTCGCGCGTTTGGACTGGGCATTTTGCTGTGGATCGTGGCGGTTTTGCAAAAACTTTCGCCGTTTGTCAACGACATCTTGGGCGGGGCTTACGAATCGCGCAATCTCAATTCCAATCCGCTGTTTTACATCGGAATTTTGCTGTTTCTGGCGGCGCTGCAACTGCTGATGGTCGGCATTTTGGCCGAAATGAATATGCGCATCTACTACGAAGGCAGCGGCAAAAAAACTTACATCGTTTCGGAAACGCGCAATCTCGAAACGGTGTCTTAAAGCCGACTTTTGCGAGAAAAATTCATGAAAAAACTCTTCGCCGCCGCGCTTTTGGGCGCCACACTTTTGCCGCTTTCGGTTGCGTCGCTCGCGCACGATGGCCCCGAGCCGCTCGAAGCCGCGCCCGACGAGAGCAACGTGGATTATTTCTGGCGAAAATCGGACGACGCTTTTCACGCGGGCGATTACGAGCGCGCCATCGGATGCCACAAAGCCATCGTCGCGCTCGATTCAGGTGAAATCGAAAGTTTCGGCGTCGGCGCGTGGCTGTTGTGGAGCCTCGGCAAAGCCGACGAAGCCAACGCCTTCATCTTGCGCGGCCTCGAAGCGAACCCGAAAAACCCCGAAATGTGGGACACCGCCGGGCAACATTACGACCTGCAAAAACGCCACGACGAAGCCAAAAAATCGTATCTCAGCGCGGTGCAACTCGCCGGAAAAGACGCGCCACAACTTTTGCGTCGCCGCCTCGCGCACGCGAGCGAAAAAAGCGGCGATTGGGAACTTTCGGTGAACACATGGCGCGCGCTCGTGGCCGATTTTCCAAATGAGGCCGTCAATAAAAACAATCTCGCGCGCGTCGAAGACGCCGCCAAAAATGCGCCCAAAACCCAAAACACAAGTGCTTCGGCTGCCGCTTTGGGCGCGGGCGTTTTCGCGTTGATTGGTTTGGGAGTTTGGCGGCGAAAAGTGAATTAACAGGCGGCTTCACGCCGCTTACGCCGCGAATAATTCCAGTTCTAAATCTTCAATTTCCGGTTCGGGCGAAGTGCGCGCGAACTCGACGGCGCCTTTGATTTGCGCTTCGATTTCGCTGAAAATCGCTTCGAAGTCGGCGTCGGAAATTTCGCATTTGGCGCGCAGTTTTTTGATGGGGTCGCGCGATTTCCAATCGTTTTCTTCGTCGCGCGTGCGATATTCGCATTTATCCGATTTCGAGTGGCCGTAATAGCGATAGGTTTTGGCTTCCAAAAGCGTTGGGCCGTGTCCGTTTCGGGCGCGCGTCGCGGCTTTTTCGACGGCGTTTTGCACCGCGAAAAAGTCGCTGCCATCCACGATTTCGCCCGGAAAACCGTAACCCGCTGCGCGCGCCGCGATGTCGGGCGTGGCGAACGCTTCGTCGAAGCGCGTGCTCATGGCGTATTGGTTGTTTTCGCAGATGAAAAGAATCGGCAAACGCCAAATCGCCGCCATATTCAGCGACTCGTGAAACGTGCCCTGATTCGCGCCGCCTTCGCCGAAAAACGACACCACGACCTGACCCGAACCGCGCATTTGCGCGCTCAACGCCGCGCCGGTGGCGATGGGCAAACCGCCCGCCGTGATGCCGTTGGAACCCAGAAAACCAATCGAATAATCGGCCACGTGCGTGTTGGGGTCGCCGCCCTTGGCCAGAAAATGCCCGTGCCCGCGATGCGTCGAAGTCATTAAATCGGCGTTTTCGAGCGCGGCGCACACGCCGACGGCCACAGCTTCCTGGCCCGCGTAAAGGTGCGATGTGCCTTTGATGACGCCGCTGGAAAACAGCTCGTCGAGTTTTTCCTCGAAGCGGCGAATCAAGAGCATCTGGCGAAGAATCGGGAGAAATTCACTCATTTTTGCCCAGTTTGACAACCGCCAACGCCAAACGGCCCGCGAAATGTTTCGCGGGCCGTCCGAAAAATTGCCGTTTGGATTACAATCCGACAGTGCGAGTCTGGCCATCCAGACTCAAAATCACGGCGTTGCGCGCCGCATCGTAAGACGCGTCGCCGCCCAGACCTTCCATAATTGTGCGAATCGAAGCGTGCAAACGGCCCTCGAAAACGCGCGTCGGAGCCGACATCGTGACGGTGCGGCCATTGACGACGGCACTTGAAGCCCCGAAATTGAACCGCGCATACGAACCGCCGCGCGTGATGGTGACGGTGTCATTGCGAGTTTCGACTCGCCCGCCAAACGCGTCGGCGATTTCCGTCACGGCGCCCATCACCACGTTGTAGCCGCCATAAGGCGCGATGCGCAGCGCGATTTGCGTTGAGGCGGCGCTGGGCGCACCGCTGCGGCGGTCGCTCGCGTAATCCACCGGCGAAAACTCTTCGTCATCGATTGGGCGCAGCAGCGACGCTCCCGCGACGCGCTGCCCGTAATCTAAAAAAGGGCCACCGGAATTTCCTGCTTTCTGGAGCAGATTTTCGGACGCGATCACGTCGCGCAAAATCTGCTGGCGCGAAGACGGATTCGGGTGAGTCGAAAGGTATTGCGTGATGCCGCCCGAACTCGAACCCAGACGGCTGAGCATCGAAATTCCGGCGCGCGGATCGAATCCGGCCTGACTCATCGCGCGCGCCGCGAAAACGTCGGCCTCGCGCTCGTTTTCGCGCGAATAGCCCGCCGTTCCAAGCGTCGCGCCGAGGTTAATCAGCAAATTCGTGGTGTTCGAGCCGCCACCGCGTCCCAAAATCGCGCCCAAAACTCCGGCGGCGAGGCCGATTTGCTGCTGGCGTTGCGCCGCTTTGACGGCGTGGCGATTTTCGATGTGCCCGATTTCGTGCGCAATCACAAACGCCAGTTCCGCGTCGTTTTGCGCGACGCTGAGCAAGCGCGTCGTGTAAAACGTCGGGCCGCCCGGCGCCGCGAAAGCGTTCAGCACGCGGTCGTTATTCAACACCGTGAACGAGTAGGGAATGTTTTTGCGCCGCGCGTTTTGCGTTAGCAAGCGCCCCAGACGCTGCACGCGCTGCTGGCGCGCATCGCCCGAAGAAAGCGGGCGGCCATATTCGCGGTAAACGCGCTCTCGGATTTGTTCGCCCGCGCGAATTTCCTCGCGCTCCGAAATGCTGCCAAATTGCGCGTGCGCGCTCGGCGACGCACCAATTGCACTCGCAGCCACCAATCCCAGCGCCGCGATTTTCGGGGAAAACGACTTCCAGAAAGCCGATTTTTTTTGAAGTTTGTGCATGAAAGTTTCTCCTGTCTCAGTTCTTCAAACGCGAGGTCTGAAGCTTTCTAATTGAGGGGCCAAAACGCCAGGAATGACGTTTTGTTCGTGAAATTCTGTTGGGCAAAAGCCTTGCCGCCCCCCAATTTCCGCTTTGTGGCCGATGGGAAGTGCCTTAAATCTCGTTTAAAACTACCCGCAGGGTAGATTTAGAAGCGTTTCGCGCCTTGTTTTAGGCGTTCGCGTCGGTTAAATTTGTGGGTATCTCTCCAGAGGAGCCAACAAAACACCATGTCAATTGAAGCCAAAGGCTATGCTCGCCCCGAAGTCCTCGTGGACGCCGATTGGGTCGCCGCGCACAAAAACGACTCCAACGTGAAACTCGTCGAAGTTGACGTTGACACCAACGCCTATTCCGAAGGCCACATTCCCGGCGCCGTTTCGTGGGATTGGACGAGCCAACTTTCCGATAACGTTCGCCGCGATATTCTCACCAAAGAAGCGCTCGAAGAACTGCTTTCCAAAAGCGGCATTTCTAACGACGACACGATTGTGCTTTACGGCGACAACAACAACTGGTTCGCGGCGTTCGCGTTCTGGATCCTGAAAATGTATGGTCACGAAAACGTCGTTTTGCTCGATGGTGGCCGCAAAAAATGGCTCGCCGATGGCCGCGAACTCACCACGCAGGAAGAAAATCCGGCGCCTTCGCAATACAAAGCGCAAAATTACAACGGCGAAATTCGCGCCCACGTCATGGACGTTTTGAAAGTCATCGAAAGCGGCGATTACGAACTCGTGGACGTGCGCTCGCCCGCCGAATACAACGGCGAAGTCATCGCGCCTCCGGGCATGACCGAAACCGCGCAGCGCGCCGGACACGTTCCCTCGGCCAAATCGATTCCTTGGGCGCTCACCGTCGAGGAAGACGGCACCTTCAAATCCGCCGAAAAACTCAAAGAGCTTTACCAAAGCAAAGGCATTTCGTTCGAGAAACCCGTTATCGCCTATTGCCGCATCGGTGAGCGTTCGAGCCACACCTGGTTTGTGTTGACCTATTTGCTCGGTCAGCCCGGTTGCAAAAACTACGACGGTTCGTGGACGGAATACGGCTCGATGGTCGGCGTGCCCATCGAAAAATAAACTGCTTAAGCGCGAGAAATTCAATGGAATTTCTCGCGCTTTTTTCTCATGTCAGCCCTTCATTTCACGAAAAAACTGTTCGCCTCGCCCGAATTGGCCCAAGTCGTTTTCGACGTGGCAGTTTTGGAAAAATATCTGGCGCAAAGCGGCACCAAAATCACGCGAACGCGCACCGTCGGACGCCTCAAAACAACCGCGTGGAGCCTGGATTTTGGCATCGCGCCCGACGAAAAAACCATTCACGTTCCGGCCAACGCGTTGGCGCAAAAACTCCCCGAATCCGAGCGCGAACATTGGGCGCAACACGCCAACGCGTCGCATTTTTCGCAGAATTTTCTGAAAATGCAAACCTCGCGCGGCTGTTTCGACGATGGCGATTTGCGCGCGTGGGGCGAACCCGAAGAAGAGTCCTTCTTTTAAACGGGCACCCAAAATGTTCCACACACCTTGTGCAACGAACGAAAAACCGGAAGCGTCAAACTGGCGTTTCCGGTTTTTGTTTTCCATGTTTTTCAAACGGTGTTTCTGGGGTGTCGGCGCGCAGTGCGCCCTTGTGGGGCTGGGATTTTTGGTCGCAGAAAACGCGGTTTCGCGCCCGGTGTGGGCGCAGCCTTTTCCCGAACGCGAACCGCTTTCCGGCGTGATTCTCGATAGCGACGGCGCGCCTGTGGCGGGCGCTCTGGTTTCGGTGCGGCGCCAAAACGACATCGGAAATTTCGCGTTTTGGGGCGCCGAAACGCGTTCCGACGCGCAGGGAAAATGGCGCTTCGAGGACGGCGAACTCGGCGCTTATTATCTCAACGTCGAAGCGCCCGGTTACGCGTCGCAAATCAACAGTTCGCTCGATTGGAAGCGCGGCGCGGCGCCGTTTGAAGTGCGTTTGCGGCGTTTGGTTTCGCTCAAACTGCGCCTCTTTTTGCCCGACGGCACGCGCGCCGCCAATCGCTCGTGGATGCTGCGAATGCGCAGCCTGAACGACACGGTTTTTCGGCGGCTGCGCACCGACGCCAACGGCGAATTCTGGCTGCGCGATATCGTGCCCGCGACGTATTCGTTTTCGCTCACCGGAGAAGACGGCTACGCGATTTTTCCCGAATTTGAAATCGGCGCAACGCCAAAGGGCGCGGCTCAAAACAACAACGAACGCGAAATCACGCTGCAAAAAGGCGCCGATTTGCGCCTCAAAGTGACCGACGAACGCGGGCGGCCTCTGGGCGGCGCGCGATTTTCCGTTGTTTTGGCTTCGCCCGAAGAAACGCAGCGTTTGCTCGGCACGACCGAAATTTCGGTGGATTTCGCTTCGCCTTCGGTGGAAAGC
>ERZ1066120.1982-NODE-1982-length-10100-cov-8.652265_pt1 | contig 10100 bp, 9 predicted proteins | sample MGYA00382767_ERZ1066120 | MGnify/ENA primary metagenome ERZ1066120 (study PRJEB33369, sample SAMEA5778350) | biofilm metagenome | biome: Industrial cooling water; feature: Water cooling tower basin; material: Biofilm | place: United Arab Emirates | collected... | reverse complement strand
CTGGCCGACGCCGCCGACGGCTATGTCGCAGCCGACCTTGCCGGACGGGCCAATGCTCCGCTGCACGAGGCTCTCGCCCGGCACCGCGCGGCCGGCGACCGGATCTTCATCCTGACCAATAGCCTCGATCCGGTTGTGCAGGCGGTGGCCGAGCACCTCGGAGTGGAAGGCAGGGGGTCGCTCCTCGAGTGGAACGGCGATCGCTGTACGGGGCGCATCAGGGACGATCTGACCGGGCGCAAGGGACGCTTGGCCGCGGCGATGCGGCAGGTAGGCGAGCGGCTGGTGGTCTACACCGACAATCGGACCGACCGCGACCTCGTGGACCTGGCCGACGAAGCGACCATCGTTCTCCCGCACGGCCGTCCGGCCGAGCGCTGGGCCGGTGACGGCTGCCGTTATGTCCAGCTTTAGCGCGCGCGCGCTGCTGGCGCTGCTGCCCGGCGCCTATTTCGTTCAGACGCGGGTCAAGGACCTGCGCGACCTTCTCTACCTCCTCGGTACCTCCTTCGTGCCGGCGGCCTGGTTCCTGTATCGCTCCACCGACCTTGGAGTGGACGGGGCGCTGCTGAGCTTCGGGCTCGGCTATCTTGCCTTCATTGCAGTCTATGAGCTTGGCTATCTGGCGAACGACCGATGGGATGCGGAGCGGGGCCCTGGCGGGCGCAAGCGCATGCCGTTCAAGGCAGGGGCGCCTTTCCTGCTCGCCTTCGTGGCGTTACGGCTGCTTGTCTGGACGGCGGTGGCGGCGTCGACCGAATGGTGGCGCAATCCTGTCTGGCTCGGCGGCTTTGCCGCTCTGGCCGCCGCCTTCACGCTCCACAACATTCTTCGCTCACCCGAGGCACGGAGCGCATCGTTCGTGCAGCTTGCGGTACTGCGCTTCTCGCTTCCGGTGATCGGCCCGTTGCCGGTCGCGCTCGTCCCGCTGCTGCTGCTCCTCGCGCTGCTGCTCTACGCCTATCTGCGCTGGCTCGGTTATCTCGACAGCAAGGCACTGCTGGCGATGCCGGCGCGCAAGGATCGGCATTTCGGGACCGTGCAGATGGCCGTGCTTGCGCCGGTCATCTTCTTCGTTGCGGTCGTCGCCGGTTCGACGCTGCCGCTCGAGCTCTGGGCCTGGTACCTGTTCCTCTACGCCGCTTGGGGAAGCCTAAAGCGTGAGCAGCGTCAGCCCTGAAGGCGCCGGAGCAGCTTGGGCACGGCCTCACGAAAGCCGGGGAGCGTAAGGCCGAACTGCCGCTCAGCCTTGCTGCAGTCGAGCACCGAGTAGAGCGGGCGCCGCGCGGGCGTCGGATAGTCGGCGCTCGGGATCGGGACCACTCGCGCTGCGGGCCACCCGAGCGAGCCTGCTTCGGCGAACAGCGCCTGCGCGAACCCGGCCCAGCTGCACGCCTCCGAGCCCGTCAGATGATAGGTCTCGCCCCACCCTGCCCTGTCTCCGCCCAGCCGCCGCTGGGCGAGCGCCAGCAGCGCGCGGGCAAGATCGCCGACTTCGGTCGGGCAGCCGCGCTGATCGTCGACCACCCGAACCTCGGGCCGGCTCTGCGCCAGGCGGAGCATGGTGAGTACGAAATTCTGCCCGGTCGCGCCGTAGAGCCATGAGGTCCGGAGGATGAGATGGTCCGGGTTGGCGCGTCGGAGCGCTTCCTCGCCCGCCAGCTTGGACCGGCCGTAGCTGTTCAGCGGCGCGACCGGGCGGTCCTCGGTCCAGGGCGCGCCTGCCGAACCATCGAATACATAGTCGGTCGAGACGTGGACAAAGGAGGCGCCGACCGAGTGCGCCGCGGCGGCGGCCTCCCCGACCGCTTCGGCGTTGATCCGGTGGGCGGCGGCGGGCTCCGCCTCGGCCTGGTCAACGGCGGTGTAGGCAGCGGTGTTGATGACCAGGCTGGGTCTGGTCGCTTCTATCAGCGCGGCCGCACTCCCCTCCTCCGCCATGTCGAGCTCGGGCCTGCCCGCCAAGCGAAGCGGAGTGCTGCTGCTCGCAACTTCCGCCAGGGCGGTGGCAAGCTGGCCCGAGCGGCCGAGGACGAGGATGCTCAATTGCCGGTCCCGAGGCGCCGGCTGCCGTGTCCCTGTTCGCGGAGCGGCTTCCACCACCAGTCGTTCTGGAGATACCAGTCGATCGTCGCCGCGAGCCCGCCATGAAAGTCGTGCGCCGGAGCCCAGCCGAGCTCGCGCGCGATCTTGCTGGCGTCGATGGCATAGCGGCGATCGTGGCCGGGCCGGTCGGGCACAAAGCGGATGAGCTCGCGGCGGGGCCCCTGCGGCAGGGGACGACGCTCGTCCAGAAGGTGGCAGATGCTTTCCACCACCTCGAGATTAGTGCGCTCTGCGTTGCCGCCGATGTTATAGCTCTCCCCCACCCGGCCGCGGGTCAGCACAAGCTCGAGCGCCTCGGCATGGTTGTCGACGAACAGCCAGTCGCGCACATTCTCGCCCTTGCCGTAGACCGGCAGCTCCTGCCCTTCGAGCGCGTTCAGGATGACGAGCGGAATGAGCTTCTCGGGGAATTGATAGGGGCCGTAATTGTTGGAGCAGTTGGAAAGCACCACGGGCAGGCCATAGGTCTCGTGCCACGCGCGGACGAAATGATCGGACGCCGCCTTGGAGGCCGAGTAAGGCGAGGAGGGCGCGTAGGGCGTCTCCTCGGTAAAGATGCCGCTGTCGAAGGGCAGGTCGCCGAACACTTCGTCGGTGGAGACGTGGTGGAAACGGAAGGCGGCGCGCGCTTGCTCCCCAAGGTCGCGCCAATAGCCGAGTACCGCCTGCAACAGCCGGAAGGTGCCCACGACATTGGTTTCGACGAACACGCCGGGACCGTCGATCGAGCGGTCTACGTGGCTTTCGGCGGCGAGGTGCATGACGCCCTCGATCCGCTCTTCCTCGAGCAGCTTGCGGACCAGCGCGCCGTCGCCGATGTCGCCCTGAACGAAGCGGTGGTTGGGCCTGTCCTCCACGTCCCGCAAGGACGCGCGGACGCCGGAGTAGGTGAGCTTGTCGAGGGTCACGACCCGGCGGCCCTGAGCCACCAGGCGGCGCACGACGGCGCTGCCGATGAAGCCGGCACCGCCGGTCACGAGAATGGACTGCATCAGCCGAACAGCCTTGCCTGCGCCATCGGCGGCGCGACCCGATCACGATCGGACAGGACCGGCTCCGCCACCGGCAGCGGCCAGTCGATGCCGAGTGCCGGATCGTTCCAGCAGATGCAGGCTTCGTCGGCCGGGCTGTACGGAGCGCTGACCTTGTACTGAACCTCCGTGTCGGGCTCGAGCGTCAGGAAGCCGTGCGCGAACCCCGGCGGGATCAGCAGCTGGTTCCATTCCTCGACGCTGAGCCGGAGCCCGACATGCTGGCCGAAGGTGGGCGACGAGCGGCGGATGTCCACGGCAACGTCGTACACGCTTCCGCGGGTGACACGCACCAGCTTGTACTGCTCGGCCGGGGGGAGCTGGTAGTGCAGCCCGCGAAGGACACCGGCCTGCCGCGACAGGCTGTGATTGTCCTGCACGAAGGCGACGTCCACCCCGGCGGAGGCGAGGCTGGCCTGGTTCCAGACTTCCGAAAAGAAGCCGCGTTCGTCGGCAAAGCGCTTGGGCCGTACTTCCAGCACGCTGGGCAGCGATGTCGGGCGCACCTCAAGCATCGGCCAGCTCCCGCACGCGGCGGCGGAGGTAGGCGGCATAGTCGGTCTTGCCGAGCCGGTCGGCCCGCGCCAGCACCTCGTCCGCCGAAAGCCACCCCTGCTCGAGCGCGAGTTCCTCGGGACACATCACCTTCATTCCCTGCCGGGCTTCGATGGTCCGGACGAAGGAGCCGGCATCGTGCAGGCTGTCGTGGGTTCCGGTGTCGAGCCAGGCGTGACCGCGGCCAAGCCGGGTCAGGAACAGATCGCCAAGTCTCAGGTAAGCGGCGTTGACGTCCGTGATCTCGAGCTCGCCGCGTTGCGACGGTTTCAGCGACGCGGCGATGTCGAGCACGCGGTTGTCGTAGAAGTAGAGGCCGGTGACGGCCCAATTGGAAGCCGGGCGCTCCGGCTTCTCCTCGATGGAGACGACACGGCCGGCCTTGTCGAAGCTCGCCACGCCATAGCGTTCGGGATCGTCGACCGCATAAGCGAAGATCGTCGCCCCGGTGGTGCGTGCCGCCGCCGCGCGGGTCAGCTCGCCCAGCCCGGCCCCGAAGAAGATGTTGTCGCCGAGCACCAGCGCGACCCGGTCGGCACCAACGAAGTCGCGGCCGATGACAAAGGCTTCGGCGAGGCCGTTAGGCGCTGCCTGCTCGGCATAGGAAAGCGACAGGCCAAAAGCGCTGCCATCTCCGAGCAGGTTGCGGAACAGCGGAAGATCGTGCGGGGTCGAGATGATCAGGATCTCGCGGATGCCCGACAGCATCAGCACGCCGAGCGGATAATAGATCATCGGCTTGTCGTAGACCGGAAGCAGCTGCTTGGAGACGGCAAGCGTCGCCGGGTAGAGCCGCGTTCCACTGCCGCCTGCGAGAATGATGCCTTTCACGTCCGCTCCTGCCGGTCCCTCACCCTGTTCCCCAAGCATGGTTAAGGCCGCGTTACCAGCCGCTTTCCTCGAGGATCGTCTGGTAGGGCAGCCAGGCGGGGGCGTGGGAGGCGTAGTTGAGCCACACGAAGAGCACCAGGGCGGAATAAAGGGTCACCAGCAAGCGTGCGAGCACCGGCTGGGTGAGCCACTGAGTAAGGCGGGCAAGGACCACGACCTGCATCGGCATGAGGTAGAGCGACATCCGGTCCACCGCCGTCGAGCTTGGGGATATGAGCAGCGCCACGACGGTTCCGAAGGTGACCACGCAGAAGTTGCGCCAGATCCTGCGTTCCCGTTCAGAAAAGCCGAGCGCCTGTCGGGACAGGAAGAACAGCCCGGCGGCAAGCGCCAGCTGGGCGATCCGGATGGCCGCGCCCTGCGAGGAGTAACGCGCTTCCAGATAGTTGCGGGTGAAAGTGTCGACCGACTCCTGCAGCAGGAGGAAATAGAGCGACAGCGAGATGCCGGCGACGATCAGCACGTCGGTCAACCGCGAGCGGGGGAAGACAAAGGCCATCAGGGGGAGGACGACCACTGCCGTGCGGTGAAACAAAGCGGCGATGAAGACATAGACCGCAAACTTCACCAGTCCCGCACCGCGGATCACGGCGGCAAGGCCCGCCATCAGGACTCCGAGGGCGGCGGCCTGGCGGGTGTAGCCCATCGCCACCACTGTCACGAGGTAGGGCACCGCCACCACCAGGACGAGCCACGGCTCCGGCTGGGTGGTAGCGAGGCGATGAAGGCCGATGGCGAAGATCACCGCACAGACGATATTGATGTGCCACATCTCGCCCCTGAGTTCGTGGACCAGCCAGTTCAGGAACTGATAGGCAGGGTCCCCGCGCGTCAGCTCACGGCCAAGATCGTCGGTGGTACGCTCGAAGATGTTGGCATAGCTGAACCAGTCGCCGCCGACCTCGAAGCGCAGGCCGACCATCAGCGTAAGGAGCAGCATGCCGAGGACGAACAGCGGCCGCGCTCTTCGTGCCGAGGCCTGCGTGGCCCCGACCTCCGCTGCCAGTGCGAGCGACAGCGGCCGCAGCGTCAGCAGCGCTCCCACGGCGAAGAAGAGGAAGAGGAGCCAGTAGGGCAGCATGGGAGGCGCAGCGACCCTTGGCAGCGCTCCCCCTCACGCGCAAGGAGCGGGGGGTCAGCGCAGCGCTTGCGGTGCCTGATACTGGACCTGTGCACCCGGGCCGAGCGGCAGATCGAACGCGACCCAGGTGCCGACCATCAGGAAGCCCACCACCATGAAGGTGAGCGCGTAAGGCAGCATCAGGGCGAGCAGGCTCCCCACTCCGACGCTCGGGTCCCAGCGCCGGCAGAAGCCGAGGATCAGCGGAAAGTAGCTCATCAGCGGGGTCATGATGTTGGTGTAGCTGTCGCCCATCCGGTAGGCGGCGGTGGTCATCTCCGGCGAGATGCCGAGCAGCATGAACATCGGCACCACGACCGGGGCCATGGCGCTCCACTTGGCGCTGGCCGAGCCGATGAACAGGTCGAGGATCGAGGAAAAGGCCTGGACCGAGACCAGCAGCACGGGCGCCGGCAGGCTCATCGCCTTCAGCGCCTCGGCGCCGTTGATTGCGGCGATCGGGCCGAGCCTCGACCAGTTGAACATGGCAACGAAGTGGGCGGCGAAGAAGGCGAACAGGATGTAAGGCGCCATCGTCTTCACGCCTTCAACCATCATGGCGATGACATCGTTCGAGTTCCTGACCGTGCCGATGCCGCGACCAAAGGCAATGCCGCTGAGGAGGAACAGCAGGAAGAAGCCGGCGATCAGCGACTGGTAGAAGGGCTGAAGACCCGCGGTCCCGCCCTTTTCCTCGTCGATCAGCGGGGTGTAGCCCGGCCATAGCGACAGGGCTGCCCACAGCGCGACAATCGCCAGAGCGACCAGCCCGGCCTTGCGCAAGCCACGGTTCTCAGCCGGGGTCACCTCGGACTTGGCAAGCTCCGCGCGGAGCTCCTCGTCGGGCGTGTTGCCGCCCCACTTGCCCAGCCGCGGCTCGATGATGCGGTCGGTGATGAACCAGATGATCGGCGTGAAGATGACCACGATCGACAGGATGAACCACCAGTTGCCGAGCGGATTCATGGTCCAGGCGGGGTCGATGATGCGGGCGGCTTCCTGAGTGAAGCCGAACAGCAGCACGTCGAGCTGCCCCGGAGTGACGTTGCCCGCGAATCCGCCCGACACGGCGGCGAAGGCCGCGGCGATGCCGGCGAGCGGATGGCGCCCAACGGCAGCGAAGACCAGGCCGGCGAGCGGGATGAAAACCACGTAGGCGGCGTCGGACGCATGGTGCGAGACCATGCCGATGACCGCCACCACCGGCGTCAGGATCGCCCGCGGTGCGCCGCGCAGGCTCTTGCGGATGAGGGCGGAGAAGAGCCCCGCGCGGTCGGCCACGGCAGCACCGAAGATCACTACCAGCACCAGCCCGAGCGGCGCAAATCCGGTCAGGGTGCGCGGCATGTCGGTCAGCAGGCGGCCGATATTCTCTTCGGAAAAGAGGCTGGTCGCGCTGAATGTCAGCACTCCATTCTCAAGCGTGCCGAACTGCGGCGCTTCCTCGCCCGAATAGGATAGCGAGGCGGACCAGCCGAGCCAGGCGCCAATCGCGCTCAGCACCATCAGGATGCCGATCAGATAAACGAAGATCATGATCGGATCGGGCAGCAGGTTTCCGATCCGCTCGACCGCGCCCAGGAACCCCTTCTGGCGCGGCTGAGCCACCTGGGGGTCGTCCGACGGCAGATCGTCCGCGGTCGGGTTGGGCTGGCTGCTGCTCATCAACGTCTTACCCCAGGCAGAAGGTTGCACGCGGGTAATGACGTATCATTGCCTGCGCAAGTGCAGGCATGGAGAGTGGCGAGGAGGAAGAGAACCGCGGATGAACGGCAACGGAGCGATGCGCTCCGCCGCCGTTCTGTCCCGAGCCGCTCAACGAAGGACGAGCCGCACGGCGCGCGCATTGCCCGCGCCCATGTCCTCCAGTTTCTTCCGCCATTCGGCGCGGCACCGGCGCTCGTCGCGCTTGCCGCTAAGGTCGGCGCTCGACGCTTCGCAAAGGTGACGGATCTGGTCTTCCACCGCGATCGGCAACTTCGGCACGGCAGCCGCGGGGGTGACGAGCAGCAGGCTCATGGCCAGCCCCCAGAAGGTGATTGCGCCGACCAGCGCGGTGTTCAAGGTCCTTGTCATCGTCGATCCCCTTTGTCTGGCATGCGTTGGATCGACGCCGGCGTCTGTTGGCGATGTAGAGCCTTTGCGGCTGTGGCGGCAGCCACGATGCTGCATCGCCGATCTGCAGAAATGTTGAACCTTCGCCCGCAATCTGTGGCATGATCCGGGCCATGGTCGACTGGAACGACTGGCGCAGCTTCCTCTCCGTGGCGCGGAGCGGAAGTACCCTTGCCGCGGCCCGCACGCTGCGGGTCAGCCAGACCACCGTCGCCCGCCGCGTGGCAGCGCTGGAGGAAGCGCTCGGCTTGTCCTTGTTCGAGCGGCGACCGGCGGGCTACGTCCTGACCACTGCCGGCGCCGACCTGGTTCCTCATGCGGAGAGGGTCGAAGAAGCGGCGCTAGCTGCAGAAACTCATGGGAAGGCGCTTCGCCGCGGCGCCAGCGGAACCGTCAGGATCACGGCGGAAGAGATCTTCAGCGCGGCCCTTCTTGCCCCTCACCTCCTCGAGCTGCGGGATACCTGGCCCGAGATCAGGATCGAGATCGACAATGCCATCGGCCTTCGCGACCTTGCCTCGGGCGAGGCCGACATCGCCCTCCGCAGCGTCGCGGAGCCGGGGGGCTCCGGAATTGTGGGACGGCGGGTCGCGCGGGACGACTGGACCCTCTACTGCAGCGCCAGCTACGCCGAGCGCCGCGGCGTCCCGGGCTCGATCGAGGCGCTCAAGGATCATGTAATCGTCGGCGGCGGAGGCGGGCAGCTGGCGCGCGAATATGGCGCCTGGATCGACGCCGCAGGACTGACCGACCGGGTCACGATCGAGCAGGGAAGCGCAAGCGGCCTGTTGAGCGCGGTCCGCACGGGCCTCGGCATCGCCGCCCTACCCTGCATCGTGGCGGACTCCCTGCCCGACCTCATCCGCTGCCTGCCGCCACCGGAGGAGAACCGGTACATGTGGCTGCTGACCCACGAACGAGTACGGCACCAGCCTGCCGTTCGCGCCGTCATCGACTTCCTCTACGAGCGACTCACCGCGCATGCGCGAGGCCTGGAGCACCGCTGCGCTGCCTGAGCGTCACTCCACCGTGACGCTCTTGGCGAGGTTGCGGGGCTGGTCGACGTCGGTGCCTTTCAGCACCGCGACGTGATAGGCGAGGAGCTGAACTGGGACGGCATAGACCAGCGGGGCGATCAGCTCGTGAACCTCGGGCATCTCGATGGTGGCGAGGCAGCCCTCGCCGGCCTCGGCCAGGCCCTTGGCATCGCTGATCAGGACGATCTTGCCGCCGCGGGCGCGGACCTCCTGCATGTTGCTGACCGTCTTCTCGAACAGCGGGCCTGAGGGCGCGAGGACGATCACCGGCACCGCCTCGTCGATGAGGGCGATGGGGCCATGCTTCATCTCGCCCGCGGCATAGCCTTCGGCGTGGATGTAGCTGATCTCCTTCAGCTTCAGCGCACCTTCGAGCGCCAGCGGGTAGTCGGGCCCGCGGCCAAGGTAGAGGACGTCGCGTGCCGGCACGATGAGGTGGGCCATGGCGGCGATGTCGGAATCATGGTCGAGCGCCTTGGCCAGCGCTTCGGGCGCTTCGGAGAGATGGGCGACGATGTCCGCTTCCTGCTCCGGGGTGAGCCGCCCCCGCGCCCGGGCGAGGTTGACGGCGAGCGCCGCAAGCACCGCCAGCTGACAGGCGAAGGCCTTGGTCGACGCTACCCCGATCTCCGGCCCGGCACGGGTAGGCAGAAGGAGGTCGGCTTCGCGCGCCATGGAGCTGGTGGGCACGTTCACGACCACCGCGATCTTCTGGCCCTCCGCGCGGGCATGGCGGAGCGCGGCAAGCGTGTCGGCAGTCTCGCCCGACTGGCTGATGAAGAGGGCAAGGCCGCCCGGCTCGAGCACGGGATCGCGGTAACGGAACTCGCTCGCGACATCGATGTCGACCGGGACGCGGGCGAAGCGCTCGATCCAATATTTGCCGATCATGCCCGCGTAGAAGCTGGTGCCGCACGCGACCATGGTGACCCGCTCGACCGCCGCCAGGTCGAAGTCGCCCGCCGGGATCGCGACCTCGCCTTCGAACGCGCGGACGTAGCTTTGCAGGGTCTGCGCGACGACTACAGGCTGCTCGAAGATCTCCTTGCGCATGAAGTGCGCGTGATTGCCCTTGCCGATGGTCTCGGACGAAGCCTCGCTCTCGACCTGCTCCCGCTCGACCGGTTGGTTGGAGCGGTCGAAGATCTGCACCTCACCGGCGCGAACGACCACCCAGTCGCCTTCCTCGAGATAGGCGATGCGGCGGGTCCAGGGGGCGAGCGCGATGGCGTCGGACCCGAGAAA
>ERZ1066120.1981-NODE-1981-length-10107-cov-17.812674_pt1 | contig 10107 bp, 6 predicted proteins | sample MGYA00382767_ERZ1066120 | MGnify/ENA primary metagenome ERZ1066120 (study PRJEB33369, sample SAMEA5778350) | biofilm metagenome | biome: Industrial cooling water; feature: Water cooling tower basin; material: Biofilm | place: United Arab Emirates | collected... | reverse complement strand
TTGGGGCGGAATTAAAGCGGGGAGATGCCAGCTTTAATGGAAAAAAAGCAGTTCTTCTTGTGGTAAACAAGCAGCCAGCAGCTGATACAGTTACCGTGACAAAAGCCGTGGAAACCGCGTTGGAAGAAATCAAGCCTGGTTTGCCCAAAGATGTGAAAATTGCCACAACCTACGACCAAGAGAGCTTTATTGAAGCCTCTGTCAAAAACGTAGAAGAGTCGCTGCGGGACGGCGTGATTATTGTTTCGGTCGTCCTGATTTTGTTTTTGATGAACTGGCGGACGGTGGTAATTAGCCTGAGCGCCCTACCCTTATCTCTCCTATTAGGGATGGCAGTCCTGAAGTTGACAGGGGATGGGATCAACACGATGACACTAGGGGGGCTGGTGGTTGCCATCGGCTCAGTAGTGGACGATGCGATTGTAGGTATGGAAAATGTCTACCGTCGCTTGCGGGAAAATCAACAGGAGGGGAACCCTGTACCGCCACTACAAGTCGTCTTTGATGCCTCAGTGGAGGTGCGCGTCAGTATCCTGCTGGCATCGGTGATTATTGTGATAGTTTTCGCTCCGATCTTCTTTCTAGAAGGCGTGGAAGGACGAATCTTTACCCCTATGGGTGTGGCTTATCTACTGTCAATTATTGCCTCGACGGTGGTAGCACTTAGCTTGACCCCAGCCCTTTGTGCCTTAATGCTAGTAAATCGGCATTTACGTGAAGAAGAAACTTGGATATCACGCTTGTCTACCCGCCTGTATCGTCCGGCGCTGCTGTTCTCGTTGCATCGCCCTAAATTGGTTCTGTTGACGGCATCAGCTGCTTTTGTAGCCTCTATGATAATTCTAAGCGGAGTGGGACAGGTGTTTCTGCCGGAGTTTCAAGAACCTTCACTGGTGGTGGCGATGAATCTTTATCCAGGCGTGTCATTGGATACGACAAATCGCGCTGGTGCAGTGCTGGAGAATAAATTTAAAGACGACCCCAGATTTACAGCACTCCAACTGCGTCCCGGTCGCGCGCCAGGAGACACCGAAGGAGCAGGAGTTAATTTTGCTGAGTTGGATGTGGAACTAAGCGAAGAGGGCATGAAAGACCGAGAGTCAACGATTGAAGCCCTGCGGACTGAATTTGAAAAACTCCCTGGTGTGGCTGCCAATGTCGGTGGCTTTTTATCTCACCGAATTGATGAAATTCTCTCTGGAGTGCGCTCGGCGATCGCTGTCAAGGTTTTTGGACCGGATCTAGAACAACTGCGGACGCTGGGAGGACAAATTCAATCGGTGATGAGTAGCGTGCCAGGTGTCGTCGATCTGCAACTGGAACCCCAAGTTCCTGTCAAACAGGTTCAGATCGAGTTCGACCGAGATGCCGCTGCTAGGTACGGCTTGACTGTAGGGCAAATTTCTGAAACGCTGGAAACTGCCTTAAATGGACGGGTTGTCTCTCAGGTTCTCGAACAGCAGCAGGTGTTTGATTTGCTAGTGTGGCTGGAGCCAAAGGCGCGACGAGATCTGCAAACGATTCGAGAGCTACTGATCGATACCCCCGAAGGTCGAAAGATCCCTTTGGCACAGGCAGCAAAAGTCGATTATAGTACGGGAGCTAACACGATTAATCGAGAAAGTGTTTCTCGCCGGATTCTTGTTTCTTCTAATGTGGACGGTCGAGACCTCGGTTCCGTAATTCAGGAAATTCGTGACAAGGTTAAGCGGGAAGTGACACTACCACCTGGCTATTTCATTGAGTATGGCGGTCAATTTGAGTCACAAGAGCGCGCCACACAAACCTTACTGGCGATCGGCGCTTTGGCGCTAGCGATCATTGCGATATTAATCTATTTCTCGGTTGGTTCCATTCCTGCTACGGTGATGATTATGCTCAACCTACCCTTGGCGATGATTGGGGGTGTGTTCACTCTAGCACTGAGCGGTGGCATTCTATCCGTAGCCTCAATGGTCGGGTTCATCACACTTTTCGGCGTTGCCATCCGTAACGGACTGTTGTTGGTTGACAACTACAACCATCGACTGGCAGCCGGAGTCCCGCTGCATGACGTGCTGATCGCGGGGTCAATGGAGCGTCTTGTCGCTATTTTAATGACCGCCCTCTCATCTGCTTTTGGTATGGTACCACTGGCGTTTGGTTCGGGTGTGGGTAGGGAATTGCTACAACCCTTAGCAATGGTTGTTTTGGGTGGTATGTTTACCTCAACTGCCCTAACGCTGCTGGTGATTCCAGCCTTATACGCGCAGTTCGGTAAATTTGTTCTTCCCAAGAAAATTTCTGATGCTGCTCGATCGCGGGTGGCAGAACAATTGAGCACGTAAGATCGCAGCATTTTTCATGACTATTTCATCCCCCAATGGAAGGGTGTTTCAAACTGACAGAAAACCTATGTTAAGTGCTCGTTTTGTGGTATTGATGATTGTTAGTGCAATCTTTAGTTCTACTCAGACTCTATCCGCGATCGCCCAACCCAAACCAATTGCTCCAACTGTTTTAAAAAGCCAGAAAGTCCAACCGCCGGACTCGCTCGATCCAAGTCCAAACCCGCTCGACCTTCCGACTAGTCCAGAACAAGTTCGATCGCAACAGGCACAGCCAATTACTTTGCGGCAGGCAATTGCCCTGGCACAAAAGAACAATCGAGATCTCCAGGTAGCACGACAAACCTTGCAGCGCAGTCAAGCCGCTTTAAAACAAGCGCAGGCAGCTCAATTACCCACACTAAGCACTCAGGCAGAGATTGCCAACGAACGGACTGCCAGAGAGACTCTTGATGACTTGAAGTATCTAAATGAAAAATCCTCTCCTGCTAACGTTCTCAGCGGCACCGTAGAAGTTGGTTACGACATCTTCACTGCTGGTAGAAGACCTGCGAGAATTAGATCTGCCCAAGAGCAGGTACGCCTCGATCGGTTGGACGTGGAGCGACTGAACGAGCAAACTCGCCTTGATGTCACAAATGCCTACTACGATCTACAAGAAACCGACGAACAGGTACGAATTGCCCAGGCTGCTGTTACTAATGCCCGCAGGAGTTTACAAGATGCTATTTCATTAGAAGAAGGCGGTTTGGGGACTGGATTTGATGTCGTGCGTGCCAGAGTCCAGCTTGGCAATGCAGAGCAGGAACTGATCGACGCTCAAAGCCAGCAAGATATCGCCCGTCGTCGATTAGTAGAATTGTTGAGCTTGAGCGAGACAGTAGATGTAAGTGCTGCCGATCCAGTGCGGCAAGCAGGCAGATGGTCGCTATCGCTTGAGGACAGTATTTTGCTGGCGTATAAAAACAGAGTAGAGCTGCAACAACAGCTAGCGCAACGGAGAATTGCCCAGCAGCAAAGACGAATTGCTCTAGCTGATGTAAGACCGCAGGTCAGTCTATTTGCCAATTATCAAGTGTTGGATGACTTTAATGACGAATTTGGTTTAAAAGATGGATATGCAGCAGGAGCCAGACTGCGCTGGAATTTCTTTAGTGGCGGAGCTGCTAGATTTGGTGCAGCACAAGAGGATGCCAACCGAGCGATCGCTGAAACCCGTTTTGCTCAAACTCGCAATCAAATTCGTTTTCAAGTCGAGCAGGCATATAAAAACCTCCAGGCAAATGCTCGCAGCATTCAAACTGCCAGCGCTGCATTGCAACAGGCTCAAGAGGGTTTAGAAATTGCCCGCGTGCGCTTTCAAGGAGGAGTTGGTACTCAATTAGACGTAATTGCTGCCGAAAACGACTTGACGCGAGCGGATGTGAATCGGCTTAATGCAATTTTGAATTATAACCGCGCTCTGGCAACGCTACAACGCGCCGTTAGTAATCTTTCTAAAAGTAAATTCACCAACTTTTCTCAGTAAATAGAAGAAAGCAGGAAAGGCAATGCAATCGCCAGTAGCTTTTCTTATACCCTTGAAGTTTTACAGGATTTGGAATGCGTTCAATGGAAAACATGACTGGAACTCAAACGCATCTTCATAGAAACGACGGCTAAGACGAAGTAGGTTGTTATGCGGATTCTATTAGTCGAGGATGAGCCAGACTTAGGTGATGCGATTAGGCAAAGGTTAAAGCAGGAACGGTATGTTGTTGATTGGGTTTTAGATGGCGATGAGGCTTGGATGTATTTAGAATCCTACTGGACAGAATATACACTAGCTATCTTCGACTGGTTACTGCCAGGGCTATCGGGCTTAGAACTGTGTCGGCGGCTGCGGCTGCGGAATAATCCGATGCCGATTTTAATACTAACTGCTAAATGCGATCTCAGCGATCGAGTGACTGGGCTAGATGCAGGGGCAGATGATTACCTGGTGAAACCGTTTGGCATGGCAGAACTGCTGGCACGGTTGCGGGCATTGCAGCGCAGATCGCCTCAAATCCAACCCCAGCAACTTCAGGTCGGCGATCTCATCTTAGATTACGGCACTCACACTGTGTGTCTTCAGAAGCAAAGCGGTGACAAGCAGTTTCTTTTACTGACACCAAAGGAATTTCAACTGCTAGAATGTTTCATGAAGCGCCCTAACCAGGCGATCGGCGGCGAGCAAATTGTCAAGCTCATTTGGGCGGCAAGTACAGAACCAACTAGTAACGTTCTAGCAGCCCAAATCCGTCTGCTACGGCGCAAACTGGCAGAAATTGGCAGTAGTTGCTCGATTGAAACTCTCTATGGCATGGGATACCGTTTCAACATCATCCTCCCTCCAGAATAAGCTATTTTTACTGACTCGCTGGCGACTGGCAGGAATATATGCTAGCGTTGTCGGGCTGATTTGTGTTCTAGCTGGATTTATTCTTTATCACGCAATCGCCCATACACGTCTGGCAGCTTTAGATCGAGAACTGGAGTCTGTAGCAAGTACGCTGCACGATAGCCTCGAACCAAGCGTAGTTTACCCTAGTCGCGTAAAACCGGAGGACGCTCAAAGAATTCTACCGAGTATATGCACGGATGGGATAAGCTGCTTAACGCAAACAGCAGCGACCAAGTCTCATTCTACAGGTGTCTTTTACCAAAGCAACTACTACCTACGTTTACTGGACACCTCTGGAAGCCTGGTTGCCGTAGCAGGTTTTCACCCTACGGGGCTGCCAATTTTGCTAGAACCGGACACTTGGCAAATTCTCCAAGACCGCAATGGTCAGCGTTATCGTCAAATTTCTTTATCTATTCATATTAATAAGAATCTGCTTTGGGGATACATCCAGGTGGGGCGATCGCTGGAGGATTTCGATCAGTCGCTTGCTTACTTGCGATTAATTCTACTAGCAGGGATACCAATCGGCATCATTGCGATCGGAGCTTCAGCTTGGTGGTTTTCAGGACTAATTATACGACCTATTTATAATTCTTATTTAAAAATGCGACAGTTTACAGCTGACGCTGCCCATGAATTGCGGACTCCCATAGCAACGATCCAAGCCACTATGGAAAACAAAAGCCAGATCGAGCAGCCTTGGTCCGAGCAAGAAATAGAGAATGCTCTAACAACCATCGAACGTCAGAATAATCGCCTTTCTCGATTAGTTGAGGATCTTTTGTTACTTTCGCGCATGGAAAATCCGGCAAAAACATTGCACAAACGGCAAGCGTTAGTAATGAAACTTAGTTCCTGTAATTTAAACGAACTAGTCAGTGATGTAATAGAGGGATTTTCCATTCTAAAAATTGCCGCCAATTTGAAGCTAACAGCTGATATACGAGTACGCCAAGCCCTTTATGTTACTGGAGATGAAGAGCATCTAGGTCGCTTAATTTCTAACCTCGCGAGCAATGCGATGCAGTACACCCCCCCAGGGGGTAGAGTCACGATCGTTCTAGACCGACACGAGCATTATGCCGTTATTCAGATCGTAGACACGGGCATCGGCATTGCTCCCGAACACCAGGCTCGAATTTTCGACCGCTTTTATCGCGTGAATAGCGATCGCTCTCGCCAGTCGGGGGGTGCTGGATTAGGTCTAGCGATTGCTCAAGCGATCGCCCAAGCACATCATGGCAGCATTCAGGTTCAAAGTGAGTTGGGCAGGGGAAGTACGTTTACTGTTCGGCTACCCTTGAACTAAGGCATTGCTGCCTGCATGAAACCAAGGCGTTAAGTTAATTCACGTCCGAGGGGTTGCTTGCGATCGCAATTTGATTTTGTACCTTAGCGCGAAACCCTCTTAGTAGTTTCTTTCCTTTCACGCTGCTAATGAATTTAGATCGCTCGTCGGGCTAGGGTTTCAATCCACTGTGGGTTCATCTTATTCATTCATGTTGCGGTAAGTAGCCACTGCCGAGGGTGAAATACGGTTAAGATAACGAAAGATCCAATACTTGAAGATTGCATCCATGACCACTGGAAAGGTGGCTATGAACATAAAAACAAAATCTTTATTTTCTGGAAGACCGAAATGCTTTAAGGTGTTTTCCAAGATTACTTCCCAACCATGAGAAGAGTGAAAGCCGACAAATAGATCGGTAAGCAGGATAATTAAAAACGCTTTGGCAGAGTCGCTTAGTCCATAAACTATCTCGTCAATAAAAGATTTAAATATTGCTATCTGTCGTTTTCCTATTACAAGTAAAGCCACAAACGCAGCCACTGATAGTAGATCGGCAAAAATACTTTTAAGTGCATTATTACTTTCAAGTTTGTATTTCTGAGCTAGTTCAGAAGCTTTTTGTTTTAGTTTTTCTTCTGTAATTTCTGGAGTAAGTGCTAGGGTTTTTCCAGCTAAAAAATCAAAGCGAAGTTTTTCTTCAAAAATTTTTAGCTCATTAAGTGCTCTTTCTTCCTGAGAAGAGTTTAAATAAATATTTGATTGGTTGTTATTCCAAAATGAATTTACTAAAGGATTCATTATAATACCTTTAGCTAGCTGATTGATTAAAAAAGGTACTAGAATCAGAATTAATAAATAACGTATAGAAACGACGGTTCGATACCGAGAACGGCGGAACTCTTGAATCACCTCAGCTTCTGCGTTCGGGTTCAAGTTCCTCTTCAATTTTTCTATAGTCCGACCAATGGAACGGGGAATAACGCTAGGTTCATCAAGCGATGTCACTGATGCCGATTTTTTTTCTGAAATTTGTTTATTAAACTTATTTTGCAGTGCTTGAGTCTTTTTAATAGAAGCTTGTTCGCTAAACTGAGTTAAGGAAGTGTCGCTAGCTGTCTCATTTGATTGAGGTATTAGCTCGCAATCTACTTTATTTTTTGGATTTAAAGATTTGTATTTAATAAGGATTTCCTCAATAAGATTTAGTTTTTCTATTGTTTTACAAGTAATAGCTTTTACTTCTATAGTCTGACGATCGCATGTTATGCTCTCTCGTTCTAGTTCAAAAGTATTTGAATTTTTACTAGAAGAAATATTTATAAGGGATACGTTGAGAATAGAGCGGCTTAGCTTAAATTCTGATAATCTGGTTTGAGCAATTTGTAAATATTTGGACAATTCAGATTCGATATAGTTAACAACACTATCGTTATAATCATTCAGTGATGAGAATTGCTCACCCCTAAAGTACTCATTTTCTATCCTTTTTATCTCAAGTGCTGCATTATAAGCTGCGTTCAGAGAACGTTCGGGGGTTTGCCACAGCCAATTAATAGCGTCATACCAATACTTTTTCATAAGAAAAAGAACGTAATTTTTCAAATGATAAATGATTTCTCGCTCCCTTCTCACTGAATGGAGCTATTAATCAATATATTGACAGAATTCTATGAAATAGAAATGAAATTTTTGCTTATTAAAGGACTCTATATCTAAAAATCCTTTGTAGAATTTTTTGCAATTGTAATGCACTACTTGGAAATAACTTAGTAACTGAAAGTTTCTAACAGTAATACTGTAGTTATGTCTCTCGGTACACTAAGCTTTAACACAACAGTTCTAGATAGAATGAGAGAGTAAGGATATAGATGAAGGGTACTGATGCAGGAGATCTACAACTGTAGTACTGTACGCTTTTGTCTGATGCAGCTCATCGCCTTGCTCCAGAGCGTGACTCTCGTGCAGCATCGCGCAGAATGTCAATTCCGCCCTTCATGGCGATCGCAGCGATTGCGGCACTGACAACCAGATCGGGCCACGGTTGACTCAGCCAGGCAACCAGCCCACCAGCGACCAGAATGCCCAGGTTAGAGACGAAGTCGTTAATACTAAAGGTTTGGGCTGCTCGGAGGTTTACATCGGCATTTTTCAGGGGCTTTAGCAGTTTGAGGCTGAGCAGATTTATTGCCGTCGAGATCGCGCTCATTCCGATCATGACAATTCCAATAGGCTCGGTGCCTGACATGACACGACGGGTCGCGTCGCCTAGAACTCCGATTGCGAAAACGATCAGAAGCACGCCCGATACACGCGCTGCTACAACTTTCAGCCTTGGCGATCGCCCGATCGCAAAAAGACTGATTGCGTAGACAGCACTGTCGGATAAGTTGTCCAAGGCATTGGCGATCAATCCACTGGAATCACCCAGTAAGCCAGTTATGAATAGCGAAAGCGACAGTGCTAGATTCAGTCCCAGAACCTGAAATAGAACGCGGCGCTTTTGTGGTGTCGTCGCATCAGCGGCTTTGTCATTCATGTGGATTTAAGGATGGATACTGTTTAGATTTGTTATTTACCGCTAAATTGATAACCCAAATTCATAGCATTTTATAAATAGTTCAATTACTAGGTCGTGCATCAACTCTGTTTTGGAAAAGCAAATTGTTTTCCGTACAAGTTGCTAATGACAAACCTGTATTGAGAGCAATGCTGATGATAAAAGCACGGTTATAATTAGCCTGTCTGTGGTCTGTGGTTATGTCCGCGACTGTTCTGTGAGACATGCTTTTCTAGCGATCGCCAGCTTTTAACAAATTAACATCATCAACGATTAAGCTAAAGCCAAAAATTGCCTCCAAACTCGACCTTTAAAGTTAAATCTTCTAAACCCTAGAAGCTGAACGCGATTTTAACTAGTCGAAGCACACGTCATAATTCTGGTAAGGTTTTACCGAAAAAGTATGCTGCATTTATTTACTAGCTTGAGATCGAGTAACAAAATTGAAATAAAACTTCTAAAATTACTAGTTAAACTAAAATGTGCGAAATCGAGCTACACCTACAGGAATTTCTGAATCATTACCAACAACTTTAGCTGAGAGGCTATATATAGAATCTGAACCAAAAGTTGGTTGCTTGACTTTATTAAGTTCGACCAAGAGCTTCGTGTTAGAAATATCATGTCTAGGAAAAACTATAATGATTCTTCTGTCATTAACAGAAACATTGGTATTGATTTTTCGACCATTGCGATCGGATATATTAATGTCATTGCTCACAGCCACAGTAGATGGAGTATCAATGATAAGCTGAGAAAGGGCACCGATATTTTTGGGAATATGTATTTGAAAAGCATGTTTAACAATCCGCCAACGAGTAGTAGGAGATTGTAAATTATTTTCAACGCTAAAAACTCTACTATCATTTGTATTTGTGTTTATATTTCCGCTTGCGTAGCTAGCTGAAATAGAAGCTACAATAGCTAGAATTAAGCTAACAGGAGGGTAAATTAACATTTTTTTCATCTCACACCTTGAAGAAATTAGCTCGCTTGAAGATGATTAACCATTTGCTAAGCAGCTTAACAGAGGAAGATGAAATCAAGATGAAATTTTGTCTAAAGTCACAATTATTTTTGGACGGGGTACTCATCCCATATTGAAACAAGAATCTGTTGCTTTACTCACAAAGAGCTGAAGCTAAAAAAATAGCAGCTTGCTAGACACTGCTACCTAGCATAAACCGAAGCCTTGCTCGAAAGTTACTTCATCAGTTTTTATAGCTAATCGACAGAAATCGGTAGTACCATCCCTTTTTCATAGTATCTGCACCCGCGACAACTAGTGTAGATATTGAACTTGGGTAGTTTGGTACGCGTTTACAATCTATTAAAAATAGTTACTTTTGCCCCAAAGTGATTAAATGGACTATGCAAAACTCTAGTTAAATAATTAAGTACTTATCCACATCGGCTTTGCATTTGCGGAGTTTAGCTAAGGCTTCTTGTTGAATCTGCCGCACCCGTTCGCGACTAAAGTTAAGCCGCTCGCCTATATTTTTCA
>ERZ1066120.1974-NODE-1974-length-10138-cov-5.179411_pt1 | contig 10138 bp, 6 predicted proteins | sample MGYA00382767_ERZ1066120 | MGnify/ENA primary metagenome ERZ1066120 (study PRJEB33369, sample SAMEA5778350) | biofilm metagenome | biome: Industrial cooling water; feature: Water cooling tower basin; material: Biofilm | place: United Arab Emirates | collected... | reverse complement strand
ATGCGCCGCAATATGTGAAAAATACCGAGTTTTTGCGGAATCAGTTGCATCACATCGGTTGGCGCATCGTGAGCGGCGAACACGGTCACGCGGTTGACATCACTTTCCCGCAAACCTCGCACGTCGCCGGAAATTTCCTGCACCGCATCGCCGGTTGGGGCATTTCGGTCACGGGCGGCAAACCGAGCGGCCAAACCCAGGTCGAAGCGCCGTTTTCGCGGCACCTGATTCATCACAATCGTGTCGAAGACGTGCTGCTGAAATCGAATGATTGGGGCGGCATCGAAACCTGGCAGGGCGGGCCGTTTTACATTTGGAATAACCTGGTGATTAATCCGGTCGCCTTTAAAAACTGGACATTTCGCGCGGGCGAGCCGGATAATGTCGGCTCGTTTGGCCACGCTTATTATCTTGACGGCAGTTTCAAAAACTACCTGTTCAACAATATCGCGCGCGGGCGAAACAACACTTTGGGCACCAAAGGCGTGAATGCGGCGGGCTTGCAAAACATCATTTCGTTCGAGAACACGTTCTTTCACAACACGTTTTCCAAGTTCGCCGAAACCACGCGCCAGCAGCAGCCCGAAGCCGGACGTTTGCGCTACTTTTCCAACATCATGGAAGATTCGTCGCGCACCGTTTTGCGCCAGGCCGACCCCAAAGACGGCAGTGCGCCCGACCCGAACGCTTCGCACTACACGCAGGGCGGCAAATTCGCCTACGACCAGCTCGCGTTTTCGCGCAACGTTTTCCACAACATCCGAGGGAAATTCGGCACCTTCGAGGAAACCGGCGTGACCTACAAAACGCTCGAAGAGTTCCGCGCCGCGCTTGCCCGCCTCAATCCCAAAGCCGGTGAAGTGGGAATTTTGACTCCAAATCAACCGCTTCGCGCGCCCGAAAAGAACGATTTTCGCCCGGCGCAAAACAGCGCGGCACTTGGAAAAGGCTCGAAAGTTTGGGTGCCCTGGGGCTTATCGCACACGGTCGGCGAATGGAATTTCACGCGCAATAATGCGAATCCATCACAAATTACCGACGAACATTGGAACATGACGCGGCTGTATAACCGGCGCGAAAACTTCTTCAAAACGCCGCGTTATCCACTTGAAGGCCAAAACATCGGCGCCGGTAATTTCGTGGCGGGCGCGCTCGAAGATTGGACAAACGGCGCGCTGCAACTGAATGGGCGCGACCAATTTTTGCGCGTTCCACACTTGAAAATGGTGCCGCCGCCGCCCGCGCCTTCCGAACCGAAAATCGTCGAATTGGATTGGGCGCGCGTGACGCTGCCCGCCAAAATTATCCCCGACCGCGAATTTGAAGTGATTATCGCGCCGAAAGCTGGTTTCACAGGCCAACCGCGCGTTGATTTGCACTGGATGAAACGCGACAACTGGGGCGGCTGGCTGGCGAGCAGCAACGAAGGCACCGTGCTCGAAGGCGGCGCGCGCCGTTTCACGCTCAAAGGCGGGCGTCCTGGCGAACTGTTTCAATATTCGGTCCTGGCGTTTCTTTCGCCCGACGGCACTTTCGATAAAAAAACGCACTCGCAAGCCATCGCCATTGACCCAGGCGAAGCGCCGGTTGACGCCTCGAAACTGCAAACCGCGAGCATCGGAACCAGCGATTTTCTGCTCGAAATGGTCGTGCAAACGCGCGCGCAAAACGGGACTTTGGTCGCCAAATCGGACGGGCAAACCGGTTACGTTTTGGATTTGCAAAACGGGCGTCCGCGCTTGCGTTTGCAAAGCGCGGGCGCGACATTTTCCGCGATTGCTGACACTCCAATCAACGGCGGCGCGTGGCGTCATTTGCTGGTGGATGTGGATCGAAAAAACGGCGTGACGTTTCATGTCGATGGCCGCGCATTGAAGGCGCAAACAAGCGGCGTGTTACCCGTTTCTTCTCTCGAAAACGGCGCTGATTTTCAAGTTGGCGGCGGGCCAAATCAAACGCCGTTTGCCGGAAGTCTCGATTTTCTGCGCGTTGCGCGCTCGACTTTAGCGACTTCGCGCACTTCGGCCCAGGAACTTTATGCGTGGAGTTTTAACGGCCCGCACTTGAGCGATTTCGCCGGAAATTCGCGCGCGCAAAACAACGCGGCGGGCGCGTTGGTGCGGTGAAAACCCCCTCTGCCGCTTCGCGGCATCTCCCCCTCCGAGAGGGGGAGAGCAGACTGGGACTTTTCGGCGCGGCCATCGTTTGCGCTGCTCATGGAAATTCCAATTTGCTCTCCCCCTCTCGGAGGGGGAGATGGGCGAAGCCCAGAGGGGGTGAAAAACACACAAAAATGAAAAAATCAATTCTCCTTCTCCCCTTTCTCCTCGCGTCGGGCTGCATCGCGCAGGAAAAACCGAACGAAACAACCCAAAAACCCGATTTCCGCCTGTTTATGATGGGCAACAGCCTCACCGACCAAATCCGCTTCGATTCGTTCGTGAAAATGAGCGCCAGCGGCGGCAAAAAACTGACTCTGGGCCGCCAAACCATCCCCGGCGCGCCCATTGGCTGGATCAAAGACCATCCCGATAGCGGCTTCAAAACCGAACCGTTTGGCGCGTGGCCAAACGCGCTCGCCAACTTCGAGTGGGACGCGCTTTCACTTCAGCCTTTTCAGTGGGGCTTTAAAGAAAATATCCGCGATATTCCGCCGATTTACGAAAAATTCATCGCCAATTCGCCCGATGGCCAACTGCTGATTTACGCGCAATGGCCCGACAACAAAGGCGGCGATTGGACGCGCAAATGGCTCGAACCGCGCGAGAAAAATATCATGTCGCGCGCCGAATACGAGGACACCGTTTCGTGGCTGCACGCCAATTTGAACGCCAAAAAACCGGCGCGTTTGGTGCCCGTTGGCCATGTGATGCACCTTCTGGAGCAAAAAGCCAAAGCCGGACTCGTGCCCGAAATCCAGACGATGTGGAACGTTTACGACGACGGCGTTCACCTCAATAACGTCGGAAGTTTCATCGTCGGCACCACGTTTTATGCTTCGATTTTCCAACGATCGCCCGAAGGCTTGAGCCACGCGGAATACGAAAAAGGGCGCGGAAAACTCACGCCGGAACTCGCCAAAGTCATCCAGCAAACCGCATGGGAAGTTGTCGCAACGCATCCGATGACTGGCGTTTCCAGCGATTTTCCACCCAAAATCGTCACGCCCACACTCGAAAACGCGGTGCAAAACAGCGCCTATTTTCAGGAAGTTTTTCCGGCGTTTGGGAAAGCACCGCGCACCTTTCGCGTGGCGAGCGGAACTTTGCCAAATGGCATTTCTTTGGGCGAAAACGGCGTTTTGACCGGCGCTTCAACGCAAGCCGGAACCGCAAAATTTGAACTCGAAGTGCGCGACGCGACGGGCAAAAGTGCCAAACGCGCGTTTGAATTAAAAACCGTGCCCGATAGCGCGCCGCAAATCACGACGACCGCGCTTCCGGCGATGAAACAGGGGCAGTATTTGCGCGTGCAACTCGGCCTTCAAAGCGATAACGCGCCGTTCAAGTGGAACACCGAAAACGCGAAATTGCCGCCCGGCCTTTCGCTTTCCGACGAGGGCGTTTTGGAAGGCACGCCCGCCGTCGCGGGGGTTTTTCAAACGCCGATTTCGCTCACCGACGGCGACACCCAAGACCCCGAAACCGTCACCAAAACTTTTGACATTCGCGTGGCTCCGGCGGGCGATGAAGTGTTTTTCGCGCGCCGCGTCGATTGGAAAATCGAAGCCAACGGAAGAATTGACAGCGCCGAAAAATGGAATTTCGATCAAAAAATCGCGGTTCCGATGCAGGGAAAACCCAGCGCCGAGGCCACGATGGACGTGGTTTACAACGACGACGCGCTGTTTGTCGCGGTGATGGTCAAAGACGCCAATTTGATTGGCGAAAACTGGAGTTTTAGCGCGCTCGAAGACAGCGTAAACATCTATCTCGACTCGAAAAACAACCGCGAGGCGGTTTACAACTGGGACGATTTCCGCTTTTCCAACAACCCCAACGGCGGCAAATCCGAAGTGCGCGGCGGTTGGTGGGCACACGCCAACACCTCGAAAATCGAAGGCGGATACCTGGTCGAAGCGCGCTGGAACTGGGGCGAAATTCGGCCCAAATTGCGGAAAGAACAGCTTGCCAACCAAAGTTTTGGCTTGGAAGTTCAAGTCGTGGATGTGAATCAAAAAGGCGGCCCGATTGTCTCGCGCGTCGGCTGGATTGGCGCGAAAAACGCGGATTCCGATCCGAGCGGTTTTCGCACGATCATCACAAAAGGACGGGAATGAGCGCGCCGCTTCAAAGCGAAATTCGCCTCCACAACGGGCGCCCGACGCTGTTTCTCAACGGCGAAATCGAGGCGCCGATTTTCTATGCGCTCACCGATGTTCCCGGCGGGCGTTGGAGCTGGGAAGAGTTGCCCGCGCACAATATCCGCCAGTTTTTGACGCGCGGGTTTCGGTTGGTGCAACTCGACATCGCGCTCGATGACGTGTGGTTTGAAGACGGCTCGTTTTCGGTCGAAACGGCGCGGCGCCAAATTCGGGGCGTGACGGAAATTCGCGCCGATGCCGCCGTGATGTTTCGTTTGCACGTGCGTCCGCCGCGCTGGTGGATGGCGCGAAATCCCGATGAAAACACGCTCTATCTGAACGCGCAGGGCGAAATTTGCGCGGGCGAAGACGACGCGCCGGGTTTTCATCGTCACATCGAAGACGACGCGCGGCGGCCTCGGCGCACGAGTTTGGCGTCTCAAAAATGGCTGGACGAATGCGGCCCCATCGTCGCGCGTTTTTGCCGCGAACTGGCGCAAACCCCCGAAGGCGACGCGCTGATGGGCGTTCAAATCGCGGGCGGCGTGTTCGGCGAGTGGCATTATTGGGGCTTCATCGAACACGAAGTGGACGTGAGCGCGCCGATGCAAGCGCGTTTCGCGGCGTGGCAACGCGAAAAATACGGCGAAAACCGCGAAATTTTGCCGGTTCCGGCCTGGGAAATTCGCGTGCAAACCGGCGACGGATTGTTTCGTAGTCCGCAAAACTCTGGCGACGTTTGGGCGATGGATTACGCGCGCTGCCAGCACGAATGTGTGGCCCATGCGATTGAATTTTTCGCGCGCGTTGTCAAAGAAAACTGGCCGCGCGAGGTCGTTGTCGGCGCGTTTTACGGCTATTTTTTCTCGTGTTTTGGGCGCGACATCGCGGGCGGACACCTCGAAATCGCGCGTTTGCTTCGCTCGCCGCATCTCGATTTTTTCTGTGGGCCTTCGACTTATTACCCCGACGCCTGGCATCCTGGCGAGTGGTTTCGCTCACGCGGTTTGCTCGAATCGTGCCGCTTGAACGGCAAATTGTGGCTCGACGAAATGGATCAGCAAAACCAACTTCCGGGCTACTGGGAAAACGATTATCACGAACACATCGCGGCCTCGCGCGCCAAAACGGTTCGCAATTTGAGTTTTGCGCCGCTCAAAGGTCACGGTTTGTGGTTCTACGATTTCGGGCCGTCGGGTTTTAGCGATTCGCGGGGCCGCGTTCCCACACATCACGGCTCGCAGGGCTGGTGGGACGACCCGCATTTGCTGCGCGACATCGCAGCCGTCAAATGTTTGCTCGAATCGCGGAGCCAAAACTACGAAAGCGCCGCCGATGTTTTGGTCGTTGGCGACCCGCAAACACACTACGCGATGGCGAGCGTTCCGAGAAATGTGGACGCCGTTTCGCACGCCGCCATCGGCTGGACGCCGCTGGGCCTGATGCAAGCCGGAACCGTTTTCGACGCGATTTACCTTTGCGATTTAGAGCGCGTCGCGTGGGAAAATTATCGCGTCGTCGTGTTTCTCAACGCCTTTGTTCTGAGCCAAAAACAACGCGAATTCATCGCGCAAAACGTCGCGCAAGGCGGACGGCAAATCGTGTGGATTTACGCGCCCGCTTACAGCGACGGCTCGCAAAACTGCGAAGAATTTGTGCGGCAAACGACGGGTTTCGAGTTGAAAAAATGGCAAAGCGCAACGCGCGTGGAAATCAGCGCGCCGTTTGGGAATTACGGTTTGAGCGAGACGCCAATTTCTCCGATTTTTCACGTTTGCGACGGCGCCGCGCAACCTCTCGCGCATTTTTCGGGCGGCGAAGTGGCGTGGGCGCGCAAACAGTTTGAAACGCACGAAGCGTTTTTCATCGCGCTTCCGGCTTTCGACGCGGCGCTTGGAAAGTGCGTCGCCGAATTGACAGACGCGCACCGTTTTTCGCGCTCCGCAGACGTGATTTATGCCGACGCGCAAACGATTTTGCTCCATTCGCGCGAAGGCGGCGAACGCGCCGTCTTTTTGAAAAGCGGGCGCGAAATTCGCGTAAGGATGCCCCACTCGCCCGCGACGGCTCTGCTCGACGCGCAAAGCGGCGAAGTGTTGTTCCTGACACCTCAATGAAACTCCATTTCAATTTGCCTCCGACGTTTTTCACTCATCCGCAGCTTTCGCGTCATTTCGAGCGCGCGGCCTCGCGCTTCGAGACTTCGGTTTCAAGCGCCGACAAAATCGAAGATTTGCTGCCGCATTTGCGCGATGCCGATGGCGTTTTGATGTGGGCCTGGCCGCAGTTTTCGCCCGAAATTTTGGCGCAGTGCGAGCGGTTGCGCTGGGCCGGATTTTTGGATGTGGGACGCGAAACAGCGCGCGTTTTGCTCGAAGGCGGCGTGAGCGTTTCGCTGTCGCGGCGCGCGTGGTCGCCCGCCGTCGCGGAACTGGCGCTCGGTCTTTTGCTGGCGAGCCTGCGAAAAATTCCGCAGCATCACGCGAGTTTTTCATCACGAACCGAAAACTGGGCGCAAACATTTCCCGCCGATATTGACCCGCACGAGCGCGAACTTTCCGGCATGACGGTGGGAATCGTGGGACTCGGCGGCATCGGCGCGCGTTTGGCGGGGCTTTTAGCACCATTTGAGGGCGAGATTTTGGCGTTCGACCCGTTTTGCACACCGGAAAACGCGGCACGCGTCGGGGCGAAATTAGTGGAGTTGGAAGAACTCGCGCAAAAATGCGAGGCCGTTGTGTTGTGCGCGGCGACAACGCCCGAAACGCAAGGTCTTTGGAGCGCCGCGTGCATCGAGAAAATGCCGCGCGGCGCGATTTTCGTCAACGTGTCGAGATGGCAAAACGCCGATGGAACGGCGCTTTTGGCGCGTTTGCAAAAGCGCGAAATTTATGGCGCCTTCGATATTTTCGAGCCGGAACCGCTCCCGCACGATTCGATTTTGCGCGAGCTACCCAACGTCGTCCTCACGCCGCATCGCGGCGGCGGGATTTTTCCGTCGATTCACCGCCATTTCGAGTGGTTGTTGGGCGATTTTGAAGCGTTCACCGAGGGAAAACCGCCCAAATTCGGCGTGAACGAAAGCATTTTGCCGCTTTTGGGCTAAAACATTTCTCAAAAGTGTTGAGCCGTTGCGCCTCTCGTCCTGCTGAGCGCATCCGAAGAAAGACGAAAACTGGAAAACGCCCACTTTTCCACCTCTCAACCAAACTCAGATTTGCACGCGCACTTTGCCGTCTTCGCCGATTGTCACCGGATAGGTCGCCACGCGGCTTTTGGTGTCGTATAAACCTTTTCCGGTCACGATGTCGAACTCCCAGCCGTGCCAGGGGCAGCGCAAAACGCGGCCTTCGAGGGCCGGATCGTATTTTCCGACTTCGCTGGGGCGATGCGTTGTTTGAATGTGCCCCTGACACAGCGGCGCGCCCGCGTGCGGGCACACGTTTTTGATGGCGAAAAACGCGCCGCCGATGTTGTAGACGCCAATCGAAAGCGCGCCCTCTTCCACGATTTTCTTCTCGCCGGGCGCGATTTCGCTCGCCAGGCCGACCTCGATTTTGCCGCGCCCGCGCGCTCTGGGCGCCTCGGCTTTTTCCACGACGGCAAACGCGTAATCGAGCGGCGATTCCGTTCCAAAACCGTTGTTCACGCCCGGCAAATCTTCGCGCGTCGGACGTTTTTCCTGCTCGTTGCCGTTCATACGAGCGCCTCCCGATTTTCGCTTTTCACGGTTTCGCTTTTCGCGGTTTCGTTTTCCGTTGAATTTTCGAGGCGAAGCCCGTAAAGCTGCGCGGCGTTTTCGCCCAGAATGCGGCGCAGTAATTTTTCGTCCATGCGCGGCGGAAAAATGCGGCGCGGGTCATCGAAATCCCAGTGCGGGAAATCGCTCGAAAAAAGCAGCGTGTTTTGGGCGTCCATCATCTCCAACAATTCCAAAAACTGCTGCGTCGTGGGCGGTTCTTCAATCGGCTGCGAAGTCAGGCGAACGTGTTCGCGGATGGTTTCGCTGGGCGCGCGTTTGAGCCAGGGCGTCGTGCTGCGCAGCGCCTTGAAATTTTTGTCGAGGCGCCACATCAGGTGCGGCAGCCAGCCGAAACCGCCCTCGACCAGCACGACTTTGAAGCGCGGAAATTTCTCGAAAACGCCGTTGCACACCAGGCTCGCCGTGTGCGCCATGAAGGTGAGCGGCAACGTCGAATGCCACTCGAAATACGAAGCCGCCGCGCCGATGGGCGTGGACGGCGTGCGCGCGCCCTCGGCGCCGGGGTGCATCGCAAACGGCAAACCCGCCGCTTCGCACGCCGCGTAAATCGGATGATAAAAGCGGTGCCCGTAAAGCAGCGAACTTTCGCCGGTCACGATGACCTGCACCATTTGAGGATGCGCGGCGCAGCGCTCAATTTCCGTCACGGCTTGCGCCGGGTCGTTGGCGTTGATGCAAATCGAACCCAGATAACGCGCGTCGGCGCGCAGCCAATGCTCGATCTGCCAATCGTTCCAGGCCCGCGCCAGCGCCGCGCCGACATCAATATCGTGAGCGAGCGAAACCGAAATTCCCGGCGGCTGAATCACGGCGAACGCGATGCCGTAAAGATCGAGATAATCGCGCGCCCAACTCTGCGGCGAACAGCCCTCGACATCGCGGCGGTTCACGCCAAAGGGATTTTGGTAGCCGTGCCCCGGCTGCGAAGCCTGCCCCTGCGCCACCGCCTGACGAAATTTTTCGGGAATAAACGGCGCCAGCGGCGTTTCGCTCGTCGCGTAAGGATGAATGTCGCAGTCCACGACCGGCACTGATTTTTTGAGCATAGGCCCAGTTTTTCCCGATTTCGCGCCGCTTGACCTTTACGTTTTTGCGCCGCTTTCATACGCTTTATTTCATGGACGTGCAAAACGTGATTTACACCTACTACCGCGAGCGCGCGGATTTCGTCTCGAACGACAGCCGCTTCGATTCGTGGGCGATGGTGGTGCCCAGGCGCGGCGAATTCGCGTTTTCCACCGATTGCGCGCGCGGCGTTTGCCGTTTCGGAAGCACCGTCATCGTGGCGCCCAAAAGTCGCTTCGAGCGCCACGCGAAAAGCGCGCTGACTTATCACGTTTTTCGCTGGGACTGGCACGGTTCGCCCTTTGAAACGGCGCTTTTGGCGGGTTTGCACGCCATCAACGACGTTGACCGGCTCGACAGCACGCTTTCGCGTTTCAAGCCACTTTTTGGACGAAACGACGAGTGGAGCCGTTTGTGGCGCGAGAATTTGCTGCGCGAACTGCTGCTGTTGTGCGTGGCGCCGCCGCAGAATTTGCTGCCCGCCGCGCCGCAAAACGACGCGATGAACCAAGCGGCGCAATTGCTTCAGGAGAATGCGGGTCGCGCGTTTTCAATGCGTTTTATTTCGGACGCGCTGGAGCTTTCGCCGGTGCAACTCACGCGGCAGTTTCGGGCGGTTTTCGGCGAAACGCCCATCGAATATCTCACGCGAATCCGCATGGAGCGCGCCGCCGCCTTTCTGCTCGAAACCAACGACACGCTCGAAACCATCGCGCACCGCTGCGGTTACGCGACGCCGTTTTATCTGTCCAACCTTTTTCGCCAGTATTTCGGCCAATCGCCGTCGGAATTTCGCCGCAAACACCGCGTTTAGCGCGTTTCTCAAAAGTGCTGAGCCGTTTCGCTGTTGCGTTGGTGGTTCAAGTGGTGAGGCAGTGGAACTGCCGTGTATGGCAATCTTCGGCCTAAAAGTGACGCGATTAACCTTACATGGAATTCGCGGGGCGAAGATTGCCATACACGGCAGTGCCGCTGCCTCGCCATTTGGCCTACTGCCCGCCTTGGGT
>ERZ1066120.1971-NODE-1971-length-10160-cov-11.317763_pt1 | contig 10160 bp, 9 predicted proteins | sample MGYA00382767_ERZ1066120 | MGnify/ENA primary metagenome ERZ1066120 (study PRJEB33369, sample SAMEA5778350) | biofilm metagenome | biome: Industrial cooling water; feature: Water cooling tower basin; material: Biofilm | place: United Arab Emirates | collected... | reverse complement strand
GGTTGAGGCGCGACTTGACGGTGCCGAGGTTGGTGTGCGTGATCTCGGCGATCTCTTCGTAGCTCTTCCCCTCCAGCTCGCGGAGGACGAACACCTCCCGGTGGTGCGCCGGGAGCTTGGCCACGCTCTCCTCCACCAGCTCGCGCAGGTGGCGCTTGCGGTAGAGGTCGTCCGGGCGGCTGGCCGTGTCCTCGAACTGGAGCGGGCGCTCGTCCTCCTGCGGGCCGGCCTTCTTGAGGCTCTGGAAGAGCACCAGCGGGTTGCGCGAGCGGTTGCGCAGCTCGTTCTTCGCCAGGTTGCTGGCGATCGTGTAGATCCAGGTCGAGAACTTCTTGCTGCGGTCGAAGCGCCCGATGTGCCGGTAGACGCGGATGAACACCTCCTGGACGAGGTCCTCCGCCTTCTCGCGGTCGCTGATCGTGCGGTAGATGAAGTTCAGCAGCCGCGTCTGGTAGCGCGCCACGAGCTCCTGGAAGGCGCGCTCCTCGCCGCCGAGGAACGCCGCGACGACGTCGCCGTCCTCCATGCCGCGGAGCTGCTCGCGGATCGCGGCGCCGGCCGCGCCGGGCGAGGTAGTGCGCTTGAGTGCGAGATCCGCCATGCCTGCTCCCCCTGGCTGCGCGAGTGTGCGATGCGTCCGACCCTGTTCCGTGGCATTGCGCGTGCCCCGCACGCGCCCCCGCCCCGATTCCGGGCGCTACATCGCAAGTGCTTGTCCTTGAACGTGTTGCGTGGTCAGTCCGGACCCCGCAATCTAGCCCCACCGGTCCCGGGTGTCCACGCGCGATGACACTGGGCGGAACACCCGACCGTGACAGAGGTCACAGCGGTGGCGGGTGAGACATGACGACGCCCCGGGCGGACTTCCCGGCCCGCTCGAGGAACCCGCGACTTGGACACGCCACCTACGGCGCGAGTTGCCATTCGGATTCTGGGCGCCCGAGCCAGCCCGTACTCCCTGCCAAACGTCACGACACGGCGGCGGGGCATTGACAAGGCGTGAACCGCGTCACACGGTGGCGCGTCCCGCAGCCCTGCCCCCTCTCAACGGATCCCCTTCGATGTCCCGTTCCCGTTCCGCCGCCTTCGGCGTCGCCCTGGCCGCCGCGTCGGCGATGGCCGCCCGGCCGGCCTCTGCCCAGATCATCTACCAGAGCAACTTCGGCTCGGGCCTGAGCGGCTTCACGACCACCGGCGGGGGCGGCATCCGCACCGACAACGGGGTGACCTACCTCGGCAACCTCACGCAGGGCGCGACCACCTCCCAGACGTTCAACACGGCCGGCTACACGAACGTCCGCCTCTCGTTCACGCTCTACGCCGTGCTCTCGGTGGACGGCAACGGCCAGCTCGGCGGCGGCGCCGACCCGTTCCTCGTCGGCGACAACGGCGGGACGATCTTCAACTACACGTTCGCCAACTTCACCGGGAGCAACACGCAGAGCTACGGCGGCGGGGGCGCCGGGTCGGCCCCGGGGAGCTTCGCCCCGCGCACCGGCGCGTCGGCCGGCGGGCAGCTCGGCTTCGGCCTCGGCGACTTCGGCGACGCCACGTACCTCTTCTCCAACCTCCTGCTCACCCCCGACGGCGGCGGCCAGCTCACGCTCACGTTCACGGGCAACAGCAACCAGAGCGCAGGCGACGAGTTCTACGGCATCAACAACGTCGTCATCACCGGCGACCTCGTGCCGAGCGCCGTGCCGGAGCCGGGCACGTGGGCGCTCCTCGGCACGGGCCTCGCGGGCCTCGGGGTCGTGGCGCGCCGCCGCGCGACCGCGCGCTAACCCGCCCCATCCCGCGCCGGCCGCGCTCAGCGGCCGGCGCGGAAGCCGGCGGCGAAGAGCAGCGCGCAGATCGTCTTGCCGTCCCGGATCTCCCCCGCCTCGATCATCGCCAGGGCGCGGGAGAGCGGCACGGTCTCGACCGTCAGGAACTCGTCGTGCTCGCGCCGGTGCTCGCCGCGCGTGAGCCCGGTGGCGAGGAAGAGGTGGATCTGCTCGTCGCAGAAGCCGGGCGTCGGGAAGATCGTGGTCAGCCGCTCGACGTGCTCGGCCGAGCACCCGGTCTCCTCCGCCAGTTCCCGGCGGGCGCAGGCGGCCGGGTCCTCGCCCGCGTCGAGCCGGCCGGCGGGCACCTCGTACAGGTAGCCCCCGGCCGCGTAACGGTACTGCTTGATGAGCAGCACCTGCGGGTCCTCCCCGCGCGGGTCGCTCAGGAACGGCACCACCGCGCTCGCCCCGGGGTGCCGGAACAGCTCCAGGTCGCCCGTCGAGCCGTCGGGGAAGCGCACCGTGTCCACGTCGAGGTGGACGATGCGGCCGCTGTACACGCGGCGCGTGGCCACCTGGCCGGGGGTGACGTCGGGGTGGGGGGTGGGGGTGTCGGGCACGGGGGCGTGGGGCGTGAGAGAGGGCGCCGCGGGCGAGCTGCAGGAGCTGTGCGCGAGGTGGGGACGGCGCGGGAGTTCCCCGGCCCCGTGCTGTCATCCTGAGCGCAGCGAAGGATCGCTCCGTGGGGCAGACGGACCCAGGGCTCGCGGCGGCCGCGACTTCCCCGCGCCCAGCACACCGATCCTTCGCTGCGCTCAGGATGACAGCCGGGAGGGGACGACAGCGGGCGGCCCGGCTTACCGCTTCCCCCCCCGCCCCCGCTTCTTCGGCGCCAGGATCGTCCCCCGGCACTTGGCCGCGCCGCACCGGCACGCGTAAAACCGCTCGTCCTCCTCGGTGTGCGCGTCGGTGCGCTCGTACTTGTAGTCGAACGTCAGCTCCGCGCCGGGCTGGATGTTCTTGAGGGCGTGGAACCAGATCGTCGCGTCGGGCCCGTCGCCGTGGATGACGGCCTCGACGTTCGGGTCGCACGAGTGGTTGAGGAAGCGCGACGCGTTCCCGCCGCGCCCGCCGTCGATGAGCAGGTCGTCGCCGAGCGTGAACAGGAAGGTGTGGTGCGTGGCCATGGCGCCCTCGGCGTAGCGCCGGTCCCCCTCGGCCTGGTCGATCCGCTCGCCGGTGTACTCCACGATCTTCTGCCCCGCGCGCAGCCGCCGCGTGGCGAACGCCCCGCGCCCGGCGATGGCCGACCGGCGCACCTCGAACGGCAGCCCCTCGGTGCTGTTGCTGTTGCGCGCGCCGCCCCCCGCACCGCCCCCCGCACGGCTCACCGCGCCACCTCGTCCGCCGGCGTCACCGCCACGGGGCCCACGCCTAACGCCGCCAGCTCGCCCTCCACCCCGGCCGGGCCGGCGACCACGAGCTGCAGCGCGTCCGGCCGCAGGTGCGCGCGCGCCACGCGCTGCACGTCCGCCGCCGTCACCGCGCGCACCCGGTCGCGGTACGTGTCGAAGTAGTCGTCCGGCAGTTCGTAGATGGTGAGCGCCGTGAGCGCCGAGGCCACCGCGCTCGTGGTCTCGTAGCGGATGGGGAAGACGCCGTCGAGGTAGCTCGTGGCGAGCGACAGCTCCTCGGCCGCCACGGGTTCGTCGCGCATGCGCTCGATTTCGGCGAGCAGCTCGCGCGTCGCGGCCACGGCCTTGTCGCTCGCCACTGCGCTCTCGGCCGCGAACGGCCCCGCCGAGCGGCGCCAGTCGAAGCCGGTGCGGGCGCCGTAGGTGAAGGCGTGGCGCTCGCGCAGGTTGAGGTTGACGCGCGAGTTGAACAGCCCGCCGAGGATGCTGTTCATCACCGCGAGCGGCAGGTAGTCGGGCGTGGCGCGCGGCGGGCCGACGTGGCCGAGGCGCAGCTCGCACTGCACGGCGTCCGGCTTGACGACGAGCCGCGTCCGCCGCCCCTCGGCCGCCGGCCGGTCGTCGGCCGCCGCGGGCGCGGGGGCGCCGCCCCGCCAGTCGCCTAACGCCTGCGCGACCAGCCGCTCGGCGTCGTCCGCCGTGACGTCGCCGGCGACGACGAGGGTGGTGGCGGCGGGCGTGTAGCGCGCGGCGTGGAAGGCGGCCACCGCGTCGCGCGTGAGGGCGCGCACGGCCGCCTCGCCCCCGCCCTCCGGGCGCCCGAAGCGCGACGCCGGCCCGTACACGGCCTCGGCGAACGCGGCGTCGGCCAGCGCGCCCGGGTCCGAGCGCACGTGCAGCAGGTCGGCCAGCCGCTCCTCGCGCAGCCGGGCGATCTCGCGCTCCGGGAAGGTCGGCCGCGCGAGCACCTCGGCCATCACGGCGAACGCGTCGGCCAGCTTGGGCGTGAGCGTGGTGAGGGAGACCACGGCCGAGTCCCAGTCGGCGCCGGCGGCGAGCGAGGCGCCGAGCCGCTCCACGCGGTCGGCGAGCGCGAGCGCGTCGTACGACGCCGTGCCCTCGTCGAGGGCGCGCGCGGTGAGCACGGCGAGCCCCTCCCGGCCGGCCGGGTCGGCGGCCGCCCCGGCGTCCACCACCGCGGCCACGCTCACCACCGGCAGGCGCCGGATGGGCGCGACGACCAGGCGGAGGCCGTTAGGCAGGGTCCGGCGCTCGAAGGCCGGGAAGTGGTACGGGCGCGGGGGGCCCGGGGCGGGGCGCGGCGGCGCGGCGGGCGCGGCGGAGGCGGCGGGCGCGCTCATGCGGCTACCCCGGCGAGCGCGGCCTCAGCGCCGTCGTCGGCCGCGTCGGGCTCGCGCGGGACGTACACCAGGTACGCGCGGTTGTCCTCGCCCAGGTAGGCGCGCGCGAACGCGTTGACCCGCTCGGCGGTCACGGCGCGGTACGCGTCCACCTGCGCGTTGGCCAGCGCCGGGTCGCCGAAGTAGGTGGCGAAGCGCGAGAGCTGGTCGGCGCGGTCGGCCGCGCCCTGCAGCCCGAAGGTGAACGAGGCCTCGATCAGCGCCAGCGCGCGCTCAACCTCGGCGTCGGTCACGCCGTCGGCGCGCACGCGCTCCACCTCGGCCGTCAGCGCCGCCTCCAACCGCTCGGCGGAGACGCCGGGGCGGGCCACGGCGTCGCACACCAGCACGTCGGCGCCCTTGGGCAGGTCGTAGGTGAAGGCGTGCGCCTCGCTCGCCACCTGCTGCTCGCGGACGAGCGCGCGCGCCAGCCGGCTCCCCTGGCGGGTGCCTAACACCGTCGCGCACACCTCGGCGGCATAGTGCTCGTCTGCGCCGAAGGGCGGGATGCGGCACGCCAGGAAGACGCGGGGCACCGGCACGTCGTCGGGCACCGTCTCGCGGAGGGTGCGGCCGAAGGTGGGCGGGAGCGCCATCGGCGGGAGCGGGGGCTTGCCGGCGCCGCGCGGGATGGGGCCGTACAGGTCGTCGATCAGCCGCCGGGCCTCCTGCGGGTCGAAGTCCCCGGCCACGGTGAGCACCGCGTTGTCGGGCGTGTAGTACGTGGCGAAGAACTGGCGCACGTCGTCGAGCGAGGCGGCGTCCAGGTCCGCCATGCTGCCGATGAGCGAGTGGTGGAACGGGTGCTCGGGCGGGTAGACGAGCGCCGGCAGCCGCTCCCACCAGGTGCCGTAGGGCTGGTTGTCCATGCTCCAGCGGCGCTCGTTCTTCACCACGTCGCGCTGGGCGTCGAGCTTCTCCTGCGTCATGGCCGGGAGGAGCCGCGCCATGCGGTCGGCCTCCAGCCACAGGGCGAGGGCGAGCTGGTTGCTCGGGACGGTCTCGTAGTAGTTGGTGCGGTCGAGCCAGGTGCTGCCGTTGAGCGTGCCGCCGGCGCGCTGCACGAGCTCGAAGTGCTCGTTGCTCCCCACGTTCTCGGAGCCCTGGAAGAGCATGTGCTCGAACAGGTGGGCGAAGCCGGTGCGCCCCGCGCGCTCGTTGGCCGAGCCGACGTGGTACCAGAGGTTGACGGCCACCACCGGCGCCGAGTGGTCCTCGGAGAGGGTGACGCGCAGGCCGTTGGCGAGCGTGTACGTCTCGATGGGGATGTGCATCGCGGAAAGATGGCGGGCGGGCGGCGCGGGGGAACCGCGGGCCGGCAGCGCCGTGACACCGCGGGCCGGCACCGCGGGCCGGCGCCGCCGTGGCACCGGATTCGCGCCCGGGGCCGCCATGTTCCGCCGATCCCCCGAGGAGCGCCCGATGCGCCCCGTCACCACCAGCGACGAGCTCGACGCCGCGCTGAGCGCCCCGGTGGCCCTCGTCTACAAGCACAGCACGCGCTGCCCCGTGAGCACGGCCGCCTACCACGAGGTGCAGGCGCTGCTCCGCGGGCGCCCCGACGCGCCGGTCTGGCTGGTGGACGTGATCGGCCAGCGCCGCCTGTCGATGGAGGTGGAGGGGCGCACGGGCGTTGTGCACGAGAGCCCCCAGGCGATCGTGCTGGCCGCGGGCGAGGTGCTGTGGGACGCCTCGCACTTCGAGGTCACGGCCGAGGCGCTGGGGCGGGCCCTGGACCGGGCGGAGGCGGGGGCGCGGGGGTAGGGCGGGGCGCGGGGCTCCCCGGTCCCGGCGTCAGCGCTCGATCCCGTCGTAAAGGCGGGCGAAGTACGCCGGCACGTCGATGACCAGCGGCTCGGCCGCGCCGGGTGGGTGCCAGCGGAGCTCGCGCCCGTACAGCTCGACCCGCGGGTCGCTCGGCCGTGAGACCTCGAACACCTCGGCGTCGACATCTACCACCCAGTACTCGGGGACGCCCCGGCGCATGTAGAACTCGCGCTTCTTGAGCCGGTCATTCCCGGCGGTGCGCTCCGACAGCACCTCGACGGTGAGCGAGAGCTTCTGGATGCTGTCCCACGTTCGCCCGTCGAACCCGGAATTCCGCGGTACGACGAAGACGTCGGGCTGCGTCGTCGTCCGGGTGCCCAACCGGATGTCCGCCGGGCTCGTGAGCACGCGCCCGAGGCGCTGGGCCGCGACGTACGGCAGAAGCACCACGAGGAGATCGCCGACCGCGATCTGGTGAATCGGCCGCGGCGCGGGGCTCACCAGCAGCTCCCCGTCGATGAGCTCGTACCGCGGCCAGTGCTGGTCCTCGCGCACGAGTTCGTTCTGCACCCGGTCGGGCGTCCACTCCTGGCCGGCGAGGTGGGCGGGCAGCGGGATGGGCATGGGGAGAGTGTGCTCGGCGCGGCGGGTGGGGCGCAAGGGCGGCGCATGGCCCCACCCTACCGCCGCGCCGCCGCAGGGCACGTACCACGAGAACGCGGGGTGCGCTGTAAAAACGCACCCCGCGTCCACGCCGCCCGTGCCGGCGCCGCTCAGCCCCCGCCCGCAGCCCCCGCGGGCGCCGCGCTCCCCAGCACGTCCTCCACCCGCCGCACCGTCACCGGGCCGAGGTTGAGCGCGCGCAGCGTGGGCTCCACGGTCTTCTGGTCGCCCACCACCACGACCGCCAGCCGCGCCGGGTCCACGTACCGCCGCGCCACCCGCTGCACGTCGGCCTGCGTCACGGCGCGCACGCTGCGCGCGTAGCCGTTGTAGTAGTCCAGCGGCAGCCCGTACGTCACCACCGGGAGGAGCTGCCCCGCGATGTCGCCCGTGGTCTCGAACTCGCCGGGCATCTGCAGCACGAGGTACTGCTTCGCCTTCTCCAGCTCCGCGGCGGGCACGGTGTCGGCGATGGCGCGCAGCTCCTTCATGAACTCCACGAGCGCCGAGTCGGTCTTGGCGCCGGTCACCTCGGCGGAGGCCAGGAACGGGCCCGCGCCGCGGCGCATGGCGAAGCGCGAGCCGGCGCCGTAGGTGTAGCCGCGGGCCTCGCGCAGGTTCTGGTTGAGGCGGCTCGTGAAGCTCCCGCCCAGCACCGTGTTCAGCACGAGGAGCGGGAAGTAGTCGGGCGTCGAGCGCGCCACGCCGGGCAGGCCGATGCGCACGCTCGACTGCGGCGCCCCGGGCTTGTCCACGAGCGTGACGGCGGTGGGGCGCGCGCCGACCGCGGGCGGCGTCACCGGCGCCGGCACCTGGGCGGGCGACCAGCCGGCGAACGCCCGCTCCACCCGCCGCGCCACGTCGTCGGCGTCCACGTCGCCCACCACCACCAGCGTGGCCGCGTTCGGCCGGTAGTGCTCGGCGTAGAAGCGCTGCACGTCGGCGCGGGTCACGGCGCGCGTGCTCGCCTCGGTGCCGCCGCCGGGGCGGCCGTACGGGTGCGCGGTGCCGTAGAGCGCCTGCGCGAACGCGCGCTCGGCGATGGCCGGGCCGCGGTCGCGCACCTGCACGAGCCCGGTGAGTCGCTCGCGCCGCACGCGCTCGAACTCGCGCACCGGGAAGCTCGGCCGCACCACGACGTCGGCCATGAGGGCGAGCGCGCTGTCGAGCTGCGCGACGGGCGCGTGCAGCGTCACCTGGGTCTGGTCCCACCCGGCGCTGGTGCCTAACTGCACGCCGAGGAACGACGTCTGGTCGGCGATCTGGAGGGACGTGCGGGTGGATGTCCCCTCGTCGAGGAGCGCGGCGGTGAGCGTGGCCAGCCCCTCGCGCCCCGCCGGGTCGGCCTCGCTCCCGGCCGGGAGCACCAGCGCGACGTCGGCGAGCGGCAGCTCGCGCTGCGCGACGACCACGAGGCGCATCCCGTTGGGCAGGCGCCGTTCGGCGGCCGGCGGCAGGCGGAGTTCCGGCGCGGGGCCGAGGGCCGGGCGGGTCCGGCGCCACGCCGGGACGGAGTCAGCGGAGGCGGCCGCGGCCGGGGCCGCGGTCGGGGCCGCGGCCTGGGCGGACGCCGCGGCGGCGGGGGCCGCGAGCGCGAGGAGCGCCGCGGCGGGGGGCAGGAGGGCGCGCATCAGGGGCTGTCGTGGCGGGCGTTGATCCGGACCTTGCCGGCGGGCACGCGCCCGCCGGCGGCGGGCGCGCTGGCGGCGCCGAGGGCGAGGTCGCGCCGCCCCTCGGGCACCACGGTGAGCACCACCTTGGGCTGCGTGAGGTACTGCCGCGCGACGCGCTGCACGTCGGCCGCCGTCACGGCGTCGTAGCGGGCGGCGTCCTGGGCCGCGTAGTCGGGGCGGCCGGCCGTGTAGGCGTAGTAGTTGAGCATGTCGGCCTTGGTGCTCACGCCCGCCAGCCGGTCGAGGAAGCCGGCGCGGATGCTGTTCTTGGCGCGCTGCAGCTCGCGCGGCGTGACGCCGGCGCGGGCCAGGCGCGCGACCTCCTCGTCCACCGTGCGGGCGAGGCGCACGGGGGCCTGCCCCTGCTTCACCGTCACGTCCACGCCGAAGCTGCCGGCCAGCCGCCCGGAGTTCTGGCCGGCGTTCACGTCCTGCGCCACCTGCTCGTCGTACACCAGGCGCTTGTACAGCCGCCCGTTCTTGTCGCCGGCGAGCACGAACGCCAGCACGTCGAGCGCGGCGTCGTCGGGGGCGAAGGCGCGGACGGTGGGGTGCGTGTAGTAGAAGCGCGCGAGCTGAACCTTGTCCTCCAGCACGAGCACCGTGTCGCGCGCCAGGCGCACGGGCGCCGGGTTGGGGCGCGGCGGCAGCGCGGGCCCGCGCGGGATGCCCCCGAAGTAGCGCTGCACCCAGGCGAGCGCCGAGTCGGGGCGGAAGTCGCCGGCGATCACCAGCGAGGCGTTGTTGGGCGCGTAGTAGGTGCGGAAGAACTGCGTGACGTCGTCCAGCGACGCCGCGCTCAGGTCGGCCATCGAGCCGATGGTGGGCCACGAGTACGGGTGGCCGGCCGGGTAGAGCGCGGCGAGGATGGTCTCGTAGGCGCGGCCGTAGGGCTGGTTGTCGTAGTTCTGGCGGCGCTCGTTCTTCACCACGTCGCGCTGCAGGTCGAGCTTGGCCTGGTCCATGGTGGGGAGCAGGAAGCCCATGCGGTCGGCGTCCAGCCACAGCGCGAGCGGCAGCGCGTGGCTCGGCATCCACTCGTAGTAGTTGGTCCGGTCCTGCGACGTGCTGCCGTTGTTGTTGCCGCCGGCCCCCTCCAGCCACCGGTCGAACGCGCCCACCGGGACGTGCTGCGAGCCCATGAACATGATGTGCTCGAACAGGTGCGCGAACCCGGTGCGCCCGCGCTGCTCGTCGCCCGAGCCCACCCGGTAGTAGGTGTTGACGGCCACGAGCGGCACCGAGTGGTCCTCGTGCAGGATCACGTCGAGCCCGTTGGGCAGGCGGTAGCGCTGCACGGCGAGCGCGGGGACGGCGGCCGCCGGCTGGGTGGTGGGCGCAGCGGGCGGGGCGGGCGCCTGCGCGCCGGCGGCCGCCGCCGTCAGCGCGAGCGCGGCGGCGAGGCCGGCGCGGCGCAGGGAGTCAGTCATCGTCGGACGGTTCGGTGAGGAGGACGAAGGGGACCTTCAGGCT
>ERZ1066120.1969-NODE-1969-length-10175-cov-11.953458_pt1 | contig 10175 bp, 7 predicted proteins | sample MGYA00382767_ERZ1066120 | MGnify/ENA primary metagenome ERZ1066120 (study PRJEB33369, sample SAMEA5778350) | biofilm metagenome | biome: Industrial cooling water; feature: Water cooling tower basin; material: Biofilm | place: United Arab Emirates | collected... | reverse complement strand
GCGGGCGGCGCGCCCTCGCCGCGGCGGCGTGCGCCCTGGCGGCGCTGCCGCCCGCCGCGTGCACCGGGGCGCCGGGCGACGCGTCGCCCCCAGCAGTCGCCGCGCAATCCGCGGCGCCCGCGACGAAGCCCGCGGCCGCGCCGTTCGTGCCGCCCACGCTCACGCTCCGCCCGGCACCGGCGCTCCGTATCGAGAGTCCGGTGGGGAGCGACTGCAACCGCCCGTCGTGGTGGGTGGGCGACACCTTCTACCAGATGGTGTCCAACCAGCACGCCTGGCGGAGCCGAGGCGGCGCCGACGCCCGGAGCGCCGGCGACTTCCAGCTCGCGCGCTTCGCCGACGACGCCCCGAGCTTCGGGTGGGACGCGCGGCGGCGGTGGTACGTGCACGACATCAACGCCGCCGACCGCCCTACGGCGACCCCGATGCGGTGGATGGAGTCGGTCTACCGCCGCCCCGACACCGGCGTCCTCTACGGGCTGTACCACCTGGAGGAAGGGCCGTACGTGCGCTGCCCGGCGCCGTTCGAGCGGCCGTACCTGAGCGTGCCGCACATCGGGCTGGCCGAGTCGACCGACGGCGGGCTGCACTGGCGCAACCTCGGGCTGGTGCTGAGCGACGGCACCTTTCCGGTGACCTGCGCGAGCCCGGTGCGCTTCTTCACCGGCGGCGTCGGCGACCCGAGCATGGCGGTGGACGCGGAGGGGCGGTACGCCTACATCGCCTTCACCAGTTACTCCGGCGACGACCCGTCGCGGCAGGGCATTCAGCTCGCGCGCATCGCCGTCGCCGACCTCGGCTCGCCGCTCCGCGCCGACGGGACGAGCAAGGTGCTGCGCTGGTACGGCGGCCGGTGGGCGGGGCCCGGCCTGCAGGGCGAGAGCCCGGCGCGCGTCGGCCAGCGCTGGCCGGCGACGCCGGTGGGCCAGGCGACGCCGCTTCTGCCGCCGGCGCGCTCGTGGCAGCGCCCCGACGGGGGCGGGTACTGGGGCCCGTCGCTGTCGTGGAACACCCACCTCGGCGCGTTCGTGCTGCTGCTCAACAACGTGAGCGGGGCGCGGGAGTTCGACGCGGAAGGGAACTACATCACGTACGTCCCCGACATGGCCGACCCGCGGCCGGTGCCCGCGGCGCCGATCAAGCTCAACGCGCTGCCCGGCGGCCCGGAGCCGCGGTGGTACGTGCAGGCCCTCGGCGACCCGCGCGAGCGGGGCACGAGCGCCCGCACGGGCCAGGACGCCCGGCTGTTCTTGGGCGACCGGTCGGACCGGCTGCTGCACTTCGGGCCGGCGGCGCCGCCGCGTTAGGCTCGGGGCGACGGCGTGAGGCGGAGCTTGGATTCCCGCGTGCGCGGGAATGACGGCTCCTGGGGGCGGGCCTTGCCCTCCAGCCCGTCATTCCCGCGAACGCGGGAATCCATGGTCACCCGACGCTACGATGCCCCGCCGCCCCCGCCCGCCGCCTGGGCCGTCTCCGCATACACCCGCAGCGTCTCGGCCACGCTCCACGCCTGCGCCACGCACCCGCGCGCCGTGAACGGCGCCTCGGCGTCGAACACCTCGGCGATGCTCCCGACGCCGAAGTCGCCGAGGTGCGCGAGCAGGCCGTCGAGGAAGCGGCGGGCGCCGGCGTCGTCGCCGGGGTGGACGCGGCGCCAGGCGTCCACGAACGGGCCGATCAGCCACCCCCACACCGTGCCCTGGTGGTACGCCCCGTCGCGCGAGCGGAGGTCGCCGGCGTACTGCGGACGGTAGCCCGGGCTCCCGGGCGCCAGCGACCGCAGGCCTACCGGCGTGAGCAGCCGCCGCTCGCATGCGTCCACCACGGCCGCCCACCGCTCGGACTCAAGGACTGCGTTAGGCAGCGACACCGCGAGGAGCTGGTTGGGCCGGAACTCCGTGCTGTCGCCCGACCCGTCGAGCGGGTCGACGACGTCGTACAGGTACCCGCCGTCGGCGTACCAGAACCGGCGGTTGAAGCTCTCGCGCGCGCGGGCCGCGGCGTCGGCGTAGGGCGCGGCGGCCTCGGGGCCGCGCTCGTCGCCCAGGTAGTGCGCCAGCACGCACAGCGCGTTGTGCCAGAGCGCGTTGATCTCGACCGCCTTGCCGCGCCGGGGCGTGACCACCCAGTCTCCCATCTTGGCGTCCATCCACGTGAGCTGATAGCCCTCCGCGCCCTGCGCCAGCAGCCCGTCGGCTGGGTCCACGCGGATGCCGTAGTGCGTCCCGGCGATGTGCGCCTGCGCGATGCCCTCCAGCACCGGGAGGAGCTGCCTCACGGTCGTCCGGTCCCCCGTGACGCGCGCGTAGCGGTCGACGGCGTGGAAGAACCAGAGCGTGGCGTCGGCCGTGTGGTACAGCCCCTCGTTGCTCCCGTCGGGGAACATGTTGGGGATGAGGCCGTCGCGCACGTACTGCGCGAAGGTGCGGACGATGAACCCGGCCTCGCGCCACCGCCCGGTGGTGAGCGTGAGCCCCTCCAGCGAGATCATCGTGTCGCGCCCCCAGTCGGTGAACCAGTGGTAGCCGGCGATCACCGTGCACACCTCGTCGCCCACCGCCTGCGCGCGCACGCGGTCGCGGAGTCGCCCCGCCGGGGTGATGAGGAACTGGTCGGCCGCGAGCACCAGCTCGGCGGCCCGCGGGTCGTCCTGCATGGCGGCGCGGAGCGCGCGGCCGGGCGCGGCGAGTAGCCGCCGCCGCCGCTCCAGCTCGGCCGCGAACGCGTCGGCCGGGGCGAGCGCGCGCATCACCTCGGCCCGTTCGCTCGTGGCGACGAGCGCCACCTCGCCCCTGGGCGCCACGTCCACCTGAAAGTGTCCTGGTGACCACAACACGCCGCGGTCGGGGTAGCCGCGGGCCTCCTCCACACGGTAGAGCAGGGCGGGGGTGCGCACCGCGTCGAGCAGGCACCGGGCCGGGGCGCCGAGCACGGCCAGCCGGAGCGGCGGGAGCAGCGGCTGGTCCGGGTTGTCGACCGCGTAGTGGTCGTGCTCGACCGTGAGGCGATAGTGCGCGTCGGCTGGCTGCGTGCTCAGGTCGGCCTCGTAGCCGCGGAAGTCGAGCGCCGGGCGCAGCTCCAGCCGCACGGGCGCGTCGCCGCCGGTGACGCGGTAGGTGACGACGACGGTGTTCTGCCGGTAGGGCATCACCAGCCGCTTCTCGATCGTGACCGAGGGGCCGCCACCCTCGCCGCCGCCCACGACGTACGTCCACACCGGCAGCCCGGCCTCCAGCCGGAAGCCGGTGAGGTGGCGCGTCCCCTCGGCCTCCAGCACGCGCGACGGCCGCCCGCTGCCGTCGGTCGCGTCGCCCGCCCACTCGGCGCCGCTCAGCCGGTACGTCGAGCCGTCGGCCAGCGCCACGCACTCGATGAGGTGGCTGAGCATCACCATGCGGCCCAACGGGTTGGCCAGCGCGGCGACGAGCACGCCGTGGTACTTGCGGGTGTTGAACCCCGCCACGCTCGCTGAGCTGTAGCCGCCGAGGCCGTTGGTGACGAGCCACTCGCGGTCGACGAGCGCGTTGGGGTCGCCGTCGGGCTGCCAGGGCACCGCGCGCACGACCGCGTCGACGAGGCGGAGGGAGCGGGAGTCGGGGGCGGGTTCGGGGACGGTGAGCATCAGGACGGTACGGGAAGTCTGAAGGAAGTGCGTGTCATCCTGAGCGCAGCGAAGGATCGCTGGCCATGGCGACAGACCCGGGGGTTCGTCAGCCGTGCGAGCGATCCTTCGTCGCTTCGCTCCTCAGGATGACAGCGGTGGGGCGGGCCGGCGCGCCTTACCGCGTCGGCCCGTCGGCGTCGCGCCGGCCGGGGACGCCGTGGTCACCCGGGGCGTCCAGCGGCCGCGGCGCCAGCACCACCGCGCACCCGCCTAACAGCCGCCAGTTCTCGCGCGGCCAGCGCAGCTCCGGCTTCTGGCGCGGCGAGCGCGGCTCCTCGGCCGCGTCGAACGGGGCCGCGCCGAGCCCGCCGTACTCGGGGCGCTCGCTGTGCCAGATCGTCTCCCAGCGCGCCCCGGCGGGGGGCGCGAGCAGCGGCTCCGGCACCACGTCCAGGTGCGCGCTCCGCCCGTAGTTCACCACCAGCAGCCGGTCGTCGCCGCCGGGCCCGAAGTAGCGCAGGAGGAACGCCTCGTCGGTGAGCGTCGCGGCGTCGAACTGGCCGGGCGCCACGCCCACGCCCGCCCGCGGCGTCGAGAACACCGGGTCGGTGCGGCGGAGCTGGATGAGGTCGTGGTGCAGGCACCACATCGCGTGGTGCCACCCGCGCTCGCGCTCCGCCCAGTCGAGCACGCAGCCGCGCCACGTCTGCTCGGCGTGCGGCACCGGGAGCTGCGCCTGCATCGCGTCGGTCTCCAGCGCCGGGAACTGCGACAGCTCGGCGAACCGCCCCCGCCGCACCAGCGGCGCCAGCTCGGGGTTGTGGTCGGCGAAGTACTGGAACGGCGTGCTCGACGCCCACTCCTGCCCCTGGAAGAGCATCGGCGTCTGCGGGCCCAGGAGCAGCGCCGCGGTAACGGCGCGCAGCGCGCCGGGCGCGCACATCTGGTGCAGCCGCTCGCCGACGCCGGCGTTGGCCACCTGGTCGTGGTTCTCGAGGAAGTGGACGAACCGCCACGGCGCGACGCCTAACGCCGGCGTGCCGCGGCGCTGCCGCTGCCACTTGTAGTGCTGGCCCTGGAAGAGGAAGCCGTGCTTGGCCGCCGCCACGAACTCGCGCGCCGTGCCGCGGTGGTCGGTGAAGTACGCCTCGTCGCGGAGCGTGAGGGCGACGAACGCGGAGTGGTGCCAGTCGTCGTTCCAGATCGCGTCGAGGTCGCAGCCGCCCTCGGAGGCGGGCGCGACGAGCGCCGCGCGCTGCGGCTCGTTCTCGTTGACGATCCACGTGCGGCGGCCGCCTAACGCGGCCGCCGCCCCCCGCACGGCCGCGCCCAGCTCCGCCAGCACGTGCACCGGCGACGCGTCGACGATGGCCTGCGTGGCGTCGAGCCGCAGGCCGTCCACCCGGAACTCCTCCACCCAGTAGCGCCCGTTGGCCGCCACGAACGCGCGCACCGGGCCGCTGTGCGGGCCGTCGAAGTTGATGGCCGCGCCCCAGTCGGTGGTGTGGCCCGGGTTGAACCAGTACGGCGAGAACTGCGGGGCGTAGTTGCCGTCGGGGCCGAGGTGGTTGTAGACCACGTCGAGCACCACCGCGAGGCCTAACGCGTGCGCCCGGTCGACGAAGCGCCGCATGTCGTCCGGCGCGCCGTACTGCGCGCTCGGCGCGAAGAGCTGCACCCCGTCGTACCCCCAGCCGAAGCGCCCCGGGAAGGCGTGCACCGGCAGCACCTCGAGCGTCGTCACGCCCAGCTCGGCGAGGTGCGGGAGCCGCGCGGCCGCGCCCGCCCACGTGCCCTCGGGGCTGAAGGTGCCGAGGTGCAGCTCGTAGACCACCTGCCGGTCGGGCGCGGTGATGCCGGGCCAGCCGTCGTCCTGCCAGGCGTAGGTCGTGGGATCCACCACCACCGACGGCCCGTGCACGCCGTCCGGCTGCCAGCGCGACGCCGGGTCGGGGAACGCGTCGCCGCCGTCGAGGCGGAGCTTGTAGCGCGTGCCGACCCCGGCCTCGGCGACCGTGCCACTCCAGTAGCCGTCGGGGCCGTCCTCGCGCACGAGCGGCACGTCGCGGGCGGGGGCGTCGGCGGTGGCCTCCAGCGCCACGGCGACGGCCCGGCGCTCGGGCGCCCAGACGCGGAAGTGCACGCCGGCGCCCTCCGCGGCGGGAACGAGTTCGGCGCCCACCGGCAGGCGGCGCCAGTCGGGCGACGCCGGCGCCGCGTCGGCCTGGGGGGTGGGTGCGACGAGCGTGCTCGGGGTCATGGGGCGCGCTCGGGGGCACGATCGGTACCACCACGCCACGGCCGCCGGGCGGCGCGGCCCGGTTCGTGACCCGCCCGCGGGCCATGCGCGTCGAGATCCCGGACCCGTCGCTCGTGCTACTCGTCGGCACCACCAGCAGCGGCAAGAGCACCTTCGCCCGCCGGCACTTCGCCGACACCGCGGTGGTGTCGAGCGACCGGTGCCGCGCCCTCGTGGCCGACGACGAGAACGACCAGTCGGCCACGGACGACGCGTTCGCGGTGCTGCACCTGATCGTCGAGCGGCGGCTCCGGCGCGGGCGGCTGACCGTGGTGGACGCGACCAACGTCCAGCCCGAGGCGCGCGCGCCGCTCGTCGCGCTCGCCCGGCGCGCGCACCTCCCCGTGGCCGCCGTCGTCCTCGACCTCGACCCCGCGGTGACCGAGCGGCGGCGGCAGGCGCGCACCGACCGCGACGCGCCCGCGCACGTCATCCTCCGGCAGCACGACCAGCTCCGCCGCGCCCTCGGCGGGCTCGCGGCCGAGGGCGTCGAGCGCGTGCACGTGTTGCGCACGCCGGAGCAGGTGGACGCGGCCGAGATAGTGCGCGTCCCGCTGCCGCCCGACCGCCGCGGGGAGCGGGGCCCGTTCGACGTCGTCGGCGACGTGCACGGGTGCGCCGAGGAGTTGGAGGCGCTGCTGGTTCAGCTCGGCTACGGCCCCGCGGCGGCCAACGCCAACGGCGAGCTGGCATGGCAGCACCCGGCGGGCCGGCGGTTGGTGTTCGTGGGCGACCTCGTGGACCGCGGGCCGCGGCCGGTGGACGTGCTGCGGCTGGTGATGGCGACGGCGGCCGCGGGCGGCGCCCTGGCCGTGCCGGGCAACCACGACGACAAGTTGCTCCGCGCGCTCGCCGGCCGCCCCGTGCAGCGCACGCACGGGCTCGCCGCCACGGTGGCGGCGGTCGAGGCGGAGGGGCCAGCGTTCGTGGCGCGGGTGCGCGCGTTTCTCGCCGGCCTGCCGAGCCACCTGGTGCTGGACGGCGGGCGGCTGGTGGTGGCGCACGCGGGGCTCCCGGCGCGCTACCACGGGCGCGACAGCCGCCGCCTGCGCGAGCGGGCGCTCTACGGCCTGACAACCGGCCGGCTGGACGCGCACGGCCTCCCCGAGCGCCTCGACTGGGCCGCCGAGTACGGCGGCGAGGCGCTGGTGGCGTACGGGCACACGCCGGTGACGGCGCCGCGGTGGCGGGGGCGCACGGTGGACCTGGACACCGGGTGCGCGTTCGGCGGGTCGCTCACCGCGCTGCGGTGGCCGGAGCTGACGCTGGCGGCCGAGCCCGCGCGGCGCCGGTACGCCGAGCCCGCGCGGCCGCTGTCGCCGGACCCGTTCGTGCCGCCGGACCCGTCGGGTGCGCCTAACGCCGGGAACGCCTAACGTGGAGGCTGCCTAACGCCGAGCCGGGGCGGCGGCGGGCGCGCCGTCAGTCGGCGCGGTGGTAGCCGTGCGCGCCCCACCACGCCACGCTCGCGCCGAGCCGGGCGAGCTCGGCGGCGGGGCGGAGGGCGCCGCCGCGGCGTACCTGCGCGGCGAGCGCGGCGGCCATCTCGTCGGGGGCGAGGCCGGCGTCGCGGGCGGCGTGGCCGAAGCGCACGGCGGCGGCGCGCACGGCGTCCAGCGAGAGCGGCGCGGCGGCGAGCGCGTCCGCCACGAGGTCGAGCGCGCGGCGGCGGCGGGCGGCGTCCGCCGGCTGGGCGTCGGGTGCGAGGTCCGCGTCCACCGCCAAGCGGGGCGTTGGGCGCTCGGCGCGGGTGAGACGGTCTGCGGGGCGGTCGCTGGGAGCGGGCATCGGCGCGGCACGGGGGCCCGCGGCGGGAACGCCGCCGTCGGGGTCTAACCTCGGGGCAAAACATGCGCCCCGGGTGAGGTGCCGGACAGACCGGACGAGGCCCACGTCACCGCCCGGTACGCGCGCGTGACCGCCGCATGTATCTTGCGACACGTCACCGACGGCGCGCCGGCCACGCGGGCGTCGCGCCGGACCAGCACGAACGCCGGAGGCCGGGTGCGCCGTCCGACACGCGGGGGTAGCTCAGTTGGCAGAGCAGCCGCCTTTTAAGCGGCAGTGCGTGGGTTCGAGCCCCACCCCTCGCATGCGCTCGCCGAAGCGGCGGGGCGAGTTGTCCGAGATGGAAGCGATGCTCGCCCTGATGCGCGCGGGGTACACCGTGCTCACCGCCCCGTACACGGACTGCGCGCGGTACGACTGCGTCGTAGACGACGCCGGCCGCTTCTTGCGAGTGCAGATCAAGACCGGCGCCCTCTCGCCCGACGGGTCCGTCATCCGGTTTGCGACGGCGAGCAACAATTGGCACCGGCGCACGACCGCGCCGTACACCGGCCAGGTCGAACTCTTCGCGGTTTTCTGTCCCGGCAACGGACGCACCTACTTGGTGCCGGTCGACGCGGTCGGCCGCAAGGTGGCGACCCTGCGACTGACTCCGCCGCGGAACGGGCAGGCCGCCGGTCTCCGAATGGCCGCTGACTACGAGCTCGACGGAGGCGCCGCGATCGGCGGGGCCTGGGATGCCGGTGGCCCCGGGGGCGTGCTGCCCACCGCCCCCCACACCGCCCGCGACACGTCCACGATCGCCGCGCGGGCCGCCGCCTCGTCGGGCACGCCGCGGGTGAGCACCACCAGGACGTAGGGCGCCCGTCCCGGCGGGTACACCACCGCCGCGTCGTGCAGGACGCCGCGGATGCTGCCCGTCTTGTGGGCCACCGGCGTGCCGCGCGGCAGCCCGGCCGGGATCTCGGCGCCGAACTCCTGCGCGAGCAGCACGCCGCGCATCCACGCCGTGCCCGCCGGCGACGCCGCGCGCCCGCCCTCGACCGCCGCGAGCAGCGCCGCCAGGTCGGGCGCGGTGGTGGTGTTGATGATGCCGGCGCGGAACGCGACGTTGTCCTCCACCCCGCGCCGCACCACGCCCCGCCGGGCGCCTAACGCCCGGGCCGTCGCGGTCACCTCGGCCGGGGGCACCAGCTCCAGCACCGCGTTGGTCGCCAGGTTGCTCGACCGCACGATCATCCGCCGCACCAGCTCGCCCACGGCCACGCGCGTGCCCACGAGCGCGTAGGCGGACGAGTCGGAGTCGTCGGACGGCGAGAGCGCGTACGGAGAGCCGTCGGCGGCGCTGGCGAACCGGTTGACGAGCAGCACGCGCTGGTCGAGCGGGAGGGCGCCGCGCTCGCTCTGCCGCACCGCCTCGATCATCACCGGCAGCTTCATCGTGCTGGCGGCGTGGAACACCGAGTCCGGCGCCACGTCGAGCGCGCCGCCGCCGGGCGCGAGGTCGCGCACGCTCACCGCCACCACGGCGACCGGGACGGCCGCGCGGAGGGCCGCCGCGCGCGCCTCGACGGCGGCGCGCAGGGCCGTGTAGTCGATGGGTCGGGCGGGTCCGGGCTGCGCGGTGGCCACCCGGCCCGCGAGCCCGAGCCCGGCGGTGAGGAGACCCGCGTGCGCGGCCATGCGGCGGACGCGCCGGAGCGTGCAGGATGCGTGGGAGGGCGGCACGGGCGGGGAGCGGCGGGAGGGCCCATGGCAGGGCAGGGGAGCCGGGCCGCGCGTGACCGCGGGGGCCGGCGCGCGTCTGCTCGATAGCGAACGCTACGCCGCCGCGCGCCCCCGCGCCGTCCGGTGCCCGCCTCACTTCTCGCCGCCCGGTCCATGCCCGACCCGGCTCCCGCCGTCCCCGCGCCCGCCGCGCCCGCCGCGCCCGCCGCCCTCCTCGCCCCGCGTGGGGAGCCGCCGCGCATCCGCTTCGTGGCCCTGCGCGTGAGCCGGGCGGCGTCGGGCCGGTGCCGCGCCGAGGTCGAGTTGGAGGCCGTCGACGGCCGCACGGTGGTAGGCGCGGCCGACGTGCAGGCCATCGCCGAGGGCGACCTGCGCGCCGCGGCGGCCGCCACCCTCGACGCGCTGCACCAGGCCGGACCCGCCGGGACCGCCGCGCCCCGCTTCACGCTCCTCGGCGTCAAGAGCGTGCGCGCCTTCGACCAGCACGTGCTACTCGTCCAGGTGGGCGTCGAGCCGGGCGTGGGGCGGCCGGCCCGACTCGTCGGCTCCGCCTTCGCCGACGCCGACCTGATGCGGGCCACCGTGCTCGCGGTGCTGAACGCGAGCAACCGCGTGCTCTGGGGGCCGCTGCCCGCCTGACGCGCCGGCCGGCGGCGCGGTCGCCCGGGCCCGCGAGGCGGGCTAGCTTTGCCCCTCCCGCCGCCGCCCGAGGCCACCCCGGCCGGGCGCGGTCGTCGCACCCGTCTGCACCCGCTG
>ERZ1066120.1967-NODE-1967-length-10181-cov-7.015208_pt1 | contig 10181 bp, 14 predicted proteins | sample MGYA00382767_ERZ1066120 | MGnify/ENA primary metagenome ERZ1066120 (study PRJEB33369, sample SAMEA5778350) | biofilm metagenome | biome: Industrial cooling water; feature: Water cooling tower basin; material: Biofilm | place: United Arab Emirates | collected... | reverse complement strand
TGATAGATATAACTGCTCTGACTACAAGAATGTATTGGAAGAATATAACCGCAATAGAACAAGTCGGACAAAAACTTTGCATCCGCTTGCAATTCCAACCTGACATTCTCCACAAGTTTGTTAAAACCATAAGAATTTGATAAAGCATTATAAGAATATGAAAGAAATCGAGCAGCGAAACTCATTACACTTCAGATAGATAGAAGATATGCAAATATGCTCTTATCTTCTGTCTAAATTTGCAAAAGCAAAATACACAAAAGAGAAAAATAATGGCTGCTGTAGAACTGGATAACGACAGCAATTTTAGAGAAAAATTAGTGGAAACGAATAGTGACACCGCAAATGTGGGTGATGCTGTCAATGACCGTGTTACTTCAATTATCATCAATGAAGGAACATGGCGATTTTTTACAGATTCTCAATTTCGAGGTGTTTCTGCCGATTTAGGATCGGGACGTTACCCCAATATAGGTCTTGGAACCATTTCTAACGACTCAATCACATCCTTTCGTAGAATTGGGTAAGTAAAGAAATAGGGTAGATTATCTACCCTATTTCTTTACCTATTCGTGGGACTAGAAAATACAAGAAACAAGCTATTGGCAAATCTCTACCATCCTCTCTTGAGTCATTCATTGCCTATCCAGTCACATTCAGGAGCTTGAACGCTGACTAGATAATGATGATATAAATACGAAATCAGATAATAACAATAATAATGAATGCCAACATAGAAGAACAAGCAAAACAAACTGTACTTTTGCGATCGCTGCTTCGCGGGTGGCATCGTCAGCCGTCGAATCTGACACGAAGACTGCGATCGCGATTATGTTGCCCATGAAAATGCTTTTATTAAAAACGGATTTGGCGATAACCCTTCGGGATAGCTTCGCTTACCGCAGAGATTGCCTTACAAGTCGGCTTCTCCAGTCAAAGCCATTTGATGCAACATTTTAAGCGATTCACTGGCATGACACCAAAGCAGGTGCGCCCTTTACCATAAGAATCTGATAAATCGTAGTAGGAATTTGAAAGAAATCAAGCATTAGAGTTTTGTACACTTCGAGTAAATGAAGTTAGAAGCATTTGATCGGTCTTGATTCAGCTTCAACTACCACTCTCAAGGTCTCTAATATGCTTTCCAAATTGATGATGGCTGTTGCAACCACAGTGTTAGTAATTGCTACCTCTTGTATTTTTCCAGGAACTGCACTAAACAAAAGTGCGAAAACTCAAGTACCAGGTGTCTATCCATTCAAGCTAGGTGATTTCACAATCACGGCGCTCAGTGACGGCACATTACCCCAGGATCTTCATACAGTTTTGAGCAATACGAACCCAGCCCAAACCGATCGCCTTCTCCAGCAAAGCTTTCTCACAAATCCTGTCGAGGCATCCATTAATGCTTTCTTAATCGATACCGGAGATAGACAGGTGCTAGTGGATACGGGAGCAGGAAGCTTCTTTGGTCCGAAGTTAGGCGGTAAGCTTCAGGCATCACTAAAGACAGCAGGATATGCTAAGAGCGAAATTGATGCTATCCTCCTGACTCATATCCACAGCGATCATAGCGGTGGATTGGTCGATGCAGGTTGGCTAGTATTTCCCGCTGCTACAATTTACGTCAGCAAACCCGAAGTCGATTTCTGGTTCGATCGTGCCAATGCAAAGCGATCGAACGTCGATGAAAAATATTTTGACGAAGCCGTGAAAACCGTCAAACCCTATGCCGATGCAGGAAAACTGAGATCGTTTTCTGGCGAGACAACTATTTTCCCAGGAATCACCACGCATCCCACACCAGGACACACTCCTGGACATAGCAGCTATGTGGCGAGCAGCAAGGGCGAGAGCATCGAGTTTTGGGGCGATATCGTTCACTTCGCCTCGGTGCAATTGCCAAAGCCAGAGATCGCAGTAACTTATGATGTCGATCGAGATGCTGCTGTTGCACAACGCAAAAAACAGTTTGCGAGAGTGGAAGCATCACGACTCTTAGTTGCAGGCGCACATTTGCCCTTCCCAGGAGTTGGGCATCTCCGTGTGGCAGATGAAGGTTATGCTTGGGTGCCTATGGATTACCGATGGCGCGAACTTTGATTCGGAAAGTTTGAAGAATTGCTATCTGCCGCATTTGCTGGTTGTGAAAAAACTCTGTAATTCACCAGTTGAATAGGTCTTACACGCTAATTTAGAAGGAGTATTGAGTCAAACCAATGAGTTGAATTTTGAATGCAAAGCTGATGAGAAGCACCCCAGTCCACTCAGTCAAACCTGACGAATGGTTAAATAAATCTTTGGTATTATCTAGCCAGCAGATGGATTGGAATGGGATCTTGGTTCAACAATTTCAAAGCTTTCCCACGTCAACTGAAGTTGAGATTCCCGCCCTGTCAAATCACTGGCTCAACTTACCGCTAGGACAACCCGTTCGGTTGACCCAGAAGTGTGACGATCGCTTGCATGACTCCATTGTTCAAAAGGGTGACTGCATTTTTGTCCCAGCAGGACAACCGAGCTACTGGCACTGCTGGGAAAGTGTTACCTACAAGTCAATGCTGCACATTCACTTGAAGCCGGAGTTAGTCACGCAAGTTGCTGAAACATCGGATCTCAATGGCGATCGCATCAACCTGGTGAACTGTTTTTCTAAGCCCGATTTGCAGCTTCAGCAGATTGCCATGCTGCTTTTGGCTGAGTTGAAGTCAAACAGCATCTTGGGACGGCTTTATGTTGAATCTTTAACTCAAGCGTTAGTCATTCATCTGCTGCGACATTATTCTGCTATTACACAAACCGTTACACCAAAGCAAGACAGTTTAACTCGCACTCAGTTGCGACAAGGGATCGATTACATTCACGCACACCTTGACCGAGATTTGTCTCTAGCAGAAATTGCAGGCGTTGTTAATATCAGCCCCACTTACTTCGCGAGTTTATTCAAACGCGCTATGGGAATTTCGCCACATCAGTACGTGATTGGGCAACGGGTGGAACGGGCAAAATTGATGTTGTCGAAAACCGATTTGGCGATCGCCGATATTGCCCTACAAGTGGGTTTTTCCAGTCAAAGCCATTTGACACAACAGTTTAAGCGATTCACTGGCATGACACCAAAGCAGGTGCGCTAATACCATAAGAATCTGACAAAACGTTGTAAGAATCTGAAAGCAGTCAAGCATTGGAACTGAATACACTCGATCTATATATGATCGGAAGAATCCAATGCAGACAGCACCGGATATAGAGCAATGTACAACTCAAGCGTCGCCGTCCACAACGAGGCGACAAGTTTTTCTTGAGGCGATCGGACGCTTTCAGATTGAATTCGTCTCATAGGCGCTTACGGAAGCAGTTTTTGCCACAAAACCAATAATTAAACAGAATCATGAAATCAGTTCAATCGGCAACGCTAACAACATACAAGCGCACCGCTGCGCTCGACTCAACCATGTTTTATATGGGAAATCTCATGTCCTTCCTTGTCAGAGGTGAAGATACTGGGGGTCGCTTTGCCTTAATGGAAGCTCAGGCGAAACCTGGCAATGAACCACCCCCTCATCTTCATGAATGGGAGCATGAGACGTTTTACGTGCTGGAGGGCGCGATGGAGGTCTACTGCGAAGATAAGGTCTTGATGGCGCATCCAGGGGAAGTGGTCTTCATCCCGCAAGGCAAGCCGCACGCTTTTTATATTCGCTCCCCGCACATCCGAATATTAATCTTGGTTCAAGCCGTTGGCGATCGCGCAGTTGGGCTGGATCGCTACTTCACCCAAATGGCTGAACCTGCCACTAGCATGAATCTTCCCACTGAAGCGGTCACGTATCTGATGGACGATCCCAGTCATGCTATCCATCTAGGTGAGGCAAACGGTATTCGTTTTCTGTCGCCGGAAGAAACCGCCAAGGAACTGCCACACTACCCAGGATTTAAGGCTAATCTAGAGAAAATCGGACAATAGAGCAGCGATCGCTCAATTATGCAGATTTAGCCGATGCTGCGATCGTTGTTGCGAACGAGCCGAATTAAGCTTGCAGATGCGACACCCCGAAAATCCGATCGGTGTAAGGCTCTGAAAGATGAAGAAAACATATATAGGAAGCTGCCACTGTGGTGCAGTACGGTTCGAGGCTGACATCGATCTCAGTGCTGGGACGAACAAATGCAATTGCTCTATCTGCACCAAAACAAGGAACTGGAACGCGATCGTCAAACCTGATGCGTTTCGGCTACTTACAGGAGAAAACGCCCTGAGCGACTATCAATTCGGTAGAAAGAATATGCACCATTTGTTTTGTCAGTATTGCGGGGTGCGATCGTTCACACGCGGATATGCTGAGGCGATCGGTGGCGATTATGTCGGAATTCAACTAGCTGCGTTAGACAACGTGGAACTACAAGAGTTGATTGCAGCACCGATTCGCTACGCAGATGGACAAAACGATCTCTGGGAAGTTGCACCGGATGAAATCCAACACCTTTAGTAGTCAAACAAATTTGCGGCACAGTCCGATAAGTGCAAGCTCTTGTCCCATACTGAGGATTCAGGTATAAAACTTATGACTACCCCAACAGCTTTAGCAATTCTTTCTGGTATCTTTTGGACAATTACATATTTATTGATTATTCGACGCTCTATTCAAGATAAAAGCGTTGGAATGCCTCTAGTAGCACTTTGCATGAACATTTCTTGGGAATTTATTTTTTCGTTTGTATTTCCCAGCCGTAAACCGCAGCTTTATATCAACTATGTCTGGTTTTTCTTAGATTTAGTCATTGTTATACAATATTTTAAGTTTAACAAGTTTGAATTTAGTAAACATTTTCCTCAAAACTTTTTTCACCCTGCTTTCTTCTCAACGCTTGCTGTTAGCTTTCTCAATATGCTATTTATTACCTACGAATTTGGCAGAGATCGGGGCGCGATTTACACTGCTTTTCAAATTAATTTAATTATGTCAATGTTATTTATTTCTATGCTTTTATCTCGCGGTGATGTCAGGGGACAATCTATGTACATTGCGATCGCCAAAACGATCGGTACTGCATGTGCTTCTCTTTCATTGTATTTGTCTGGATCGTCATCAATGCTCTTAATTTTTCTCTATCTAAGTATCTTTCTGTTTGATTTAGCATATTCAGTTCTGCTTCACATCAAAATTAAGGAACAACGGATTCACCCTTGGAAAAGAGCGTAATACTACTCTTTTCATATGATACCTTCTTTAGGAAATTCAACGACGATCGCATTGCTGCCGACTCAAATAATCGCATCAACTAAAACAAGCAGGAGAAACATCATGATACTTCAGAATAAAGTAGCTTTAGTGACTGGAGGCGCATCGGGAATTGGTAGAGCAACAGCAATCGCATTTGGTGCTGCTGGAGCAAAAGTTGTCTTCTCGGACATACGCGATGTAGAAGCTGAAGAAACTGCGGCTCTGATTCGCGAGACAGGAGCGGAGTGCTGGTTTGTGCGATCGGATGTATCTAGTGAAGCGGATGTGCAAGCTTTAGTGCAGAAAGCGATCGCCATCTACGGCAGACTCGATTGTGCATTTAACAATGCTGGGATCGATCGTGTTGTTAAACCGTTGCATGAACAATCGATAGAGGATTTTGACAAGATTATGTCGATCAATGCGCGAGGGCTATTTCTCTGTATGAAATATGAAATTCAGCAGATGCTGACCCAGGGATCGGGCGCGATCGTGAACAATTCGTCAACGAATGGTCTCGTTGCGCTTCCAGGGATATCTCCCTACGTTGCTAGCAAACATGCGGTGATGGGGCTGACGCGATCGGCTGCCCTCGATTACGCCAAACAGGGCATTCGGATTAATGCCGTCAATCCGGGTCCGATTGCGACTGACCTCATGGCTCGTAGTGCTGAGCAGATGGGTATCACGTTAGATGGTCTTGGGGCTTGGGTTCCGATGGGTCGGATCGGTCAGGCAACGGAAATTGCTCAAGCCGTTGTGTTTCTCTGCTCCGATGCTGCCAGCTATATTACGGGACAACCAAGCGCAATCGATGGCGGATATACGGCGAGTTAGCTTAAGTTGCTGGCTTACTGTCTAGATCGCAATTGAAATTTCTGGTTGAGGTACTATGGCAAGTATTCTGCATATTGATTCAAGTCCGCGTGGCGATCGCTCTAAATCTCGCAAGTTGGCAAAGGAGTTTATCACTGTGTGGCAAGAGCAACATCCTGATGATGCGATCGCCTATCGTGATTTAAAGCAAACGCCAGTTCCTCATGTCACCGAAGACTGGATTGCGGCTGTTTTTACTCCTCCAGAAGCACTGACTCCAGAAATAGCTGAACTGCTGAAGTTTTCTGATGCGTTAGTCGATGAGTTTTTGGCAGCCGATCAATGTGTATTCAGTGTGCCAATGTACAACTTCAGCATTCCGTCCAATTTCAAAGCCTACATTGATCAAGTGGTTCGTGTGGGTCGCACATTCACGGAGGAGGATGGTCAAGTCAAAGGACTTGCGAACGGTAAAAAAGTTTTGTTCATCACATCGCGAGGCGTTGAGTTTGGAGCAGGGTCTCCTTATGAGGGATGGGATGGTCAGGAACCTGCGCTCCGGTATGCTTTTCAATACATGGGTGTGACTGATATTCAGTTCATTCATGCCAATGGTCTAGATCTGGGAGACGAGGCACGAAAACGGGGACTAGACGAAGCACAATCTAAAATTCAAGAGCTAGTTAATGTCTGGTAGCATTATAAGTTGGTTTCTCCAGCCAAAGCCATCTGATGCAACAGTTCCAGCGCCTCGCTGGAATGCCCTCCAAGCAGATTCGCTAACCCCATAAGAATCTGAAAGAAGTTGAGCGTTGACAATCATTACACTCAAGTTAGCTCAGACGAGAATCCAATGCAGCTTGCATCAGAATCTACAACAACAGGATTGGTCAGCGATCGCAGTAAGCAAGTAAAACGCCAACAGCAAGCAAAGGTACGTTCAATTGTATATTTCACTCATTCATTGCCTTATGGAAACCAAAGAACCAACCCTTGTTTTTGACCAAGAACACGCTTCTAACTTTATGACGACAGCACAGATACTTTTTGCTGGAGGAGCGGGTGTCGTGGGGCGCACCGCCGTCAGGTGGTTTCGCAATCGACATCCCGACATTCCAGTACTCATCGGAGGTCGGAACCTGCAAGCGGCAAGCGAGGTCGCCCAGGAAGCGGGTGCTGCCGAAGCCGTCGCCATTAATCTCGATCAGCCTCGGTTAGGACTCGATGATGATATTGCCGTAGCTGCTGTGGTTATGTTGGCTCCCGAAGCCGGACTCAAAGGCTTGAGCTACGCACAGGACTTAGGTATCCCTTATCTGAATATCAACGCTGCCCTTACCGAAATCGGTGCCGAATTGGCGCTGTTCGCGCATCGTGCGACTGCAACACCCGTCGTGCTCGCCAGTCATTGGATGGCTGGTGCGGCTACGTTTCTGGCACTCAACAGTGCCAAAGGCTTCGAGATCGTCCGCTCTATCAGGCTCGGAGCAATCGTCGATGAGAAGGATTCAGTCGGTCCAGCGGCGATCGAAGACATGGAGCGGGTACATGGGGCTGCTCCCGCCGCACTGGTATTCGAGGGTGGGCGGCGCGTATGGCTGTCCGGCGATGCCGCAAAGAGCAAGGTCGAATTAGTCGATGGTCGATCGCTCGATGCCACCGCATTTTCCACGTTCGATACCGTGAGTCTCCATGTCGCCACCGGAGCGCCGAATATACGCTTCGACCTGGCGAATGGTGAATCGTCCAGCCGTCGCCGAGGCGGTGAGGCAGCGACCGAGATCATCGTCGAGATCGAGGGCGAGTCCAGTGGTCGAACGAAGCGTTCGCGATCGGTGTTGGAGTTCAAGCATGGTACAGCCTCACTTACAGGTCTGAGCGTCGTTCTTTCCCTTTCGTCAGTATTGGGACTGAACGATCGCTCTCCTGCCCGCCCAGGGCTTTACCTGCCCGAATTACTCTCGGATGCCAAATGGTTCTTGGATGAACTTCGCAGTGCGGGAGCAACTCTCTACGAAGACTCTAAGTAACGTCAGCTCTGGGTAAGAAATCACGAGTGATGGTGACTATGAATTGACGGTCAGTAATAGTTTCCACCCAGTGACGATCGGTCAAGGCGTGACAACCAATTGCTTTCAATGTGTGCGTGTCTGGTACAGAGAATAAGCTTTATTGGAGAAAGAATGAAACGATTTACCTTGTTTACTTTCCTGTATCTCGCGCTGGGAGTTTGTCTAACTACGGTCGCGCTTGGATACCCAAACCTGCCTTCGGGTCTTCAAACAAGCTTGTTCATTCATGGAGGAGCGTCCTACATTGCTTGTTTCCTTAGTACCTTTCCATTTTGGCGTGAGACGACGATTCGCATCTATCGCAGACGGAATTCAGTGGTGATTCTACCCTGGTTAGTGATTGGAGTGAACATTATTTTGACGATCTGGGATGCTCAGAGTCAGAACTGGACGATGGAAGCCATTTTACAAGCGTTTTCGCGGCTATTAGTTGTCTTACTGTTTGCAGAAATCATTGCTGTTACATGGCAAGTGAATTCTGAACATTAGTGTCTAAATCAGACGATACCGAAACGAACTCGTCTCAGCAGCGCGAAATATAGTCAAACGTACTGAACGGAGAAACATCATGAATAAGCCCGAGTTTTTTGTCACCCCTGGTTATGGGGAACGCCTGCTGAATGAATTGCATTACTCGCAAGCCGTAAAAATTGGCGATCGAGTGGAGACATCAGGACAAGGCGGCTGGGATGACGATCTACAAATTCCCGAATCGCTCGCAGACGAAATTGCTCAGGCATTTCGGAACGTAGAGCGAACCTTGGCGACTGCTGGTGCGGGTTGGGAGCATGTTGTCCACGTTAATTCTTACCATGTTGGAGGGTTTCCTCCGGAGGTTAACGATGTGATGGTCAAGCTATTTCGTCATTACATGCCCAACCATGCCCCAATTTGGACAGAGGTAGGAGTTGCAGCTCTTGGACTTCCAACGATGCGTATTGAGATCCGCGTTACTGCAATCACGAGCTAAAACCTATGGAGAGACTCAGATGTCAGAGAAAAACAAAGCAATTTTATTAGAGGCAAATGCGGCGATCGCGCTCAGGCAACTATGAAGGATTCTTGTCGTTCTGCGCCGACGACACGCAATGGACATTTGTAGGCGACAAGACCCTTAAAGGAAAAGAAGCCGTTTGCTAATGGATGGCAACGACATACATAGAGCCACCAAAGTTTATGGTTGCTAACTTAATCGCTGAGGGTGATTTCGTTACGGCACTCGGCAACATCACGATGAAGGACGCAGCCGGGAAAGCGGCTCATTACTCGTACTGCGATGTCTGGCGCTTTCGCGGCAGTAAGATTGTTGAACTAAGGGCTTTCGTCATCAAAACCAAGGTCAAGAATGAAACCAGCAGCGCGGCGTAAATGATTTGCAAAAGCCAGTAGGGTGGGTACTGCCCACAAAACCTTACTGTGAAGGGTTTTACAAAATGGTGGATGATGCCCACCCTACTACTCTGTTTTTGTGCATGAAATATGAAATTCAAGACGTGTCAATAAATCGTTCATCCTTGTTGTATTCAGGAGTCTAATCAATGCTGATTCAAAAATTGAGTGAACGCAAAACCTTTGCTGCTGGAGATGGTACTAAATTGAGAGGGCTTTTACATCCTGATAAGCAACCTCTTGAGTTAAGCTACAATCTAGCGCACGCAATCTTACCAGTAGGAGAAACTTCTAAACCGCATTCTTTAAAGACCTCTGAAGTCTACTACATCCTCAGCGGTGAAGGAGAAATGCATATAGACAGTGAAATTGAGACAATAGAACCAGGTGACACAGTTTATATTCCACCCAATTCTAAGCAATTTGTTCGGAATTATGGTGTTGAACCTTTGGTATTTCTATGTATCGTAGACCCTGCTTGGCGCAAAGAAGATGAAATCGTATATGTTGATTAATTCTTAAGTTTGCTGCCAATGAACTACATTCAACAGCTTTTCCCATTTTTTCAGGAGGTGAAATCACCGATGTCTACTCGCAACACGTTCCGAAATTCATTTGTTCTACCTATTACTCCGGCAATAATTGAGAGTGCATTTTTGAAGCTGGAACCTTTGAAAAA
>ERZ1066120.1966-NODE-1966-length-10188-cov-13.646798_pt1 | contig 10188 bp, 10 predicted proteins | sample MGYA00382767_ERZ1066120 | MGnify/ENA primary metagenome ERZ1066120 (study PRJEB33369, sample SAMEA5778350) | biofilm metagenome | biome: Industrial cooling water; feature: Water cooling tower basin; material: Biofilm | place: United Arab Emirates | collected... | reverse complement strand
GGGGAACACTCTCCGATGAAGGTCGGTTCGTGTCCACCAAACCGGGGGAACTCCAACTCCACCCTTACCCAGATCGCAAGCCCCTAGCTGTCCACCAAACCGGGGGAACTCCAACTCCACTTGCCGGCGCACGGCGAGACGCAGGCGCGCGCCCGGGAGGCGCACCAGGCGCCAGGGCATGAGGCCATCAACGAGCGGCTCAGGGGTGCGCTGGACCGCGCCAAGCCCGTGGCGCTGGAGCAGGAGGAGCCCGGCCACGAGTTGGGGCGCAAGGAGCAGGCGCACGAGGAGCGCGCGCACGAGGACGAGCGGGAGAGGGTGCGGCACCGGGAGAGGGACGACTCCTGGGACTACGGGTTGTAGGAACGGAGGCGAGCCCGCCGCTTCGATAAGCAGCAAGGGCGGCCTACTTGCGGCCGCCCTTGCCCTTCTTTCCGGTGGTCTGCGTGAGCGCCGAAGCGGCGACGCTCTTGACCGGCTTGGGAGTCCGCGGGTTCGAGACCAGCTTGGCCGCGCAGATGAAGTCTGAAGAATAAACCCGGTGCTGCGCTTATATATAGCGCCATAGAGTTGCACGCGTTACATCACTCACGGTGCTTTGCGTGTCTCCAGTTGGCAACCCGCTCTGTAAACTCACCATGATCTGATTACCTTTTGGCGTACCAACGTCGTGCACTTCGTAATCGACACCACCTGCTGTTTTCTCGAAACGAGCTACAGGATCGGTGAAGTTCCTCATCTCAGGAATTTCGAGTTTGATTGTATTCCTAGTGCCACGTGCCTGTGCGTCATTTAAGCCATGCACATCGCCAGAGTGCGTACTGCGAACACTCGTCACACCTTTGAAGAAGGTGTCAGCCACCCGGAACGGTATCTGCGTTTGGGTCGGACGGTCTGTCGTGGAAGCCTTACGCAAGCGCATCAGTAGAACTGTCCCTGGCGCAGCCGGTACGCCCCCAGGACCGGCTTGGGCCCCCGATCCGGTGCCTGTCGGAGCTGGCGTCCCGGCTGTTGAGGGCTTCGTGCCGGTTGGTTGGGGCTTCGTCGTCCTTGGCGGAGCTGCGTAGCTCCTGGAGCCGAACAACCGGCTTCCCCCTCGCGAAGCCCTTTTGACGCGCTCTCCCTGCATGGCCGCACGTGAGGCCGCTTCGTCGATGACATACCCTTCCTTGCTCAACTCGGCCAAGAAGGCGCTGTCCAGCTTGATAGTCAGGCTCGTAGACGTGTCGCGCCAGGAGTCGAGCGCGTCCGCGGCCTGCGCGATAACATCCGCCTCCACGTCCGCATCAACTTGGAGCCCTGCCTCGACGTTCACGTAGAGGCCGGCGGCTGTAAGGTTGTTCGACCCCACGATCAACCGCGCCTCCTCCTCGTTGCGGAACAGGTAGAGCTTCGGGTGAAAGATGCTGCCCGCCTCGTTGTGGTACACATAGGTTTCGCTGACCCCATGAGCTTCGAGGTCTAGGAGCGCTTGGAGACCCTCCCTCGTGGTGTTCTTGAGGTCGATGCCGACCACGAAGGACAGATGCCCTCCGTTCCGCAGGAACGTGACAAAACCATTGGACAAGTAGGCCATGCCTGAGGCCCGCACCCAAGCCACCGCAACGTCCAGCCTGTCCCAGTATGTCTCTATGCCTGAGGTCTGATCGACGTGCTGGAGCAGCTCGGTGCCGAAGCGGACCGAGAGTGGCTGGTTGTAGAACATGGGTTACTCGCTTCCGTGCTCAGATCGTAGGGTGCGGCCGCTCGCCAGGAACCTCCGGCCGATCCACCGGTAGCACATCCTCGAAGCCGGTCATCAGCTCCTTGTAGGCCTTGACCTTCGGCCCTTTGGTCTTGGTGAGGGAAGGCTTGGCAAAGATCAGGACGTACTCATGCACATTCTTGAACAGGAAGTTGGGGGGGTAGGGATAGCTGCCGAAGATCGGCCGCTGCGCTCCGAACGACCCCCACTTCCCGCCCGTCCCATCTTTCGACCAGATGATCTCGTTCACCATGACGAAACCGACGGATCGCAGGAGCACAGCAAAATCGGTGGCGAGCGGGAATGTGAGCAGCCCTTGGTCTGTGTGCTGGTTCACGTTGGCCGTGACGACGCAAATCTTGCGACCCGGCGCCAGGACACGGTGGCACTCCTCAAATACAGGACGAATGCCCGTCAAGAAATCAGCATAACTGCCGATGTTACCCAAGTTGTTCGAGCCTTCGCCGTAGTCTGCCTTGTCCCAGTACGGCGGGCTTGTGACCACCAAGCCCACGCTGCTGTCCGGCACGAAGCTCATGTTCCGGCTGTCGCCATGCACGGCTTCTAGAGGCATGAAACCGGCCTCATGCCCATTGCGTAGCTCGGCGCACTCCCTCTTGATGATCTGCACGTACTCAGGGTTCTGATCGACACAGATAGCGCGGCGACCCAAGGGGATTGCCGCGCGTGCGGTCGTGCCCGTGCCGGCAAACGGATCCAGAACCGTCTCGCCGTAGAAGCTGAACAACTTTGTCAGGCGATGCGGAATTTCAGGCGGAAAGACCGCCGGGTGATCCGCACGGCCCTTGTTGGCGATCGACCACACCGTTTTCGTATACTCACGCCACTCGTCTTTGGTGATCCTGCTTTTTTCCTTCATCTCGGGCGTGATCTTGGTCGTCATGCTCGGTGTCCCTCGTTTTGGTTTTGTTATTTGGCTCGAACAAGCGCGCCTCGATGATCGTTTGGGTGAACCCTTCGAGTTCTCCCAGGAACGACGAAGGCAGGCCCAGAGCCGCGACAAGTATGCTGTCTACGGCGCGCCTCAGTTCTGGCGCTCCGGTGGCCGAGAAGGCGTATGAGACGCGACCCCGGTTGAGGCTTCGGACTGCCTGCGCGCTCGACAGCGCCCAGATGGCGTCGCCCAGCTCCGCCAAGCGATCCAGCATGGCTGGGTCGCTCGCCGCCGATCCTGTAGGAAGGTCGAGTAGGACGGATTGACCGACGTGGAAGCCGTCGCCAGTGACGTGCCACCACCAGAACGCCAGGTTGCTGGACAGGAGCGCGTAGGCGGCCGCGGCGCCCTTCGCCGATCGACATGAAAGGCGATGCAGGGGGTTTGCGGAGAGCGTCTCGCCCGGCTTCGCCGCAAGGGTGATCGGCCGGGCGATCCCCAGGAAGTTGTAGGCGGTCGGAGCAACGAAAACATCGGTCGGCGCTTCGTACGGCAACTTGTCCAGCGTGGACCGGGCGCACGCTTTCACCAGCGCGGAGCAGCGAACGCGCTCCGCTCTCAGGCAAGCCCAAGCGTCAGCTTGCAAGCGTCCATGAACTTTGGGGATGCCGGATCGAATGTCAGCGGAGATTTCCGTATAGTCGATGCTCGCGAGCATGGCCGCACGATGGCCGCCACGCCATCTGCGGAGAGGACCTGTGGAAACCCGGGGTGAGCCCCCTTTATGCCAGAGCACGATCGCATTGCGTGTCTTGACGTCTTCCCCAAACAGCGCGTGCGGTTGCCTGTCGAAAAAAGCGAAACGCCAATTCCCTGGCTCGCGTTGCATCAGCTCGCGGCAGGCGGGGAACTGCAACCCCTCGTTGCACGCAAGCGAGAGCGGCACGACCATGGCACCTGAGGCAGCAGGTCCGGCGAGCCGGGTCATCTGCTCCAGGAACACTGGATAAAGATCGGCGGTCGCCTTGGGCTTGGCGGCGAGCGTGAAGAAGCGCGCCACGAGTGCGGAAAGATCGCTGCGCTCCCCGAGGTCGGCGTAGGGAGGATTGCCGAGGATGAGATCGAAGCCGTTCCCAACTCTCGGGAAGAGCTTGTCGAGCGGCACCCGCCCGTCGATTGTCGAGGTGACGTCACCCGGGTCGATCAGGAGGGCGTCGCAGCATCGCAGGTTGGCGCGCAGCACCCCCCATGCCTCTGCTGGGCAGGACGTGACCTTCTCGGCGTCCGCGAGGGTGTCGAGAAGCAGCACCGACGCTGCGCCATCAAGCGCAAGCTCGTCGATGTCGCAGCCGAACAAACGGTCCCGCGCCAACTCAAAGGCATTCGCCGCAGCGTCGTCGGCTCGCAGCGCTTCCAGCGCCGCTCGAAGGAACACGCCCGTGCCAACCGCCGGGTCGAGCACGGTAGAGATGTTGCCCTCCTTGGACCCTTGGAGGCTTGAGCGGACCATGAAGGTGGCCACGTCCGGGGGCGTGTAGAAGACGCCGGAGGCCTTCTTGCGCGCCCGCGACACCAGCGTCGAGGGGTCGCGTTGGACGCTCAGCCTGGACCCGGGCCCATGCGCGTCCAGGATGTAGGGCATCAACTCGCGCATCCCCGGGCGACGGGCGATCGTTCCAAGGCGGGATCGCGCCCGAGTGTCGAGCGCAGCCCAGAAGCTGACCTCCTCGGGAGCTAGGGGCCGTCCCAAGTACCAAGATTGCGCCCCCTCAAGCGACGCATCCTGGCACGCTGGATCGGCAGCCTGTCGGATGAGCCATGCTCCAACCGCGCGCCAAGCTGCCCGTTCCGCCTGCGGCTTTCCGTGCTCGGGCACGTAGGCGCACGCTCTGTCCGTGTCGCCTCGGAAAGAGGTGGTCACGTCGGCCACCACCGCCCTTGCATGTGTCGCGATCTCTTCGACGGCGCTCGACAGCACGTAGCCCCTGCGCGGCACACCGTGCATCGGCTGTTCTGACTGCTCGGCGCGTGGCATCGCTACATGCCGCGTCGGTCGAGTTGGCGTGATGCGGCTGGGCGTACGAGTGGCGCACGGTCCGAGAGGTACATCTTCACCGCATCGCGGATCACCCAGGCGAGCGAAACGCGATGACCCTGTGCGATGGCCTCGAGTTCGGCGATGTGACCCTCGTCGAGCATGAAGGTGACGCGGCGTTTCCGCTCGGAGCCCTGGCCGATCTTGGTTGTCATGGGATCGTGCTCCTCCTGCTTCAAAGTGCATCACTTTGACAAGGAGGGCCACAAGAGCCTCTCACCTGAGGTTCTACTCCGCACGCTGTTGCCGTTGCAGCTCTGTGCATCAATCGTGACTTGTTGACCGCCGGCTGGACCCAAGCGCCGCAAGGGCTTACGTCGCGCTTATGTCCCGCGCGAAAGTAGCCCCGCCCCAGTCCTCTGTTGCCGTCACCTCTGGCGTTGTGCCGAGCGGTCGCGTGCTGGGCTATGCGAGAGTGTCCACCGACGGCCAGTCGCTAGCGGCGCAGCTCGACCAGCTCCACGCGGCAGGAGCCACGCGCGTGCTCCGCGAGACCGCGTCGGGGGCGAAGGCGGACCGCGCGCAGCTCGCCAGGCTCCTCAAGGAGGTGGAGCACGGCGACGTGGTGCTGGTCACGCGCCTGGACAGGCTTGCGCGCAGCACGCGCGACCTCCTCAACGTGCTGGGGGCTCTGTCCGAGAAGGGCGCCATGTTCCGCAGCCTTGCCGACCCTTGGGCCGACACCACCACGCCGCATGGACGGCTCATGCTGACGGTGCTGGCGGGCCTGGCGGAGTTCGAGCGCGAGCTGATCCGCGCGCGGACGGGCGAGGGCCGCGAGCGCGCCAAGCGGGAGGGACGCAAGATGGGCCGGCCGCACAAGCTCACGCCGCACCAGCAGCGGGAGGCGCGAGAGCGCAGGGACAAGGGCGAGAGCCTGAGCAGCATCGCGCGCAGCTTCAACGTCCACCACGCCACCATCGGGCGGCTGTAGGGGCAGGAGGGCGCCTAGCGTGCCGCTCGCCCTCGCCCCCCCAGGAACGCGGCAATGGCCAGGGCCATGACGAGCGCCGCGCCCCCAGCCACGGCCGCGCCCTCCCCGAGCGGCAGGCCGCCCCCGGCCGCGGCCGTCCGCAGGAGCCCGAAGGCGGCCGGCGCGAGGGCGTAGGTGGCCTGCCCCGTGGCGACGATCAGCGCCACCACGCGGGCCACGTCCCCGGCCGCGAACTCGGCCTGCGCGATGAGCGGGGGCAGCGAGGTGGCGTTGCCGATCCCGAAGCCGAAGAGGAGCACGCCCCCCACGACCAGGGCGGGGGCGTCGGCGCCCGCGACGGCCACCAGGAGCGCCCCCGCGATCTGGGCGCCGTAGCTCAGCGCCGCGGCCGAGCGGCGGTCGGCGCCCGGCGGCATGAGCCAGCCGAAGGCCGTGCGCCCGGCGATGGCCGAGGCGGTGGCGAGCCCCATGATGACCCCGGCGCGGCCCTCCCCGAGCACGGGCGCGATGAGCGAGAAGAGGTGCGCCAGGAGCCCGACCTGCGCGAAGAGCCCGAGCGCCATGCCGCCTGCCAGGGTCAGGAACCGCCGCTCGCGCCAAGGCGAGGGTGGCAGGGGCGCCGCAGGGGCCAGGATGGGCCGAGGCGCCGCCGCGACCCCTCCGGCGGTCCCGGCCGTGCTCCCGTCCGCCGCCTGCCCCAGCTCGACCGGCGTGCGCCCGAGCCCGGCGGCCGTCAGCGCCCACACCGCCGCCACGAGGACCGCGCCCACGACGAGGGCGGCCACCGGGAAGCCCAGGCGGTCGATCAGCAGCACCCACAGGGGCGAGAAGATCACGCCGCCCACGCTGGCCCCGTTGTAGGCTGTCGAGAGGGCGCGCGGGCGCCCCCGCACGAACCAGGGCGACACCACGGCGTTGATCGCCGCCGCCCCCATCGTCACCCAGCCCGCGCCGCTGAGGCACGCCGCCCCGAGGAGCTGCCAGGGGTGGGCGGCGAGCGCCCAGCCCCCGAGCCCGAGCGCCAGCGTGGCCACGCCCGCCCGCGTCACGGCCGAAAGGCCGAAGCGGCGGTGGAGCCGGGGCAGGTTGGCCACCACCAGGGCGCCCACGAGGAAGTGCAGCGTCACCGCCCCCGAAACCAGCGCCACCGGCCACCCGCGCGTCGCCACCACGGTGGCGAGGTAGATGGGCGGGCCGTAGAACCCCAGGCCCCAGCCGAAGGTGGCCAGCACGAAGGCGCCGGCGACGACGCGCCAGCCCAGGAAGGGCGGGGCGGCAGGAGGGACCGACGACGGCGAGGGAGCGGAGGCGACGGTCATGCAGGCGATCCTAGCGGCGCGGCTCGCGCGGATGCTTCGTCGCCGGGCGAAGCGTCCCGGCTTGGAGCCGTGCTAGGGTGCCGGCATGAGGGAAGGTCCCGACATCGCCAGCCTTGCCGCGCTCTTGGGCGACCCCGCCCGCGCGGCCATGCTCACCGCGCTCATGGGGGGCCAGGCGCTCACGGCGGGCGAGCTGGCGGCCGAGGCGGGCATCGCGCCCCAGACCGCGAGCGCGCACCTGGCCAAGCTCACTGACGCCGGGCTCGTGGTGCGCGAGGTGCAGGGGCGGCACCGCTACGCCCGCCTCGCCGGCCCCGAGGTGGCCGAGGCGCTGGAAGGGCTCATGGGCCTCGCCGCGCGCACGGGGCGGCTCAGGACGCGCCCGGGGCCGCGCGACGAGGCCATGCGGCAGGCGCGGGTCTGCTACGACCACCTCGCCGGGAGCTTGGGCGTGCGGCTCCACGACGCGCTGGTGGGGAACGGCGCCCTGGTGGCCGCGCCCGAGGGCCTTGCGCTCACGCCCGAGGGCCGGGCCTGGCTCGGCCGGCAGGGGGTGGACGTGGGGGCGCTGGAGGCGCGGCGCCGGCCGCTCTGCCGGGCGTGCCTCGACTGGAGCGAGCGGCGCCATCACCTCGCCGGGAGCGTCGGCGCGGCGTTGCTCGATCTGGTGCTGGTCCGGGGCTGGGCCACGCGCGAGCCAGGGAGCCGGGCCGTGATGTTCGGCGTGGCGGGCCTCGCGCGCTTCGAGGCGCTTCTGCGGTTCTCAGAGGAAGCCAGGGCGGCGTCCTAGGCGGTCGCGGGTCCGGCTGGCCCAGACGAGAAGGAAGGACGCTCGCCGCTGGGCAGTCCCTTCCGATGCAAGCACCGGAAGGGACGCAGGAGAGCGTGGGCCGCTGCGGTCCGGTAAAGGCTTGTCCTCTGCCCCCTGCGGGGGCCTGCGGGAAGCCTTGACCGGCCCTCCGCGGGGGGTCGGGGGTCGCGCTTAGGGTGAAAGGCGTTGCCGCCACGCCGCGCGTCCGGCACCATGAGGGGAAGCGCCGGCGGGGAAGACTCCCCCAGCACGGGCGCGACACCAGGGGAGCCGACACCCAGAAACACCAAGACCCGCCGGGGGCGGGCCTGGATACCGGCGGCGGCCGGGTAAGCTTTTCTCTGGCAGGATCAGCTTCCCACGCCCCGCCGTCCCTTCGCAAGAGCTTTTCTTGCCACGGAGAGCCTATGCCTGTGCACATCCTGGTGCCCGGGCCACGGCTCCCCCGTGCTGGCCCCTCCCCCGACGGCTCCCCGCGAGCTGGAGAGGGACGACACATGATGAAGGCGATCGGGGCGGTCCTAGCGACTGGCCCAGGGGCGCAGGCCGGCGCGGGCCGCGGCCGGCGCGTGCGCGATCCCGTACGGCGCGGCTCCCGCCTGGCGGGCACGTGCGAGGGCGCGTGGTGGCGCCCCACCCCTAGGGCGGAGGCGCGGCGCGTGCTGCTGGCCGCCAAGCGCTACGAGCTGGCCGGGCGGCAGGCGGGGCGGCGGCGCGGCCCCCTGGGGCACGTGGCCCTGGAGGTGCTGGAGCTGCTCGCCAACCTGGTGAGCCACAGGAGCGGGCGGCTGGAGCCCTCGTATGCCTACCTCATGCGGACGCTCAGGCGGTCCAAGGACGCGGTGCACCAGGCACTCACGGCGCTCCGGGAGCACGGCTTCCTGGACTGGCTCAGGCGGCACGAGAGGGTGGAGGTGCTGGAGGACGCGCCAGGGCCACGGGTGCGCCAGGTGAGCAACGCCTACCGGCTGAGCCTGCCCGCCAAGGCCGCGCAACTCCTGAAGCACCTCTTGTCAGGCAAAGCTCCCATGCCTGACGACGTGGCGCAGGAGCGCGAGGACCGCGCCGCGTGGCTGGCCGAGCACAAGGCCGCCCTGCCCCTCTCTGAGCTGCCCTTGGCCGAGGTCGAGGACGACCGGCTGGCCCGCGTGCTGGGGGAGCTGGGGCGCGCCGTCGAGGCGCGGGCGCGGGTGGCCCGAGGCGGCCAGGACCGCGGCGGCGAGGCTCGCTCCTAGGAGGAGCGCGAGTCCGCCAGGCAGGGAGAACCCAAGGCTAAGACTTTAGAAGAGAGTCACGACTGTGCAGAGAGGCAAGAGCGCGCGTCCCCCGCAGGGCGCGCCGCCCGAGCCCTGTTCCCGGAGCCGCCGTCGCGCGGGGTGAGACAGCCGGAGCCCTTGGCCCCGCAAGGGCGGGACGCGATTCGCGGCCCGGGACCGCAGCCACGCGCAGCCGCAGGAGCCGGAGCACCGCGCAGGCGACGAGGCGAGCATGGCGAGGACCCACCCCTTGCGAGGCCAAGGGCGGAGGCTACCCCGCAGGCGAGACGGCGGGGACGGCAACAGGGCTCGAGTCCCCTGTTCCAGGTGAGCCGGAGCACCTTTCTTCCGAATGACGAGGTGCCGGTGCCTCTCAGGAAGCGTGAGCTGCCGACCCGATGCTCCACCAAAGGAACCGGCGGCGAGGGGGTAGGACCGTCTCGACCGTTGCAGGCTTCTCGGCTTGATGGGTCACAAGCGCCACGAGCTTCCTTCGCTCCTCGGCCTCAGCATCGAGGCGGGCGCGCAGGTCCTGCACCTCATCGACCAAGCGCTCGTTGAGGGCCTGAGCAGAGCGGAGCCGCTCTTCTAAAAGCTCGACTTCACCTTGCAAGGGGCTGGGGTTGCTAAGGGTTTCCTCCGGTCGAAGTTGGGGGGTTTCCTCAACCTTGCCTGCAACCCTTGGCCACACCCGGAACAGTTCGACCGGCTCGATGCTGTAGGGACCGCCCTTGGGGCCGACTGCCGAGAGCTTCCCTGACTGTATGGCTTTCGTGATCGTCGGAAGGCTCTTGCCGACTTCCCGAGCCGCTTCCGAAGCGGTTAACCCCATGCCCTTACCTGCCCCTTTCCCCCGGTCGAAACTGCCAGGTTTCGGAAAGGGTAGCATGGAAACCCCCCTTCGCAGAAGGGCTCTTTGTAGCTTCGGCTATGGCCACTCGAAGCGGCATGAGGTCCCATCGCCAGAGAGGGTCCAGTCGCGCCAGTCCCCGCCCAGGAGGCGGCAGCCGAGCGGATGGGAGAGGGCGAGCCGCGGCAGAGCGACGATGAGCACCAGCACCAGGAGGAGGGAGGCGGCGCCGATGCCTGGCAGGCGGGCGCGCCAGAGGGCGGCGCGCTCGCGCGCGCGGCGCA
>ERZ1066120.1964-NODE-1964-length-10195-cov-5.740039_pt1 | contig 10195 bp, 7 predicted proteins | sample MGYA00382767_ERZ1066120 | MGnify/ENA primary metagenome ERZ1066120 (study PRJEB33369, sample SAMEA5778350) | biofilm metagenome | biome: Industrial cooling water; feature: Water cooling tower basin; material: Biofilm | place: United Arab Emirates | collected... | reverse complement strand
CTGCGGTTTCATACCGCTTCTCTGGCATCTCCAGCGTTGAACACCGCTTCGTTTTATCCGCGCACCAGAACATTTAAACCGCGATTTCGCAGCGCTTCTAAAATCCGTTCGGCGTGCGTTTCGTCCTGCGTTTCGACGACGATTTTCAGCTCGACTTGCGCGCCAATCACGTCGCCGAACTGCCTTTGGTGTTGCACTTCGACCACGTTTCCGCCCGCTTCGGCGATGGCGGCGGCGCTGCGCGCGAGGCCGCCGGGCACATCGTCCAGCAAAATCGTGAGCGCCACGATGCGACTGGTTCGCGCGAGGCCGCGCATCAAACACGTGGCCAGAAGTCGCATATCGAGGTTGCCACCGCAAATGGGAATGCCGATTTTTTTGCCGCGAAATTCGTGCGGGCGCGCCAAAACCAAGGCCAACGCCGCCGCGCCCGCGCCTTCGGCGAGCGTTTTTTCTTCTTCGAGCAAACGGATAATCGCGGTTTCGATTTGCGCTTCGCTGACCAATTCGATGCGCGAAACGTGATTTTCGATGATTTGGCGCGTCAAAATTCCGGGCTGTTTCACGGCGATGCCTTCGGCGACGCTGCGCCCGCGCGAAGGCGGAATTTCGCAGCCTTCGAGCGCGCATTTCATCGCCGGAAACAGCGCGCTTTGCACGCCAATCACTTCGATTTTCGGGTTCATTCCGTGCGCCGCCAACGCGCAGCCGGAAATGAGTCCGCCGCCGCCAATGGGCACGATGAACGTGTCGATTTCGGGGAAGTCTTCGAGCATTTCGAGCGCCAGAGTGCCCTGCCCCGCGATGATTTGCGCGTCGTCGAACGGCGAAATCCACGTCAAACCTTCGCGCGCCGATTTTTCGAGCGCAAACGTTTGCGCTTCCTCGAAATTCGTGCCTTCCAAAACGACTTGCGCGCCCCATTTTTGGGTGTTGGCGACTTTGTTAAACGGCGTGCCGAGCGGCATCACGATGGTGGCCGCGATGCCCAAACGTCCGGCGTGACGCGCGACGGCTTGCGCGTGATTTCCGGCGCTCGCGGCCACCACGCCGCGCGATTTTTCGGCGCCGGAAAGGGCGAGCAGCTTGTTGAGCGCGCCGCGTTCTTTGAAGGCGTGCGTTTCCTGGCGGTTATCGAATTTAAAAAACAGATCGAGCGCGCCCGCTTCGGTTTCCCAAACGGCGTGGCGGCACGGCGTGCGTTTCACGCCGCCCGCGATGGCGCGCGCGGCGTTTTGAACGTCGGAAAAATGAAGAGTTTGCGAATCGGCCACGCGTTTCAGTTTGGAGAATTGAGCCAGCGCGCGGCGCGGCTGTGCGTGATTTCGAGGCGCCAATGAGCGCAGCGCGAAACCGAGGCGACCTAAAATTTCTACGCAAACCGGCTTCGCGCGGTGCTGTTTCGCACGAAAAGTTCGCACGGCAAACTTTCACGTTGCCCGCGCCAGTTTTTGTGGGCGTCGGGTTTTTGCACTATTTCGTGGAGAATTTGCACGGCGCGCACGCCCATTTGCCGTTGTTCGTGCGACAAAACTGTGAGCGCCGGATCGCACATTGGGGCCAGAATGTCGTCGAAGGCCAAAACCGAAACGTCTTCGGGCACACGCAAACCGCGATTTTTGAGTGCGCGCACCGCGCCGAACGCCAGAGTTTCGTTGTAGCAAAACAGCGCGGTTTTGGGGTTTTCGCCCTCGAAATGCGCCCAAAAAGCCTCGCTGTTTTCGAGTGATTCCCGCACTTCTTCAAATTGCGATTCGAGCGGCAATGCGCGGTGCGGATAATCGACCTCGGCGCGTTCGCCCTTCATTTTTCGCGTTTTGAGCGCGCCTTTGAACGCCGAAAATCGCACGGTGTCGTCCATCGGATTTTTCGGCGTCGCGCCCAGCCACAACACGTTTTTGTGCCCCAATTCGTGCAAATGTGAGATGCCCGCTTCCACGCCGCTGCGCTCATCGATATCCACGACGGGCAAAACGGTCTGGCCGCGCCAGCTCGCCAGCACGACCGGCACATTGGCCGCTTCGAGCCGCGCGACTTCTTCGGGCGAGCAAAACGCCGAACCGATGATTAGCCCGTCGATGCGGCGCTGCGAAATCGCGTCGAGGCCGGTTTCGATGACGCTGCGCCCGTTTTCGGCGCCCAGCGAAACGACGTGCGAACTGCGCGCAAACGATTCCTCGACCACGCCCAAAATCATCGGCATCCAGAAAAAATCCATATGCGAGGCCGAATTCGGGCGCAGCAGAACCGCGCCGATGGCGTGGGCGCGCCCGGTTTTGAGCGAGCGGCCCAGATAATTGGGCCGATATTCGAGCGCCGCGCACGCTTCCAAAACGCGCTGCTGCGTCGCGTCGGGAATGCGCGCCGCTTCGGGCGAATTGTTGAGAATTTTGGAAACCGTCGCCACGCTCACGTTGGCGCGCGTCGCTACATCCTGAAGTCGCATGAGGGAAGTTGCGAAAACTTTTTCGCAACTCTTCCATTTTACGCCGTCTCGCGGCGAATTTGCGCGGCGCCGTTTTCATCGCGCCAAATTTCGCGCGTTTCGAGCGGGCAAAGCTCTTCTCGAAACACGAAATCGAAATGTTTCGCCGTGCAAAAATCGGTGGTGGCTCAAGGTGTGAAGTGGCGGCACCACCCGAAATTCGTGTCGCGCCGCGCGAGTTGCGCTTTTGTCGGCGTCGCGCCTAAATCAAAACGCCTGCTGGCAACGCGCCGCGTTCGCTCAAAAGTTCCTTGAGCGGGTTTTTCAGAGCGGCGTCGAGCGGCAAATGGACGCGCTCGCCGCGCCGCGCCGATTCGTAGGCCGCGAAAATGATTTCGGTGGTTTTGAGGGCGCTTTGCGCGTTCAAAACCGAAGTTTCGCCCGATTTCAGGCAGCCCAAAACCTCGCTCATCACGCGCGCATAAACACCCGAATCGTCTTTTTCGGCGGGCGCATCGAGTCCGCGCCAGCCGTTTTGAGAATCGAAAATTCGCAGCCCCAAACCGTCGTCGTGTTTGGGTTGACCGACTTCCAAAATGCCCTTCGAGCCGTTGACGCGCACGCGCAAACCGTTCCACATTTCCTCGAAGCGCGTGCCGACGAGCGTGGCGCGCACGCCGTTTTCGTATTCGAGATGCGCGAGGCCGAGTTTTTCTATCGGCACGCCAAAAATTGCGAACGCGCCGCGCGTTTCGACTTGCCCGAAAACCCATTTCGCGCGCGCTTCGCCGTTGAATGAGGCCATCGCGTCGAACCAGTGCGTGCCCCAGTCGAACAAATCCATGCACCACGCTTCCATGCTCACGACCTCGCCGATTTCGCCGCTCGCCACGATTTCGCGCGCCGCGATAAACGCCGCATTGAAGCGGCGCTGGTGGTTAAAGGTCAGTTGCACGCCCGCTTTTTCGCAGGTTTCGACCATTTGCAGCGCGTCGCTCCACGTCGGCGCGACCGGTTTTTCGCAGTGAATCGCGCGCACGTTGCCCGATTTCGCCGCCGCCATCGCCACCGGCGCGTGCAAATGCGGCCACAGGCAAATCGAAATCATGTCGAGCTTTTCGCTCGCAAAAAGTTCGTTAAAGTCAGTGTAAATTCGCGCGTCGTGAAAGCCAAAACTCTCGCGCAAATTTTCGGCGTTTTCCCTCGAAATATCGCAGAGCGCAACAATTTCGGCGCCGTTTTCGAGGTAACCGCGAACGTGGCCGCGCGCCTGACCGCGACCGGGCGCGCCACAGCCGATGATGGCAATTTGGGGTGTCATTTTCAGGGAGAAATCTTCGCACAAATGCCAGGGCGCAGCGGAAAAATTCTCTGCGCCCTGGCATTTGTGCGAGGGAACATCACGGCAGCAAAGCCCCCGCCGCGTTGTTTTGCGTGGTGCGCGGGCGTCCGGCGAAATCGCGCGTTTGCGGGCCGTTGAACTGCCATGCATACAGTTCGCCGATGCTGGTTTTGGCGTCGGCGAGCGTGCCGCGCGCCACGCGCAAAAAGTCGAGTTTGCCGCTGAAAAACGCTTGGTTTTCGCCGCCGCCGACCAGAAAATCGCCCGTGTTGGAAAGCGAACCCGTAGGCAAAACGCCGCTCGTTGTCGCAGCGATTTTTTGGCCGTCGAGCGAGAAAGTCGCGCCGGTTTTGCGGTCGACTTCGACGACGATGTGGTGCCATTTGCCGTCGGAAATCGCGCGGCTGGCGGTTGCGACAAATCTTTGGCCGCCGCCCGTGACAATCAGGCGCGGCGCGCCGTTTGTGAGGTCGAGGTGATAGCCGGTGCCGCCCGCCATTTTGCGCACCAGAGTTCCGGTTTTGGCGCTCGTTTGCAGCACGGCTTCGATGAGAAAATTGCCGCTGGCGATGTCAACGGTGCGCGTTTTGTTCGGGTCAATTGCCGCTGTTTTGCTGGGTTCAATCGGGAAGTTTTGTTTTTTGGAAACGTCTTCCCATTTGCCGGTCGGCGTGACGTAAACGAGCGCCAAATACTGCGACAAATCGCCGCGCACCGGCGCCGTGAGCGAAAATTTCACCGCTTTGGAACCGGCGACCGGCGTTCCGTTGCCGCCCGGCGCCAAAAAGCCGCCAAAACCCTGTTTTTTGTTGTAGTGCAAATCGAGTCGCGGCTTTTCGTTGGCGACTTCGCCGAGCAGTTCGACGACGATTTCAAATTTTCCGCCGGGCACAATTTTCGCGGGCCGCGTGATTTTCACCCAATCGTTTTGCTCGACAACGGGCGCCTCAATCGGCGGCGGAGGCGGCACGATGTCGTTTTGCGCCAGGCGCAGAAACTGCGTTTTGCCATCAAGCGAAAGCGCGCCGTTCGTCCAGTTTTCGAGCGTGCCCGCGCCGTAATTGCTCGCCGAAATGTTTTGTCCGCGCAGCGGATAGCGCGGCGTGCTCCTGTATTTTTCGCGGTCAGCGTAAAGCGGCGACATCAGCCAATGCTCGTCCTCGATTTTCGTCGGGTCGGCCTGATTTTGGTTGAAACTCCATTCGCCCACAACACCGCTGAGGCTCCAGGGCACGAAAACTTTGGTGCCCAAACCGTTCGCGGCGCCAGTTTTGACGGGGCGCACGTCGCCTTTTTCGCGGTTTTGAAACGGCGAAGCCGCGCTCATCACACCGATTTGGCTGGCCTTGGCTTTGGTTTTTTGCAGCGCCTGGCTCATTTCGGGCAGCGTTTTGTAGGTGACGCCGGTTTCTTCGAACACGCCGAAATCGCCCTTGACCTGCGAAAACACGTTGTTTTTGAGCGCGAGCGTCGGATAATCGAAGGCGCCGCCCTGCGAATAGTGCGAGGCGTTCGGGTCGGGCGTGCCTTTTTTCGGGTCGGCGATGCGCAGCACGATTTGCGAACTATCGTCCATCACATTCGAGAGATAGCGAAGGCGTCCGGCTTCGGGCGCCTGTTGGCGAACCGTTGCGGCGAACCGCGAAAACGTGTTGTGAAAAAACCAGTTTTCAAAACCCAAAATGCCCTGCAAACCGCTCACGTTCACCGATTTGGTTCCGAGCGTGTTGTTGCGCCCCAGCGCGATGTTGTTGAAGACGTAGTTTTTGAAACTGCCGTCCATGTAATAGGCGTGCCCGAAAGCCGACGGATTGGTTTTGTCGCCGTTGGCGAAAATCCAGTTTTTGAAGCCGACCGGGTTTTTCACCACGTTGTTCCACACGTAATGCGGGCCGCCCTGCCAGGTTTCGATGCCGCCCCAGTCGTTCGATTTGAGCAGCACGTCTTCCACGCGGTTGTGGTGCATCATGTTGCGGAAAAACGGCACTTCGGCGCCCGCGTTGCCGCTGGGTTTGCCGCCAAAAACCGAAAGTCCCCAACCCGCGACGCGACTCAAAAAGTTGCCCGCGATGTGGCAATCGGTGGGATAGCGCACGTCAACGGCGTGGCCATGTTCGCCCGAAATGATGCGCCAGCCGATGTTTTGCAGGTTGTTGCGCAAAATCTCGACGCGGCCCAGTTTTCCGATTTGCGCTTCGTCGCGCCCGCCAAAACGCGCGCCAATCGTGATGGCGCCCTGATCGGTGAAACGCATCACGTTGTCCGCGATTTCGACGTTATCAATGGCGTCGCTCACGGTTTTCGCGCCAAAGCGCACCGGCAAATTGACGTGTTCAAACACGTTGTTTTTAACCGAAATTCCGTTTCCGCTTCCGTTGAGACGAATCACGCCCGCCGCCAAATCGGGATGCGCCCAGAACGGGATGTTGTAATCCCAGTGCGTGTTGGAAAAGCGAAACGAGAGGCCGCTCACGCTCAGATTTTCGAGTTTTTCGGCGTCGATCAAATTGACGTGGCGCGCCGCTTCGATTGTCACGCCGTTCGGATCGGCATCCTTTGGCAAACGCAGAAACAGCGTGCCGCCGTTTTCGTTGCCGTTGCGTTCGAGCCAAAACTCGCCGCCTTCATCGAGCCATTGCGGACGATCTTCGAGATAGTAACGGTTGCCGCGAATAATGCTTTCGAGCGCGTCGTAAGTCCAGGGGCCGCGAAACGCGACGGCCTTTTGCTTCTCATCGAACGCCTCGATTTTCGCGGGGTAAGGGCTGCCCATCACGATGCCCCATTCGCTCCACACCGTGCCGCCGACGTAATCCTCGGCTTTTCCGGTCAGGTTTTTGGTGTCGATGCCGAGGTGTTTTTCCTTGCCGTCCACTTGGGTGAGGTGCCCGCGATTGCCGTTTTGCCACCAGCGCGGATTTTCCCACGTCGGCCACTCGCTCATCACGTCGTAGGGATCGCTTTCCGTCCAGTTCGGGTGACGCGCCAGTTTGAGCCGCGTGATTTGGCCGCCCTGCGTCATCCACACGTTGCGCGGCAGAAAATTCACGCGCGTGCGCCACACCTTTTCGCCTTCGGGCATCCTCGGGTGCGCGCCTTTTGTCCAGCCGCTCACGGTTTGCGAGCCGTAAATCGCCGCTTCGCCAGCGCCCCACGACGGGTCGCTGGTCAACTGAATCGGATTTTGCGCGGTTCCGGCATCGCCATTGGGCCGCAAAGCGCCGCGATAAATGGTGCCGCGCTTGAAAACGTAAGTCACCGGCCCGCGCGAATTTTTCGCGTTGCCAGTCGCGTTCGCATCCCAGGGATGATGCTTCCAGGGCGTGGTTTTCGAGGCGCCATCGTTTTGGTCGTTGCCGCTTTGAAAATCAATGTAGCGCACCGTCGCGCCCGCGCGAAACCGAAACGGTTGCGGCGCGTATTCGAGGTCGCCAGTGGGCAAAACCTTCGCGTGCGGCGTTTGCCAGTCGAATTTCTGGGCGGCGTTCGGCGCAGCATTTTGAGCAACGGCGCAACCCGAAAACAGCGCCAACGGGCCAAGCAAAAACAGTTTTTGAGTCATGGTCTTGAACGAAGAAAGATATTGGACAACCCAACTGTGAAATCGTTTTCGCAGTTTGAACTATTTCGACGTGAAAAGCGAGTGGCAAGTTTTCAATTCATGGCCGCGCGCAGTTTTTCGAGTCCGGTTTTGGCGGTTTGGAGCGCGTCGCCGTTCCAGTAATTGGGGTTGAAAAGTTCGAGCGAAAGGAAGCCGTCGAAGCCGATTTTTTGCAAAACCGCGAAAATTTCGCTCAGTGGCGCGATGCCATCGCCGGGAAAAACGCGGTCGGCGTCGCCGATTTGCGCGGGCGCGATGGCCGGATAATCGTTGACGTGAAACAGCGGCATTCGCGCGCCGCTGAGCAGCGAAAGCCCCGAAATCGGCGAGCCGCCTTTGTAAAGGTGATACACGTCGGCCAGAATGCAAGCGTCTTCGTGGCCGCTTTCAACCGCTACAAACGCGGCTTCGCCCAGGCGCGAAAGCGTTTGCGAAAAACCCCACACTTCGACGAGCGGCACAACGCCCCATTCGCGCCCGACTTCGCACAGCTCGAAGTAGCGCTGCGCGGCTTTTTGCAAATCCAGATTCGCGGTTTCGACGGCGCCCATCGGCGGCGCGGCGATCAGAGTTCCACCGATTTTGGCCACGAGTTCCATGTCGCGGCGCGCCGAGTCGAGCGCGGTTTTGCGGCGCGCGTCGTCGTCCACGATCCACTCGAAAAAGCCGATGGCGCCTTGCACGCTCAAACCGGCGGCGCGAATCTCTTCGCCCAATTTTTCGAGGCTCGCGCCCGATTTTTCGGCGGCTTGCAGTTCGGAAATCCAGGGTTCAATCGCATCGTAGCCCGCGTGCGCGGCGATTTCGACGGATTTTTGAAGCGGCAATTCGTAGCCGCGCAGCGTGGACGTGTTGAGACAGGTTTTGAACATGAAAATTTAGGCAGGTCGCCCTTTTCGGCGACGAAATTCGCGCGGCGAAGCGCCGTAAAACGCTTTGAAGACGCGCGAAAAATGCGCGGCGTCGCCCCAGCCGGTTCGCAGCGCGATTTCGGTCGCCGAAAAGGGCGTTTCGAGCAGCAAAGTTTTGGCATGTTCGAGGCGCAGTTGCCGACTGTAAGCGGCGGGCGAAACGCCGACTTCGCGCGCGAAAAGCGTCGAAAAATGGCGCGGCGAAAGAAAAAGTCGCGCCGCCATCGCCTCGACTGAAAGCGGCGTTTCGGGATGCGATTCGCACCACGACAGCAAATCGGCCAACTCGCGCGGACGCGATGCGGTTTTTTCCGAAAGCGGTTTTTCGTCGCCATTTTTCGCGGTGGATTTTGCGGTGGCCGAGTGTCGCGCGAGCCAAATCAGCAGCCGAAACAGCCCATTTTTGAGCAAAATCGGCGCGGCGAGTGGCGCGTTTTGCGCAAATGCCGCGCGATAATCGCCGCGCAGTTCGGCGATTGGCGGTTCGAGCGCGCCAAACGCATCGGGCGCGAGGTGCAAGCGATGTTTTGCGCTCAGAAACAGCCCCCAAAATCCCGGCGATTGGCGCAAAGCGGCTTGCTCGGCCTCGCTCCACAGTTCGAGCGGAAAGTAAAAAGCATCGAGTTCGAGGTTTTTCCAGCTTTCGTAAATGTGCACCGAACCGGGCGGCAGCAAATACGCATCGCCGCGCGAAATGCCGTAGGGCGTCGCGTTGATGCGATGCACGCCGCTCCCGCCGCGCGCCAGGTAAAGCGCGAAAAAATCGAGGTGGCAATGTTCGCCGGTGCTTTGCCCACCTTCGTAGCGTTCGCGGCGCACGCACAGCGGCAGTTGCGGGTGGCGCGCGATGTGGGCGAACTCGGAAACGTGGAGTTGCGCTCCGGCCCGCGCGTTGTGCCAGGTGAAATCATGCGGGGCGAAACCGTGCGGCGCCGCGTCGCTGAAAAATCGCATGAAAAATCAAATTTCGCGCACAAAACGGCAAGTTTTCGCGCGCAAGAAATCGGAAATTAAGCGGGAAATTCGAGAAAAAACCACCTCGAAAAATCACCATGCTTTCTCCGTCACAACTCGAACAGTTTGCCCGCGATGGCTTTGTCGCTGGCTCGCAAATTCTCGATGCCGCGCAAATTCAGACGCTGCGCGACGAAATGGAGCGCGTCATCGCGCAGCGCGACGGCCTCGAAAAACCGCCGGTTTCGCTCTCGAATTTCGGCAGCGAATCGGCTCCCGTCTGGCAAATCGTCAACATCTGGCACGCCAGTGCCGCGTTTGCCGCGCTCGCCGAAAATCCTCTCATCGCGCACGAAGCCGCGCAACTGACCGGCGCGCGCGAACTGCGCCTGTTTCACGATCAAATCCAATACAAACCAGCGCAAAAAGGCGGCGTGAATATGTGGCATCAGGACTCTCCGTATTGGCCGATTTTGCAGCCCAAAACATCGGAAATCACGGCGTGGGTCGCGCTCGATGACGTGGATTTGGAAAACGGTTGCATGCAAATGGTGCCCGGCTCGCACATGTGGGGCGAAAACCTCGAATTTTTACACAGCCTCGGCAAAAATTTCGAGGCGATGCCAGACGAATTCGAGGGCCGCAAAATCGAAGTCGTGGCCACGCCGGTCAAAGCCGGACAGGTGCATTTTCATCATCCGCTGACCTGGCACGGCTCCAACGCGAACACGTCGGGCCGCCCATGCCGCGCGGTCGCGCTGCACTACATGACCGAGCAAACCGTGTTCGATGCCAGCCGAAATCACATAATGAAACCGCTCGCCAAAGTGCAAGACGGCCAAAAAATCGAGGGCCAAGCCTTTCCGTTGATTTGGAGCGCCAATTAACAGGCGCGAATCCGAGAAAAGCCTTTCCCGACGCTAAAGCGACGGGCTAAATACAGGGAAAAAGCCGCTGACGCG
>ERZ1066120.1958-NODE-1958-length-10233-cov-10.504127_pt1 | contig 10233 bp, 10 predicted proteins | sample MGYA00382767_ERZ1066120 | MGnify/ENA primary metagenome ERZ1066120 (study PRJEB33369, sample SAMEA5778350) | biofilm metagenome | biome: Industrial cooling water; feature: Water cooling tower basin; material: Biofilm | place: United Arab Emirates | collected... | reverse complement strand
GCCTGAAACCCCTGATAATTCGTTCTCAGAATTTCATCTTATGTGCGAACCCACAGAATCATAGGGGTTCTGGCTCATGTTGTCGCGTCATAAGTGAAAATTTGTCGCAGACAAAGTGAAAAATTCCGACACAATTCGCGCGGTTGTGTTGAAAATTTCCGCCGCTCGGGTCACAAAAGGAGCAAAATTCATACAGTACAAAGGTTGGGAATGGCGATCGCGTAAAATGCGTTCGCCTCATACTATGACAGTACAAGGGTTACACAGACACTACGAGCAACTTATCCGCGAAAATTTTCATTTTATCTGCGACTTTTTCAACTTATGTGCGAACCTACACCAACGAAAAAACGGGGTAGTTTTATGAAAAAATAGCTCTTGAGAAATGATATTTCCAAGAGCAATGGCGTTGTTAGATCGGGCTGAAATTAGCGCACTCAAACGAATTGAGCCTGTAGCCCTCACCCTGCACCCAGCTGTTGTCTACCTCGGCACTTTAAGTGAGGGATCCCAGCGTGCCATGCGCTCTTCCTTGAATGAGATTGCAAAGGTATTGACAGATGGGGAATGCGATTGCTTGACTCTGGATTGGTCTTTACTGCGCTACCGCCATACGGCTGCCGTCCGCACCGCTCTCAAGCAGCGACTCGCTCCCGCAACGGTAAACAAAATGCTCGTCGCCCTGCGGCGGGTGCTCAAAGAAGCTTATCGGTTGGACTTGATGGAATTTGCCGACTATACCAAAGCGACTGACATAGCCAACGTCAAAGCATCGGGGTCGCTGCGCGGTCGTGCTTTGAGCGTAGAGGAAATTGACGCTCTGGTCGACAGTTGTGCTCCAAAGACACCTCTCGACTTGCGGGATGCGGCGGCGATTGCCCTGCTGCGAATTGGCGGCATGCGGCGACAAGAGCTAGCGCAACTGACGCTTGCCGATCTAGATCTCAGTAGTGGTTCCCTCGTCGTCCGGCGCGGTAAAGGTGGAAAAAGGCGCGTCGTTTATCTAAATGAAGAGGCAATGACGATTTTGAGCGAGTGGTTGGCATTCAGGGGAAATTCTCCAGGAGCGTTGATTTGCCCCGTCAACAAGGGCGGTCGGGTTGAACTGCGACACTTTGCTGCCGATGGAGATGGCATCTACAAGTTGGTACGGGAGCGGGCGACTAAAGCGCTCGTCGAACGGTTTTCGCCGCATGATTTCCGTCGCACCTTTTGCTCGGACTTGTTTGACGCTAATACCGACCCATTCTCGGTGCAGCAGCTAGCAGGTCACGCCTCTTTAGCGACTACCGCTAAGTACGACCGACGCTCTGAGGCGGCAAAGCGTAACGCCGTGCGGGGGCTGAAGTTGAAAAAGAGCTAGCTGGTTTATCTTGAATGTTTTCGGCAATGTCTTAGGCATGCCAGTCGATAGGAGCGAGCCAGTAGTCTTGAGGAATGCCTCCAAGTTTGGGAAACAAAGCGTAAGCACCCAGTAGGTAATCGATAACGTTTTGATAGTGTCCGATCCCCGTAAAAGCTCGCAAACGCTTGATGGCAGCTAAAAAAGTATCTTCCTGAAATTTCGTTATCTCACCGTACTCTCGCTCTTGCGCTGGGGTAAGCGCCACCTTCGTGCCGTGCCAGTTCCATAGCAGACAACATTGCCGTAAAGATAGAGAGGAGGGTTGGAGCAGCAGGGCAGAGCGGTAATACAAACCAGTGGTTCGTAGCATGTAAGGGTGGATGGGAAATGGAATGTCCGCGCTCTTTCCAGCTTGTTGGATTAAGTGGTGCAGCGAGCGCTCGCTCAGGCGAGTGCGGCGCTCGGAGGCAAATAACCACTCAGTTGTTCGTTGTTCGTGAAGCTGTTGCAGGATGTCAATTTCAGCTTCACACAGGAGTTGCAGATTGTTAGGGGGTGGATGGGAAACAGTTGGCAAGGTGCGAATGCGTTCCACCTCAACGATCTTTTCGGCAAAGTCGATGTCAGACCAATGTAGGAAGCAAGCTTCAGCGGGTTGCAGCGCTTGGCAGAATAAAAGTAATGCGATCGCCGTGTTGCGAGTCGCGGCACGAGTTTGTGCGAGAGCGGCAACCAGAGCATCGATTTCGTGCAGGTAGAGGAACTCGCGCTCGCGCCGCTGTTGAAATGGTATCTTCTTTGGTGGAGGAGATGGAGGCACGACTAACAGGACTTTGCCGAAAACATTTTTGGCTAAAAATAATTTTAACTAGATGTGACACCCTCTACGACTTGACTTAAAAGTATAGTTTGCCAGGGGCTGTACTTTTCATCAATAATTGTTAGTTTTTCATGGCTCTTGCCAGAGAATTTTTGGGAGCTGCGATTTCTCGCAAGCGTTGGTGTACATTCCAGAGATATTTATCAGTTTTTCATAGCTCTTGCCAGAGAATAATAGCGTGCGGGAGTTCTTGTTAATAGTTGAGACTTCCTATCTCTCTAAAAGAATCCCTACTTCTTGTTTCACCTTGTCCCGAACGAAGGCTGCTATTATGAAGTGCGAACTCTCCGGTTCACTCATAAGAAAAGTTAATAGAGATATGGGGATTTTAGGGAAAAGGCATTTATTGACGACAAAATCTTGCCCGATTTTCAGGGAAAAGGCAAAAAGCGATAAAAAAGTGGTGAGAGGAAAAAGCAAGCTTTAAAAAAGCTGAAAGCCTTGTTGGGTTATGCTATCAGCTAATTAAAAGTAGCGTGACAATAAGTATGACAGATGACAATTATTGATGAAAAGTACAGCTGTACATTCCAGAGATATTTGGGTTCAAGCCAACCTTTGGTGAGGTTGAATGCTATGAGCGCCTCTTTAGACAAAGAGCGCGATTGCCCGTTATGGTTGTTGATGTGTGATGGAGAATTGGGTCTTGATGTCGTACCATTACTACAGCAAGTGACGAACGCCGTACTCGATAGCGCAAGTAACTTGTAGCGATTACATTGGTTGAGTCGGCAAAGAAGACATAAAACTATTGCACAGTGCTACTACTATAATTACCGCAGATTAGGGTTTTCAAGCGATCTAAAATTGTCGTACTAAGCAGTTGCGTGTTGCCGCGTCCAAGTGGTCGCGCCGTCCGTTCCAAGGTGGCACGTCGAGGATTACGTATCCCGTCGGAATTATAGACCTGTCAAATGGCGATATGGCAGCACAGTATATGTTGAAGGTAGAAAGATGCTGACCTTTAAATTATTAGACGACCGTAAGCATTTGATGCGGTTCGCTAGCGTTCCCACATATGAAACCGAGAGTGAACAATTGCCCACAAAAATCTACATTACTACGAATATGATAAACTCATTTGGCTGTGGTCGATTTGTTTCGATGGCTTCTCTGTATTCCTAGTCAAATGGGTATGAAGAAATTCTTCCAGTTCCTAGAGCGCCAGTTATCTTAATGGAGAGCGATTTTTTGGATCGAAAAAGTTATGAAAACTAGATTTGAAGGAGACGAAGGGAGCCGTCGTCTAATAGCAGCGTTCCAGCGGCAAAAAATTACAGCTGGTGATAAAGATATTGCTTCAATTCTGGCTATTAAAACAGAACTTGTCGAGTTTAAAGCAGGCCAACTCCTGATCGAGGAAGGTGCATCGGATACAGATATCTACTTTATTTTAGCAGGCACCGTCTCAATTTTAGTTAAAGGTCGGTCTATAGCTCAACGGTCGGTCAACGACCATGTAGGCGAACTAGCAGCAATTGATCCTTCTCTCCCTCGTTCTGCAACAGTTATTGCTAATGAACTGTGTTTGACCGCCAAAATATCAGAGCCAGATCTGACAACGATTGCTATTGATTATCCTAATGTTTGGCGTAACTTTGCCGTGGAGTTAGCGCAACGCCTCGCTCAGCGAAATACTTTAATTGTACAGCCAAACGATAAGCCACGCATATTTATAATTTCATCTAAGGAGTCTCTCAGTATTGCTCAAGAAATTCAGTCAATTATGCATCATGAATTTCTTGTTGATGTGTGGACAGATGGAGTATTTTTTGCGTCTAGTTATGTGTTAGAAGTTCTTGAGAAAGCTATTGAGAGGTCAGATTTTGCTATTGCTGTTGCTCAACCAGATGATGAAATAATATCGCGTGGCGTGCAGCAGTTAACTCCCAGAGACAATGTAATTTTTGAGTTGGGGCTATTTATGGGAAGACTAGGTCGCCGTCGAACTATTCTTTTCCAACCGGCTGGAAAGGAATTAAAGTTACCATCTGACCTCAAAGGATTAACAGCTGTAAGCTACAAAACTGGGTCTGCCGCTGAAATGACAGCGCTGCTGGCACCAGCCTGTCACGAAGTTAGAAAATTAGTTCACGAACTAGGTGTCAAAAACTGATAGTAAAATCATGATTTTAAAAGAAGATTTAGAAATACAAGTGAAAAACATATTTTCATTAGCTTGGAACGCTAGAAAAGGTATAGTCGTCCCAAACGATCGAAGTATTAGCTTGGGTAATAACGGTGTTGAACTCAATGCAACAGTCCTTTATGCCGATCTCTCTAAATCTACAAATTTGGTAGATAACTACGCTCCGGAATTTGCAGCAGAAATATACAAAGCATACTTGTTATGTGCTGCAAAAATAATCAGAAATCAAGGTGGTGAGATCACGGCTTATGATGGTGATAGAATTATGGCTGTTTTCATTGGGGAGAAAAAAAATACTTCATCGGTGAAAGCGGCTTTAAAAATTAATTATGCTGTTAGAAGTATAATAAATCCTGCTATTGCCAAGCAATACGGTGAAGGAAAATATAGTGTCAATCATGTGGTAGGAATTGATACCAGCTCTCTTTTAGTAGCAAAAACTGGTGTTAGGGGTGCGAACGATCTGGTGTGGGTCGGACGCGCAGCAAATTATGCCGCAAAACTTTCAAGTCTTCCGAATTTTCCCACATATATTACGCATTCTATAGCAATCCTAAATGATTTGTGAGAAAATAGCAGAGAAAAATTCTCCTAGTCCAGCAACAAAAAGAATGGTAGAGAGTTTAGAGGAATTGATTGACAGTAACCCCGACCCAAGAGAATTAAAAAGAGCTTTGGCAGTGCAGATGAGTACACAGGGATACACGCACCGTCAAATTATACCAATTCTCCAAGTGTCGTCAGGATTTATTAGTAAATGGAAACAGCAATATGACAGCGAGGGACTTGAAGGATTAAAACTCGGATACAAAGGTAGTCAAAGTGAGTTGAGCGAACAACAGAGGCAAGAAGTGATTCAATGGTTAAGGGAAAAGAATTATTGGAATCTAGGTGAGTTAGAGTTTCACCTAGCGGCTAACTACTCTGTCTCATACCGCTCTAAACAAAGCTACTATGACTTATTTAAAGCGGCGGGAATAAGTTGGAAGAAGTCTCAAAAAAAAATCCAAAAAAAGACCCAGAACTAGTAGCAACAAGAACCCAAGAAATTAAGAACTGGCTTGACAAACATCGCGAACAGATAGAAAAAGGAGAGTTAATCCTCTATATTATTGACGAATGTCACCTGTTATGGGGAAATATTTGTGGATATGTTTGGGGGAGAACAGATAAAAGAATTGAAGTGCCTATAGTTAACGAGAAAGAAAAGCAGACTTACTTTGGTGCAGTTAATTATCAAAGTCAAGAATTTTTTCTGAAAGCTTATCCAACTGCTAATGGAGAACATACTATTGATTTTATCAACTATCTTCGCGCTCATCATCCCAACAAAAGAATTGCGATTATTTGGGATGGCGCTAGCTATCACAAAGGAAAAGAATTTCAAGCCTATCTGCAATCTCTCAATCAAGATAAAACTTCATCTGATTCATGGCTAGTCACATGTTTACTATTTGCTCCAAACGCTCCCGAACAAAACCCAGTAGAAGACATCTGGTTGCAAGCCAAGAACTTTGTCAGACAATTCTACTGTTTTGGCTCTACTTTTGCCAAAGTTAAAAGGTTATTTGAGTTAGTTACTCATCGTCAAGTTTTTAATTTCCCTAAATTACATAAGTCTGCTGCTTTCTCACAAATCATTTAGGAGTGCTATATATACGATAACATCGATGACGAAGCCAAATATTCACAAGGAGTTGATATGTGGCAAAAGCGTTCGTGGACGGTCATGAACAATATGCGTATTTACGGCTCAACATATTGGTGGGTTATATAAGTGTTACACTATTTGTCGCTTAACACGGTATTTAGGTTTTTTTTGGTGAGACTGGATGGAAGAAGCGCCCCCAGACACAAAAAGTGCGCCCCCTCCGGTAGCTGCTCGGTTAAGAATCCGATTTTAGTGTCCTGCCAGCGCCACAAGTAGGGGACATTGCCGCAACGATAGCACAAGTAGGTTTTAGGTTGGATTGCACAAGTGCGAAAATAATGTTCTGCTGCAGTGTTGGTGCGTTTGAGTTCTAGGTGTTTTCGGCAACGTATACATTCTCTTAGTGGAAGCTATCTACTTCGGCAAGTTGCATTACTTAGCGAGCGCAAAAGCAGCGCGGGTTTGCCTCGTGCAGCAACGATAGCATCGACCTCTGGCAGGTAGAGGAACTGGCGCGATCAACGCTGTTTAAACAGTATTTTCTTCGGTGGAGGAGATGGAGGCATTACCCCAACTATGCCGAATAGGTTTGCTGCCACGCTCCTGCGATTGATGCGATCGCCGCAGTAGCAGCAAAGATGTATTGGGCTTAGGTAGAGGAAATGCGCCTTCTAGAAGCAATTCCACTCCCTGATATTTTGGGCAAAGTTTTGGAATAGCTAGTCATGCTTTTTTAGGACGACCACGCTTGCCGTGGTTTTTACCCACAGATGGTGTGGCAGCCCGCACTTGTGAGAGCAGTTTGTCTTTGTGTAGGCTCGTTATCGTCTCCAAGCGAGAGATCGCTTTATCCCGATTGCCCAAATAGGCGATGGTTTTGGGGACGGGGTGGGGCTTACCTTCGACCCGCTGCGACTCCATCAAATAGAAATAGCTGTTGCCTTTAACTTGTTTGATGCGGATGAACACCTTGTAGAGCCTAACTTATTGTAGAGCCTAACTTTTTTGCTGTAGAAATAGCCAGCTCGACTCCTTGTAGAGCCTAACTTATTGTAGAGCCTAACTTAATTTGGAGTCTAGGAGAAAAGTTAGGCTCTACAGATATCTTAAGAGGCGCTCGCTTTAAGCTAGAAACTGCTGCACAAATGCCTTGAGTGTTGCGGCATCCTTGCCGCGATTATGTCCGCGTTGATTGTCTACGCCAATCTGGGCGTGGTGTTCTTCAATTAAATGTTGATTCGCACTAATAAACTCTTTTGCCGCCTTACGATTGATGCCAAAAGTTTCCTCCAGTAGACCGACAGTCATCGCCCAAGTATCCTGAGGATGTTGTTGGTTCCATTCGCAGATAGCAGCAAAGATACGTAGTGCCCGCTCTTTAGCACCACCACTTCTAGTCAGTTTAGATGTAGCTGGTTTTGAAATCTGAGTCGGGGCAGGATTGGTAGTATCCGGCACTTGCTGTAGTTGAGTTTGCTCCTGCACTTGGTCTGGATCGCGTAATACTGACCCAGAGCCAGGAGCAGAATCAGCACCTCCAGTAGGTGAAGTATTTGGAGTTGGTGTAGGGCGATCGTTGCCCAGAAGTGCGGCTTTGGCTGCTTCAAATCGTGCCGCCGCCTGCTTAAGCCGCCGATTCTCTAGTTTGAGCTGTTCGATCTCCTGCTGTAACTGAATAGATTGCTCGACATTCGCGCTGGCTTGTTCGCGTTGTTGCTTAAGCGTAGCAATTTCAGTTTCCAGTGCTTCAATCCTGCCCGTGAGCCAACTCAAGGTTCGAGCTTGGTCTACCACAACCTGCACGATCGTTCCTTCTGCCTCTGCTTGAGTCATGGCTGGGAGCGTGGGTTCGTGTTGACCTGTCCCTTCAGCAGCACGAACGAGGTGAGATTTTGCCTCAACCAGCTCTGGTGTGACTCCATTAGTATCTTGGAAAGCTTCAGCAGCGATCGCTTGGGCGACATCTTTTGAGCTATTTAGTCGTGCTTCAACCCATTGCAGCAGGGCAGAGGTCTTCTCCTGCTGGTTGTTGCACTTTGGGCAGAGAGCATCCAAGACAGCCAGCCAGCGGTCGTGCTCGTCCTTAAAGATTCTTAATAAACTATGTTGGAGTGGCGGTGGAGTGGTATCGCTCTTGGTTGAATCATTAGGTGAAGCGATCGCCCGTTCGCTCTCATGGGAGGTAGTTTTAGCTCGTGTTTTAGAGCTAAGTTTGGTCGGCTTTGGTTCTACCTGTACCCGCTGTGGTACTGACCCGACAGACTCTAGCGGTGCTATTGATTCCTCTTGGGTTACTAGCTGTGTTGGCTCTAGCTGTACTTCATCCTGATTTAGGGGAGGTAGCCCCCCAGCATCCAGTAGTACTCCCTGACCTTCTAAGGGTTGACTCTGCTGGTTAACGAGTCGGTAATGAAAGTAATGACTAGTCGCTATACTATTGGGTGCCGCCTGCTGCTGGTCGAGTACGTGTCCGAGGTAGTGCTGGAGGAAGCGATGCGCGTGTTTGGTGGGAGGGCAGAAGAAATGAATGGCGATCGCTCCATACACGCCTCTAAGCCGGTGAATCGAAACAGTCTTCTTGCCAGCCAATACGGGTACGATCCCGCTGTCCTGAAACAAGCATTTCACCTCTCGGTCAATCCGAGTATTCAGCACGCGCATTTTGGGGTCTTTGCTATCTACCCCTTCTAATTGTTGGATGGCAGGCAGCGTGCGGAACCGTTCGATGCCCTCTAGAACTTGGGTAGCAGGTACGAGCGTGAGAATGTCGAATGCAGGTACTGCTTCGCCTTCACTAACCTGCTTTTTCTGCTGTCCCTGAAAGTGTAGTAGGTAGGGGTGGTGAGTCGGTTGAAACTGACCTTTGCTAATCACTTCGGTGTGCCGTCTGCCCGTGAGTGCAGCCAGAGCGATCGCTAAATGCCGCTCGTCATTTGATGCCAGCATTTCAACGGCTGTATCAAGGTAGGACTGGAGTGGAACGGGTTGCAGGTTGTCTTGCCTATTGTTATTAGCTGCCGTGCCTTCCCCACGAATCTGTTGGTAGGTGGCTCGGTCGTATTTGAGGTAGTAGAGAGCGAAGTGTTCCTGAGTTTGTCCGAGTTCTCCAGTATTGCGCTTAGTCCAAGTCACTACATGACTATTTTCATTGGTTAGGGGCAGAGTGCCTGTAGAAATTGCATCCTCGATCAGTCGGCGGTATAAGGGTATCTGGTTGCCAGCGATCGTCGCTTGGGGATAGCCCTCTTCTAGAAGTTGAATTTCAGCTTCGCACAAAGCTTTAATTTCATCTGGCGAGTTGAGCGACTGTAATCGGTCAACAAAATGTAGTGCTAGCTGTTCCAACTCGTATTTGGTTAGCTTGGTGCGATCGCCTTTTTGAATACGCTGACGGTATCGGGCAAGAATTTCCTCTCTGCTGAGGTCAAACCGAGTGGCATTGCTCATAGGTGCTGTTAAGGGTTAGGGGCTAGGGATGAGAGAGGAGGGGTAGGTAGGTGGAGTCAAGTTGTGAGCGATTTCGATCGCGGTGTTGGGTAGCAAGTTTTGAACGAATTGCTATTGCATACAGTCGAAGATTCCCACAACAAGCGTATACCTGGTCAAAAGTGAGCGTGTAACGATCGAGCATGCCATACTCAGGTGCGATCGCACTTCAAGTGTGTAGCCAATGTCGCGGAATACTAGATGGAACTATGCCAGTAGCTCGATTACTAGACTCGTTAGAATGAGTAGTAACCTTCACCCAACTGAGCGACCTGTCCAAGTGCATCCACAAGGTTAGGTGATGAAAACTTATCCAGTTATTCGCTCCAACTATTTATACTGTTATAGTGCCACGTTCTTGTACTTCGGTCAATACGGCTATCTTGGATTGCAAGCAGGGCAGAGCATACGGCTAAAGCAGAAATACGCTCGTTGCTGCTGGTAGTTGAATCTTGCAGCTCTTACCGCCAAGTGTAGCTACTCAGCCGTGAGCGATCATATCCCAGTCAGGGTTTTACAATTGTAGAGACAGACTGCTAGTCAGCAGGATGGTGGGAGTAGAGAGCAGGATAGGAGGGGCGATCGCACGCTGGCTGGGCAAAGAATGACTAGCGGTGAGTGAGCCAATTGCGTGCTTAGCAAAGCCTCGTTGAGTGTAGCAACGATGGGCAACTAAACATGAGTTGAGGCATGACTATTCCCCAGCTTGTTGTTTGAGCAAA
>ERZ1066120.1956-NODE-1956-length-10241-cov-15.376988_pt1 | contig 10241 bp, 10 predicted proteins | sample MGYA00382767_ERZ1066120 | MGnify/ENA primary metagenome ERZ1066120 (study PRJEB33369, sample SAMEA5778350) | biofilm metagenome | biome: Industrial cooling water; feature: Water cooling tower basin; material: Biofilm | place: United Arab Emirates | collected... | reverse complement strand
ACCTCAAACGGGTGTAAGATCCAATTGATAAATCTCAACCTGCGCAGCCAAAGCGGACCGCTAGGACCATCAGGTAATCGCATCGACGTTTGGTTCATATGAAGTGAGTAGTGAGCGGTGAGCAGTGAGTAGTGAGTTTAGAAGATTTTTTATTGCTCGCTTACATTGCTTAGCACTCTACACTGGTAGCAAAGCGATGGTAACTATCTTATTCTAATTCTCTCTAAGCGTAGCGTTTGGCTCATCCATAAGTGCGATCGCACCTCATGCAATATCTACTCCTACTACGATACACTTCTGGCAGAGCAAGTGAGTAGTGAGCAGTGAGTAGTTAGTGGCTAGTGGCTAGCTTCTGAGTTTTGTTCTAGTCACCAGTCACTAGTAACTGATAACTGATAACTGATAACTGATATGTTCTACCTTCCTGTTTCCATATTGCTATTTATTTTACTGTTATTAGTATTTCCTTTTATTTGGTTTGCCCTAACGCTTGATGTCGTCCAAATCGCAGTAGCAAAGTTGGGGTTTTCTGCCAATGCTGCTCTCTTCTTATTTGCAGCCATTATTATTGGTGGTACGATTAATATTCCTTTGTACAAAGTAGAATCGCAAGTTGAAGTGCTTGACAACTTCAGCGATATGTGGGTACGCCAATTTTTTGGCATTCCCCTACCGCGCATCCGTCAAAAAACGATTGTAGCTTTGAATGTTGGCGGTGGTTTAATTCCTATTCTTGTCGCTTTATACCAATTTCGCCATGCTAGTCCGCTAGCAATTGTTTTAGTGACAGCAGTTGTAACAATTGTGAGTTATTATGCCGCTCAAGTCGTACCGGGAATTGGGATTCAGATGAATCCGTTACTGGCTCCTTTGACAGCTGCAATCGCATCTGCTTTCATTACCAGAGGAATTCACGCCGCACCCGTTGCCTTTGCTGGTGGCGTGTTGGGAACGTTGATTGGTGCAGATGTACTACACTTAAAAGAAATTCAGCGCATGACACCAGGAGTTCTCAGCATTGGTGGTGCAGGCGTATTTGATGGCATTGCCTTGTGTGGTTTATTTGCTTTGTTGCTATCCTAGTTTCTAGATTCTATTATTGCAACTATTTGCTATTCAAACTTGGGAGAAATGGAGTATCGATTCAAAATGCAGCTCGGCAACTGGTTTCATACAGAAAAAATCATTCGTAATCTAGAAGCTATTCAAAACTTTATTGTAGTCTCTTTATGTTTCGGTTTATTTTGTGTCATGATAATTCGACTAGGAGATATTTTTGTCTCCTTATTACATCCTTTAGAATTTCAACGTATAACTTCTGATATTCTTGTCATTTTAATCTTGGTAGAATTATTCCGCTTGTTAATTATCTATTTACAGCAACAGCGAATTTCAGTTGGAGTAGCAGTTGAAGTGTCAATTGTATCTGCATTGCGAGAAATAATTCTACGGGGTGTATTGGATATTCCTAAGCGTACTGGGTTTACTACTCTTAGTTCGTGCTTGGATGTCGCGCATATACGATCGCCCTATTACTCATAAATCAGGGGCGGAAATCTCAGAAAATCATTCGTTTTCAGATTAGTATTTGTAGTTGAAAATAAAGAAAAAATTTAATTTAGAACAACATTCTATCAACGCATATGGAAAAACGTTTATCAGTCTTTCGTAAATTACCGCTCAGAGCGCAGCTAGCTCTAATTAACTCAACTCGCGATAATCCAGTTTTGAGCCAAAACAAAGAGTATATTGAAAATTTAGAACGCATTCACACTGAGTGTTTCAACTTAGCAACTCCAGAACAAAAAATAGCCTATGAAAAGGCTAAAGAAAGTTTATGAAAAGTCAAAAATTTAAAGTTAAAAGTCAAAAGAATGTAATTGCAATCTTTTCATTTCTCACACACCACGCCTTGAGCGCACCACGCACCACGCACTACGTCCAATACAAAACCTTGGCTTGAGGAAAACGCTGTTGAATCTGATTCTCGAAGAATCTGCGTAGCTCCTTCATTGTGTCAGAATTATAGACGTATTTCGTGCCACCAAACTTATTGCGCTTGACGCTGCGCTTTGATTCATCCATGTCTAACTTGGTTTGAGGATACCAAGAAAGCAAAACCTCTTTGGACCCTGGGGTAAAGCGGTGAGAAATTAACTCAAAATTTAAATCGCAATCAAAATCCAGTGCTTCGCTAATCGCATCAAATAACTGCGTGTAATGCAATTCCCAGTCGTCCATATCCATAATCGGTGCAATAACTAACCCGACAGGATAGCCGCCACCACCTTGCGATCGCGGTAATGCTAACTTTCTTAAAGCCTGCAATCTCGCACCTACCGAAGCCGTACCGCCTTCAAATCGTCCCGATATCGGTGCGGCATTGACGCTGACACGACAGCGCGTATGACCGTTGTGAGGCAACTCTAATAGACTATCTACATTGTCAAATTTCGATACCCAACGCAGATATCCATCTTGGCGCGTTCCAAAGTGACGAATACATTCAGCCAAACTACCCGTAAGATGCTCGATTCCTAACGGATCTGTATAGCAACTGACTTCAAAACTAATAGCTTTACCTAGCTGTTCGTATGATGTAGTATTTGCTAAAATCTGCGGTAAATTGGCAAAGACGCGAATTACTGGTGGACCTTGCAAACTTCCAGCTAAATAGCAATATTGACAGTGTGCCGGACAGCCTTCAGCAAGATGAAACTGCCAATCGGCTGAAGGAGGAATGGGACTGAGTTTAAGAGCACTTGGCGGCGCGGTGACAACGGCGAGGGTGCGCTTGGCAATATCGTAGGTTTCGCGATCGCTTTCTCCTCTCAAACCTGTCAAACGGTTACGCGGTAATTCTTCTACAGGCAAATTGAGCGCCTGCACCCGTGCTAAAATTTGCTGAGCGTATGGTTCTTCTAAAGCTGCGGGAGTAAATATAACCCGTTCTGGCATCCACAACCGCGCCGAACGGACTTGAATTGGTGAAGATGGTTGGTTCGATTGTTTGTTTTGTGCAAGCATTACGCTTTAATAATAATTTTTCAGCGATCAAACAGGCAGTCGGGACAGGCAGTCGGGACAGGCAAGATGCCTGTCCCACAAGAAGAGAAGATATTAATTTTGGAGTAGGTAGGCTTCTAGCCTGCCCTTGTGCAGATCTATTCTTCGATCGCTCCCCTAATCCGTCGTTCTAAGCGATCGAGATCTAACTCGCCTTCATCGCGGACAATCCGGCGAATCGTCGGGTTGATATTTTGCAGATCGATGAGTAAATCTTGCAAAATCTCTTGTTGCTGGCGAGACTGGGTGATGTCGCGTGGCTCTTGGACTAAATCCCGTACGATCGAGTCTTCTGCACGCGAAGCAACAATCGGATTGACTTGTCCTTCAAGGTGTACGAATGTCCGTCGTCCTGGTCCCCGATCTTCCTCAATCGGTACAATCGATGTCACTTGGTCGGAGCGAACGTACTTACCATAACCGAGGTGTACTAGCACCGATGACTGTATTTTCATGTAGTAGATCTAAAGCTGTCTGATGTGATATATCTATTATGACAAAGGTGTAATGTGTCCGAACTGTACCTATAGAGCGGATTTTACTAGTTTTTAGTAGTGTTAGCCGCTAAGCAATATTTCTTCAGAAACTGGCAAAGCGTGTCAGAAGATAGATGTTTTCAAGTGCGTTTGGACACATCATCTTTTATAGATGTTTGCAGAAAGAGCCAGTGAGGAAAGTAGATACGATCGCGCCACGATTGACCCAAGAAATCGGTCAACAAAAATCATCTCTGGTTGAGATATTACACAAAACTGAAGAAATTGCTGATTTCTGTGCGAGCAATGCTGCGGCAATTGATGTCAATGGAGCCTTTCCCGTCCGAGAGTTTGAGTTAATTGCCCAAGTTGGCTTACTCGCAGCACCTTTGCCCCCAGAACTAGGCGGATTAGGTTTAGGGATTGACTCCAGCCTAACTTGGGAAACATTGCAACTGCTCAAATCGATCGGACGTGGCAATCTTGCTGTCGGACGGATTTATGAGGGACACGTTAACGCCCTACAACTAATCCAAACATTCGGTACGAAAGCACAAATCGAAGCATATGCTAGCGATGCCCGCGATCGCCATAAGATTTTTGGGGTGTGGAATGCCGAAGCTAGCGATGGCGTGAAAATCTTCCCAATTGAAGATGGCAAATATCAGCTGCAAGGCTCGAAAACCTTTGCTTCTGGTTCTGGCTACGTAGAACGTCCGTTTGCTAGTGGTGCTTTACCAGATGGTAGCTGGCAAATGTGCATTGTGCCGATGGAAGAGGTAGCCACAGTCAGCGATCCGGCTTGGTGGCAACCTTCGGGAATGCGGGCAACGGCAAGTTTTAAGGTAGATTTCAGTGGCGTAGAACTGGATGACGAAGCGTTCATTGGCAAGCCAGGAGACTACTACCGCCAACCTTGGCTGACAACAGGGGTGATTCGTTTTGCTGCCGTGCAGTTGGGTGCAGCAGAGGCGCTGTTTAACGAAACTCGCAAGTATCTCGATAAATTAGGCAGAACTCTCGATCCGTATCAGCAGACACGGGTAGGACAAATGGCGATCGCGATTGAAAGTGGTAATCTGTGGTTGCGCGGTGCAGCCGATTTAGTCAAAGCATACGCCCCTACTTTTGCTGGTAATGCCAATATCCCCAACGAACAGGCAGATAAGTTAGTTGCCTATGCCAATATGGTACGCACGGCGATCGAGCAGATCTGCATGGATGCAATTCAACTGTGCGAACGTTGCGTTGGAACGCGCGGTTTACTACCACCAATCCCCATGGAACGGATAATTCGAGATTTGACGTTGTATCTGCGTCAACCTGCATTTGATGCCGCGATCGCGAATGTCGGGCAGTATGCTTTGTCTGAAATTGCCCCTGCAAATTCTCTTTGGTCTTATGCGTCCGATAAATCATCCGATAAATAATTCGATAAATCAGAATAAGTCGCTGTTTAGCGATCCGGCTGTTTTACCATGCTGTAGCGTAGCTGAAATTGCTACCACATCTGCATTGGTAGTTGCACCTCACCCCGACGACGAAACTTTAGGCTGTGGTGGTGCGATCGCCCTGTTACGATCTTTAGGATGTCGGGTAAACATAATAGTCATCAGCGATGGTATAATGTCCCATCCGCGATCGCGCAAGTATCCTGCACCTAAACTGAGATCGCTACGAGAAGTTGAAACGCTCGCTGCCACAGCTACTTTAGGAATAGAGGCATCTGCAGTAGATTTTCTGAGATTGCCAGATGGCGCAGTACCTACTTCAGAATCGCCCGATTTTTCAGCAGCAGTAAAAATGTGTCGCGATCGCATTACGGCACTGACTCCCGATACTGTTTTTCTCCCTTGGCGCTTCGATCCTCACCCCGATCACCGCGCTACCTGGCAGATCGTTCATCGTGCTTTGTTAGAAATGCAAAGCTCTACGCCTCGATTAATTGAATATCCAATTTGGGATTGGGATGAAACACAAAGAGGCGACTTACCAACAAGCGATCGCATCACAGCCTGGCGGTTAGATATTAGCAATGTTGTCGAAGTGAAACAACAGGCGATCGCGGCATACCGTTCTCAGACGACTAATTTAATTGACGACGATCCAGAAGGCTTTCGTCTCACGCCGGAAATGTTGGCAAACTTTACCCGTAATTGGGAAGTGTATATAGAAAAACTATGAAACAATCCTTACCAGCGAGTTACTTTAACAACCTTTACAACGCCGATCCCGACCCGTGGAAGTTTGAAACCAGCGAATACGAAGCAAATAAATATGCTGCTACGATCGCCGCCTTACCCAGATCGCGCTATCGTTCTGCATTTGAAATTGGCTGTTCGATTGGAGTCCTAACATCAAAATTAGCCAATCGCTGCGATCGCCTGCTATCTGTAGACTTATCAGAACCAGCCTTAAGTCGTGCCATAAAACGCTGTGAATCTCAGCCACACATCCGCTTGCAATTAATGGGAGTGCCGCAAGAATATCCTGATGAAATCTTCGATCTAACGCTAGTTTCAGAAGTCGGGTATTACTGGTGTTGGGAAGACCTACGAAAAACCCAACAACTGATTCTTTCTCATCTAGAAGCAGGTGGACATTTACTCTTAGTTCACTGGACTCTCTACGCCAAAGACTATCCTTTAAGCGGCGATGAAGTGCACGAAGCATTTTTAGAATTAGTCCCCACTCAACTGCGCCATCTCAAAGCACAGAGAGAAGAACAATACCGCCTCGATTTATTTGAGAGAGTTGGTAATTAGTTAGTGGCTGGCGAGGTAGCTAATTAGAGAAAGACCCAATTAAATTTACTGCGTTATTGTAGGGAGCAAAGAGCGAGAATTCTTGACGTTCTTTCATTACCTTGCCCGATTTACTGCTGCGTATGACAAAATACGTCAATTTTCTTTACAGGAATTGGGCGATCCCTTCATACCAGAGAAGGAATGAGATCGGGGCTTGCTTGCTTCCCCATAGTGCGATCCGCCTGCAGGGACTTACGGAAAATCCTGCTTTCAGACCTATGCAGGCGGGTTTTCTCTGTGTAGTCGCGACTTACAGCCGCCCAATGCAAGATATAACTTTAGGGATTTTAGACAGTTGCCTGACTAGCTGCTACATTTCCATTAGTTGCCACGTTATTCAAACTCGAATTATTTACGTTTAGACTCTCTAAATTTGAATTATCCGAAGTTGAATTTTCCAGAATTGGCTTGCGGGTCTTGAGGTCAAATTTGTAGCCGTGAGGCAAAATGTGCAGTCTTGCGCCACACATTGCTAGCGGCTCATCTTTCAAAATTTCACCCACATTACTATATGTTGCTTCTGATTCGTCAACTATGGTGACGGAACCTTCCCCAATAACCTCAAATTGACCATCGGTGACTACCATAGCAGTATTTTCGTCAATGCCAAAACCCAGAACGGCGGGTTGCTGTGCTAGGGCAGAAATTAAGCGTCCCAGCCTTCCCCGTTGAGAAAAATGCTGATCTATCACCACTCCCGGTAAAAATGCCATACCTGGACCCAAGTCCACTGTATCCATGCGGGGATGAGTTCCTCCGTCTCCTTCAACAATCATCACATCTGGCATCACTGCCGCACCAGCACTTGTACCTCCTACAGTAACTCCTTCCCCAAAACGCTTGTGAATGAGTCCATCTATTTCTGTATCTTTGAGGATATCGGTGATGCGAGCTTGATCGCCACCAGTAAAAAAGATTCCCGTGGCTTTTTCTATTGCCTCTAAAGCAGTAGAGGATCTAGCATCTTCACGGGTTTCAGTGTCAACTATACGGACATCTTCCGCACCTAGACGCTCAAATACTCTAATATAGTTTTCTCCTACATCTCTCGGTAATTCCGTGGCTGCGGTCATGATAACGATGCGTGCTTTTGTTCCCCCTGCACGGCGTACAAATTCCCGCAAAACTTGGCATTCACCTTCTTTATCTTCTGCACCACCAATGATGACCAGCGCCCCCCGATTGTTACTCATATTTGTATCCACAATATAATTTAAGTGAGTATTTTCAAGAAAACATAACAAATACCCTCGCTAAAACCATCTTTTGGTAGATTCCGATACAGAATCATAAAAATTAACCTAGTAGGCATGTTGGCTGCGATCGCCACAGTCAAAAATGGCTGCAATAAAAAAAGACCCCTACTGAGGGTCTTTATCCAAAAAAATACTCTTTAGTTTGCAGCTTTAATTGCGATCGCGTTGATAGACTAGATCGCTCAGAAAAGAGCGCGCTTGTGCCAGAGAAAGATGTCGGGGCTTACCATTAAATACAATTTGGTATTCTTTTTCATTCGCACCGTCACCGTAGCCAGAAATCAGTTTGCGGTGAAAAGCTTCCTCCGCCAGATATCGGACTTCGTTTCTTAGATCGGTTACTGTGCCTTTCATATGTCAACGATTCCAAACAATTTATTTATTTTTCTAGTTATATATAATTTTGCTTGCCCTTACACCTTTCCAAAGTTGTATTTTTCGCTACCGTATCATCTGCTATAAATGGCAAGTGGGAATATATCAGTCGGATGATATTGCTGGTCATTAGTCATTTGTTGTTGGTCATTGGCGATCGATCATCAGTCATTTGTAATTAGGTTTTAGAGTGCTTGAATGTCATACTCATACACAGGAAAATTCTATGATTCGTTTTAGCAAAGAATTAAGTTCTTCACCAAAATTATAAAAAGCAGTCAAAAGTGTATGTTTAATTATAAATACTATGGATTTATGCTTTTTAAGGGATAGCAAAACGGCTATTAGTTAATCAAAAAATAAGAAAAAAGCAAGCGATAAATAGCAAAAAGGTAAATGACCGATGACGAATGACAAATGACTGCTTACTAATGACCAATGACCAATAACAAAAGGAGGAAAAATCATGGTAATAGATACAAGTACAGAAGTCGTGCGCGTTAATGCCAGGAAGACCGATATATTCGATCTATTCAACTTCAAGCATTACATTGGTTCTAATCCTGATGTAGATACGACAGCCTGTACTTTTGACTTTGCTTTGACGGGTTATCGAGAACCGCTACCAATAGAAGATTACCTGACAAAAATTAGCGATCGCTATCCCCACCTGAGCGAGGAAAAATACGAGTCTTACGCTCATTTGTTTGCACGGACATTATCGGAAGCCAGCAAACTAGATATGGGTTTGCACTTTCATAGTTGGAATGTAAAACCCTCAGAACGGGGAGACAAAATTAGCATCCAGTCGCTCCATAACAGAACCACGCGATCGCTCATTTACTTCGTCTGGGACTGGTTTGAAGCCATGACTCTAGATGAAGAGATTGCCTTTGACGAACAGATGCGGGATCTACAAAATATCTTTCGTCGGTCTGTTTACGGCGGTCCTACCGTCTACTCGCTCTTACGCAAAGCGAACGCAAAAGGTATTCCCGCTTTTTATTTGTGGGATGAAGGACTGATGCAATACGGCTACGGTCGCAAGCAAGTGCGCGGCATAGCGACAACATTTGACGGCGACAGCCATATAGATTCGGACTTTACCACCCGCAAAGATGACTGTAAAGCTTTTTTAGCTACCCTTGGCTTTCCAGTTCCAAGAGGAGAAATCGTTACCAGCCGCGAGGGAGCCTTAGATGCAGCTGAAGATATTGGCTATCCCGTCGCCATCAAGCCTGTTGTCGGTCATAAAGGAATTGGCGTAACCGCCGACGTGAGAAACTCTGAGGAGTTAAGAGCTGCTTTTAATCGCGCTGTCAAGGCGGTTCCAGAAGAACAGCCGATTCGGATTATTGTGGAAAAAAGCATCTCTGGTGCTGATTTCCGCTTGCTGTGCGTTAACGGTCGATTTGTAGCAGCGACCGAACGCCGTCCTGCTTCGGTAGTTGGGGATGGATATTCGACGATTTCAGAATTGATCGATCGCGAAAACCGTTCTGACGCGCGTAGAGACACGCCAACTTCCGCCATGAGTAAAATCCAGCTTGACGAAGCAATGAATATGTATTTGGAAGAACAAGGCTTATCCCTCGACAGTGTTATTAGAGAGGGACGGAGGGTGTATTTGCGTAAAGTTGCCAACCTTTCCTCTGGTGGAGTGAGTATCGATGCAACACCTACAGTTCATCCAGACAATACAATCTTGGCGCAGGATGTCGCCCAACATTTTCGTTTGACCTGTTTGGGAATCGATGTAATTTCTGAAGATTTGGCAAAATCTTGGAAAGATAGCAGTTTTAGCATTCTTGAAATTAATGCTGCGCCTGGTATTTTTATGCATCTTAACCCCGCAGTGGGCGAGAGCGTTGACGTACCTGAAAAGATTTTAGAAACCTTTTTTGACGGAGGAACTGAAGCTAGGATACCGATAATTACCTTTAACCGAATTAGTGTAGGGGAACTACAAGCAGCGATCGACCAAATTTTATCTCACCACCCCGATTGGGTTATTGGTGCTGTATGTCGAGATGGTGTTTATATCAACCGTGCAGAAAAGATTTTGCATCGAGATTACAATACCAACGTCCAAAATTTGTTGCGCAATCCCAAACTCGATTTACTGATTGTCGAATATGAGGAAGATGTTTTAGCAGCTCAAGGGATGTTTTATTACGGCAGCAATATGGTGGTTTTAGACAATCCCACAGAAACAGAAATGATGTTAGCGCGAGATGTTTTTGACGACTCTACTGTAATTA
>ERZ1066120.1953-NODE-1953-length-10262-cov-4.863035_pt1 | contig 10262 bp, 10 predicted proteins | sample MGYA00382767_ERZ1066120 | MGnify/ENA primary metagenome ERZ1066120 (study PRJEB33369, sample SAMEA5778350) | biofilm metagenome | biome: Industrial cooling water; feature: Water cooling tower basin; material: Biofilm | place: United Arab Emirates | collected... | reverse complement strand
TATCAATCGCCGCGCCGCTGAGTTTGATGTTGGTTAATTCGCGTTCCAACAGGCGCGCTTGGGTCAAAAACGGGCGCAAAAACACGCCGCCGGTTTTCTCCAAATCGCGGAGCAAAAACCGCGTTTCGGTGAGCTTGGCGTTGAGTAGTTGTTGCTCTTTGGCAGCAGCGCGCGCGGCATCGCGTTCTTTGGCTTGAGCGCCAGAAAACGATGTAACGCGCACCACGCCTGTTGCGTTTTTGAGTTCTTGCAAACGCTTTGAAGCGCCTCGAATTTGCGCTTCCACGTTGCCCAACGACCGCAAAAATGGAAGCATCGCACCGCCGCCGCGTTTTTCGATATCGGCGAACATCCGGTTCAAGACTTCTAAGCGTTTTTGCGCTTCTTGAGCGGCTTTAAACGGCGTGACTTTGCTCGATTTATCGCCGCGCTCCAATTCGCGCAGTTTTGCCGTCGCGCGCGCAATTTGCGCCGACATATCGCCCGCACTTTTGATAAACGGAATCAAAGCTTTGGCACCGCGCGCTTCGATTTTAGCAAGCAGCGTTTCCAACTCTTTGAGTTGCGCCGCACGCGCCAATTCCATTTTGTAAGGGCTGACTTTGCTGGATCCGTCAACCGCCTTGAGCTTGCTAAGTTCTTGGCTCGCGCGACGAATTTTATCTTCTGTTGTGGCCAGACCATTGATGAGCGGCAGCATCGCCTTTCCGCCGCGCCGTTCCACTTCGGCCAACAATTTTTTCAAAACTTCGGCGCGCTTATCGGCGCCGTCCAAAGTCACCGTCAGGTTTTTAATCGCCGCTTTGTTGTTGCCCGTGATATTGATGTCGAAATCAATTTTGCGGTTGGCTTTGATCTCTTTTTGCAGTTCCAAAACGCGCGTCAGTTCGGGAATAATCCGGTTGAACGCGTCCGCTTTGATGCCCTGCCCCGCAAAGAATTTTTCGAGTTGATTAATCTGCCCGCGAATATCTTGGATGGATGCCGAACGGTCGAATTCCACCGAGTATTTGAGCTTGTTGGTTCCGACTTGACTCAGACCTTTCATCAGGTCTTTGCCTTTGAGACTCACGGCGGTCTGCCCGCGTCCTAATTCATTGAGATTCTTGTGTAAAACGCGAATTTGCGCCGATGCTTCGCGTGCCTCATTCGCCATCGCTTTGGCTTCCTCTTTCACGCCTTTGAAACCCTGTTGAGTGACTTTGACCGAAGTATTGTTCACCTTCAGTTCCATCTCAACGGGCACCGACAAACGGCCCAAACTCGCCATCAACCGTTTGAGCTTGCCGACTTGCGCGCCGAAGGTTTTGGTGTCGAGCGAAACCGGCACCAAATGGTTGCGCCGCGTCAAAGCGCGCATCCGTTGGTCGGCGAGATTTAATTTCGATTCCAGGTGCGAAATATCGCCGCGCACTTCGGCGACCAATTGTGCGTAAGGCATGAGAAAACCGTAGGTTCAGACCTACAAAGAATTGCGTCGCTCGTAGTTGTGAATCGCGGCGTTCAAAATTCGTTCGCGCGCCTCGCGCCACTGCTCGCGGAAACGACCGTGAGAACCGTAACGGAGACGCTCGTTTTTCTCGCCACTCCATTCCACAACTTCAGCCCATGAATGAAACACGCCACCATAACGCGCGGCGTCCTCAACCATTCGTTGTTGCTTTGCGTCGTAGCGTTCCTGCGAGCGCCGCCATTTCATTTCGCGCTCCAAATCAATGTTAGCCAGCGACAAGCCTTTCAGACCGATCACCAAACGGCGCCAAGCATCGAAGAAATCGTTTTCGTTTTCTCTGACCGCGCCCATCAGAAAAAAGGCTTGTTCGTGAACGTCGCCTTCGATGGTGAAGCCCTGCTCCAACAACATCGCATAGCGCAACGGGTATTGGACATTAGAGACCAGTTGGTTGCGCGTTTGTTTGGGTTCGGCCCAAGGCAAAATATCATCCGGCGTCAACTTTCTGGTGATTTCGCGCGTCTTTCCGCTCTCGATCCGGCTTTGACGATTACGCATCGCCCTTTCAATTGCCGCCTCGAAATCGTTGGCGCCTTTGCCGCCGACGTTGACCACGCCCGATGCTTTGAGCGCATCCGTTGCGTAGCCGCGCGAACGCGCGATTTGCGGCACGTTCTGGTTGGAGTCCACCAAAATCGAACGGGCGGTCTCTGCCACCAGAGACGCGCCCGCTTTTCGCAAATGGTTCAAAACTTCGCGCTTAGCGCTTCGGAAAGTCCCTGCCATTACTTTTTTGTTTTCGGCTCGTAGTCGTAAGATTTGCTTTCCGCTCGAATCGAACAGATCGCGCGCATCTTCCAAATCCGTGAGCCCAAATCCACGCCGGTCTGTGTTGCCAGACCAGGGAAATCTTTAACTAACCGGAGTTCGACGGCCCAGGGAGGGACGTATCCGAAACCGCCGGCGCTTTTTTCTTGGCGGGCGCAGAAGAGGGCGTATCCCCACCGGCTAACGAGGGATTCTCGGTCGCTGGCGCTGCCTCCGCTGTTCGCGTCTTGAATTTTAAAAAAGCGGTTTCTGCCGCTAACAGCGCCGCGTCATACACGCCGCTGTTCTCCAAAAACGCTTGCTCGCCCAGCGGCAAATCGTTACCGTCCAAATCCGGCACGTTCCATTCGACAATCGCCGAGGCGTAAGCTTTCACCCGTTCGCTCCGATGCTGAATCTGCCCGTTTTGCAGTTCCAGAATCTGCGAAACATGCTCGGCGGGCACCAGTTCCAACAACTGCGAGACCGTCAGCCCGTCCGCCGAATCTTTGTTGTTTTCCTTCAAAAACGTTTTGATTTCGGGCAGCGCCAAAATTTCGTAGAGCTTTTTTTGCTCCAACGCTTCGAGCTTTTCGACATCGGCATCGCGCACGTTTTGGGGCACGAAAGCCAGCCAATACTCGTAGTTGCCGTGCTTGAAAAACTCATCAACCGGCGCCAGTGGCGACGCTTCAACAATTTCCGTGACGATTTGACCTTTCAGGTCTTTGATTTGAGGACGATTTTTCATGGTGTTTTTGGTTCATGGTGTAGAGTTTTGTCCCCGCACTGTGACACCATGAAAAACACAGCGCGGGGAAAAGGCCCGCTCGAACTGAAGCCGAAGCTCAAGCGGGCTTTCTGGAAACTCGTTTAGCTCCAAGGCTCGTAAACGTCCATCTGGAACGGTGAAAGCGTCGGATGATCGCAGACCGCCAGTGCATACGTCGCCTGGTAAACATCGTTGTCATTGCTCGGCTCGGCAGCGGCGTTGCGTTGCACGAACATCTTGACCACCAATGCGTTTTGACCGCACTGCTCCTTGAAAACGAGCCAAAACTTCTCGGTCGAGCAGCCATTGGTGTTATCGCGCAGCCACTTCTCGGTCGCTGTGCCGCGCTCCAACTGGATCGAAGCCCCGAACTGCGACGCCATCACAAAACTGCTTGGCGTGCGCGAACCGTTTTCTGTGAAATGCGGGTTCCACAAATCCGAAGCGTTGAAGCTCGATGCCGTTGTGTCAATTTTGCGAACGTCGTCCGCGTCGGTGAAATCAATCAGCGCAAGCTCGGCATCAGTTTTGGCCACGTAAACCCATTTGTCATCAATGCCAATCGGATTATCCAACGGCTCAATAGGGCCAAGGCCATCACTGCCCGCGCGCACCACCGTGACTTTGACCGCCGCACCGGTGCCCGTCAGCCCCGACGCATTGGCTTCGATCGTAGCCAGCGCTTTGTTAGCGAACGCGCCCGCGCCATCAATTTGATAAGGCGCCGTGCCCGTCACCGTCAAATCGCCGCTACCGACGTTACCCAGCGCTTCCAACGCGGTTTGCAGCGCCGCCGCCGTGATGTTGTGTGCCAGTGCCGCCGTTGTTTCGGTAACGCCCGTCACTGGATTGGTAACAGTTAGCGTAAACGTGCCGCCCGTCGCGCCCGAAACCGAGACATTCTGACGCGCGCTTTCGGCGACGTAGCCCGGAAACACGGTGTCGTATTGCACGTCATTAGCGTGAAACTCGATATTACCCGTCAAATCGCCGGCATCACCGCCGCGCGAACCGTCTTGGTTGAAACTGCGAGTTTTGGCGCGGCCATATTTCACGGCGTTGTTTTTAGTGCCGTAAAAAATGTCCCACAACTCGATTGTGGGCGCGCCCACGCGCGGATACTCGTAGCGAAATCGCCGCAACGTGCCCGCCACATTGGGCGCGAAATCGGCGCCGACGCGTTCAACGGCTTTGGCTTTGCCGAAGATGTTGGGAAACCAAATCTTGTTGAGCGGGTAACGCCAGACCAATTCGCCCGAAAGCATGCCCTGCACGCCGGTTTTGAGTTGGTTAGCCACGAAGTTGCGCCCGTCTTTGCGTTTTTCAACGAAAGTTTCGTCGGTGCTATCTCCGGTGCCCTGACCGTAGAAGTTGGTCAGAAAGTAAGGTTTGTTGTCTGAGCCGACAACAACGGCTTGACGCTGACGCGCCAGATCGGAACCAGAACTAAACATGGGGTTTTCTCCGTAGGCGAGACCGCTAACCGAGCCGCTGCCCGTCGCAGTGAAAACAGAAACTTTCGCCATTGATTTTCTCCAAGAGTGTAGTTGGTCTGTAGGTTTAAACCTACAAGGTTATTTACGAGGCACCAAAGCCCGAATCTCCGTATCGGAAACCACCACAAAATTTTGCGACGGGCGACCCGAAAACTCGACTTTTTCAGCGCCCGTAAAGTTTTCGCCGATGATGACCACCCAATCGCCCGCGCTAAATTCCGAGGGCGTCACCGAAGTTACAACCGGTGGCGGGCTGGTGCCTTCTTGCTGAGTCGTCACAACGACAGTGCCGCTTGAACCCTGCGCCACAGTCGCGCCTGTTCCGCTCACCGCGCCGCTCGGAGCAGTCGCGTTTGGCGGGAAATAAGTTTTCATCGCAAGAGCGGGCGTCGGAATCGTCAACTTCTCGCTTCGCGTCCCGGTGTATTCGTTTGCAATGTAGACCGTATTACCGATTTGAACCGAGGCGGGATACGTGTCGCCATGAGTCGCTGGAAGACTCGCATTGGCGACAGTATTGGTGACGACATCGTAAATCTCCGTTGCGGTGTTGCCACCCGACGCGACATAAATTTTGTTACCAGAAACCAAAAGTCCTGGCAAAACACGAGCGAAACCTAAGTCCACCTTTGTCGCTGACGTATTGGCGACGGGGTCGTATTCGTAAATGCTGGCACTGCTGTTGTAGCCACCAAAAAGATAAACCTTGTCGTTTGCCCCCAGCGTGGCGCTCATATAGCCGCGCGCAACGGGCAAGGTTGCAGATTTCGTAGTGATGGTGTCCGTCGCGGGGTCATATTCGCGGATAACGTTACTCTGCGTGCCATCCGAAACGAAACCGCCAAACAGCAAGATTTTGCCGTTTCGTGACACCGCCGCCATGCCATAGCTTGCAACGGGCAAGACCGCCGATTTGGTCGTGATGGTATCCGTCCCGGGGTCATATTCAACAATTGCATTTGTCAAAGAACTGCCCATATAATCGCCTCCACCAAACAGATAAATTTTGCCGTTCGCAGCAGCGGCAACGCGATAGACATGGGCCGCTGGAGTCACCGCGTTTTTCGTTGTCCATACGTTGGTTACTGGATCAAATTCGCGGATGGCTGTTCCTGCGCTGCCAGAGGCAAAAACGTAGAACTTTCCATTCACAGCCGCGCCCCAGCCAAAGTTGCTGCTCGATTGTGGCAAAGCCGCCATAGCACTGAAAACGGGCGCACCTGCGCTTGAAGTGCCTTTCGAGACAAGCGTATTCACACCCGTTGCGGCGCGTTGGTTGTCTCGAAACGCGTTCTCGGTGATGGGCAGCGTAAAATTCGCGCCGCCGTTGAACGAATAGTTGCCGCCGTCGCCGTTGCTCACGAGCGCGTTTTGAACCAAACCTGTCACGGCTTCAAGTTGGGGCACATTTTGAGGGTCAACGAAAGTTGCCAGCAAAGCGCCCGACCAATTACCGGCATTGGCCGTAAACGGCGTATCCACCGAGAGATTGACCGCGCCATACGCGGCCAAACCTTCGATCTGCGCGTTCAAAAACGCGATCAGTGCCGCCGTATTTAGCACGCCGCCCGAAATGTAAGCGGCCAGCGTGAAATCAGCGGTTTTGTCGCTCCCGCCCGTCGCGCGAAACGCCCGGAATACGTTCGGATCGGCGTTAGTGAAGGTAATTTTTTGAATTTCGTTGGCCATGATTCCTCATTTGTGCAAAATCTCGATGGAAATGCCACGCTCCATAACCAAAACGTCGCCTTCATCGAAATCTATGCCGTAATCGCGCACGTAACGCGCCTGGTAAATCGTTCCGATCTTCTCGCTCTCAACAAACACTTCGGTGAAACCTACACCCGTCAAAACATTGCGCAACTGGTGCAAATCTTCATCGAAAAAACTCTCATCACCGCCGCCTGTTCCAAATCGTCGCACACACCGAACATCGAAATTCGACGTGCTTGATTGGATTTTAGTCGGTCGGCCTTCAAACTGCCGCTCAAAGGTTTTGCCGCCCGTCCAGTAAATGTGCGGGTAGACCAACTCTCGCTTAGGCTTGGCGCTGAGCGGATAAAATCGATCGCCATAAGCCGCCGACAACGAACTCTCGCACAGCGTTTGAAACAGCCATGCATGACACAAACCACTGTGCAAACGTCCCGTGTAAGCCATTTATCGCACCATTTTCGCGCGCACGCGCCGCACCCGCCCTTCTCGCAGTTCCGAAGCGGTGCCAACAGCGTCTACGATTTCCAAAATCGTGATTTCGTCCGTCGCGCGCCAAAACACTGGCCCATCGGCGAACACGTCGCCTATAAACGTTACTGGCTTAGAGAACGGGTTATTCGTTCCCGAAACGCCCGCACCCACACACGTAAACAAACGCGCGTGGTTGTTGGTCAGTGCGCCGTCTGCGTTTCCAAACACCGTTTGGCTCGCGCACAGCGCACCAACGGCATAAGCCGCGTTGGGCTTCCACGCTTCAACGACGCCCGGACTCACGATGCGGTCTGACGGGTCTAACTGCGCTTCGCAGGGCAGGTAAACCAAATACTCCGATTCGCCCGCGAAACCCGAAACAAGTTCCTCATCGGGCTTATCTACGGGTTCGATGTCACACGCGAAGTTGCCCAAACAAAGCCACTTTTCGGTGCTGACACCGCCATACGCCGAACGCACCGTTTGCCGTCGCCAAATCTCGCAGCGCGATTTCAAACGCGCCAGACCGACTTGGACAACGGTTTTTTCACCGAAACGGGAAAGGAGTTCGCCCATACAGCTTTGCAACCTCGTAGTTCTGGACAGCCGCCGCACCCGCGCCCAAAGCGCCGGTTTGCGTTGCGCCCGATGAACTGCCTACGCGCGTGGTCTGAAACTCCATCAAATCGCCTTTAGTCTGGTTGAACAGCGTTTGGAAATGCTTGAAGCGTTGCGATTCTTTGGCTTCCGCGTCGCCGTCTTTGCCGTCCACGTCGCCCGCAAACCGCGCCATCAAAACGCGCAGCAAGCCCAGTTTCACGTTCAAAAACCGCTCATACGGCGCCATCGTTTCGCTTTGCCCGTCCCAATACTGCGCGGCCAGTTCCGAAAGTGATTGCACGCTTCCGTTTTGAACGCGCACAACAGAGACCACGCCCGACGGCACCAAAAGCGCGCCATCGGCAACAAGCCAACCGCTGGGCATCACTTGCCCGCCGAGCGCGCCCAAAAGCTCCAATCGAAACGGGCCTTTCGGCACACCCGACACATGGAGATTACCCGCGCCCACCGTGCTAACCGCTTCGGCCAAAAGTTCCAGACCATCCGCGTCAACAGCCAACGGCAGCGCTGCGCTCCACACTCCACCGAAACCCAAACGCCAAGTGCCCGAAGTCGCGCCGAGCGGCAAAGCGACTTCATAAATCGCATTGTTGCCGACTTCGCCGACTTCGAGAATCGCGCGTTTTTGCCAGTTCAGTGGGAGCATTGGTTAGTCCTCGTTGGTGATGTCGCGCGGCGTCGAACCGCCTTTGAGAACTTTGGGTTTGGGCATCGGTTTTACCGACGGCTCTTCAACGCTCTCAGCCGCCAAAACATTGGCACCGATTAGCACCGCTTTGCCCAAATCCTGTTCGGCCAACACACGGCGCGTTTCGTCGGTTTCGGTCACCGCTTTGGCTTCAACGGCGCGGTCAACGCCGACCGCGCGCAAATCTTCGGCGCTTAAAACGTCGCCGACCACGAAGACCTTGCCAACTGGCCCGGAAATCGTGCCTTGAATCACTCGAAAATTGCTCATGGGGAAAGATTCTCCTACCCAAAAAACCGAGCCAATTTCTTAGCTCGGTTTTGCTCGTTTTGGGTTTTACACGCTCATCACAAGCAGCGCGCCCGGATGATAAAGTTCGACACCGCCGTTGTGACCGCGATGAACTTCAATGCGTCCCGGCACCTCGACCGGCGCGTTCACGCCCTTAAAGTAATCTTTGAGAAACTCGTAAGGGCCAACGCCGTTGCGCGCGTGATGGTTGATGGTTTCGGTGTATTGGCAAATCGTGTCGCCATCCACACGCTTGGCGATGATCGCTACTTTGTCGGTCGCCACGTAGTAATTCCAGTTGTTGGAGTCGTCAAAATAGCCTTCATCGTAGACCACCAAAGCGGGCAGACCATTGGCGACGAACAACTTGCTCAGGCCATCCATGTCATTGATCGTGGAACCGTTGGAGACCAATTTGCCGCCCAGGTCGTTGGGGTTTTGGTTGTTCAGCAAATACATTGCTGTCACCGAGTTCACCACCATCGTCGCGCCCGATTTGAAATTTAAACCGCGTCCGACGCCTTTGGTCGCCGCAATCGTTCGCAAATCCGCCAATGGCGTTGCTGTCGCCAGATTCGACCAATCCGAACCTAAATGGGTTTGGATTTGAAACGTGTCCGAGTAAACCGCACCGTTTGGCCCCGTGATGTTAATGGTGCCGGTCATGCAGATGGCCCACCAAATGTATTCGATAAGATCGGCTTCACGCTGAATGAGCGTGTCTTGCGCCTCCATCACCAAATCTTTGGCGTCCACCGTCGCGTTGCCAATCACCGCACCCGCGCGCTTGTTGAGTTCGTCTTCGGGAATCGTGTAGTATTCGCCGTAGTAACCCGGCTCGGTGAGAAACCGTTTCGATCCAGGCAGTTTGATGTAAGACGGCGCGCCGCCCGATCCGCGAAGCTGTTGCAAGCCGCGCGTGTTGTCTTTTTGCTGCCATGCCAGAATCGCCACCTTTTTGCGACGGCGCGGCATGAACTTGGTCGAAAGCCGCGCAGAAGCCACCCGCGCGACTTTATCGGCACCAATTTGTTGCAATTCGGCAGAAGAAGGAATGTTGTAGAAAACAGCCATTGGAGTGAGTTGTGGGAAAATCGTAATTACGAAGGAATTACGACGTTGCCGTGCGCGTCCTCATGCGCGCCAAAATCCGCCATCGCCGCCGCGTCCCAGCCTGTCAAATCGGTTTTGCGGAACGTGCCCGCCTCGTAGACCTGACTGGTTTTGAACGGCACATTCAATTCGCTCGGAACATTGGAATCCGACCAATACACGTTGCCCTGCGCATCGGTGCGCAATGGGTAAATATTGATCGAAACGGCGGTCTGCGTTCCATCGCTTGCGGCATTGCTGTAGGGATACAGCTTGCCGTCGCTGGTTTTTTCGCCCAACACAGTGCCCGCAGCGAGAGTGAGGTTTGGGCCAAACACGCCGACGTTGCCGCGCGCATCATGCGGGTTTTTGCTGGGTTGCAGCTTGTTGTTGGTGGTCGAAGAGATTTCAACTGGCATCGAAGTTTTCCTCTGTAGGTTTGAACCTACAAAATTACGACAAGACCGATTGGCCCAGCGTCGAGCTTTCCAAAAGCTCGACGCGGCGCTCTGGCGTCATCGGCGCATCGCTGGCGTCGGGGTCTTGGGCTTTTTGCGCGCCTTGTGCTTCCAAGACCGATTGCTCCATCGGCGCGACGCCGTTGGCGACTTGAACAGCATCAGGCAGCAAAGCGAGCGCGGTTTCGAGTTGGGTTTCCGTTCCGTTTTCTTGCGCTTTGACGTGCAAATCTTGGACGGCTTTCACCCACTGCTCACGATTGGCGGGCATCGCTTTATTAGCTACCGATTGACCAAAAAGCGTCGCCAATCGGGTTTGTAACGCGCCGATCTGGGCGGTCTGATCCGCTGACGGCGCGCTGCCCGTTGCGAGGGTTCCCGTTGGAGGGGTTGTGGT